>Ga0182027_10001205_pt1 | contig 43368 bp, 45 predicted proteins | sample 712E1DmetaG_FD_121300 | JGI IMG/M metagenome (GOLD analysis project Ga0182027, IMG submission 121300) | Permafrost microbial communities from Stordalen Mire, Sweden - 712E1D metaG (Illumina Assembly) | ecosystem: Environmental > Terrestrial > Soil > Wetlands > Permafrost | place: Sweden...
AGATCGACGCCAGCGGCAAGGTGGTGGCCCCCGGTTTCGTGGACAGCCACACCCACCTGGTCTGCGGCCCCCCGCGCCTGGCCGATTACGACATGCGCCTGGCCGGCGCCAGCTACGCCGAAATCGCGGCGGCCGGAGGCGGCATCCTCAGCAGCGTTCGTGCCGTGCGCGAGACGCCCATCCGCAAGCTGGTCCTGCAGGCCCGCCGCAGCTTGGGCGGCTTCATCCGCCACGGCACCACCACCCTGGAAGCGAAATCCGGTTATGGCCTCGATGAGACCGGAGAGCGCAAGACCCTGCGCGCCATTCGCGCCCTCAACGGCAGCCCGCTCGACCTGGTCCCGACCTATCTCGGCGCGCACGTCGTCCCGCCCGAGTGGCGCGGCCTCGAGGACGCCTACATCGACTGGGTCTGCACCTACATGATGCCCAAACTGCGCCGCCGCAATCTGGCCCGCTTCGTCGACGTGTATTGCGATCAGGGCGCATTCACCGTGGCGCAGGCGCGGCGTTATCTCGAAGCCGCCCGAGCCCTGGGTTTCGACCTGAAGCTGCACGCCGGCCAGTTCTCTTCGGACGGCGGCGTGGCCCTGGCCGCGGAACTGGGCGCCGCCAGCGCCGATCACCTGGATTACGCCAGCGACCTCGAAATCCACGCCCTGGCCGCGTCCAACACCGTCGCCACGCTCCTGCCGGGGGCCGTCTTTCACCTGGGCCTGTATCGCTACGCGCCGGTTCGCAAGATGATCGATGCCGGCGCGGCCGTTGCCCTCGCCACCGACTTCAATCCCGGCACCAGCCCCACCTACAGCATGCAGATGATCCTCTCGCTGGCCTGCTCCCAAATGCGTATGACGCCCGCCGAAGCCTTCGCCGCCGCCACCATCAACGGCGCTCATGCCATCCGCTCGGCCGCGCACTGCGGCAGCCTGGAGGCCGGGAAGAACGGGGACCTGGTCCTCTACAACGTCCCCGACTACCGCGAAATCCCGTATCATTTCGGTGTGAACCTGGTCGCCATGACCATCAAGCGCGGGCAGGTGCTCTATCGCGAAGGAGACGTGGAATGGCCCGAAGACTGATCGAGTGCGTGCCCAACTTCTCGGAGGGACGCGACGCCGCCAAGGTGGACGCCCTGATCGAGGCCGTGCGCTCCGTGGCCGGCGTCGTCTTCCTCGACCGCGAGCTCGATGCCGATCACAACCGCTCCGTGCTCACCTTCGCCGGGCCGCCCGAAGCGGTCAGCGAAGCGGCCCTGCGCGCCGTCGGCAAGGCGATCGAGCTGATCGACCTCAACCACCATTCCGGTGTCCACCCCCGCATCGGCGCGGCCGACGTCGTCCCCTTCGTCCCCATCGAGGGCGTGACCATCGAGGAGTGCGTTCGCATCGCCACACGCGTGGGCGAGGAGATCTGGCGGCGCTACCAGGTGCCGGTTTACTTCTACGAAGCGGCGGCACGCCGGCCCGACCGCGTCAACCTGGAGAACATCCGCCGCGGCCAGTTCGAGGGCCTGCGCGACGAAGTGCCCACCAATCCGGAGCGCGCCCCCGATGTCGGGGAGCCGCGCCTGCACCCCACCGCGGGCGCAACCGTCGTGGGCGCGCGCAAATACCTGATCGCGTATAACATCAACCTGGGCACGCCGGATGTCGGAATCGCCAAGCGCATCGCCCGCGCCATTCGCTACTCCTCCGGCGGGTTTCGATATGTGAAGGCGATGGGCGTTCCGCTCACCTCGCGCGACCTGGCCCAGGTTTCCATGAACCTGACGGATTTCGAGCAGACCCCGATGCACCGCGTTTTCGAAACGGTTCGGGCCGAGGCGGAGCGCTGCGGCGTGCCGGTAGTGGGGAGCGAAATCGTCGGCCTCATCCCCAAGAAGGCGCTCGAAATGGCGGCCGAGCATTTTCTGCGCGTCGAGAACTTCCGCCCCGCCGTGGTGCTCGAGAACCGGCTAGCGGAAGCCGCCGCGAGCGGACTCGGCGAATTCCTCGACGCGCTCGCGGCGCCATCGGCCACTCCGGGAGGAGGCAGCGCGTCCGCCGCGGCGGGCGCCATGGCCGCGGCCCTGGGAGCCATGGTCGCCGCGCTCGCCAAGCGCGACGGTCGCGATTTCGAAACCGACCGCAAGTTCCTCGCCGAGGCCGTGGACCGCGACACGCAGGCGTTCAACCACGTGATGGCCGCCTACCGCATTCCCAAGGCCGAGCGCGCCCCGCACGTGGAGGAAGCGCTCCACCTCGCCTCCACGGTTCCGATGGAAGTAGCCGAGCGCGCCCACGCCCTCGACCAGCGTCTCGCCGCGCTCCAACGCGAAGCCCCGGCCCGCTTCTCATCCGACCTCGAGACCGCGCGCGCCCTCACCCGCGCCGCCATCGCCGGAGCCCTGGCCAACGTGCGCATCAACCTGGAGTCGATTACGGACGAGGGCTTCCGGCGGGGTTTGGAGGAAAGGGTGGGGGCGCTGGGATAGGCGGATGTGGCGCACGCTTCAGCGTCGCTTCAGCGCCCGCCTCACGGCTCCCGCGTCCAGGTCTGCGACCGCCCCAGCAGCGAAATGCCGATGTACCCCCGCACCACCAGTTTCTTGCCGCCTTCGGCGAGCCTGGCCTTGCAGCGGTACACGGTCCCGTTGTCCGGGTCTAGGATGTCGCCGCCGCCGTATTCGTCGCCGCTGCGTTTCATGTGCCGCAGGAACACCATGCCGGTCACGGGCTTGTTCTTGCGCTCATCTTTGCACGAGTCGCAGATTTTGTTCGCCTGTTTCGGGTCGATGCTCGATTCGATCTTGCCGAAGAACTGGTCGTTCTCTTCGTAAATCAGAACGATCGCCTTCGGCTTGCCCGTCTTGTCGTCCACCGTCTTCCACCGCCCGGCGATGCCCGGCTCGGCGGCCACGAGCGGCAGCGCCGCCAGCGCCACCGCCACCAACCAGAACGTTCTCATCGCCTCAGGGCCTCCCGAATGCGCGGATCTCGCGGCCCACAAACATGGCCAGTTCGATCGCCTGTTCGTAATTCAGCCTCGGATCGAGCGACGACGTGTAGGCTCGCTTCAAATCGCCCTCCCCCAGGCGGCGCGCCCCGCCCGTGCACTCCGTCACGTCTTCGCCCGTCAACTCAATGTGGATGCCGCCCAGGCAGCCGCCGTACTCCGCGTGTATGTCGAAGGCCTGATCCAGTTCGCCCAGGATGTCGTCGAAATGGCGGGTCTTGATCCCGTCCGCGGTCACGCGCGTGTTCGCGTGCATCGGATCCGACACCCACAGCACCGTCTTTCCGGTCGATTCTACCGCTTCGATCATGGGCGGCAGGCAGGCGCCGATGGACTGATTCCCGAAACGGTGGATCAGCGTCAACCGCCCTGGCTCGTCGTTGGGATGAAGGATCGCGATCAGCCGCTTCAGCTTCTCCGGCGTCATCGCGGGCCCCACCTTTACGGCGATCGGGTTCCGTATGCCGCGGAAATACTCGACGTGCGCGCCATCCGGATCGGCGGTCCGCATGCCGATCCACGGGAAATGCGTGGACAGGTTGTACCAGCCTTCGCGCCGCGGCACGCGGCGGGTCTGCGCCTGCTCGTAGGGCAGGTGAATGGCCTCGTGGCTGGTGAAGAAATCGATCCAACGCAACTCGCCCGGATGAGAACCGACCAGCCCCTCCATGAACCGCAGCGCATCGCCAATGCTGCGCGCCGTGCGGCGGTATTCCTCGGCCATGGGCGAGTGTTTGACGAAATCCAGGTCCCAGTATTCCAGGCGATGCGGATCCACGAAACCGCCGCTCACCAGCGCGCGGATGAAGTTCAGAGTCAGGGCGGCGCGCTCGTATCCGCGCAGCATCAGTTGCGGATCCGGCTCGCGGTCCGCCGCCGTGAACTCGGGCCGGTTGATCAGGTCGCCTCGATAGCTCGGCAGGGTGACGCCGTTGCGCGTCTCCACGTCCTCCGACCGCGGCTTGGCGTACTGGCCCGCGAACCGCCCCACGCGGACCACCGGCTTCTGGCCGCCGTGAACCAGCACCAGCGTCATCTGCAGCAGGATCTTGAGCTTGTTCGCGATGGTGTTGGAGTCGCAGGCCTCGAAGCTCTCCGCGCAATCGCCGCCCTGGAGCAGAAACCGCTCGCCCCGCGCCGCTTCCGCCAGTTGCTTCTGCAGCGCTCCCGTCTCCCACGAAGTCACCAGCGGAGGCAGTTTCGAGATCTGCGCGACGACGTCCGCCACCTCGGCATCCGAGCGGTACGCAGGCTGCTGCGCCGCGGGCTTACTCTTCCACGACGTCGGCCCCCAATCGCCGCTGTCTGCTCTTGTTCCCACCATGCAACAAGTTACCAGAGCGGGCGATTCGATGCACCAGGCGCCGTCCCGCTCACCGCAGTAGCTCCAGCGCCCTGCGGAAGAACGGCTCGAACGCCACCGGAGCGCCGGCCGCCTTGGCCTTCCGGACAGCCGCTTCGGCGGCGGCTCCCGTGCAGCCGAGGTTGATCAGCGCCGAAAGAACATCCTGCTCCAGGGCGTTGAACGCCGGCTTGCCTTCGGGCGTGGCCTCCGTAGCGGCCCCCGCGGCGACCTCGGGCAGCTTCTCGCGCAGTTCCAGAATCATCCGCTCGGCGGTCTTCTTCCCCACGCCCGGAACGCGCACCAGTCGCTCGGTCGCACCGGCTCGTATGGCCGTGATCAGGTCCGCCGCGGCCAGTCCCGAAAGCACCGTCAGCCCCAGCTTCGGTCCGATCCCGCTCACCGAGATCAGCTTCTCGAAGAGCATCTTCTCCTCGCCGGTCCAAAAACCGAAAAGCTGTAGCGCGTCTTCGCGGACGTGCGTATGGATACGCAGCCGCACCTCCTGGCCCAGTTCGGGCAGCGCGGCGTAGGTGGACACCGGAATCGCGACGTCGTAGCCGACTCCGCCCGCCTCCACCACCGCCTGGTTCGGGTGTTTTTCGAGAAGCGTACCGCGCAGGTGAGCGATCATGGAATTGAGGGTACAGTATTTCCGATGGCGAGGCGTCGCTTCTTTGTCGATGAAGTCCGTGATGGGCGCGCCGCCCTGGCCGGGGAGAATGCGCGCCACCTCGGCCAGGTGCTGCGCGCCGAGCCCGGCGAGGTCTGCGAGCTTTCCGATAACCGCTCGGTCTATCTGGCCGAAGTCGAGGCCGTCCGCAAGGACGAAGTTCGATTCCGTATTCTCGAACCACTGGCGGCCGAAGAGCTGCCCCTGCGCCTCACGCTGTTCCTGGCCCTGATCAAGTTCGAGCGCTTCGAGTGGGCCGTGGAGAAGGCCACCGAACTGGGCGTGGAGGCGATCGTTCCCGTTTCTACCGCGCGCAGCGAAAAGGGCCTGGAGCAGGCCGCGGTGAAGCGCGTGGAGCGCTGGCGCAGGATCGCCCGCGAGAGCAGCCAGCAGTCGCGCCGCGTCCGCCTGCCGGAGATTGCCGCGCCGGTTACCTTCGCCCGCGCCCTCGCGACTTCGTCCGCGTTGCGCTACTTCCTCGATGAAAGCGCCGCCCCGCCGCTCCTCGCGGCCCTGCCTGCCCAACGCAGGGCGGGGGATGAGGCGCACCTGCTCGTGGGACCGGAAGGCGGCTGGACCGACACCGAACGCCACTCGGCCGCCGAGGCCGGCTGGACCCGCGTCTGGCTCGGCCCCGCCATCCTGCGCGCCGAGACCGCCGCCCTCGCGGCACTGGCCGTCCTCACTAGCGCCTGGCTCCCTCTTTCTGAACCGCGACCGTGAGGGAGCGGACTTGGCGCCAGGTCCGCTTGCTGACGCACGCGGTTCTGAACCGCGACCGCGCCTGCCGCCCGACGACGTGATCGGCGCCGGCGTCTATGTGTTTCACGGCCACTTCGACCTGCCCCAGATCGCCGCCGAACGCCGCGGCGCCCGCGGCTGGTGGTACATGAACCATGGGCAGCCGCAAAACGCCGTCCTCGAATTCCAGGTCGCCATCGAGCACGCACACCCCCAAAGCATCGTTCGCAGCCTCTACGGCTGGGCCGTTCAAGCCGCCGGACATTGACTGTTCCGATTTGCCGCCGGTATCATGAAAGCGTCCATCCATAGTAAGGAGAAGTTCCATGGGTACTCTGGGCTGGCAAGAAATCACGTTCATCTTCTTTCTTGCCCTGGTCCTTTTCGGTCCGAAGGAACTGCCTAAGATCGGCCGGACGATAGGGAAAGCCCTGTCGGAGTTCCGCCGCGCGTCGAGCGATCTGAAAGCGACTTTCGACCGGGAGTTGAGCGCCCTGGAGCGGGAAACTCACCCCGACAACGAGGCCGGCAAAAGTATCTCCGGTCCGTCGGACTATCGGTATAACTACGGCTACGATTCTTACTATGACGCCGCCTCCACGCCGGCGCCGAATGAATCCACCACGTCAGAACCAGCCACGATAGCTGCTCCCGCGCCCGATGGCGCCGAGCCCGCGAAGATTGCCGGGCCCGCGGGCACCGTGCCAGCTACCCCAGAGGCAAACGCGCCAGATCCGGCGCCCGCCACCCCGGACGGTGGTCCCCCGTCCGTTGCGTCGTAATCCGAGACCAGACAGAGGCAGAGTTGCAGGAAGACAACAACGGCAGCAGCGATCCGCGCCAGGAAGCCGGCCAGCAGGAAGTTCAGGCATCCGCCGTGACCGTATCCCGTGAGCGCGAGGCCCCCCCAGCCGGAGGCGGCGGAGGGCGTTGGCTCGGCGGTTGGGGCGGTGGCGGCGGCGACGACGGTGGCGAAGAAGAGGATGGCATGCTCCGCATGTCTTTCCTCGAACACCTCGAGGAGCTCCGCGGCCGCATCATCAAGTGCATCGTCGGCGTCGCCATCGCGTTCTTCCTGAGCCTGTATTTCGCCCCCGAGATGTGGAAGGCCGTCAGCGACCCCGCCATTTCGGCCCTGCACCAGCTCGGCCTCCAGAGCAAGCTCGTCTTCATCACGCCCACCGAGGCGTTCATGACCATCTGGATGAAGCTGCCCTTGCTCGCCGCCATCTTCCTGTCCTCGCCCTGGATTCTCTATCAGGTGTGGGCCTTTATCGCCCCCGGATTGTACCGGCGTGAGCGCCGCTGGGCCGCCCCGTTCGTTCTCTGCTCGGCCGGTCTGTTCATCCTGGGCGGCGCGTTCGCCTATTTCCTCGCGTTTCCTTTCGCCCTGACCTTTCTGCTCGGCATCGGCAAGGACATCAATGTCCAGCCCATGGTCACGGTCACGGAATACTTCGACCTGTTTGTGGACGTCATGCTGGGCATCGGCATGGTGTTCGAGCTGCCGGTTCTGATCTTCTTCCTGGTCCTGCTGCGCATCGCCTCGCCGGCGTTCCTGCTCAAGCACAGCCGCTACGCCATACTTGCGATCGCCATTCTCGCCGCCGTCGTCACCCCGACGCCCGACGTGTTCAACATGATGCTGTTCTGCGTGCCCATGTGGCTGCTCTTCTTCGTGGGCATCTTCGCGGGCTACCTGCTGGTTCTGCGGCGCGAACATCGCCGCTTCCCATGGCGCAAAGTGCTGCCTTGGGTCGCTCTGGCGCTGATCGTGGTGGCGGCGGTGGGCTGGTACTTCGCGAACCGGTACGGGTACCACTTCGTGGGGCATTGGCCCTTCCTGCACCGCTAAGGTGACGGTCCCACTGGATTCCCGGCGAATTTCGTTATACGATAACTGGAACCCGGAGGCGCGGGCACTTGGACCTGTATAAGACGATTCAAATACTGCACGAAGAACGGGAGCGGTTGGCCAAGCTGATCGCATACCTCGAGCATCAAAAGAATTCGAAAGGCGCGTCGCAGCGGCCAAATCCGCCCGGCCATCGCGGGCGCAAACTGATGAGCGCAGCCGAGCGGAAAGCCGTCTCCGAACGCATGAAGAAGTATTGGGCAGCACGCAGGACACCCCCTGCACCGGGTGAGAAGGCGCCGGCATCGGAGCCGTCCCCGGCGGCGAACGCCTGATCCGCGCTCCGGCTATAATCGGAGTTTCACGTCAATGAAGCCCGCCGCTCTCGAGATCGCCCACGAACAGCCTGCCCCGGGTGTCGCCGTCATTGCGCTCAACGGAAAGGTCATGCTGGGCGCCAATCCCAGCGCGATTGAGGAACTCATCGTTTCGCTCCTCGCCCAGGGCGTCCGCAAGATCGTGGTCGATCTCGCCGGCGTCACGCACATCGACAGCACCGGAATCGGAGTCCTGATCGCCAGCCTCGGCAAGGTGACGCAGGCCGGTGGGGCTCTGGCTATGGCCGGGGCGAGCGGGGTGGTTCGCGAAGGCTTTCGCGTCACGCGCCTCGATCGCGTCTTCCGCTTCTATGCCGACCGTGCGGCCGCGCTGGTCGCGGTCTAGCCCTGCGACCGTCCGCTCGCTTACGCACGCGGTTCCGAACCGCGACCGCGAGGGAGCGGACCCGCTGCCAACCTACACATGTCCGCTTGCTGACGCGCGCGGTTCTGAATGACGCGCCGTTTACCGAACCGCGACCGTTAGGGAGCGGACCCCGGTCGAATGGTAGGCGCGGCAGGACTCGAACCTGCGACCCTCGGCTTAGAAGGCCGATGCTCTATCCACCTGAGCTACGCGCCCGAGGAATTCTTGTCCGATTGTAGGATATTGCCGCTGGGGCGTGGGGTCGCCCTAGCTCGGGTTCAGCGCCGAGCCTGTCGAGGTCCAGATCTTGCTGATGCTTGAGGCCCCGTTCAGGAACAGCGCGGCACTCACGAGCGCTATAAACGCCAGCAGAAGCGTGTACTCGGTGATGTCCTGACCGCCTTCCTCGATCAACCATCGGTATTTGACGGCGTTCATAGACATAGAGGTGTATATAACTATACGGGTCTTTTGCTCATGGAATCAATGGACACGTAGTACTGGCAGTACAGGGAGCGGCTGCCCCCAGAGAGTGGGGGGAGCCCCCAACTCCGCACCTAACGCAGGCCGGCCCGCTCCAGCAGCGCTTCCGGGTCTGGATCCCGTCCCATGAACTCACGGTACAGCACCGCCGGGTCTTCGCTGTCCCCCCGTGCCAGGATCTTCTCCCGGAACTCGCGGCCCGCCTCGCCGCTCAGAATGCCCAGCGAACGGAAGCGCGTGAACGCGTCGGCGTCTAGTACTTCCGCCCACTTATAGGAGTAATAGCCCGCTCCGTAGCCCACCGGGTTCGCGAACAAATGACTGAAACTCGCCACCGTGGCGTGCTCCGGCGGTAGCGGCGCCGCCGAGAACGCCTGCAGCAGCCCGCGGCTGTACGCGACCACATCGCCATCCGATTCCGCCGCGTAGGCCGTGTGCAGCCGCAGGTCCAGAAAGCCGAAGCCAAGCTGCCGCATCTGGCCATTGGCGCCCCGGAACGTCCGCGCGCGCTTCATTTTCGCGAAAAGATCGTCCGGAATCGGCTCGCCGGTCTCGTAGTGGCGCGCAAACAGGTCCAGGGCCCCGCGCTCCCAGCACCAGTTCTCCATGATCTGCGACGGCAGTTCCACGAAATCCCACGCCACGTTGGTGCCCGCCAGGGTCCGGATTTCCACCCGGCTCAGGCAATGGTGCAACAGGTGACCGAATTCGTGGAAGATGGTCTCCACTTCGCGGTGCGTCAGCAGGGCCGGCTTTCCGCCCGAGGGCGGCGTCAGGTTCCCGCAGATCGCCCCCACATGCGGCCGGAAGCCCTCCGGCGTTGGGCCTCCCGTGAGGAATGCGTCCATCCACGCCCCGCCGCGCTTGTTCTCGCGCGGAAACCAGTCGGCGTAGAAGGAACCGAGCAGCGCACCGTCCCCGTCCCGAATGCTGTAAACCCGCGCTTCCCCATCCCAAACCGGTAGCCCTGGCTCTTCGCTGACGCGAATCCCATACAGCCGCTCCACGATCTCAAACAGGCCCGCCGTGACGCGCTCCAGCGGAAAATAGGGACGCAGCGCCTCCTCGTCGAAGTCGTAAAGCGCCGCGCGCTGCTTCTCCGCGTAGTAGGCGATGTCCCAGGGCTCGAGCGGCGGAGCCGCCGGGCCTTCCAGGCTGCGGCGGAACTCGAGCAGTCCCTCGTTCTCGCGACGGAACTGGGCCTCGGTCTTCTCGCGCAGGCCTGCCAGGAAGGCCAGCGCGCGCTCCCCCGTGTGCGCCATGCGGTCGGCCAGCACCAGGTCCGCGAAGTTGGCGTAGCCCAGCAGTCGGGCCTTCTCGCCCCGCAGCTCGAGGATGCGCCCCACCAGCGGCCGGTTGTCGAAGCCGCCCGACACCGAGCGCGTGACGAATGCCCGATACGCCTGCTCCCGCACTCCGGCGTCGTCCAGGTACACCATCAGCGGCGTGTAGCTCGGAGCCTGCAGCGTGAACCGCCAGCCCGCCACGCCTTTGCGCTCGGCACTCTCCCGCGCCGCCCCGATCGCGCTTTCCGGCAAGCCCGCCAGGCCAGCCTCGCTGTCGATGATCAGATCGAACGCGTTGGTGGAATCCAGCACGTTCTCGGCGAACTTCGTGGTCAGCGCGCTCAACTCCACGTCGATGGCCGCCAGCCGCGTCTTTCCCGCGGGGTCCAGATCCGCGCCGTGCCGCCGGAAATCGTCCACCGTCTTGGTCAGGAACCGCCGCCGCGCCCCCGCCAGGCCGCGCGCCTCCTCGGTCGCGGCGTAGCGCTTCAGCACCTGCCACAACCCCTCGTTGAGCGGGATGCCCGAATGCAGCTTGCTCACCTCGGGCTCCACCTCGTTGACCGCCGCGCGCAGGTCCGGATGGGTGGCAACCGCCTCCAGATGCTTCACCACCGTCATGGCCCGGTCCAGCGATTCGGTCAGCTCGTCGAGCGGCCGCATCGTGTTCTCGAAATCCGGCGCCGCCGCCAGCGCCGAGAGCTCCTCGATGCGCCCGCGCGCTGAGTCGAGCAGCGCCGCGATCGCCGGGGCGATGTGGCTCGCCTCTATGCGGTCGAACGGAATCGGGAAGTTGAGATCGAGCAGCGGGTTTTCCATGCTGCTTCCAGCTTACTGAACCGCGACTGTCAGGGAGCGGACGCTACACCCGCTGAAGCCAGGCGTCCGGGAAGTACGTCAGCTCGCCATTGTCCGCCTCAGCCGTGAAAAACGGCGCGGGGCGCCCCAGGACGAATTCCGGGTGCGTCGAGGCAAACTCGCGCGCCGCCGCCGCGGGGTTGTCCTCCCTCCACGAGAGTTCTCCGTTCGGCGTGTCCGCCAGCTCCCGCATCACTCCGTCCGCCGCCACAATGTACGATCCCGGAGTCACCAGCCGCGAGTACAGCGCCAGCTCCCCGGCGACGTGCGCCTTGCTGTGATCGCTGTCCAGGAATACCAGCACCGTCTCCGCGCCGGACGTCTCCCGCTCGACGCGCTCGAACACCTGCCCAGAGCACGAGTCGCCCTCCACCAACGTGATGCAGCCGCCCACCCTGTGCGCCGCCAGCGATTCCCGCACGCCCGGCCGCACCTGCAATTCAACCGAGACCACGCGCCCTTTGCCGTTCAGCGCGCAGAGGCTGGCGAAAAACATGCTGCTTCCGCCTTCGAATACTCCGGTTTCGATAATCACGTCGGGCTTCAGGCGGCACACCACTTCCTGTAGGCGCAGCACGTCTTCGGGCAATTGCTGCAGTGGGAATCCCAGCCAGGAGAACCCGCGCCAGTGGTCGAGGTTCCAGCCCACCTTGAGCCACTCGCGGGACAGAATCGCGAACCCCGCCCGGCTGTAAAGGGGGACCGCCGATTCGCCGCCGGCGCAAATCGACTGCTCTTCCGTATCGATGACGATTTTCAATGGAAATACCCTGAACGAGTATACCTGGGGAGGACCCGATCCGATCCGGCCGCCATGCTTCGGCGGGCCGGACCGGCGGGGAGGTTATTCGACAATCCTGGCTTGCTTCTTGCGATTCCGTTTACGTGCGAGAGCCGCTTTGACGCGCCTCTTCTCGCCCGGCTTCAAGTAGTAGGAGTGACGCTTGATCTCCTTGATGATGTCCTCTTGCTGGACTTTGCGCTTGAAGCGGCGTAGCGCGCTTTCAACAGTCTCGCCGTCTTGAACGTTGACTTCAGCCAATTGCGAATCACCTCCTCACCAATGGCTATGTTCCATGATACAACGGCCGCGCCCTCCGCATTCCCGTCGCCCGCGCTTTTGTCGCCCGCCCTTTTGTCGCCCGCCCTTACCGAGCCGCGACCGCCAGGGAGCGGACGCCGGAGCGGACCTCGCGCGCGAGGGCGGGCATCATTGATACACTCCTAGGGAAGAGTCTGTTCGGCTCCAATGGAAAATATCCTTGCCATCCTGCTAGCCGGGGGCGCGGGAGAGCGCCTGTCCCCGCTCACCCTCAACACCGCCAAGCCCGCGGTTCCCTTCGGTGGCATCTACCGGCTCGTCGATTTTACCCTGTCCAATTGCATCAGTTCCGGCGTCCGCCGCATCCTCGTCCTCACCCAGTACAAGTCCCTGGAGTTGACCCGGCATATTCGCGACGGCTGGATGATTCTCTCCCCCGAACTCGGCGAGTATATCGAAATCATCCCGCCCATGAAGCGGGTCCACGAGGATTGGTACCTGGGCACCGCCGATGCCGTCTTCCAGAACATCCAGACCCTGATGGCGGAAGGTCCCGAGCACTGCCTCATTCTCGCGGCCGACCACATCTACAAGATGAACTACCACGAGATGATCGCCTGGCATCAGCAGCAACATGCCGACGTCACGCTCGCCACCATTCAGGTTTCGCCCGAAGAAGTCACCCGCCTCGGAGTGGTCGACATCGGAGACAATTACGAGATCCGCGGGTTTGAGGAGAAGCCCCAGCACGGCAATCCCGTCCGCTCCGCCTTCAATCCGGCCATGGTCAGCGCCTCGATGGGCGTGTACCTGTTCAACACCGAGGTCATGATGCGCGCCCTCATGGAAGACGCCGAAGACCCCAACTCCTCGCACGACTTCGGGCGCGACGTCATTCCGAAATGCATCCCCAAGAGCCGCGTGGTGGCGTACGACTTCATCGATCTGAACGACAAGACCGTCAAATACTGGCGCGACGTCGGCACCATCGACGCCTACTACGAAGCCAACATGGACCTGGTGTCTGTCGTCCCCGATTTCAACCTCTACGACAAGCGCTGGCCCATCCGCACCAGCATGCCCCAGATGCCTCCGGCTAAGTTCGTTTTTGCGCAGGAGGGGCGGCGCATGGGCGTGGCCATCGATTCCATCGTCTCGGGCGGCTGCATCGTTTCGGGTGGCCGGGTGGTGCGCAGCATCCTGTCTCCGGGCGTCCGCATCAACAGCTACTGCGAGGTGGAGAGCTCGATTCTGATGCACAATGCCGAGGTCGGCCGTTACAGCCGCATCCGGCGCGCCATCATCGGACCCGACATGAAGATTCCCGAGTCCAGCGTGATCGGATACGACCTTCAATCGGATCGCGACAAGGGCTACACGGTTACCGAATCCGGCATCGTTGTGGTCTGCCAACAGCAGCAGATTTACACCGGGCTGGAGCCGTACACAATCAAGCAAACGGGCTGAACCCCATTTTTTCCGACTACTTTTCAGGAGCGAATTGTAAATGATGACCGAAATCGTAAAAATATCCGGCAGAGAGATTCTCGACTCGCGCGGCAATCCCACCGTCGAGGCGGATGTATGGCTGGCGTGCGGCGCCATGGGCCGCGCCGCGGTTCCTTCGGGAGCCTCCACCGGCGAACATGAAGCGGTCGAACTCCGCGACGGCGACAAGAAGCGCTTCCTCGGCAAGGGGACGCTAAAGGCCGTCGGCAATGTCAACGGAGAGATCGCCGCGGCGCTCAAGGGCAGGGAAGCCTCCGATCAGGCCGAGCTCGACCAGGCCATGATCGACCTCGATGGCACCCCCACCAAGGCTCGCCTCGGCGCTAACGCCATCCTGGCCGTTTCGATGGCCGCCGCGCGCGCTTCGGCGGCCTGCCGCAACATGCCGCTCTACCGCTATCTGGGCGGCGTCGGCGCGCACGTGCTTCCGGTCCCCGAGATGAATATTCTCAACGGCGGCGCGCATGCCGACAGTTCCGTCGACGTGCAGGAATTCATGATCGCGCCTTACGGAGTGGCGCGCTTCTCCGACGCCTTTCGCGCCGGCTCCGAGATCTTCCACACCCTGAAGGGCGTGCTCAAGAAGGCCGGCTACTCCACCGCCGTCGGCGACGAGGGTGGCTTCGCCCCCAACCTCAAATCCAACGAAGAGGCGCTGGTCCTGATCCTGGAAGCCATCACCAAGGCCGGCTACAAGCCCGGCGAACAGGTCGGCATCTTTCTCGACCCGGCCGCCAGCGAATTCTACGATTCCGACAAGAAGCGCTACGTTTTCAAGAAGTCCGACAACAGCGAGCGAACCAGCGAGCAGATGGTGGAATTCTGGGCCGACTGGGTGCGCCAGTATCCCATCGCCTCCATCGAGGACGGCATGTCCGAGAATGACTGGGACGGCTGGAAGCTGCTGACCGATACCCTGGGCAAGAAGATCCAGCTCGTGGGAGACGATATCTTCGTCACCAACACGTCGATCTTCGCGCGCGGGATCGCCAAGGGCATCTGCAACTCAATCCTCATTAAGTTGAACCAGATCGGCACCGTCACCGAGACCATGGCCGCCATGCGCATGGCCGCCGAGGCCAATTACACCGCGGTGGTTTCGCACCGCTCCGGCGAGACCGAGGACGCCTTCATCGCGGACCTCGTCGTGGCCACCAACGCCGGACAGATCAAGACCGGTTCGGCCAGCCGCACCGATCGCATCGCGAAATACAACCAGTTGCTGCGCATCGAGGAAGAGCTCGGTTCGGCGGCGGAATTTGCCGGAAAAAAGGCCCTGCGCCAGTTGGCCTGATCGTGGAAGTGGGGGCAGGCGGCCATCCGTCTGCCCCCACGGTTTCTGGAGGCTCAAAAATGTATAAGCTCGTTTTGGTTCGTCATGGCGAAAGTGACTGGAATCGGGAGAACCGGTTCACCGGCTGGACCGACGTCGACCTGTCGGAGAAGGGCCGCGCCGAGGCCCTCGAAGGCGCGCGCGCCCTGAAGCGCGAGAATTACACCTTCGATGTCGCCTACACGTCCGTGCTCAAGCGCGCCATCCGCACCCTCTGGACCGTCATGGACGAATTGGATCTCATGTGGATTCCGGTCTTCCGTTCCTGGCGGCTCAACGAACGGCACTACGGCGCGTTGCAGGGTCTCAATAAGTCCGAAACCGCCGCTAAGTTCGGCGAGGACCAGGTGAAAATCTGGCGCCGCAGCTATGACATCCGGCCGCCCGCCTTGGAAAAGGCCGACCCCCGCTGGCCCGGCCGCGACCGCCGCTACAAGAGCTTGGCCGAGGCCGAGTTGCCGCTGACGGAGTGCCTGAAAGACACCGTCGCGCGCTTCCTGCCGTACTGGCATCAGACCATCGCCCCGGCCGTTTCTTCGGGACAGCGCGTGATCATCGCGGCCCACGGCAACAGCCTGCGGGCCCTGGTGAAGTATCTGGACGATGTCTCGGACCAGGAGATCGTCGGCCTGAATATTCCCACCGGCATCCCGCTCGTCTACGAGCTCGATAACTCGCTCCGGCCGCTCAAGCATTACTATCTCGGCGACCAGGAGAAGATCCAGGCGGCCATGGACGCCGTCGCCGCCCAAGGCAAAAAGAAGTAAGGACTTCGCTTCGTGGGGCAGGCGGTTCCGCCTGCCTTCGGCGACCTTCGATCTGTTCGTCCGCTTGCTCACGCGCGCGGTTCCGATCCCCTGGACCGAACCGCGACCGTAAGGGAGCGGACCTACCTCAACTTACTCGCCAGTACACCGTATACCGCTGATCCGTAACCTCGTTGAACGGAACCAGCTCGAATTTCGAAGCCCGGAAGCGAAGCGCCCTGTCCCCCGGCTCCAACCTCTCGCCCGCCCCAAGCGTCGGCACCGCCAGCGCCGGAGCCTTCTTCAACTGCGGCCCCATCGGACCCACCACCAGCTCTCGCGTCAGCCCATCCCTCCCGAACTGGCCCGCCAGCAGCAGCGGACCGTAGAACACCGCCTGCATCGCCACGTCATCGGGCATCGACTCCCGATGCAGTTTCATCGGCAACTCCATCTCGACCCGGTCGCCAGAATTCCAAGTGCGGTCGATTCTTATATAACTCCCCGGCCCAGCCGAAATCTCTGCGCCGTGCCCGTTGATCCGGACACTAGGCGCCCCCGCAACCCAGCCCGGCACGCGAATATACAGCGCCATCTTGACCGGCTGATCGCAACTTACTCGCAGCGTCGTGCTCGCCACCTCCGGAAAACGCGTCTCCTGGCGCACGCGCACTCCTTTGTCCCTCCACGTCACCTCGGATGGGATGAACAGGTTCACGTACAGCCCCTCCTCGTCGTGGAAGTAGATGCTGTCGTTCAGTTTCGAGTATTCCTCCACGCCCGTGCACGTGCAGCACCAGAACGAGTCCCACTCGGTATTGAACGCGCGCCACGAGCCCGGCACCAGGCCCAGGTAATACTGCGTCGCTCCCGTGCTCTGGTCGATCGTCCCCAGGCGATGGTTATAGAGCACGCGCTCGTAATAGTCGAAGTAACGTGGGTCCGCGCTCCAGCTATAGAGCTTGCGCGTCAGCTTGAGCATGTTATACGCGCAGCAGCATTCGTTGGTAGATTCACCCCGGCTTAGCTCCGCCGCCAGCCGGTGCGGCCCTGCCAGCCACCCTTCGTTGTTACTCGTGCCCCCCGTGGCGTAACATCGCGCGCCCGTCACCTGATCCCAGAAGAAGGTGGCAACATCGCGGAAGCGCTGGTCGCCGCTCGTCTCGTACCGGCGCGCGGCTCCAATGACTTGCGGGATGTGAGTATTGGTGTGCAGCCCGCGCAACCGGTCGCAGCCGAGCGCCAGCGGGTTGAAAAAGCGCTTCTTCGTGAACCGGTCGCCCACCTCCGCCAGCTTCTGGTCGCCCGTGGCCGCGGCCAGGTTGTAGAGCACTTCGTTCATGCCGCCGTATTCGGTGTCCAAAACGGCCTGCATGTGGTCTTCCGCAAGAGGCGCCGTCCACGCATCGGCCCAGTGCGCCATGCCCACGGCGGTCTCCAGGGCCTGTTTGTTGCCGCAGATCCGGTACATGTCGAACAGGCCGGCCATGACTTTGTGCATCGTGTAGAACGGCACCCAAACCTCGCGCCGCGCGTTCAGGCGGTCGAAGAGCTCAATCGGGAACGCGCTGAGATACCCGCCGCGAAGGCGGGCCTGGCACTCCGCCATCACACCCACCATGGAGTCGGCCTTCGCCTTGATATCTTCGTCCCCGGTGGAGGCGTACATGTGCGCGCTCGCCGTGAGGAACTGCCCGGGGAAACAGCCGCGAATTTCGCAGTCCGGCTTCTCCCACCCGCCCAGCGGCTGTGCCGAGGAGGGCAAGCCGGCATTGAGCCGGAACGTGTGCATCAGCCGTTCGGCGGGGATCCGTCGCAGCACCGCTTCGTTCGCCTGCTGCACGTCTAGAAACCTGCCCGGCAGCAGGCGGACGTCGCTGCCCGCAAACGGCTGCACTCTGGCTTTGACGTCTCTGCGAACGAACTGGAGCGGACCGCGGAACGGCTCCTCTTCCGGAAGCGTTCCATCTTGAGGCCCAGGCGCGATCGGATCGCCGGGCACCGACGCGGCCGTAATCTCCCGGCCCGTCTGCTGACCCAGAGCCGCCGCTCCGGCGCTACCACCCAGCGTAAGCGCGGCAAAGCCGCGTCGCGTGAAACCGCTTACCTGCCTGTCACTGCTCATCGAAAACCTCCCTACTACCCTACCGCGGAGCGGGCGCGCTCGCTCAAACATTGCCAGCCGGGTGCCGTGGCGCACGCTTCAGCGCAATGCCACATACTTTTCGCGCGCGGCCGCCAAGTTGCTGATTTCATTGTGGCGCACGCACTCTTGCGTGCCGCGTCGCCACTCTTGGCGACGCCTGCCCGCGATGTTGGCCGAAGTCGCTCGAACGCGACACCACGTCGCAAAAAACACAATTCCTTTGTTTTGTTTGGCCTTGCGAAAGGTATGTGGCATTGCGCTTCAGCGTGCCGCGGCGAACTTCAGACCGTAAGGAAGCGTCAGCCCTTCGGTTCGAGGATGAACGTGGGCGACAACCCGGCGACCGTGGAGAACCCGCCGTTGGCGGCTGAGAGCCAGCTCGAGCAGCCCTGCACCTTGCCCAGGTAGGCGTGCGGATGCAGGTCCACCTTCATTTGCCGAATCTCCATCTCGCCGTAGAGCAGCAGCGGGAAGGGCGCGTACGTCGCTTCCACCTTCTCCTGCACCACGTAAGGAATGCGCAGGGCGCGCTTCATCGCGCGATCCCAGCCCGTGTCGTCGGTCTGCCACCCCTTGATCGAGTGGTTCTCGCCCGAATCGTCGTTCGGCTTGAGCACCATGCGTTCGCGGTTCTTGAGGATGAATTCGAGCAGGTCGATCGGCTGGTCCTGATACGTGGTCTTGCCCGCCGCCACTACGCGCGTCCACGGAATGTACTGGCGGATGGCCTTCTTTTCGGCGGCAGGAAAGCTCGCGGTAATCGCCTCGTCCGTCAGCAGGTCGAAAATCGCCTTCTTGTGCGCCAGTTCGGAGCGGAAGCTGTTGACCAGGCACACCGCGCCGTCCCGGTACGCCCGCACCAGCGGATGCGAAAGGTCGTACCGCAGCAGAAATTCCTGTACCTTCAGCCGCCGCCAGATCACATCGATGACGTAGTCGCCATTCCGCAAAACGCCGCCCCGGTATTCGAGATGATCCGGAGACACGATCTCGGTCTGGTACCCCTCGCCGCGGAAGAACGAACGCAGCAGCGCGTGCTCGCCCTCCTCGGTGGCTTGGAAGTTCTGCCGGAACTCCAGGATGGCGATGTTGGGCTGCTTCTTGCCCCCGAACTGCTTGTAGGCTTTCAAAAGCGCGGACAGCAGGTGCTTCTTTCCGCCCAGCTTCTGCAGCGAATAGCGCTTGCGAAACTCCTTGATCGGCGCGCAATCGTAAAACAGATCGGCCAGCGCTTCGGCATACGCCACCCCGACCGGCACATCGGCAACGTACTCGACAAAGTGCAAATTGCCGTTGTTCATGTGCGTGTCCAGCAGCGAGGTGACTGCCAGAAACTGATAGCCCGGATCGATGGCCGCCAGCATCTTCTCGGCCGGCAACAGCCCGATGCGCGTCAGCAACCCCGGATTCCCCAGAGCCATCTGCTTGACGCGGTCAATGGCCGAGAACAGTCCTTCGGCCGCTCTCACCAGCGACTCGTACTGCCGCCGCGAGACGAAGTTGGGGCGCAAAAAAGGACAAATCAGGCGTCCGCCTTGGGTCAAGCGTGCCGCCTGCATCCGCTCCGCCAGGGCTTCCGCCCAAGCCAAGTCCTTGAAAGCGTCGCCTTCGATTAATTTTTGGTATCGGCCTACGGCCTCATCTAACTGATTCATGCAAACTGGGTTTCTAATGTCAGTATCTCACAGTAGAAGGCAATAACGGTACTTTTCATTCGGAGATTTCATTTGTAAGCTATTGATACACAATGAGATATTTAGTTTTGTAACGTTTCATCCGCGACTGCGGCCGAAGACCTCGATCCCCCGAACCGCGCCCCAAACCGAACCGCGCGCGTCAGCAAGCGGACTGTCGGCCTCCATGTTCGCTCCCCGCGCTAAAGTGATGAGTAGCCATGAAACGTCAACTTGTCGCCCTTGCCGCCGTTCTCGCCACGGCCCCGTTTTTCGTCGCGCGCGCCGACGAAGGCTTGTGGCTTTTTAATCACTTCCCGAAGGAGATGGTCGCCAGCAAATACCAGTTCCAGGTGACCGACGCGTTCCTCAACCACCTCCAGCTCGCCTCCGTGCGGTTCAATAGCGGCGGCTCGGGATCGTTTGTCTCGCAGTACGGCCTCCTGTTCACCAACCATCACGTGGGTCTCGATTGCATCCAGAAGCTCAGCACGCCCGAGCACGATTACACCGCCAACGGCTTCTACGCGGTCAACCACGCCGCCGAGCGCCAGTGCCCCGACCTGGAGGTCAACGTTCTCCTCCGGATCCGCGACGTCACCGCCGAGGTTAACGCCGCCGCCAAGGACGCCGCCAATCCGGCCGACGCCAACAAGCGGCGCAAGGCCGCCATGTCGCAGATCGAGAAGTCCTCGACCGCCGAGACCGGGCACCGCTGCGACGTGGTCACGCTCTACTCCGGCGGCGTGTACAACCTCTACGAGTACAAAAAGTACACCGACGTGCGCCTGGTCTTCGCGCCCGAGTTCGACATCGCTCAGTTCGGCGGCGACCTCGACAATTTCACCTACCCGCGCTTCGATCTCGATTTCGCCTTCTTCCGCGCCTACGAGAACGGCAAGCCGGTCGAGGTGAAGGACTGGCTGCACTGGAGCCACGCCGGGGTCCAGGACAAGGAACTCACCTTCGTCTCCGGGAATCCCGGCACCACCGGGCGCCTCGCCACCTATGCCGAGCTGGAGTTCTCGCGCGACGTCTCCTACCCCCTGATTTACGAACGCCTGGGCTCTGAGATCGCGGCCCTCCAGGCCTACCGCGCTCAAAGCGCCGAGAACAGCCGCATCGGCAAGGAGAACCTGTTCTCCGTGCAGAACAGCTATAAGGCCTACACCGGTTTCCTGGTGGGCTTGCGCGACCCCGCGCTGATGAAGGAAAAGCTCGATCGGGAGACCAAGCTGCGGGCGGCCATCGCCGCCGATCCCGAGAAGCAGAGGCAGTTCGGCGCGCTGTGGGACGACGTGGCCGCCGCCTTCGCTCAGTACCGCGCGTCCTTCATGCAGCACTTCCTGTTCGAGCGCGCTCCCGCACTCGGCTCCGACCTGTTCGGCATCGCGCGCGAGGTCCTGCGATACGCCCAGGAGACGCACAAGCCCAACGCCGAGCGGCTGCGCGAGTATGCCGAATCGAACCTGCCCGCCATCGAGCAGTCCATGTATTCCACCGAGCCCCTCACCGACTCCATGGAAATCGCGGTGCTTGCCAACTACTTCACCTTCCTGCGCGCCCATCTCGGCGCGGACGACGCCAGCGTCAAGGCGGTTCTCAGTGGTCAGACGCCCGAGCAGGCCGCCAGCGCTTACGTCACCTCCAGCAAGCTCAAGGATGTCGCCGAGCGCAAGCGCCTCGCCAAGGACGTGGATGCGGTCATGGCCTCCTCTGATGGAATGATCCGCCTCGCGCGCTTGCTCGACGGGCCGGCGCGCAAGTACCGCAAGGACTATGAGGATCAGGTCGAGGCCGTGCTCACCCAGAGCAAGGCCAAGATGGCTCAGGCGCGCTTCGCGGCCTATGGTGCCAGCGAATATCCCGATGCCACCTTCACCCTCCGCCTGACCTACGGCCCGGTCCTGGGCTATACGGACGCCGCCGGGAAGCCGGTCCCTTACACCACCACGCTCGGCGGTTTGTACAAGCACGCCACCGGAGTCGAGCCCTTCAAACTGCCCCAGCGCTGGCTCGACGCCAAGGGCAAGCTCGATCTCTCAACGCCCTACAATTTCGTGACCACCACCGACACGCACGGCGGCAACTCCGGCAGCCCCACCGTCGACGAGAAGAACGAACTCATCGGCATCCTGTTCGACGGCAACATTGAGAGCCTGCCCAACCGCTTCGTCTTCACCGACACCATCTCGCGCTCAGTCCACGTGGCCAGCCAGGGCATCATCGAGGCCCTCCGCAAGGTCTACAAGGCGGACCGCGTGGTCAAGGAACTGGGGATGGAGTAGGCGGCATGACCTTGGAGGAAGTCCGCTCTCAATATCGCGACAAGATCGTTGCCGCGGCGGAAGGGCGGGGCGCCCACAATGTCCGTGTGTTCGGTTCGGTTGCCCGCGGGGATCAGCGCTACGACTCCGACATCGACTTCCTGGTGGACTTCGAACCTGGCCGGTCGCTACTCGATCTGACGGGCCTCTGGCTCGACCTTGAGAAGGTGCTGGGCTGCAAGGTCGACGTCGTCTCCAGTCGTGGACTCAATCCGTGCCTGGCGTCTGAAGTGATGCAGGACGCGATCTTGTTATGAGGGCAGACCGCCTGCGCCTTCTCGATGCCCTCGAACAGATCGAACTGATTTCCCAGTTTTCCCAGCGCGGTCGCGAAGCTGTCTAGCCTTGTTGGGCGAAGCGTGCAGGGGGCTGTCTCCCGCGCTTCTCGAAGCTCACCCCGAGGTTCCATGGCCGCAGATCATCGCGTTCCGGAACGTCGTGATCCATCAGTATTTCGGGATCGATCTTGAGCTGGCGTGGGCGATTGTTACCGAGCACATCGCGCGCTCAACTTCGTTCCGTGGTAGATGCTCTGCCCAATTGAGCTGGCGGTTCCATCGCGTCGATCAATGCCGCGGTGTCGTTGAGATCGATTCCAGGGAGCGTTCCGCCAGTCGTACCGGACACCGGAATAACGACCGGTCGGCGGGGCGCCCCGCTGTTCGGCTTGGCCGACGCTACCTTCTGCTGCCTGGTCTTCATGCGCACCTCACGTCGAGCTCGACGCCGGCAGCACCACCAGGGGACGCCGCTGCCCGGTCCGCGGCGCGCCCGGAACCCTCGCCCGCAGCAGGCCGATCTGCCCGTCGTGATGCGATTCGTGCTCGCAGACGTGGAACCATTTGCACAGGTTGTTCGTGGGTCCCCACGGCCAGCTCTTGTCCACTTCCATGAGCCACCGGTCGTCGCGCTTGCGAAGCTCGGCGAGCGTCTTCTCGCGCAGATCCCGCAGGACGCCGCGATAGTAGTCGAGAGTGTGGCCTTTGATGGTCTTTCGCGCCGGCTCGCCCAGTTCCATGGCCACCGCCCAATCCTTAAATGCCGAGCCTTTCTCCAGTTCCTGCATTCCCACGCGATCGAAGGTGTTCAACTGATACAGCTTCTCCATGGCCGCCAGATGGAGCAGCAGGGCGCCGATCCGGTTCGCCTTGCCGTCCAGCAAAAAATCGATCTGGTCCAGCGTCAGGCCCTCGACCGAGCGAAGGACCGCGTCCCGCATCCAGGTCATCTCCGAGACCAGCGTGCCTATTTGCGCGGAGTAGCCCGCGACGGGTCCCAGCACGTTCGGCTCCGCCCCCGCCGCCCGCGCCGCAGGGGACAAAACCAGTGCGGAGGCAACGGCCGATTGGAAGAAATGCCGGCGGCTCGGATTGGTGAAGGGCATGGCGGATTCTACCACCGATTGTAGTCGCTGCCGCGCCCCTACTGGAGGCCTTTCACGCCTCCGCCTTCTTGAGGTGGCAGTTGAACATCCAGCGAACGCCGTAGGCGTCCGTCAGCATCCCGAATCTCGCGCCCCAGAACGTGTCCGCCAGCGGCATGACCACGGTGCCTCCCGCGGCGAGCGCGTCGAATGCCTTGCTCATGCCCTCCACCTCGGCGAACTGCACAGCGATCTGCACGTTCCCTCCCGAGGCTTCCGGCCGGTCGGGCGTCGTATCGCTCACCATGACTTCACCGCCCCCGATGCGGAGCAGCGCGTGCATGACCAGGTTCCTTTGTTCGGTCGGGCCCTTGAAGCCAGGCATGTCTCCCCAGCGCGTGAGGCCCTCCGCCTTGGCGCCCAGCGCGCTCTCGTATAACTCGATCGCCTTTTCGGCGGTTCCGTTGAAGTTGATGTATGGGCTCAGTTTCTCGACTGGCATGGCTTCGCTCCTCAGTAGCCCGCCCTGCGCGCGCAGGGCGGGTGCTGGTGCGCGTTAGAACATGTACAGTGGCGTCCCCGGGGCCGGCGGCTCGTCGCCCGCGCCCACCGGCACTTCCTCGCCTTCCTTGAGCTCCTTGATCTCCTTGACCGGGCGGCAATAAATGCCCGCCTCGCCCACGTAGATCTCCAGGTCGGCCGGGCGCGGCAGCGAGCCCTGGATCAGCGCCTCCGACAGCGGATCCTCGATGTACTTCTGCAAGGCCCGCCGCAGCGGCCGCGCGCCGAAGCTCCGGTCGTTGCACGTCTTCTCCAGAAGGTACTTGGAAGCTTCCACCGTCAGACGCAACTTGATCTGCTTGGCTTCCAGGTTCTGATTCATCTGGCCCACCATCAGCCCGATGATCTGGATCAGGTCTTCATCCGTCAGCGACTGGAACAGGATCACTTCATCCAGCCGGTTCAGGAACTCGGGGTTGAAGGCGCGCTTCACTTCCGCCATCACCATGTCTTCGACCTTTTGCGGAATCCCCTCGCCCACCGGGGCCGAGAATCCCATGCCGCCCTTCTTCTCCAGGAACCGGGCGCCCAGGTTCGAGGTCATGATGATGATCGTGTTCTTGAAGTCGACCGTGTTGCCGATCCCATCGGTCAACTGGCCGTCTTCGAAAACCTGCAACAGGATGTTGTACACATCCGGGTGCGCCTTCTCGATCTCGTCGAGCAGGATCACCGAATAGGGCTGGCGCTTCACGCGCTCGGTCAACTGCCCGCCCTCTTCGTAGCCCACGTATCCGGGAGGCGAGCCGATGAGCTTCGAAACCGAGTGCTTCTCCATGAACTCCGACATATCGAACCGCACCAGCGCCTTCTCGCTCGCGAACAGGAACTCGGCCAGCGCGCGCGCCACTTCGGTCTTGCCCACGCCCGTCGGCCCCAGGAACAGGAACGAGCCCGCCGGCCGCTTGGGAGATTTCAACCCCGCGCGGGAACGGCGTATGGCGCGGGACAGCGCGCTGATGGCGCGCTCCTGGCTCACGATCCGCTTGTGCAGCTCCTCTTCGATGCGCAGCAGCTTGGCGACTTCCTCTTCTTTGATCGAGGTCATGGGTACGCCGGTCCAGCGCGCCACCACGTCCTCAATGTCGTCTTTGGTCACAACGCCGGTTGAGGTGTCATCCAGGTTGTAGCGCTCGCGCAGGATGCGCAGGTTCTCGCGCTCCTTGCGCTCTTCGTCCGAATAGAACCGCGCCTTTTCGAACTCGTGGTTCGCGATCGCGTTCTCCATGCGGTGCACGATGAACTTGATGCGCTTCTGGATCTCGTTCACCTCGGTCGGCAAGGTGGTCTGGCGCAGTTTCACGCGCGCTCCGGCCTCGTCGATAAGGTCGATGGCCTTGTCCGGCAGGAAGCGGTCCGGGATGAAGCGGCTGGAAGTGAACACCGCCGTCTCGATGGCATCGTCGGTGTACGCCACCGCATGGAACTTCTCGTAGCGCTCCTTGATGCCGCGCAGGATCAGCACCGCGTCGGCCTCGTTGGGAGGCGGAACCTTCACCGCCTGGAAGCGGCGCTCAAGCGACCGGTCTTTCTCAATCGATTTGCGGTATTCCCCCGGCGTCGTGGCGCCGATGCACTGGATCTCGCCGCGCGATAGCGCCGGCTTCAAAATGTTGGCGGCGTCCAGCGACCCTTCGGCCGAGCCTGCCCCCACCAGCGTGTGCAGCTCATCGATGAAGATGATGGCGTTCTGGTTCTCCATCAGCTCTTTCATGATGGTCTTCAGCCGCTCTTCGAACTGGCCGCGGTACTTCGTTCCGGCCACAATCAACGAAAGGTCGAGCGCCAGAATCCGCTTATCGGCCAGGAACGACGGCACGTCGCCCTCGGCGATGCGCTGCGCCAGCCCTTCGACGATGGCGGTCTTCCCCACGCCCGGCTCGCCGATCAGCACCGGGTTGTTCTTCGTGCGGCGGCACAGGATCTGCACCACCCGCTCCAGCTCGTAGTCGCGCCCGATCAGGGGATCGAGCGTGCCATCGAGCGCCGATTGCGTCAGGTCGCGGCTGAACTCGGAAAGCAGCGAGCTCTCCTTGGGCCGGCTGGTGGTCATCTTCTCCGAAGCGGAGCGGGAGATCTCCTCCCTCACCGCCGACAACCGCAGCCCGCGCTCGTGCAGGATTTCCGCCGCAAAACACTTCTCTTCCCGCAGCAGGCCCAGCAGCAGGTGCTCGGTTCCAATGTGCTTGTGATTCAGACGCTCGGCTTCCTCGGCGCCATAAGCCAGCACGCGCTTGCACTCATGGCTGAGCGGTAGGTCCACCGAGGTGGAGACCTTTTCGCGGATGGTGGTGTGCCCCTCGATCTGCTTGCGGATCGAATCGATCTGCGCAGCCGACCGCAGGAAGCGGTTCGCCAGGGCCTTGTCCTCGCGCAGCAGGCCCAGCAGCAAGTGCTCGGTCTCGATATAGGGGCTGCCGAACTGGCTGGCCTCGTATCGCGCGAAGAAGATGACCCGTCGGGCCTTTTCCGTGTATCGTTCAAACATAGCTTTTTCCGCCCTGTACACTAACAGCATCGGCACCCGGCGCCTCGGACCGCACCCCCTCCGTGACCAGCGCTCCCGCGTCAAGACGCAGAACCCGGTCGCAGCGGCCAGCGAACGACAAATTGTGGGTAACGTAGACCGAAGTCAGTCCGTGTGTCCTGTGCAGCTCCGTCAACAAGCCGATAATCATTTCGCCGGTGCGGTGGTCGAGGTTCCCCGTCGGCTCGTCCGCCAGCAGGAATTTCGGATTGCCCACCAGCGCGCGGGCCAGCACCACCCGCTGCTGCTCGCCTCCGGAAAGCTCTCCGGCCCTGTGCGTGGCGCGGGCTTTTAAGCCCGTCTCTTCCAGCCTGGCCAGCGCCGGCACCGCCGCCTCGTCCCGGGAAGTTCCCCGGATCAACAGCGGCATCATCACGTTTTCAAGCGCGGTGAACTCCGGCAACAGGTAGTGGGTTTGCCAAACGAACCCAATTTCGCGATTTCGGAAGCTGGCCAGTTCCGCGTCGCCAAGCGCCGTGATCTCCCGCCCGTTGAAGTGGACGGAACCGCCCGAAGGCCGGTCCAGCGCCCCCAGCAGGTACAGGAGCGTGGATTTGCCGGTTCCCGACTCCCCTACCAGGGCTAGTTGTTCTCCCTGCGGCACTTCCAGATTCAGACCCTCAAACACCACCAGCTCGCTATCGCCCGAGCGAAACTTCTTGCTCAGGTCGACGGCGCGTATGGCGGCATTGGGCAGCATCGAATCCCCTATTCTCTACGCTAGCACGGCAGTCCAGCGGCCACCGTGGGCGCACCTCTCTCCTGAACTTCAACCCAGACAAGACTAAACCTGTTCACTTAATTCGATGCAGTAAAAGTGGTCTACGTTGCTGGCTGTAGTTTTGGTTGCGTTCCGGGGCAGGAGATGATAAACTTCCCTTAACCTTTGTCTCTGGGGGGCGCCCCCAGGAATTCGAAAGCCCCAGGTTGGGAACCTGGGGCTTCACTCAGAGGGGCTGGCGACGGGCTGGGTCCCGTCGCCGGGGATGCTATGTTATAGCTGACTGAATTCAGTCTACACCAGATTCACACCATTGTATCCCATTCTTAGTGAAAATTAACGATAAAGCCCCTTTAATCATTTACTTGGCGACCGAGAGGCTGTCTCCCGCCCTCCTTCGCGCGCGCTCATAGTCGCCCTGTAATTGCCGCGTCACCCGGTCCGCCACGTCAGCGCTGGCGCCCCGGAATTTGCCGCCCAGGCTCTCCTGGGTGGTCGACCAGATCACATCTCCGTCCTTGCTCACCAAGCGCACCGAAGCGCTGGCTTCGTGCTTGCGCTCCTGTGTGTGTATCGATTCGTTCTCTCCTCCTCCGGACCCGGCGGACACAGCCTGGCGAACCGCGCCCAGGCGAGACGTGCCGACCCTGCCGTTGCTGCCAACCGTGTTGCCAACAGCATAGCCGCTGTCGCTCATACTCGCGTTGGAGCGGGAATTGGCCCCCTCGCTGGACGAGAATGTGTCCGTGAAAATCAGGTCCTCGGCCGACCCGCGGAGAATGGCGTCGGCATGCTCCTGGTTCTCGGTGATTACAAAAAGGCGCGATCTCTCCAAGCTGCTGATGATCATGTCGCGCAGTTGGCCCGCAGTCTCGCCGCCGTTCAGGCGGTCCACATAGACCCTTCGGACAGTGAGTAACCGGGCCAGTTGCCCGCGATCGACGCCCTCGTCCGGCGGGGCGGCAGCGCCCGCGGCTTGAAGCGCTCCCGCCAGTGCAATCCAAGCAGCTATCATGTCAGCCCTTGCCTCCCTTGCGAGCCTCGTTATCCTGGAACTCGACCTTCCGCCCGGTCCGGGCCTCCAGGCTGGCCAGCAGGGCGCGTATGTCGCCCTTGCCCACGCGGAATACGAGCGCCTGCTGGCGGCCGGAGTCGTCTTCGTACCCGACGGTCAGGAAGTGGGTGCGTTTCTTACTCAGCAGGAACAGCGGCGACAGCGGGGCCAGAATGTACCGCGGACTGGCGTTCTGGCCGTACTCGAGGACGTTGATTCTCTCATACGGCACCTCCACCACGGCCTGGTGGCTCTCGAACCGGAAATACTGAGCGCCGGTGACGTCGATCGAGCCGCCCGAGGACCGCCTCAGCTCCGCTACCGTGCCCCCGACGTATTCTACGTGATCGCCGCGCCCGCCCCCTCGCACGAGGGCCGGTCCGAGCGCCACGGCCAGAGCGCAGACCATCCAACGCACTGTGTTTTGCCTCAACTATTAGGTGTCCCGGCGCAGCCTCGGCTCTCCGCTGAACGGGACGCATGTCGAACCAGTACGCCCAGGACTACGCGGGAACCTGTAAGCTGGATTCATGGCTGACGACCCGAAAGCCCAGCCCGCGGAAGTTGCTCCGCCCGAAAGCGTCCCATCCGGCGTCATCATCAGCCCGGACACGCGCCGCCCGGACCGCGTCCCACCCGGCCAGTCCCGCACCCGCAAGTGGCCCGTGCTCGACGCCGGCGGCCCGCCCACGATCGACCTGGCCCGCTGGCGCTTCCGCCTCGCCGGATTGGTCTCAAAACCCGTCGAGTGGAACTGGGAAGAATTCCAGAAGCTGCCGAGAACCAAAGTCTTCGCCGATTTTCACTGCGTCACCCGCTGGTCGCGCCTGGGGAATACCTGGGAAGGCGTGTCGACGCGCGAGCTGCTGAACCGCGCCGCTGGCCCGCTGCCCAACGCCCGCTTCGCCCTGGTGGCGGGCTACGACCAGGGCTGGACCACCAACCTGCCGCTCGATGCCCTGCTGGAGGAGGACGCGCTGGTCGCCCTCACCCACGACGGCGAGCCGCTCTCGACCGAGCACGGCGGCCCCGCCCGCCTGATCGTCCCCCGCCTCTACGCCTGGAAGAGCGCCAAGTGGCTGAAGGCCATCGAGCTGCTCGATCACGACCAAGCCGGCTTCTGGGAGAAGAACGGCTACCACATGCGCGGCGATCCCTGGCTCGAAGAGCGCTTCGGCTGGTCCTGATACCACAAACCGCTCCCTCCTCCGTAACCGAGCCGCGACCAGAGGGAGCGGTCCCCTTCACCTGATACCATAGAAGTATCCATGTCCTTCCCTGGGAACCCCAAGCTGCGCCGCCGCAGTCTGCTGGGCGCCGCCGGAATTGGCGGGCTGACCGCCTTTGCCTGTCGCGCCGCGCCGGCCTTCTGGCAGCAGTACCGGCGCGACGTCAAGCGGCCCATCCTTGCCCCCACTGCCGTTCCGGACCCGTCACGGTGGCCCGACCGCGGCCTGTTCGCCGCCTGGCTCGGCCACAGCACCGTGCTTCTCAAGATCGATGGCTTCACCATCCTCACCGATCCCGTCTTCAGCGAGCGCGCCGGCCTGCAGCTTGGCCCCGTCACCTTCGGAGTGAAACGCCTGGTGGCGCCGCCCCTCGAGCCGCGCCAGCTTCCGAAGATCGACCTGGTTCTGCTCTCTCATGCGCACATGGACCACACCGACCTCCCCTCCCTGCGCTCGCTCGAAAGCCGCCACACCGCGGTCATCAACGCCGTCCGGAACAGCGACCTGCTGCGTGTGAGGCGCTGGCGCCGCGTGGCTGAGCTGGGCTGGGGCCAGACCGAGCGGGTGGGCCCGGCCACCGTCCGCGCCTTCGAAGTCAACCACTGGGGCGCGCGCATGCGTACCGACGACTACCGGGGCTACAACGGCTACCTGATCGAGTGCGGCAGCCACCGCGTGCTGTTCGCCGGCGACACGGCCAGCACCGCGGCGTTCCGCAGCCTGCGCTCCACCCGGCCGATCCACCTGGCCATCATGCCCATCGGCGCCTACAATCCCTGGATCCGCTACCACTGCACTCCCGAAGAGGCCTGGCGGATGGCCGTGGACGCCGGGGCCGAGCGGATCCTGCCGGTCCATCACCAGACCTTCCCCCTCGGCCGCGAGCCTGTCTTCGAGCCCATCGAGCGCCTCGACCGCGTGGCCGGCCGCGACCGCGACCGCATCGCCGTCCACCGCGTCGGCCAGGAATTCGGGCTGGCGTAGGCGAGAGGACGCATGAAAGCGAAGAATATCGGATCGTCTTTCGATAGCTGGCTCCGCGAGGACGGCCTCTATGAGGAAGTCACCGCCTCCGCCATCAAGCGCGTCCTTGCCCGGCAGCTCCAGGCCGCCATGCGGGAGAAACAGTTTTCCAGGGCGGAGATGGCGAGGAGGACGAACACCAGCCGTGCGACGCTCGATCGTTTGCTCGATCCCGAATGTGATGCAGTGACGTTGAGCACCCTGCGGAAGGCAGCCCTGGCTGTCGGCCGCGAGCTGCGGCTTGAGCTCGTTTAAGGGCGGTGAGGGGGGAACCGATGACGTACACAGTCATTTACGAGAAAGGGCCGACATCGTGGGGGGCTTACGTTCCCGACCTTCCTGGCGTCATTGCGGTTGGCGATTCCTGCGACGACGTGGAGCGTCTGATTCAGGAAGCGATCGAGTTTCATGTTCAGGGTTTACGCGAGGAAGGGCTGCGGATTCCGGCTCCCTCGAGTCTCGCAGGCGAAGTGCAAATCCACCCGAGCAAGGCCGCCTCGGAACTGATCCGCCCTGGCGCCCGGGATCAACTGCGAACAGAGAAGATCAACGGGGTGCCCGTATTCGATGCGCCGGAGAAATTCCCCATGCTCACTAGCCAGCGCGTGCGCGAGATCCTGGAGGAGGACTGAGCTCGCCCTACGCCCACCGCCGGAACGCCAGCACCGCGTTCAGCCCCCCGAAGGCGAATGAGTTCGAGAGCGCCCACTCCGGCTCGGCGTGGCGGGCCTGGTTCGGCACCACGTCCAGCTCACATTGCGGGTCGGGCTCTTCGAAGTTCGCCGTCGGCGGCAGCAGGCGGTTGCCGAGCGCCAGCACCGTGGCCACGGCTTCGATGGCCCCGGCCGCGCCCAGCGCGTGCCCATGCATCGACTTGGTGGAACTGACCGGGATGCGGTCCGCGTGCGCGCCGAAAACCATGTGGATCGCCCCCGCTTCGGTTGGATCGTTGGCCGGCGTGGCGGTCCCGTGCGCGTTGATGTAGCCCACCTGCTCCGGCGAAATGCCGGCATCACATAATGCCCCGCGCATCGCCCGCGCCGGGCCCTCCATGGTCGGTTGCGTCAGGTGATGGGCGTCCGACGACATGCCGAAGCCCACGATCTCCGCATAGATCTTCGCCCCGCGCGCCCGCGCCGCTTCGAGCGTCTCGAGCACCAGCATGGCGCCGCCCTCGCCCAGAATCATCCCGCGCCGGTTCTTCGAAAACGGCCGGCAGGTGTCCGGCGAGACCACGCGCATCGCCTCCCACGCCTTCAAATTCCCCAGGCAGAAAGGCGCTTCGCTGCCGCCCGTGATCGCGGCCTCCACCACCCCGTTCCGGACCATCCAGAACGCCTGCCCGATGGCGTGATTCGAAGAGGAGCACGCCGTCGAGATCGTGTAGACCGGCCCCGTGATGCCGTTCTCGATCGAGATGTGGCTCGCCCCGGCGTTCTCCATGGCGCGCGGGATCGTCAGCGGGTTCACCCGCGGGCGCTTGAGCGCGTACAGATTCTGGAAGCCCTCGTCCTCGGTGGTCTTGCCGCCCACGCAGGACCCCGTCACCACCGCGCCGTGCTCGCGCAGCGCCTCCGTCCACTCGATGCCGGAATCGCGCACCGCCTCGCGCGCGGCCACCACCGCGAACTGCGCGAAGCGGTCCAGGAAGTCGGTTTCTTTGTTGCAGAAGTGCTGCGCCGGTTCGTAGCCCCGAACCTCGGCCGTGTTCGGGAACCGCAGCAGCGCCGGATCCACCAATGTCATCGGGCCGATTCCGGACTGGCCCGCGGCCAGGGCCTGCCAGAACTCTGCGGCGTTCTTCCCCAGCGAGGAGATCACCCCGACGCCCGTTACCACCACCCGGCGCGCCATACTAAGGCTGCGCCTGCGCCGGCGCTTCGCTCTGTCCGCTCTCGAGCAGCTTCTCCAAGGCATCCACCATCTGGCGGATGGTCCGGATTCCCTGTACGCCCTCGTCCGGAATGTTGATGTTGAACTCGTTCTCGAGGGCGAAGAGAATGTTGACCCCGTCGAGTGAGTCGATCCCCAGTTCTTCGAAGGTGCTGTCCAGCGTCACCTTCTCGGGCGGCAGCTTCTGGCTGTCGGCAATCACCTTCAGAATTCTCTGGGTTAGTTCTTCGGACATAGGATTTCGCTTACCGTCTCAAAATGGTATCCCTTTTCTAGGAGCGAAGGGATGAGCCGCCGTACCGCGTCGATGCACGTGCCGGCCGTGGCGCGGCTGTCGTGCAGGCAGAGAATCGCGCCGTTCCGGGCCGCGCCCGCCAGCCGCACCGCCACCGCCGGCGCGGCGAGCTTCCAGTCTCTTCCGATGGCCGTCCACATCACGCCCAGAAGCCCCAGCTTTCGCTGCGCCGCGCGCAGGCCGAACCATCGGGCGCCGTAGGGCGCGCGGAACAGGGTGGGCGTCTGGCCCGTGATTCCGGCGATCGAGTCCTGCGCCCGCGCCAGCTCGTCATAGATCGCCCGGCCCGAGCGGAAGTACAGGTGTGCATGGGTGTCGCTGTGATTGCCGATCTCGTGGCCCGCTCCGGCCACCTGCCGCGCGACGTCCGGAAGGCGCCGCACGTGCATGCCGCACTGGAAGAAGGTCGCCCGCGCGCCGTGGCTCTCGAGCACCCGCAGCAACTCCGGGGTCGATTCGCTCGGTCCGTCATCGAAGGTGAGCGCGATCGAGGCGCGATCGCCCGCGCCGCGCCAAACCGAAGGGCCGAAAAGAGAGGAGGACCGGCTCCGCACCGCATACGACATCAGACCGGCTGCGGCGCAAGCCACCCCACCCATGGACTCGATAAACATGCCGAGGAATCTTAGGATATCAGAGAGTCGCACGTTGGGTGGCCTTGCGCGCCGTACAGAGCCGCGACCGCGAGGGAGCGGACCGCCGCCGGCCCCCAAAAAAGAGGCCGGACGCTGGCGAAGCGCCCGGCCTGAAGAGCACCCACGGGCCGCTCGGAGGATGCGGCCCGTGGTTGTGGAGGATCTGTACTAGGCCAGGAGCCCGCCGTGCCCCAGGCACGCGATTTCCCAGCCGGTGACCCGATATCGCGCCAGCATTGGCGGCAGAATCAGGTCCACCACGTTCGGCTTGGCGGACCGGAAGCAGCCCGGCGCGGAAACGATCGGTACGTCGTCCTTGTAAGCCAGCAGCAGCAGGTTCCCCGGCTCTACCGGCGCCAGAAACCGCTCCATGTGGCAGCCGATGTGCGCCAGCGCGCGCCCCACCACGTCTTCCGGACCGGCCGGCGCCGTCGTCGATGCCACCAGCACCACCGTCGGTTTGGTGCGTACCAGGTGTTGCAGCGACCGCCCGATGCTGGCTTCCTCTTCGAGCGAGGCCAGCACGAAATTCGCCGTCGCGCCGAACCGCTCCAGCCGCTGCCGCATGATGTTCTCGAACAGCGTCCGCGCGCGCTCCCCGCTCAGCGGGTCCGAATACAGCACGCCCACCGCGGGATTGCGGATCGGCCGCGCCTGCAATATCGGGCCGCGCTCGCGCAGGATCATCAGCACGGCTTCGAGCTGCGCTTCCGCCACCGCGAAGGGCGCGCTCTTCACCGTGGCCACCCGCTGCCCGCCCTTGGCGAAGCCGAAATTCGGCAGCGTCGCGATCACCACCGATGAAGTGCAGTTGATCTGCCGCAGCAGCTCATCGTCGATCAGAACGCAGCAGTCTTCCGTGGCGAACAGATTGGCCCGGCCGCCCGCCGCCAGGCGGATTTCAAACGAGCCGCAGCCCATCTCCGACGCAACCGCCATGACGGCATCGTCTTCGCTGATCTCGCCTTGCTCGAGTTCCGTCACCCAGACCTGGCCCATGCCTTCGGTCTCGAGCAGGTGAACGTCTTCCTCGCTCAGCACGTGTCCCTTCGCCAGGAGCTTCTTGCCCCCGGGACGGAATATCGTGCAGCAGAGGATTCGGCCGGTGGATTCCTTAATATCGACTGTGAGAGCTTTCATCTTCCCCTCGACCCTAAATTATACAAATGGCTTTGGAAAATCCAACGGATTAACGCCCGATTCGGCCGGATGTTTTTTGCGGGCATCCCCAGAACGCCATTGGACCCCAGCCAGGCGCGGGATCTCCAAGAAACTTCAATGGGGGTTTCGGAGGATCGGAAACGAAACGGGCGTCCCGCCATCGAAAATGCGGTTATTCGCATCCCTACCAATGCGGGTATCATCTACCCGCGTTTGTCCCGTGGAAATGCGTTTGATCACCGCTACTTCATCACAGCATTGGAATTTCGGGCACCGGAGGCAATCCTTCCACGCCTTTAGGGGGAGTTCTCCCCGTTCAAGGGTGGTAAAACCCAGCTTCAGGAAGAAATCCGGCACGTAGGTGAAGGCGAAAACATCTTCCACCCCAATGGCTTGCGCCTCGGCTTCGAGCGATTCGACCAGCACCTTTCCCGCGCCGCAGCCCTGTAGATCCGGCTGGATGGCCAGAGACCGGACCTCGGCGGACTTGGGTGTGTAGAAGTGCAGCGCAGCGCAGCCTACAAGCCCCGCCTCCGCCTCTATCACGCTGAAATCACGAACGTTCTCCGCCATTTCGAACTCGGTCCGGGGCAGCATGATGCCACGGGCCGCAAACCCGTTAATCAGGGCCAGGATGGCGGGAATGTCCGCCATGGACGCCTTGCGGACCGAGATCGGCGGCGAAACCGGTGTGGGGAATCGGGTCACAGTACCCGTAGCAGTATTAGACATCTTGTACGGCCCCTAGTACCAGACGTGTTCCAACTGATTGACTCTCCAGGGCTTGCCTAAGAATTCCGGAAACCGCTCCCGGTGCGATCAAAACCTGGCCCACGCCTCTCCGTACTGCCTCCGAGGCGGCGTTCAACTTGGCCTGCATGCCGCCGGTGGCGACGCCTTGCGCGATCAGACGGTCGCATTCCGCAGTGGTGAGTTCGGGGATCACCGCCCGTTCCGCGCTCATCACGCCCTGAACGTCGGTGAGAAACAGCAGCATTTCCGCGCCGAACGCCGCCGCGCACGCGACCGCCATCTGGTCGGCGTTCACGTTGTAGACCCGGCCCTGGCGGTCGCCCGCGACGCAGGCCACCACCGGCACATAGCCGTTTTCCGTGAGCAGGCGGAGGATCTCGGGGTTCACGCGCACTACCCGGCCAACGGCTCCGAGCACCGGGTCGAGCGGCTCGGCTTCCGCCAAACACGCGTCGATGCCGCTCAAACCCACGGCTTGCGCGCCGCATGCCACCAGCGCCGAGACCAGCTCGTGGTTCACGCTCCCGGCGAACACCTTCAAAACCGCGTCGATGGTTTCGGGCGTGGTCACCCTCAGGCCATTGACGAAGCGGCTCTCGATGCCGCGCTCCGCCAGGTAGCGGGTCATCTGCTTGCCGCCGCCGTGCACCACCACCAGCTCCACGCCTTCCCGCGCCGCGGCTGCCAGTTCCCCGGCCAGCCGCGCCCGCGACTCCGGCGCATCGAGCAGCGTGCCGCCCAGCTTTACCAGGACCTTCAAAGCAGGCCCTCCGTTTCGCTGAAGCCCAACATCAGGTTCATATCCTGGACGGCCTGCCCCGCCGCGCCCTTCCCCAGGTTGTCGATCGCGGCCACCACCACGGCCCGGCCGGTCGCGCCATCGAGCTTTACCCCGATGTCACAGAAATTCGTGCGCACCACCGCGTGCAGGTCCGGAACCTGGCCGGCGGGATAGATCCGTACGAAAGGCTCTGCGGCGTAGCGCTTCTCATAGATCGCAACCAGCGCCCCGGCATCCGGCTCCGTGGTTCGGAAATACACGGTCTCGAGAATGCCGCGGTCGAGAGGCAACAATTGCGCCGTGAACGACAATTCGTGTTCTTCGAGCCCGGAATTCTGTAGGATTTCCGGCACGTGCCGGTGCTCCAGAATGGCATAGGCGGAGAGGTTCCCAACCACCTCGCAGAAGCTGTTCTTGAGCGTCGCTTTGCGGCCCGCGCCGCTCACGCCCGACTTGGCATCGCACACGATGCCCACCGCGCGGTCCACCACGCCTGCATCGAGCAGCGGGCGGATCGCCAGGTTGGCCGCCGTCGGGTAACAACCGGGGTTCGCGACCAGACGCGCCGTGGCGATACGGCTTCGGCAGAACTCGGGCAGTCCGTAAGCCGCCTCCGCCAGCAGCGCGGGCGCGGCGTGCTGCGCCTTGTACCAGCGCAGGTAGACTTCGGGCGTGCGCAGCCGGAAAGCGCCGCTGAAGTCGATCACTTTGAGGCCGCGCTCGAGCATCGCCGGCGCCAGCTCCATCGAGACCTCGGGCGGCGTCCCCAGAAACACCACGCTCAGCCCTTCGCCGGCCGCGGCTTCGGGAGTGCACGGAATCACCGGGTGACGGTACGGCAGCGCGCGCGCGTCCTGTGTGTCGGCGCGATGCTCCATCAGCACCGGCTCCGCATGCGGGTGACCCGCCAGAATGCGTACTGCCTCCGCGCCGCTATACCCTCTGAACCCGACGATCCCAATTCTGTGCTTGCCCATGATTAAAAATGCACCTGTCTGAATAAATATACCACAACGCCGTTACCGAACCGCGACCGTCAGGGAGCGGACGCCCTACCGCTTGTACGCCTTGGAAAATCCTGTGCGGCTGTTGAAGATGGAGAACGAGCCGTCCGCGTTGGCCGTGAGCTTGAGCCAATGGCCCTGGCAGGCGCCGCCCTTCTCCGGGTTGGCGAGGAACATTTCCGGCGAGTTCTCCCTGATTCCGCCCGCGAGCGAGTAGTGCAACTGCCACAGGTCTTCCAGGCCCGGCGAGTCGCGAACCACGTCCCAGGCCTTGGGAGTGCCGCCCTTTCGCGCGCCATTGTTCACGACGGCCACCAGGGGGTGCAGCGCATCCACCAGCGCGGGCGAGTTCGAAATGTCCGCGCCGTGATGATTGACCAGGTACACGTCCACCGTGCCCAAGAGGTTCGCGGGGCAAACCAGCGCCAGTTCCTTGTTCCACGTCAAGTCGCCCAGATCTATGAAGCGGAACTTGCCATAGCGCAGGACAAAGCCGGCCGACTGCGCATTCTCGGTGGGATCCGCCCCAATCGGCTTCGTGTCCGCGCACACGGGGTTGGGCTGGCCGGCGCCTGGAACCGGGCTGGAGATGGCGGCGCCCGCGGCAGCGACCACCTCCACATCCAGGCCCCGCATCGGAATGTGGTCGCCGGGTTTGATCACCAAATGCTTCGCCTTGCCGATCGCCTGCTTGTACGAAAACTCCAGGCCGCGGGCCATCAGGTCGGTCTCCGTATTCGGGCCGTGATCGACATATGTGACGATGGGGATTCGCGCCGCAACCTCCGGGACCCCGCCCACGTGATCCATGTGGTAATGCGTCAGGAACATGTAGTCGATCTGTTTGATGCCGGCCAGCTTGGCCGCCTCCGCAATCCGTTCCGCCCCTTGCCCGAACTTGCTCGGCCACCCAGCGTCCACCAGCATGGATTCTCCCGATGGGCTCACAATGAGGGTTGCCTGCCCGCCCTCGACGTCCACGAAGTAGATCTGTAGTCCGTCGGCGGCAGCCAGCGGAAGGGCCGCCACGAGTAGCACCAAAATTGACATCGCCTTGCGCATGGCCGAAAGCGTAACATACTGGAAGGTGCGGGAACCAATAGCCTCTCCAAGTCGTACATGGTGTTGAAGGTCGAAAATGGCTTATTGCTGCAAATGCGGAAACGGCGTTCAGGACACCGACCGTTTCTGCGCCAAGTGCGGGAACGAACAGGCCGGCTCGCGGCCCCCCTCCGACTTCGCCTCCAGCTTCAGCCCCCGCACGGCGGCCGTTCTCTGCTATGTGCCCTGGCTGGGCTGGATCGTCGCCATTGTGGTGCTGGCCTCGAACACCTTCCGCAACGACCGCGTCGTGCGCTTCCACGCCTTCCAGGGCCTCTACCTTTTCGTGGCGTGGCTGATCGTGCAGTGGGTGTTCAAGCCCTGGGGATTCTTCATGGAAGGCCCGCACATTCCCGTGGTTGAGATCATGAAGCTGGCCCTGCTGATTCTCTCGATCTTCATGATGGTGAAGGCCGGAGAAGGCCGGCCCTACCCCCTTCCCGTCCTCGGTGAACTGGCCGAGCGCTCGCTCGCCGAGAAGTAGCCAGTCGCCTCTTACCGAACCGCGCGCGTAAGCAAGCGGACCTGTGTCCGCTCCCTCACGGTCGCGGTTCGGAATGACAGGCCAACCTGTTATCCTTCCTATTGAATGGCTATGCTTCTGGACGGGAACCGGGTTCGCGACGAAATTCTGGCCGAGTGCCGCACCCGCGTGGAGGCGCTGAAGGCGGCGGGCCATCTGCCCGGCCTGGCCGTCATCCTGGTGGGAGACAACCCCGCCTCCCAGATCTACGTGCGAAGCAAGATCAAGACCTGCGAGGCGCTGGGGATTTATAGCGAGAAGCACACGCCCCCTGCCACCGCGTCCACCGAAGAGGTCGTCGAGCTGGTCGAGGCGCTGAACCGCCGGCCGGAGATCGACGGCATCCTGCCGCAACTCCCTCTTCCGCCGCAAATGGACCCCAAGCAAGTGCAGCTCGCGGTCTGGCCCGATAAGGACGTCGACGGTTTGCACCCGCTGAACCTGGGGCGCCTTGCGGCCAACCTGCCCGGCCCGCGTCCGTGTACGCCGGCGGGGATCATGGAGTTGTTGCGCCGGTACCAGATCCCCATCTCCGGCCGCCAAGCGGTTGTGGTCGGCCGCAGCGACCTGGTCGGCAAGCCCATCGCCCTGCTGCTGCTGCATCAGAACGCGACGGTGACCATCTGTCACTCGCGCACCCCCAACCTGGCCGAGGTCTGCGCGCGCGCCGACATCCTGGTGGTGGCCATGGGACGGCCTGCGTCCATCACGCGCGATTTCATCAAGCCCGGGGCCGCCGTAATTGACGTGGGCACCAATCGCATCTCCACGCGCGAGGAAGCCGCGCGCATTTTCCGAGGTTCGGCCGCAAAGCTGGAGGAATTCGACCGCAAGGGCAGCCTGCTGGTGGGCGATGTCGATCCGGTCGATGTGGTGGAACGGGCCGGCGCGTACACGCCCGTCCCTGGCGGCGTGGGGCCGCTGACCATCTCCATGCTGATGGTCAACACCATCGAAGCCGCCGAACGGAAGCTTGGGAAGGCATGCTCCGCGTAGGACTCACGGGCGGTTTGGCCTCCGGCAAGAGCTTCGTGGGGCAGGCGCTGGCGGACCTCGGCTGTCATCTCATACAGGCCGACGAGCTGGGCCACCAGGTTCTGATGCCGGGGGCGGAGGCGTATGCGCCCGTGGTCCGCGAGTTCGGCCCGGGTGTGCTGGCGCCGGATGGCACCATCGACCGGGCTCTCCTGGCCGCTGAGGTTTTCGACCGTCCGGATCGGTTGGCGAAGCTGAACAGTATGGTGCATCCCTCCGTGATCCGGCGTGAGGAGGAGATGCTCAAGGAGATCGAAGCCCGCGACCCCGCCGGGATTGCTGTAATGGAAGCGGCGATTCTGATCGAAACCGGAAGCTACCGGCGCTTCGACAAAATCGTTCTGGCCGTCGCCCGGCCCGAGCAGCAGGTCGAGCGCGCCATGGCCCGTGGCCTCTCTCGCGAGAAAGCGCTGGCGCGTATCGAACGCCAGATGCCGCTCGAAGAGAAACGGAAGCATGCGGATTACGTCATCGACACATCGGGCCAGAAGGAAGACACCTTGCGGCAGGTCGGGGAGGTCTACCGGGCGCTGAGGAGCGTTTGAACCATGAGATTTCGCAGTCTGTTTCTTGCCACGCTGCTGGTGGCGGCATTCGTCTACGTCACCTCGGTTGCGCGCTGGAGCCCGTTCCACTTCGGGGGCGCGCCGTCCGGGCCCATCTGGTCGGGGCCGGACGTTACGCACTCGGCCGGCCTGGGCACCGACGAGACTAACAACATCGAGGTCTACCACGCCTCGCACACGGCTGTGGTGAACATCACCAGCACCGTCTATCGACGCAATTGGTTCCTCGAAATCACGCCGCAGCAGGGCACCGGTTCGGGCTTTCTGGTGGACGATACCGGGCGCATCCTGACCAACAATCACGTGGTGGCCGGCGCCGAGGAACTCGAAATCACGCTGACCGATCAATCGAAATACAAGGCCCGGGTGCTGGCGCGCGACGCCGCCAACGACGTGGCCCTGATTCAGATCAGCCCCCGCAAGAAGCTGCCGTTCCTGCGATTGGGGGACTCCGATCCGCTGCAAGTCGGCCAGAAAGTGCTGGCCATCGGGAACCCGTTCGGCCTCGAAGGCACCCTGACCACCGGCGTGATCAGCTCGCTCGGCCGCAGCCTGCGGGACGAGAGCGGGCGCACGCTCGAGAACATGGTGCAGACCGACGCGGCCATCAACCCGGGCAATAGCGGCGGCCCGCTGCTCGATTCGCACGGCAACGTGATCGGCATCAACACCGCGATCTATGGTCCGGGGTCGAACATCGGCATCGGGTTTGCCCTGCCCATCAACCGCGCCAAGCTGATGCTCAACGAATACGCCGCTCGCGGGAAGTTCGCGCCGCCGCGGCTGGGCGTCTCGGTGATGTATGTGGCGGGCGAGGTGGCGGAGGCGCTCGAGTTGCCGTCCGAGGGCGGCCTGCTCATCGTCCGGGTGGATGGCGATTCGCCCGCCGAGAAGGCCGGTTTGCACGGCGCCACACACACCGTGGTGGTGGGCATGTACCAGATCGAGGTGGGCGGGGACCTGATCCTGAATGTGGATGGCCGGGCCGTCGAGAGCCGCGATGCGCTCACGCGCGCCCTTAGCCGCCACCGTCCCGGCGAGACCATGGATCTCACCGTGTTCCGGAACGGCCGCACGGTGAAGGTCTCGGTTCGGCTGGGCGAAGGCTCGGCGACGCTGTAGGATACAGGTCCGCTCCCTGGCGGTCGCGGCTCGGTAAGCGCGCAGGTCCGCTCCCTGTGGTCGCGGCTCGGTAAGCGCGCAGGTCCGCTCCCTGGCGGTCGCGGCTCGGTAAGTGGCTGCTACACTGGAAGTAACGCCATGGTCTCCGTCGTCATTCCGATTCACAATGAAGAACCGGCTCTGCTGCCCCTGTACGACCGGCTGACCTCGGTGTTGGGCGCGATCGGCCGTCCATACGAGGTCATCTTCATCGACGACGCGTCGACCGACCATAGCTTCGAGCTGCTGGCCAACCTTGCGGAAACCGACCCGCACCTGAAAGTGGTGCAATTGCGCAGGAATTTCGGCCAGACAGCCGCGCTTGCCGCCGGGTTCCATGAAGCCGCCGGCGAGATCGTGGTCTCGATGGACGGCGACCTGCAACACGCTCCCGAGGACATCCCGGCCCTGCTCGCCAAGCTCGACGAGGGCTATGACATTGCCAGCGGCTGGCGCAAGTTCCGCGTGGACAATGCGATCACGCGCAAGCTGCCGTCGCGGATCGCCAACTGGATCATGGCGAAGGTGTCGGGCATCGAGTTGCACGATTTCGGCACCACTTTCAAGGCCTATCGCGCCGAGATTCTGAAGGACATACACCTGTACGGCGAGTTGCATCGCTTCATCCCGGCGCTGGCGAGCGAGTACGGAGCGCGCGTGGCCGAGGTGCCGATTCAGAACATAGTCCGTCCCAGCGGCAGCTCGCATTACGGCCTGGGGCGCACGCTGCACGTGCTCTTCGACATCGTCACCATCAAGTTCCTGCTGACCTACTTCACCCGTCCCATGCACTTGTTCGGGAACCTGGGCCTTGCCAGCACGCTCGGCGGTGGTGGCATTCTCGGCTGGCTGGTGGTCCACAAGATCACCAACGGGGATGACCTGGTTTTGGAACACGGGCCGCTCATGCTGGCAGGCGGCCTGATGCTGCTGGCCGGCCTGATTCTGTTCTGCACCGGCCTGCTGGGCGAGGTCCTGATGCGCACCTATTTCGAAACGCAGGGGCGGCGCATCTACGCCGTCCGCCAGATCCGCGGCCAGCGCGAGAAGCGCATGCAAGGCGAAGCCCGGTAGGCGCGCCGCGAACAGGCGCTCGGTCCCATATGGCCGGTGCCGGCCGGTCCCAACGCGCCCCAACTGGTCTTCATCACCGATCCAGTTGCCGGCGCGAGCTATGTCCTCGACGCCAACAAGAAGACCGCACGCAAAGTGCCGCTTGGGCAGGGCGTTGCGCAGGGAGCGACGATGATCGCATCCGGCGTGGGGCAGCCGCCGGTGCAGGAGGCCCTGGGCAATGAGCGGCCGATTTCGACGGTGACGGAGCGCTGGTATTCGTCCCAGTTGCAGGCCACGGTGCTCAGTACGACCAACGATCCGATGATGGGCCAGGGCGTCCATCGGCTGACGAACATCAACCTGGCGGAACCCGCGCCTTCGCTGTTCGAGGTTCCGGCGGATTACACGCTGAGCGAAGGGCCGATGGTCAGGCACCAGGTGAAGTAGCGAGGCGTTTTCTGGGCGGCCTTGTGCGAAGATCGAGTGAATGATCATCGCACTGGCCGCCCTCGCCGCGGCTTCACTCGGCGCCCCTGTTCCCGACCTCATGCCCCTGCCGGTTTCGATCTCCTGGGGCGAAGGGAAGCTGGTCATCGACTCGACCTTCCACGATGCGGCGTCCGCGTGCCAGGACTCGCGGATCAAGGCCGCGGCCGCCCGCCTTCCCGCCCGGCTTTCTCACCAGACGGGCATCCCGATCGGGCGTGGCGAGAGCGACGCGGCTACTCTTGTGATCGAGTGCCGGGGACCGGGCGAGGATGAGTCTTATCGGCTCGACGTCACTCCCCAGCAGGCGCGCATCGCCGCCGCCAGTGCGGCCGGCGCGCTGCACGGCATCGAGACATTCCTTCAGTTGGTGAGTGCGGGCGATGGCGGGTTCGCCGTGCCGGCGGTGCACATCGAGGACAAGCCGCGGTTCGCGTGGCGCGGGCTGATGATCGACGTCTCGCGCCATTTCCTGCCGGTGGAGGTGATCGAGCGCAACCTCGACGGAATGGCTGCGGTGAAGCTCAACGTATTCCACTGGCATCTCTCCGACGACCAGGGATTTCGCGTCGAGAGCCGCCGCTTCCCGAAGCTGCAGCAACTGGCCTCCGACGGGCTGTACTACACGCAGGCGCAGGTGCGGCAGGTGGTGGCTTATGCGCGGGAACGCGGCATCCGCGTGGTG
>Ga0182027_10001206_pt1 | contig 43352 bp, 53 predicted proteins | sample 712E1DmetaG_FD_121300 | JGI IMG/M metagenome (GOLD analysis project Ga0182027, IMG submission 121300) | Permafrost microbial communities from Stordalen Mire, Sweden - 712E1D metaG (Illumina Assembly) | ecosystem: Environmental > Terrestrial > Soil > Wetlands > Permafrost | place: Sweden...
AGACCGAAAGTAAACTTCAAGGTCAACTAGACAAGATGTTAGAAGACCCCGCATTGCAGGAACAAGCGATTACATTAGGCGAACAGCTTGCTAAACCCGGAAATCCTACTTCGTAGTGCGCCTCACGTTTTCGCACAGTATGCTAGTGACGGGCGATGGGTTGCATACCGTCACCTTGCGGCGATAGGCCGCGAGATAGCATTAACAATATCGCGGGGCAATGGGCGTATCATAATCAATTGCCCGCCGCGACATGGAAAAAGTGAATTAGTGTCTCATTGGTTGCCGGTGTGGTTCCTTGACACTTGGCCTAGCAAGAGAATCATCCTGTCTTGTTATGGCGATGCACTAGCGCATGATTTCGGGCGCAAAGTGCGTAACGAGTTTCAGCAGAACGAACATCTGCGAACAGAGTTATCATCCGATTCGTCCGCTGCTAACAGATGGAATACTCCGCAAGGCGGGGGAATGGTAACAGCGGGCGTCGGCGGTCCAATATCAGGACGAGGCGGCGATGTAATGGTTGCCGATGACCTGATAAAGAATTGGCAAGACGCGCACAGTATGCAAGTGAAAGAAGTGCTGTGGGACTGGTGGCATAGTACATTCTTAACTCGTCTTGAGCCTGGGGGCACAGTCATAATCGCGATGACGCGATGGAGTGACGACGATATTTGCGCAAAGCTGGTTGAAGAAGACCCTGGACGTTGGAGAGTTTTTCGGCTTCCTGCGCTGGCAGAGCCGGGTGATTATCTTTCGCGGTCGCCCGGTCTGCCGTTATTACCGGAGAGATATGGTTTAGCAGAACTGCAACAGATTCAAAAAGAAAAAGGATCAGCGGTATGGGACGCGCTTTATCAGCAGCGCCCGCAATCCTTTAGCTCTGGCAGACTATACTCTCATGCAAGCGAAAGAAACATAGACGCGACCGTGTATCATCCTGGCTGGCCGTTGCACCTTACGTTTGACTTTAACGTAAATCCGGGTATGCACGTTTTGGTTTGTCAACAGGATGAAGCGTCCGATTCTTGCTTGGTACTTCACGAAATCCATTCGCACAGATTGGTACTTGAAGGCGCATTAGTCGAGTTAGACAACTACATTCATCGAATAGGACACGTTGGGGAAGTCCATATATTCGGTGACGCCACAGGCAGCGCGAAGTGGTCCGGAACAGGACAATCACACTACGATTTGATTAACCGTTGGTTGTCTTCGCGAGGTTACAAGTCGAGATTGCGATACCCCGCGAGTAATCCGGCTATCGTAGATCGGCTTGTCACAGTCAATGAAGCGTTGCGGGATACTGTCGATAAAGTGCATGTAATTATTCATCCGCAATGCGTCAGACTGATTGAAGACCTTAAACAGATGAAGGCCAATGAGTTTGGTCTAATAGACAAGAACGAAGAGTTGCTTTCTCATTCTTCCGATGCGATAGGCTATTGGCTTTGTATGGTACGCCCCATGTGGCGAGAGAAAACAAAAGCAGCAGGGAGAGTTGGAGTTTGAGAACGAGTTACGCGAGTGAAAATGCTTGGTAATAGCATGACGGTCCCTGTTATCAAATGGCTAGCGAATGGAGTTAGTGGATGAAATCACCTAAAACAGGTGAAGTAACTGCGAAGCAAGAGCGTACCGAAATGCACGGTTCCGGCTTTATGCCTTTTGAAAGCAAACCAGAGCCGGGTACGTTTGACACTTATCGCAAGATACGAAAGAACCCTACCGTTGCGCTGGCGCGACTGATTGCTACTTCCCCGATTCGTACCGCGAAGTGGACTCTTGCGAGTGACGACAAAAAGGCCAAGGAGTTTATCAAGGAACAACTAGATCGTCTTTGGCCTGGATTCATTAACGACGTTCTGTTTGCGTTGGATTATGGCTTTGCCTGCTTTGAAAATGTGTGGGAGAATGTTGACGGCAAGTTAGTAATCCAGCGGATGAAACCTCTGTTGCCCGACATGACAGAAATGATTGTCGGCGTGGAACACGGCGAGTTTCTAGGGGTGAAGAACAAGGATATAGAGATACGAGGGGCGAAGGTTTTTCGTTATACCTACAACGAAGAGGCGGGAAACTATTACGGGGAGTCACGCCACGAAAACATACGCGAAACCGCGTACAAAGAATGGGTAGATTTGCAACAGCGCCGTTCTGTATACGGTAGGCGCGTTGCTGGCGCAGTACCGCAAGTAACAGCGCCGGACGGCGACTCCATATCAGAAGCAGGCGCTACGCGACCAAACTTTGAACTCGCCCGCGAGATGGTAACGAAGTTAGAAAAAGGTCTTGGTATATTCATGCCTGGATTATCCAAGATCGAAATGGTGGACATATTGAATCGGGGCGGTGATCCTAGCAAGGCGAACGCATGGAAGATTGATTTCCTGGAATCAGCGGGACAGCACGGCGCAGAACTCACGGAAATGATGACGCATTGTGAGACGTTGTTTATGCGTGGCTGGCTTTGCCCGGAACGCGGCGCAATCGAAGCAAGACAACAAGGTAGTCGCGCGGATAGTGATACGGGCGCGGACCTAGCGGTTACAATCGCGGATATTGTGTATGCGGATATTATCCGCGCTGTGAATGAACAGCTTGTCGATGCACTACTATTACAGAACTTTGAGCCGGGGCTGGTGAAGATTGTGCGCGGCGGTGTCGAGCCGGAATTGCTTTCATTCTATCGCGGGATTATGACAACCGTTCTTGGCAATCCTTCCAATGTTGAACTCTTGGAAACAAAGGTTGACTTGGAAAAGGTGATGGAAGATTGCGGACTACCAAAGAACGAACACCCCGAAAAGGCGCAGGCGGAAATCGCCTCGAAACAGCAACAGGGCGGCGAACCGCCGTTTGGTAATCTCAAAAAGGCAATGTCACAGTTGTATCATTCCGTTAATCGCGAATATGACATTCCTTTCCTGGCGGGTACTTCAATTGACGGCGCGACTGTTTACATCGACAAAGATTTCCCGGATACTATCGAAGTCGAGGGGCAGACGTACAACCCGACAATGGCGCTGACTGCGCATGAGACGGCGGAAGATGATGGAATTCACGAAGGGTTGACATATTTTGAGGCGCACGATCAATTAGGGTTGCCAGCAGAGCGCGCAGTAGTCGAGGCGGCGGGCATTGATTTTGATTCGTATAACAAAGCCTTGCAGCCGTATATCGACAAATGCAAAGCTAAGATCGCGCCGAACATACCCGAAGATTTGGAGTTGCAACCATATCGGGAAGAGAACTATTCGTTAGCCAACACTTATCACGATCACGTTGGCCGATTCACTTCTGGCGCAAGCAAGCATTACGAGATTCAGAAAGCGAACAATGAAAACCTTTCGCGGTCTGCGAAGGGTGTAGCAGACACTTCATCCTCAATTGACAAGCCGCCGCTTGCGTTGAACGGCAGAGACTTATCGCAGCAGGTTGATGAAAATACAAAAGAGGTTGGACGCATAATCCACGCGGCGAGAGACTTTCAACCGTTGGACGGGGAAGATGTAAAGGACAAGATTTTTGAACTAGAGGCGGCGGTCAATAAGGGTATTGCAACTGGACCTGTGCTGCGCGAATGGACCCACGATAATCTTCTCGCCGACAAAGTGCCGGAAGAGTTTGAAAAGGTCTGTGATACAATTGCGAAGCGCTGGCAAGAAGTGCATACCGATCCTGTGCCGCTTGCATCCTGGGTGGAGTGGCAATTGAACGGTTCACCACTTCATCCTTTCACAGACGGTTGCGGGCGAACGTCACGCGCAGTCGGCGCGATGATAATGAACGCGGGCGGAAAACAGTATCCTATCCATCAAAGCAAGATGGATTACTACGAAGCAGGGAACACCGGAAAACTCGCGGAGTATTACGCGAAAGGGTTATCCCTGTTTGATGAATCGAAACACCGTAGAGATAGCAGCGGGCGATGGTCAGAGTCTAGCAATAATGTTCATTGGGCGGAGGGCGCTGCAAATGCGAGTAGAGAGAAGATTGCAACCGACCCTGCGTATGGCGACACAAAGCAGGGTAAATTCTTCCCTGTGGGTTTCGATTGCAATGATGCGCATACATACGCCACAAAGCTATTCGCGGGTTTGAAAGAAGACTACGCGAAGTGGCAGAACATTCGCGGCGAGTTCCGAGACACCGTGTTGCAATTCAAAGATTTACCCTGGAATGACCCTAAAGCCGACCCGCTTGACGAAAAGATTAATAGCCTTGCAAGAAGCGGCGTTGAAATTGAAAGGGGTATTCTGGCGAAAGAATCTGCGCTGAATACTCGCTTCTTTGCTAAGCTAAAGACCGACTCCCCTTTGACCACAGAAATTCAACCAGGGCAAATCATAGCGACAGGCATAAAGCGGGGTTTGAAATTCTTTGAGTCGCATGTCAACAGCCGTGTATGGGAAACCAAAGAGAGTGTGAAGTGCGAACAAGTGCCTGAATTTGTTGGCAGTAACTATGACCCCGACGACAGAACGGCGAGAATCTCGAATTCGGGAATGATTCCCGTTGCGCAAGAGGCCACGCACGAATTAGGCCACGCGCTAGAATTCCATTCTGATTCTATACACAAGACCGTTGTTGATTTCTTCACGAAGCGCACGGCAGGACAAACGCCGGTAACGTATTACGACGCGCTGAAGGATTGGGAAGCGAAACAAGGTTGGAAACAATGGGGTATGCCGATTAACCAGCCAGCGGAAGACGCGAAGCGTGTTATGGTAATTCCTGACAACTTCTTTGAGCCGTATGCCGGGCGGGTGTATGATTCCGCTACGCATGGTGACTTGAACGATTACGGTGAGACATTCTCAATGGGTGTTGAAAGAATGATGGCACACCCGTTGTTCTTTGCACAAGAAGACCCGGAACACTTCAAGATGATTTACCGTTGCCTGACAGGCAACCCAAAGGCGCTAGGCTTATTCGACGAAAGTAAACATACTCGCGATGAAGCTGGGGAATTCGCGGCACAGAGATCGGATACAGCGAAAGAAGTTTCACGATCCTTGCACGTTGACCTTGACGATAGTTTCCCGGAAGGAAAAACGGAAGCAGAGAAAGCCGTAGCGAGTATATGGAAAGCGAAGATGCACGAAGAATGGGCAAAGGCGCATCTTTACCAGCATCCCGCCGCGTATCGCATACAACACCAAGAAGCGATAGATTTGCACAATCACGCGAAGGAAGCGCACGAAGAGTTAGCCTATGACTACTGGAAGGATAAAGGCGACATAGCAGCCGAGGATACCCAAACGCGACATAGGACCGGCGAAGGGTATACACCGGAAAGAAAGTATCTGCATAATGCCTGCTTGAAGTTTTACGAGCGCAATGCGAAACCCGTGGAAACTCCTACCGTGTATATGATGGGCGGTGGAACAGCGAGTGGAAAATCCACGATCAAAGATACGCTAGGTCTGCCTAAGAACTCTGTCGGTGTTGACGCCGACGATATAAAGAGTTGGCTGCCGGAATACACAAAGGGTTTGAAGCGAAAGGAAGAAAGCGCCGCGTACTATGCGCATGAAGAATCTTCCGATGTTGCAAAGGCTTTGCTAAAGGACGCCGTGGGGAAAAAGCTGAATGTAGTGTATGACTGCACGGGAGACAGCGGACTAGAGGCGGCGAGAAAGCGGGTTGCGGACTTGCATGAAGCAGGCGCGAAAGTAGTTGCTAACTTCTGTACTTGCGATGTAGATACCGCGATTCAGCGGGCGAATAAACGGATTCGACCTGTGCATGAAGAGACGGTTCGCGCCTTGCATCGTGGCGTTTCTGAAGTGTTGCCAAAGATGTATAAGGACTTCGATGCTTGTACGCTTTGGGACACGGACGGCGAAAAAACAAAGGTAATGTCGTGGGACGGTAAGAATACCACAATCCACGATGAAGGCAAATGGGCACGATTCAAGGACAAAGAAAATGAATAACGAAAGGGTGTTGGAGATTACAAAGAAAATCACTTTGGGTGTGGCTTGTCCTTTGAAGGACAAGGACGAAGTGAAATTGGCGAGACAGGTTCGCGCGGAAATCGCAGAGTACAAGAAGAAAGGTTTGGTCCCACAAGTACCAAATGAATAATGATGTAAGCAAAGAATCTCGCGGCGAGCATGGGCGATGGACAGCCGGACCCGGCGGTGAGTACAAGTTTGAAGGCTTCACACCGAAAGTGGAAACGAAGCTGGATTACTGGTATCACCCGGACAAAGGTTTCTATGCGCTGGCCGCTTACAATCTGCACAGCGAGGTTATTGGCGACATAGCGAAAGGTGAAACTTTTAATTCTGCTTTCGACAAAGGTTGGACTCGGATAAAGCAGCACAGCGATGAAATCTTTGTTCAAACAGAAACCTTGACGGATGAACAGTTGAAGGATGTACTTTCGTATTTTGCGCCGGTAAGAAAGTCTGCTGTTGTCACGGTTCGTCCGGCGGGCAACGACAGGATACTAGACGTTCAAGGTCTTATTCGTGAAAGAGAGTACGAAGGAGACATAGCGAACTTTGAGCATACCTCACCGGTGCGCAAAGCAGCGTCGCATGATGTATCCGGCGAACGTCGCGCAGCGCATGGCCGATGGGCGAAAGAGTTTCTACAGTTGCAAGGCAAAGGTCAATACTGGTTTCACCCCGATCACGGGTTTGAACCTGTCGAGTCTACGCACGGCGCGGAGATAAGTCGAATCAAAGAGCAATACAACCTAGACGTAGAGCCGTTTGATTTACGGTCTATGTTTGAGGCGGGCTGGATTCGTGTACAGAACTGGGACGGCGCTTATGTTGAACTCTACAACACGCCAAACTCAAATAGCGTGTTGAAAGAAATGCTTACGCACTTCCCGCAAAACCAAGAGATAGGGATAGAAGCGTTACCTGATTTGGAGTACACGGGCAAAGTAGAAGACTTTGAACACCTAGGCCGAATTGCGGCGTCCCATGATGTAAGCAAAGAAGCGCGCGGAGAAAAAGGCCGATGGACGAATGGTATTGAGTCGCAGGGTTTCTCGCCAAACCAAAAAGGTGAAGTGTTTTGGTATCACCCGACGAAAGGTTTCTACGAAATACCCTGGCGCATATCTCACGATGAAGCAACCCGTATGTTGCATTTCGGGACAAACAGAGAAGAGGCTTTTGATTTAGGTATGGTTCGATTGCTGAATATGTCCGTAGAGCCTGGAGCGCGCGATAGGCTTTCATTGCAAATTGGCGACGACGACAATACGGATAATCGAATCAAAGAGGTTGTATCGTACTTCCCGGCGGTCAAAACTCTGACGATTGACGTTGTAAAAGACGGGCAAATAAAGAAAAGCTATGACGGTGATGTAGCTAGTTTCGAGCATACGTCGCCCGTTAGAAAAGGTTTCGACTTCCGCGATGAATTGCGCGCCGCCGACGGTCGATGGATGATAGGCGCTGGAATTGAAAAGCGACTGGTGCAGCGGGCGCTAATGACCGGCGGGTACACCTACCAACCGGTTACTCGCGGTTCTCCGCGTCCGTACAAGGACGATTGGTATTCGGTTTCAACGCATCAGGACCGTGAACAGATTATTACCGTGAAGTCTTTGTCGCCTACAAAGATTCATAGTTTCATAAAAAAGAACCTTGACCTGATTACAAAGGGTTCTTCTATCGGCGCGTGGGTAGATACAGAAAGTGGCAGTATGTATCTGGATGTTGTCGAGTTAGTGAAGGACAAGGAAGAAGCGAAACGATTGATGGAAGTCCATAAGCAGAAAGCGATATGGTCTTTCCTTGCAATGCAGGAGATACGAAATGAAAAAGCGCTTTCTCATATCATCGCAAGAGGCCCAAACAGAGGCGGGTATTCTTTCTCTCTTCACCGCGATTACTGGACGCCAAGCGACAGATACAGAGAAACAGGATTTACGCTTGGAGTTGAAAAAGAAGCGAGAGCAAAGTTAGGCCCGTCGGATCAATTTGAGAGGAAAAGCAGCTTGGCGGATTTCTTGTTAGGTCACGATGTATCTGGCGAAGCGCGTGGTGAGGATGGAAGATGGACTAAGATCGGCAAAGTATTTGGCAAGACCCCGCAAGAGCGCAGCACTTTCATTGGGCCGGAACCACATGATTTAGAGAATAGTGCGTATTGGTATCATCCGGCAAAAGGTTTCTTTGAGAATGGGCCGTATGCGCAGCATATGCTGACTATCGGACCGTTGTTAAAGGACAACTCTGCAACTATTCCTAGCGGACTCAATGCCGGATGGACGCGGATAAATGTAATAGGTGAAGACGAATTGCTTCTTGCAACCCGCGCAGAAGATGCAGACATACAAAACATAGTCAGCAAGTTTCCTTTCATCAAGTATCTAGTAGTGGATAAGATGGACGAAAGAGGCGAGAAAATTGGCGACTACGCTGGGCTTGCAGAAAACTTTGAGCGTATACGCAAGAACACAAAGGTGTCTACATGGTAACAATCCGTAAAGATGGCATTGACGCGAATCTAACCAAGGGCGTTTGGACTTGTGCAACGCCGTGGGCAGAGGCTTTGCTTAATGCATACACGGTCTTCGCGGCGCAGGATATGCCGCATGGCGTAGACCCTGACAATGAAATCGCGGCGAGAATCGCCGGGGAAATGGGCGCGGAAATTGTGCAGATGAACCCGGAACAGAAAGAGGAAGATGGCCCCCGATATTAGAATTTCGGTAGAGAACGCCGCAATGCAATCTCTAGCGCCGGTTATGGTGAAAGCCAACAAGGCGCAACCCCTAATCTCTGCGCTGCCGGATATTGTCACGGATGCAATGGTGCTAGGCTATCTTCGCGGACGAATTAGTTTGTCGGAACCCAAAGCAATGTCTACGTTGGGCGATGCAGTTGACTTTATGCAAAAGCGACTGCATCTAACCCCCGCGAAGCTGGCGAATATGCGAATGGTATTTGGTAGCGTTGCGTTGGAAGTCACAAAGAATCTAGGATCGTTTGTAGAAGAGAAAGCGCAGGTCGCTATTCAGCAAGCGTTAGAACAAGGCTTGCATGTTCAGGCGAGTGTGAAACTGTTGCGGGAAGCGTTTGAGGCGGCGGGCGTTATTCCTAGCAACCCTTTCACGCTAGAGGCGATTGTAAGAACACAAGTGAATATTGCATACTCCGCTGGCCGCTGGCATAATGCGCATGACGCGGATGTTGCGGATTTGATTCACGGATTCAGACTTGTAACGGTGGGCGATGATCGTGTGCGCCCGACGCATGAAGCAATGGACGGTATGCAAGCGCCGATGACTCATCCGGTGTGGGAAACACACTGGCCGCCGAATGGTTACGCTTGCCGTTGCACTACGCTAGACTTGCTTAAACCGTTCAAGACATATATCCCGCGACGATTACCGGGCGCGGACAAAGGTTTTGGTTTCAACCCTGGAGTGTTGTATGGAGATATGCTATGAGTTTTCTGTTTTCAATTCCTACCCCGCTGAAAGACCTGGGCGGCGGCTATGTTCTCAAGGATTTGATTTCTTGTGGCACTTGGAAACACCCGACGAAACATTGGACGTTGGAAGTTGACAAGGCGACAATGAAAAAGTGGGCGCTGGCGCTGGATGCAATGCGCGACGGCGGAATTGAATCGCCGGTTTACAAAGACCACAAGCCGAGCGCGGAGAATACGCTAGGGTATCTGAAAGATTGGTTCCGTGGCGGTGATGCGAAAGCATTTGAACGTCACCCTTCGATGCTGGCGCTAGCGAAAGAAGATCAACCGACCGATCCGAATATCCTTTACGGCGTTCTGCATTTCCCTGACGATGAAAGTCTTGCTACTGCGAAACGAGTTGGCAAGGTTTCTGTTTACCTTGACGACGTAATCGGCGGCGATGGAACAAAGTTTGGCGAAACCATACGGCACGTTGCCGTTACGCCGGAACCAATTGTATCGGGGCAAAAAGGTTTCATCCCTATTGCTGCGTCTATGGGCGAGGTATATGAAATGGGAAGCGATAATTCGGGGCGATGGACGGCGGCAGAGGATGCAAGCGCGAAAGCGACACAAGCGACAAATGCAGCGGAAAGAGATAAAAGCAGTAAACCGAATTTCTCACACACCCCGCATGTGTTAGAGGGGCAATTATCGCATCAACGCTTTACGGCAGCGCAGGCGCATGCAGAGGTATTATTTGCAAAAGCACACCAAGAAAAGGGGAATACCTTTGACCGGGATAAACTGTTGGGCGCATCAATAGAACACCATGAACATGCTGTAGTAGGGCATAGGCTTTTTGATGCGCCCGGACACACAAAGGCAGCCGAATTACATCTCAAAGCTATCGACGCAATCAAAGAACTCCAGTCGAGCGTATCGACTAAATCCCTTTCTCAAGGAGAGAATGATATGGCAAAGTTTACTGACGATGAACTCAAGAAGATTCGAGAACTTCTTGGGGAAGAGAGTATTGACGAAGGTAATGCTCTCTCTGCATTGTGCATGGCAATTTCCAAAGGCCCAAAGGCCGCATCACTGGACGCCGATGTTCTGGACGGCCTTGTTGAAACGGCGGAAGCACGGATTGATACTCTTGTGACGCGTAACAAGATCAATCCCGCCGTTGCGGACGGACTCAAGAAGTTGTTTATCGGCGAAGGGAACTCGCGAAACGTGTATGCCCTTTCGCGCAATGTTTCCAACACACCGGAAAGCATGGTTAAGAGTCTGTGCAAGATTCTCGACCAGAATGACATTGTGAAACTTGGCGAACAAACCAAAGGCCAAGCGCTTTCGCGTATCGTCCCTGGCGAAGAGGGGCAGGTGAAGGACGAGGACCAGAAGAAAGTGACCGATGAAATGGCGGGCCTTGTTGGCCTGTAATCTAAGGAGATCAAACAATGACTTGGTTGAATGTGAATCGTGATGTGCTTCCCGGTGTGCAGCCGGAAGCGGTTGCGCCGATTCGCGAGTTGCTACTCGCTGCGCCCTTTGCACAAAGCTATTGGCCGCAAGGATTGGCGATTGATGGCACGGCCACGCGGGATTGTGATAACCCGATCCGTGTGGATATTCTCCGCGCCGGACTTGTTATGGGCCGGATTACCGGAACCAACAAGTATGCCAATTCGATTTTTGGTTTGACTACCGCCGCATTGACCGGCGCGTCTACCAATATCGCTTTGCCCGGCCCGGTTGCGAGTGAAATCTCGCGGCGACTTGGCAGCAGTGGTACTCTGAAAATCACCGGCCCGGCTGTTGCAAGTGGCACGGTGCGAACGAAGACCGCTACTTTCTCCGCGATTGCAACAAGCGGCGGAAATGACGCGGTGCTTGTTGTTGGGAGTGGAAGTGGTACGATGTACTTGAACGTCGTGGATTATAACGGCGTGGTGCAGACTACTTCCGCGCTTGCGTACAACGATTCGGCGGCAAATGTTCTTGCGGCTTTGAACGCCGTTCTTGGCACAAATGCCGTTACCGTTACGGGCACGCTTCTTTCGTCTCCCGGTTTGACGATTGCCTGGACTGGCGTCCCGAATTACGCGGGCCGCAAGGCTCCCGCCGTTTCTGTCGGCGCAGCGCCGATTACGGCAACAACGGTGACAGGTTCCCCTGTTATCGCAGTGACGTATCCCGATGGGATTACCATTTCCGCGCTTGGCACGGCGGAAGTTGTTACCATTACCGGCGGCGCTACCCAGGCGAACGGTACCTTCCAAATCAATGTTGGCGGGCAGCGCACAACGGCGCTGACGTACAATGTTTCCGCCGCTGATATGCAAACGGCGGTGAATCTTCTCACTACCGTCGGCACGGCGGGTGTGAGTGTGTCGCTCAACGGTTACGTTTACACCCTCACTTTCGCGACTGCACTTGGCGATCAAGAAGTGAAGGTCGAATGTGATTCCTGCGCCGTCGCGAGTACCTTCCAGCCCGCGCCGATGGCCGTTGCAAAGACGGTTGTTGGGGCGGATGGGCGATTTGTTGCGGGTAGCGTTTTGCAGCCGGTTGACGGAAGCGAAACGCCGGTTACTCTGTACGTCAACAAGTATGGACAGAGCGACTTGAACGTGTTCCTGCAAGGCGTTGACATTGCGTATTCTGATTTGCTTGTTGAAGGCACAATCAGAACCGCGATGATTGTGAACTATCCCGCTGACTCTTCTCTGCGAACGTGGTTGAAGTCTGCCGTTCGCGCGAATGGCGGGCATTTCCTGTTCGATGATGACTACATTGGAACTTCCATCTAAGGAGAATCAATTATGGCAAGTGCTACCCTTCAAATGCTATTGGGGGCGAAGAACCTCTGTGGCATTATCACGAAAGTGAAGTCGAAGTTGCCGGACTATGTTCTGCCGGACATTTTCACCAAGCCCAATCGCACGGTGGAAGGCGCTTATGCAACCTTCCCCACGCGAAAGGGTGAACGGCGCAGCGCGCAAGAAGTCGCGTACAATGCGCCGTCAATCGCTTGGGAAGGAAAAGGTTTGGGGCAGGTTTCGGTGAAGATGATGCACAGCAAGCACAATATCTCTATCGACCCCGGAACTCTGACCAATCTGCTTTTGCCCGACAAGGACATGAAACAGGTTATGGCGCGTGAAGAGATCGCGCGGCAAACCGCCGATTTCGGTGATGCGTTTACGAACAAGCGCCTCGCTACCACGTTTATGACTCTCGCTAATGGGAAGATTTACATTGGCGCGAATGGGCAACTGTTGCCGACTTCCACCGGCGCGGCTTTCACGGTGGATATGAATATCCCGGCGGGGAATCGCAATCAGTTAAAGGTTGCAACGCCGGAATTCGGTCTTGCTACTTCTCCCGTGGGCATTATCGCGGCGAGTTGGGCAACGGTGACAACGGATATTCCGACTCATATCCAATCGGTTATCCGCGCTTCTGTGCAGTTGACCGGCTACCCCGTGACTCATGCGTTTTACGGATCGAATATCCTTCAGTACATTCTGAAGAATACGATGTTGCAATCGTATATGAAATTCAATCCGGCGTTCAATGAATCGCTGCGCGTCACCGGCCAGATTCCTGACGGTTTCCTTGGCCTTCATTGGCATCCGGCGCATTTGGCGTTCTTCTCTGGTATGCAGTACAATACCAGAACGGGTGAACAACAGGATTTGCCGTATACCGTTTGGGACGCGGACACGATCACGTTCTGCCCGGAACCGGCGAATGATTGGTACGAATTCGTGCAGGGTACTTATCCTTGCCCAAACAAGATTCGCTTGTCGGAATCGCTGGAAGACGCGATTTCGGATATGACTTCGCAGCCTGGCATGTTCTCCTATGCGTTTGGGAAGATGGACCCTCCCGGATTCACCCAGATTGCTGGTGACACGTTCCTGCCGTACATCAAGGTTCCCGAAGCGGTCTTCATTGCGAAGGTCGCGTTCTAGTCAACTTTAGCATACAGTACGGCGCAGAAAGTAGTTCTGCGCCGTACTGTATGTAAAGGAAAAATAACAATGCCATATACACGCGATGAAACCGCGGTTATCTATAAGCAGATTTTGTCTGCGCTGGAATACCAAAATTCAGCAATGGACGGCGCGGGGATTCCTGTTGCCGCGTCCGTTGTAATCCCCTCGTCCGCTTTTTACGGTGTTACGGGCGGCGCTGGCGGTGATCCCGGAACCGGCGGAAAAAGCCTTTCGGATGTTGTTGCGCCTTTGGGCGCAACAACGGATACACCCGTGGGCGATATGACAACGGTGGAAGGCGCAACAGCGAGAACTGAAATCTCACTGTTGAAAAGGGTAATGAATGGTTTAATCGCTTTCCTTGGCCGATTTGGTACAGCGGGGAACAGCAATGCAAATGTGCTTTCGGTGCAAGGCATTGCAAGCGGGACGGCGTTGCCAGCCACAGAAACCAATCTTACTCCCGCGACTACTGCGCGTGTTCCCGGTACATCCGTTAGCGCAACTGCTACAAGCGCTTCTGTCTTAGCGTTGAACGCTTCCCGAAAGTACATGGCGTTTATCAATATGTCCGATACGCCAATCACTTTGTCTTTGGGCGGAACCGCTGTTGTTGGCGCGGGAATTGTTCTTTCCGCGTCCGTCGGTTCCGGCTCGCCGGGCGGATCGTATGAATCGACTTTGTACACCGGGGTTGTAAACGCCATTCATGGTAGCACGGGAAACAAGGCTCTTGCCATAGTGGAGATTTAACATGACTATCAACAACAACACTGTCGTCGCTGATTTGTCGATTACAACGGCGAAACTCGCGGCGGGCGCTGTTACAAAAGCAAAGTTAGGCACGGACTTAACAGGCGGTCTTACTTTGCAACAACTCCCCGATGGGATGCTTTCAATGGCCGATGGGCTGTTGGATTCTCTCATTACGTTGGCGTTTCTAGGGTTGAAAGCGCTAGGATACCCTGTTACGAAATTCGATGGCGGCGTGTGCGATACGTTGTTGGATGAAAGCGGCATAGATACCGGGAATAGCACGGGGCAAAATTATGACAGTGTAGCTAAGTGTTACACAAACGGAAGCCCTGGTGGAAAAGGTATAAATTTCGATCAGGTTTCTCCTCTCGGCGGGCAAAGTCTTACTGTATCTAACTCAACATACCTGTTGGGCTTGGGTGCGACATTCACCTTGAATGTGAAGATCATTGCATCCGCATCGGATATGGCGGCACAGACTAACCATTTCATCTTTGATTTGTTGGATAGCTACAACAACGAGCCTTTGACCGTTGGGATATACAACGGCGCTTTGTACGCGGGAGGTATAGGTGGTTCAATAACGGCGGGTGTACCCACACTGATTACCCTTTGCTGCACGGCTGGCGCGGCGGTTTTGTATATCGACGGTGTGATAGCAGGAAACGCGGATTTGAGCGCCGTTGATTTTGAATCAACGGTTATCTGGTTTGGCAACAAGTACGATGGGACAATCCCCTTTACCGGGAGAATTTTGGATTTCCGTTTTGAATCGACAGCGCTTTACTCTGGCGCAGGGTTTTCGCCCAACGATTCGACGGATTTCGCGGTTACGGCAAATACTCTTTGTCGTCTGGCCTTTGATACAGACCCCTTTGTGGATACTGCGATTGTTTCGGGTACGGTTGTCAATACAGGCGGGGCGCTAACTATTGTTCCTAGCGCAATGTCCTTGCAAACAATTCCCTGGGTTCAACCGTCTGTACCCACGCGGGTAAGAATGGAAATTGATTGTGTTCCCGACCCTTCTCTGGTTTTGAATACGGACTTGAAAGCGTATGCGTCTACGGACGGTACAACCTGGGCAGAGGCAACCCTGTACCCGGCGATCAATATACCGCTTTCCGGGGAAGAGGTATATCGAACAAACATAATCTCGCCGGGCGGCACTACGGCGGCGATTCTAATGAAGATCGTGACAACTGCGAAACCCCTTACCCTTTACCGTTATTCGATAATCTCCAATGGATAATACATGGTTGACATGGGCGCAAGGTATCCTTTCCCTCTCTATAGCGGGCCTAGTGAAAATGTTACTAGACCTGCGCGCCCGGTTGATTAAAGTCGAGCAGCAACTAGCGGACGCCGCAAAGGAGGTTACGAAAAACGAAGACTTGGCAAAGGTCTTGTTGCGGAAAGTAGATATAATCGAAAAGATGTTGGCCCGGATAGCGCAGAAACTTAACATAGGAGACAAAGAATGAAGTACACAATTCTGTTAGCGTTGTTCCTCGGCGGCTGCGTTGCGGAGAGTATTCCCGGCGGAACTACTTACGCGAAGTACTCTGACGGGAATGGGCGTACTCTGATTTTCAAAAGTGATACCGATGCAAGTTTGCAAGAAGCCAGTATGAATCTGGCGCAGGGCACGGTGTCCTTGAAGGGTCTTGTCAAGAATGGTTCTAATCTCGGCGGGATTCAAGGCGCGGCCTATCAGGTTATGAGCAACAACACCTTGCAGGGTTGGCTTGCGTTCTTGAACTTCGCGGCGCAGGCAATGCCCTTCATTGAAAAGGGCGGTGGTGTAATGGTTACTGACCCTCTGACGGGCGTTCCTACTGTGAAGGCGAAACAATGATAACAGATACTCTCGATAAACTCATGCCCCAAATGCAAGTGGGCGCAATCATCACTTTCCAGGGCGTAGGAGAGATCGCGAATATCATCAACCAAGATACCGGGCAGAAAGAATCGCATATTGGCCAAGTGACGTATGTCGGTAATCAATGGTGCTTCGCGGAGTCTAGTGTCGGGGAGCCGCCGGATATTATCGACGGCAAAATCCACAAGGGAATCAGCATTACGCCGCTGCGCGAAAGGATAGGCTACGAGCAAGGAAAGGCGTGGCTGCATTTTCCGGCGTGGCCTTTGTATCAAAGCGAGATTGACAGTATCGCGGGATTCTGGCATGATAACGACGGCATAGCTTACGATTTCGGTGAGATACTTGGTTTGGGGTTATGGTATCCGCTGAACAAGTGGTTCCCTTGGTTGCATATTGCGCCGCCCGCTGACGTGTACGGTTACATTTGCTCCCTCGCGGTTATCGCGGCTTGCAAGAACACGCGATTGTTGCAAGGTTCAACCCGTTTTCAATCGCCCGGTGATGTTGCCAAGTGGCAAACGTGGCAGGAAGAGATACCTTTGATGGAGGAATGGCATGTTCAAAAGTCCTACACTTTGGGTGGCCGTGACGATAGGTGTTATTAGCGGATTTCTTGCGTACTACGGGCACGCTTTAGCAATTCCCGCGAGTCTTACGGCGGCGGTGCTTGTAATAGCGAGAATATCTCTGCATAACTTTGTGAAACTGTCGGAAGACATTTCCGCGTTTCTCAAAGATCAAAAGGCGGGGAATGATACTTCGCAGGACGTAGAGGCGATTGCCGCCGATCTTGCGGACGCTATCAATGAATTGTTGAAATCGAAAGGTTCTACGGCTACTGTTTCCACAAACGATGCAAAACGATTGCTAGGAGAAATCAAATGAAACTAGGCTTGTTACCCAAACGTGAAGACCCGCGTACTTTCAAAATGTCCCGGTTCTGTGCGCAACTTCCCGATCCGCCGGATGCGGTGGATTGGAGCAGCGGGGGAACCGATTGGGGAATGATGCTGAATGATAGCCTTGGCGACTGCGCAATCGCCGGGCCGGGGCATTTGATTATGGCGCGGACACTGGCGGCGGGCAAACTTTTTATTCCGCCGGATGATGCAATTCTGCAAGCATACTCCGATGTTAGTGGCTACGATCCCGCAACAGGTGCGAATGACAATGGGTGTTGTCTGCTTGACGTTATGAATTACTGGCGCAAGACTGGCATTGCTGGCGACAAGATCGGCGCTTTTGTCGAGGCGGATACTCTTCGTGAGATCAAGCAGACGGTACAGATTTTCGAGGGTAGCGTACTCGGTTTGACGTTACCTGTTTCTGCACAAGGCCAAAGTGTTTGGGAAGACGTTGGCGACAATGACGGCGGCGTTTGGGGCGGGCATTGTGTTTTGGGTTTGGTCTATGACCCCGAATACTTGACGGTTGTAACATGGGGCGGTTTGATGAAAGCATCTTGGCCTTTCATAGCAAAGTACTTGATGGAATCCCGCGCTACAATCGACCAAGATATGCTATCGGGTGATACTTCTCCGTCCGGTTTTGATTCGAGGGGGTTACAGGAGGCGCTGAATGAGTTATGCAATTCGTAGCGATATGGCGCTCCGATTTGGCGAGCAGAACTTAGTCAAATGGAGCGACTTGGATAGCACAGGATCATCTGACGAAGGCCGTATTTCCGCCGCGTTGGATTATGCCAACAATCAGATTGACTTTTATCTAAACGCGGGCGGGTACTATCTTCCCCTTGTGCCTATGGGGCCGATTACTATGGTGAAGGAGTGGGCGGTTGTTATGGCCGCTTGCCACCTGTATTTCGCGCGTGGTTTGCTGGATTCCGACGCGACGAAAAACAAAATGGAAGAGTTGCAAAAGAGAGTGGACAGTGAGATTTCGCAAGTACGCGACGGTACTTTACGGTTGAACGCCAAGCGCCGATGGAGTCCTAATCCGACATGCCCGACGTCGTTTTGAAAACGCCTTCGCTGACTAAGCTAAAGTCTTTCTCGCCGCGAATGTTCAAGCGTTGGGCAGAGATATATTCGGCGTTCATTCAGGCGAGATTCGACTCGGCTTCTAGGGGCGATGGTACTTGGAAACCGCTAGCCCTAAGTACCATAATGGCGCGGCGTAGAGGGTACAAAGCGAAGCAGGCTTTGAAGCAGCGAACGATTAACCTTTCACCAGCGCATCAAAGATTGCAGCGAAGCGTTTACAGAAAGGCGCTGAAGGTTCTACGGGCGAAAGGCGTGGAAGATAAGAAAGCAAAGCAGTTGGCGTACAACCATTCTCTTGCAACACTTCGCGCCGCTGGCGGTCGCGTTGCAACAGTGAAAGAGGTAATGAAAGGTTTGGCCGCTGTGCCGGGAATGTACGCCATTCTCAAAGACACAGGGCTGTTGCGCAACTGCCTAGTGATCGGTGAGGCGGGTAACATAGACGAAGTGCATGGCAACACTTTGACTTTCGGAATCGGCGGCGGATTAACGCACCCGGAAGGCGGGCCGACAATCGGCGCGATTGCAAGGTATCATCAGGACGGTGGCGCAATCCCAGGTAGACCGCCACAGAGAAAGATTTTGGTTATTCCGCCGACAGAAATCATAAAGGATATGGTAGATGCCTCACACACCCTTTTACGAGACTAATCCTTTTCTCCAGGTATACAACCAGCTTTGGAGTATTTTGGAGAATGATTCCGAAATCTCCGCGATGGTGAAGCCAGGGAATAGGATAAAGTTCAATAAGTTGAATCCGATCAAGGAGGAATTGCAAGCGGGTGATGTGCCGGAAGTAGTGATAGAGCCTAGCAATTCTATGACTACGCTTGCTTTCTCTTCGCAGTCAACAACGGTAAAAGACACTTGGGTTATCAAAGTGTCAACCAACGTCTTGACCCTGGAAGTTGAAACTACTTTGCGATGGTTGCTGATAAAAGCAATCAGCGCTGCGAAAGACAATCTCGATCTGGATTTTGTTGTGCGAGTACAAGTGTTGCAAGGCGTGGAAACGAAGTATGACCCGGAAGAAAACCGTGGAACCGTAGGTTGGCATGGGTTGCTAACCTTGAATATACAATACGAGTTCCTCAAGGACAAAAACGTATTAGGAGATTAACAAATGGCTGTGATCCGATCAACCAGGGCAACGGTAGCTTGCGGAATTACGCCGACAATGGCCGTGAATAACGGTATTTTCTCCCTGTCGGCGGGCGGTGTGATTGTCGGCGCGTCTACCCGGCTTTTTCCAAATGGCTCGGGCGCGGGGCAAGTGAATAAGATGTGGATTGCGGAAGGCTCGATGGCAAACGGCGCAACCGCGTCTATCAATCTGAAAAGCCTTACCTACCCTGATGGGCCGTCTATGGCGTTTACAACGGTCCTCGGCCTTGTCATTGTGAACAACGCTTCCGAGGGGCCGTTATCTCTGACAATCGGCGGCGGTTCAACCCCGTTTATCACAAACGCCATTCTCCCGCCGTTGCAGCAGGGTAGCGTTTTCCAGATGGTAGCGGGACTTGTGGACACTGTGGGTTTCCCCGTTACCAGTATCACGAATCTGATTCAATTGGTCTGTGGGACCGAATCAGCGGGCATGATGGATTATCAAATTGCCGTTATCGGCCAGTAAGGAGACATAATCATGGCGGTATATTCGGGAAGAGATGGAAGTATTTCTTTCGACGGCCGGGCTTTGAAGATTCGCGATTGGGAGGTTCATGTTGAAAACAAAGTAAAGGCGGAACCTAACTCCGCTTCCGGGGGTTGGGATGAGACGGCGAAAGGTTGTGATTCTTGGACCGCCGGGTTTACCGTTTTGTTGGATTCGACGGTTGGAGTGATAAACTTCGACCAAGGTGACTTACTCCAATTCTACGGTTCTACGGACGGCACGGATGCAAACGGCGGCTTGATTCGCGTCCGCACTATCGGCGGCGCTTTCCCAATTAACGGCGAACAGGTCGCCGTTAAGGTCGAAGGCATTGGACATGGACCCTTCCAAAATGAGTTCTAACCCACAAATCAAATCCCGCAAATACAAAGATATTGAGTTTTACCCTTTGCTGATTTCGGATTTCGCGGAATGGGATAAATGGGCGCGCGAGGATTTTCTCGATGGTTGCAATACCAAAGAGGATGACCCGGAACAGCGCCACGCTTTCTATCTCGCCGCCGTAGAAGCGGCAGGGCGGATAAGTTTCGGTTCCCCGAAATCTTGGTCTGCAATGACTTCTGTAACTGGCAAGATTCAAACTTGCTACTTGTCGATGCGCCGTGGTGATACACGATTGACAAGGAACAAGGTTTGGAGTGCTATTGTAGGCGATCCTGCTACGCCGGAAGGGTATCAAAACCTAACAGCTTGCTTTGTGGAAGTATTGAAAGTAAGCGGGATTATTCCGGAGGTAGATGATCCAAACCCTACAAACCCCGTTCTACTCGCGATGAAAGTTCTTACCTAGACGATGCGTTTTGGGAAAAGATGCACACGCACTTTTTCCAAGAATACGGTAAGGATGCGGAATGGGTAGGACGGCAGACGTTAAAGCAGTTGCTAGTTTACCTGACACGGGAAGACACACAAAGCTACGGTAGCCTGAAAGCGTCTATGGACGCATATCGGAGAAAACATGGATGATTCCGTAGTCATAGACTTTGAGGCTAGAGATAAGGGACTCTCTGCGCAGATTGTAGCGCTAGAGACGAAGTTAAAGACCCTGGAAAATCAAAGCCACAGCACGGAACATGCCACTACAGGGTTATCCCACGCGCATGTTGAAATGCGCCACGTTATGGGTATGCTCGCGACGGTGACAGGCGAGCATACCCACGGCCTAATGGAAATGTACTTTGCAATGCGGATGATGCCCGGCGCAATGGGTATGATTGCAGGAGCCTATTTGCTGGTAGCATCCTCGCAGAAAGAGATGATAGAACAAAGGAAGAAAGACAGAGATAGCTTAATTGAATACACGGATATGGTAGAGAAGTTTGAGCAGGCTTACGGTCAAGCAACACCATACACTTCTTTTGGTTCGCAGATGCACGGAGAGATGATCCGGTTGCGGGATGAGATTATCCGCGCGAAAGATGCTTTCGAGGAGTTTGAGAAAACAACTCATTCTTTCGGTTCATCTGTTGTCGGTTTGCTTGAAGCCCCTGGTGATGCGCTCTTGGCCTTAGTAGGAGAAGAGACGGAAGAAGAGAAAGAGATAAAGCGGCGGGAACTCCGAAAGAAGACGATAAAGGAGTTGGCAAGACAACGGCGGAAACTGGAACCGCTAGAGCGCAATGATAGCAAGGAGCAGCAAGCTATCGTAGCGTCCGAGGTTGCTATCTACGATATAACCTATCGTCTAGGCGAAAGAAACAACACAAAGGACTTGGACTTTTTGCGGAAGAAAAGGGACTTGCTAAAAGAGCCTATGCTCGTTGCACAAAAGACAACGGACATGGATAGACTTAGCTTAGAGGCGACTAAAACCAGGGAGATTACGGAAGCGCGTGCAAAGCTAACCCTAGCTCTTTCTCTTTACCATGAACTAGAAGCGAAATCCGGGGGAACCCTGGCGTTGGATGAAGGCAAAAAGCAGCGGGATAGGGTTGAGGCCGCGACAAAAGCGCTCGCCGCCGCAAAGGATATTGACGTAGAAAAAGACAAGTCTTTGCTGAATCAGATTTCTGTGCAGCAAGCGGCGGAAGATAGGGCGAAAGCGGCGGCGCAAGAAGTCATAGATATGGAGATCGAACAGGACAATCAGCACGCCCGTATGCGCATTGAAATAGCGACCGCCGACAAGCCGGGCCTTGCACAGTTTGAAAATTTGAAGCAGGGCGCGAAAGAAGAAATCGCCGCGAGGTTGAAAGTAGGAGACATTGAGGGCGCGAATCTCGCAAGAGCAAAAGAGATTGCCAAAGAACAGCGGTTACTGAAAACAACTGAATGGGCTTTGGAAAAGAAGCAGGTTAGCTTTGTAGGTTTTTCACAATTCTACGATCAATTCGCGTCGGCTATTAACGCCGTGACCCCGCAAGAGAAAGAGCAGCTTGACGTATTGCGGGAAATGCTAAAGGCGCTAAAGGCGTATCTGGATATTGCCGCGAACCCTTTGAAATCTCTTCCCCAACAAATGACGGGTGATGCGTACTCGCCTGGGAAAGAAGGATTGGACGGATAAATGGGTATATCAATAACAACCTACGCCAGCGATGCGGGCGCATGGGACGCGACGGTATTAAAGGAAGAGGGGCACCCTACCGAACAATACGGAGGAAATGCTTCTACCGATATTATTTACAGAGTGCATTGGGACGAAAGAATAGGGTTTCGGGATGCGCTACTTGGTTCTGTAATTTGGACAGGCGCAGGTACAATCGAACTTCATGCGGCACATTTCCGCCCGGAAGCGCCTACTTTGTTTTGCCAACATGTTAGCATTTCTCCCTACCTGCACAGCAAAGCCGACTCGGACAACCTGCAATTAAACGCGGAGTGGGCGAGAGTGGTAGCGCGCTACGCACCCTATCTAGGCAACCAGGGCGCGGAGGGTATGATCGTTCAAGAAAATCTGCGCCCGACAGCAGAGTTTTGTACAGCGAACGCGAACGGGTTGTACTGGACGCAAGGCGATGATTTTGCAGACAATCCTAACGCACAAGACCCTATTGGGCAAGTCAACGCCCCCGCGTATGTCCGTAGGCGGATGGAGTGGACTTTCACCATCTGCAAATACCCCTACGGGGCAATTAGCCCACAGTATTACGATTACATGGGTTGTATCAATGCGGAAGCTATGCGATCTCGGACGTATGGTTTGAATTTCCCCGAGAAAACTGTTCTCTACCATGCGCCTACCTTTCTCCCCGATCAACTCCCCGACGGCACACCTTGTATTAAGTTACAGTGTGCTTTTACGGTGCAAGATGCAGATTGGAATTTGTTCCCCCGGTCTAACCGGGTGAAAAGCGATAATGGCGGGGTGGCTTTGGTTCCGATTTACCTGAATGACGCGGACAATAGCCAATTCAAACCCTACGTTGACCGCTACGATCTAAACCTACTGATTGTGGATTAACTATGCCAACACACGACCCCAATCGCGCAATTGCCCGATCTCTGCTACCAAATTCGACAGCAGGGTTTCAAGGTATTATGCAGCGCCCATCGTTCACGGATCAAGGATTTTGGGCGATGATTACGCCCTACGGTCCCGGCGAAACAGAAGAAGATCATGTTACGCTGGATTATCACCAAGTTTGGGTGAAATCTCAAGATGTTGTTTATAATTCAGGTGAAGGGGACGGTGACAGGCTACCTTATGCTTGGCTTGAGGACGCGGATACTGGCGCGGATAACTACCTTTGGGTAATTGCTTCAAATCTAGCATACACTAATTTAGAAAAACTTAACAATGACCCAACACCATTCCCCGGTGCTTGGGATAGCTGGTATCAAAATTTTCTCATAAACGTGGACTTCCCCGTTTGGGTAAGCGTCTCTTACGAATATGGCACAAACAAACTTGTCTACGTTATAAATGAGTTGCCGCTTTGGTCTATATTCCAGGGAGACGCCTTTTGGATCGGTGGCTTTCACTCTTCGTGGAGTATCTACGATGCTTACGGGGGAGACGACCAAGACCAAAACATGCCGGAGACTTTTTTCTGGGACCCCCATCCCGCGCTTAGGTCTGATACTTCTCTTGTCAACCCAAAACCCGGCGCACAGTTTGGTTGGGATCACGGTGTAATAGACGACGGGAACATCCTTAATCTACCGTACGACAATGTGGTTTGGGACATTACAGATGATGGCAATACTATCACTATTACCTACCTTGACTTATATCGTGACCCCAAAAATCATGTTGTTCCGGGTACTTTGAGTAAAGGTACTTTGACGATTGATAAACAACCCAAAGACTCTGGTGGGGGTGTTTCAATTGCGGTAGACGACAGCGATCCTTGGATTTCCATACACGCCGCAACCGTTGGGAATATAACGACAATCACTGTCGATGATAAAGGGGCGAATGGAACACCTGGCGGAGCCTTCCATAACACAGTAACAACTATCGCGCCTCTTGTTTTTGGTACAACGGGGGCCGATGGGCTTACCTCGACAACCATTAACAGTCTGAAGTATGACAGCAAGGGCCGCGTAATAGGCATAAATGGTGCAGCAGGGGATTCTGTTTTAGAGAATTTGAACGGGTTGCAGGCGGGAGGCGGTCTTACAATCGGCGCAGGAGACGCGGGTGGAATCACAAAGAAGATTTCCATACCCCCAACAGGCTCGCCAGCTACAACCGCAATCTTCTATGATTTATCGGATAGCGACCCGGACGGGACAATCCGGGCAAAGGGTTACGAGATTGGTACAGACATACGGGGGATCACTACGCTAACTCGCGTAGAAGAAGACGACGTTGTTATTCATACTCTGCCCCCCTGCACATCGGCGGATAAGAACAAAGTCTTGACCGTGAGTGATTCCGGCACAGTGATTTGGGGGCCGGTCAAAACAATGGCGACGAGTTAATCATGGCAGATTGGCTATCACGAACAGATACCTGGATGCAGAACCGCGCTATGTGGCAACAGGTGCAGGACGCTTATGGCCAGCGTGGGGGAGGAACTCTGCTTGACCCTGTTACCTTTCTACCGCAAGCCTTGCGCTACGGTATACAAACATCACTTGTGGCCCTAAAGAATAATTTCTTGCAGACGGACGCAGACGGAACCCCAAAAGACTATACTACCATGGACCCCGCTGATTGGCATTGGACAGAGGCAACGTGGAATCTCGCGATGGGAAATGGTGCAAGCGCAGAACCAGGCGCTTGTTTCCGTAGGCAGCCTAGCGGCGGATATGGTTACACAGACTCGGATACCCTCGATTGGTACATGATGGAGGATATTCGCAAAGCGTTTAAGCTGATGCGAGTGCAATTAGCAACATGGGTGATTAGTCCGCTTGACCCGGCGATTTCAACAGGACATTACGCGGGTGGTACTTCACCGATACAAACTACCAGGGCGGCCGCGATAGCAATGGCACACGCGGCGTACACTGGTTCTGGCTCGGCGGTGTATGGCAATTACTTTTGTACTTCAATCGTACAGCCATCTTGGACAGCCCTCTTTGAGCGTGTAGGCGGGGTTAAGCCGCAAGCATCCGGCGATATTTATGCGCATGTTTCAGCTACAATAGATTGGCTTTGCAAAGGGCGAGCGCCGCTAGTCGATTCACCCATGACAAATGCGTTTGACGCTGGTGGGGTTACAATTGCCAACGGTACTTGGAAGAAATGGGCAACACAAAGCGTAGCGAATCTTTATGACTCGCTAGTGTCCGGCTATTTGCTTTGCGATACTCCGTTTGGGGGAACAGCAATTCCGAATGATCCTTCCGGTGACAATGTAAAAACGGGTTGGGAGTTGGACGGAGTACAGTACGCAATAATCAAACCGGATTTTGACTTAAAATAGTTGGCAAAATTCACAATTTTGTTCTGTACTTAGTACGGTAATTGTGGTATAATACAGGCACAGTAGAGGAAACACAGTATGCGAAATGAAATAATCAAAGTACGAGTCTTTGACGACAAGAGACTCGCAATCGACATTCTATCCGGCCCGCGATACGCGGAGGCATATAATCGTATTCGCCAATTGCCAGAAAGCAAATGGCAATACGGTACATGGCTTGCGCCGTACACCGAATTAAATGTCGAGAAACTCACTTCTCTCTTCACCCCCGCTGAAATGGATTTGGATGAAGATGCGCGCGCAACTCTTCGCTACTTTGAGTTGACGTTACGGCAAGCGCGCAAAAAAGCCAAACACCGTTGGGAATACATTTTCGACGACGCCGTTCCCGCCGTCCCTTTCGCTTTTACTACCACGCCCTACAAACATCAAATCGTCGGACTGGACGCGGTGCATGAGTCAGAATTCTTTGGTCTGCTAATGGAAATGGGGACTGGCAAAACCAAAGTGATGATTGATGAATTGGTCTGGCAAACGCAAATGACGGATAAATCTGTCCGCGTCTTGGTTGTCTGCCCGAAAACCATCATCAATACCTGGAAAAAGGAAATCGCGAAACACGCGCCGCCGACTATGCCTGTCTTTGTTGAACGGGTTGTCAGTGAGGTTAAGGGGATTGAAACTCTGATTGCGGGAGTACGCGACCCGGCGAGATTGAAAATCTGGGTTATCAATTACGAAATCGTCGGCACAATGCTTGAAGCGTTGCAAAAGATGAATTTCGATGACGTAATCCTGGATGAATCTACGCGAATCAAAACGGGCAGCGCGAAGCGGACGAAAGCGGTTATCGCTTTGCGAGACTCTTGCCGCCGACGATTCATTCTTTCCGGCAACCCTGTTGTAAATACAATTCGTGATTTGTACTGGCAGTTTGAATTTTTAGCGCCCGGTCTGCTAGGGTTCTCTACGGAAGACGCTTTCACGGCGGCGACGGATAACATCATTGACGTTAAGGGCCGGGACTGGACTACGATTAGCGGTTATACAATGGACCGCTTGAAAGCGTCTATTGCAAATCATAGTTTCATTGTCAAGAAGAAACAGTGTCTCGATTTGCCGGATAAAGTCTTTGAGACAATCGAAGTCGAAATGTCGAGTGAGCAAAACGAATTGTATGAGCAAATGCTTAATTGGTTCCTGGCGAGTTTGGAAGATACGAAAACTACCGCGACCTGCGCCATTGTGCAGATGTTGCGGCTGCATCAAATCTGTTGCGGTTTCCTGCGCAACACTTCCGGGGAAGAAATCGACATACCAAACGCGACGACGAAGACCGACGCGCTGCGCGAATTGATGGATGATTTAGACGGCCACAAGGCTATCATCTGGTGTAGGTTCCGGCACGATATTAGCACGGTCTGCAAACTGTTAGATCAAATGCGAATTAAGTACGCCGTGATGAATGGCGATACGAAGCAAGCGGATCGTGACACTATCGAAGATCGTTTCAATCACGACGATACCCTTTCCGTGATTGTGGGTGAACCCGGTACTGGCGGATTAGGTTTGACACTTGTTGGCAATGAAGAACACCCGTGTACGCAAGTGGTGTACTTCTCCAACGATTTTTCCCTGGAAAAGCGGGTACAATCGGAAGACCGTTGCCACAGAATCGGTATGCACGATAAAGTAACGTATACGGATATTGTGGTGGGGAATTCGATTGAGGAAAAGATCGTAGAGAGATTGCAGAGTAAAAGGTCTTTGAGTGAAGACCTGCGAGACATGGAAAGCATAAAGAGGTTTCTGCTAAGATGAAAATATTTATCGAAGGCCACAGCCTGAAAATCGTGGCCGAAACAACAGAAGATCAAACCGTGCTTATTCGCTTGAAAGAAGATATGGCAGATAAGCAACTAGCTTATGCCCATATCACAACAGAAAAGGCTTCCTGTATTCGTATTCCTTTGGAGGATGCAGAATGAAAGTCTGGATTCCGAAATCTGCCGGGCATAGCCTGGAACCCGCCAAACTCTTTGGCGACCTGGTTGTTATGTTCAACGAGTGGACCACGCCGTTCAACCCGGCGCTGTTGAAAGAAGAAGTACAGAAGAAACTCGCGACGTTTGAAGACGGCGACTTTCTTCTTCTCTCCGGGCCGGTGCTGTTGAACGTGATTGTAGTGCATGAGATACTAATGCGTTACGGGCGGGTGAGTGCGTTACTCTACCACTCCCGTGACGGTGTGTATTTGAAACGGGAGATTAAGTAATGGAAACACAGGTTTATACCCCGCCGTTCCCTGTCGTGACTCAAAAGTGCTATGACGAGAATTGCAAGTATTGCAACTTCTCCACGCGCAGCGGCGCTTGCTACGGGTGCAAGGGCGACTATATGCAGCGAAGGGCGCAACCCTGCAAGAACCAAGGTTTGCTATGATTGATTACTCATCTCTCGATTCTCTCATACCACAGTTGCAACAGCGCATGTCTTTGATGGATGCGATGATTGCTACTCAACAGGGTTTGAGCCTGGGCGATCAATGCTACGCCCTGTTGCATCTTTCCAGTCTCAAAGACGAAGTGGACAAACTCAAAACTGAATTGAACAAGACGATTGACAAATACGAAGAGCGACTTGCAATTCAGATCGGCCAAGAAACAGACGAAAATCAGGTGCGATTACCGGAAGCGGTTTTCACCGCGACCGCGAAAAGTTTTCCTGGGTTCTCTCCTACGGTGGAAACAACCCGGCTGGTGTGCACTTATCTCCGAAAACACGGATATGAAAGTGAGGTGTCAATAAAGAAAGCAATCAAATCTCTCACAGAAGACCTTTTGGCGGAAGGGAAGACACTTCCCCCGTTTATAAAGGTACATACGAAAGCGAGTATAAGGATAACGAGAAATGGCAAAGAAAGAAACGAGTCTAGCGAAGAAAGCAACCCCTTCTAGCATCGAAGCTGCGCCCGATTACCTTGACAAAGGCAATCAGGGCATGGAGGATGTTCGCCCGCAAGATATATGGTTGCCACGATTGGCACTGATGCAATCGCTTTCTCCTACGGTGCAGAGTAGCGAGAATGACGCCGGGCAACTGGTAAACAATCTCACGGGAGAAGTATGGTTGAACGCAGGAGAAGAGCTCTCATTCATCCCTATCAAACATTATCTGCAATGGATTCGTTGGGGTGTGCGAGAAAAGAACGAAGGGTTGTTAGAACAATCTCTTGACCCAAAGGGCGAATTGGCGATGGAGGCCGCGCGCCAAGTCCCGCAAGAGATTAACGGGAAGATGGTATACCCTGTTACGGAATACCATAACTTCATCATCATGTGCCCGGAAATCCACGCGGAACAACTTGCGGTGTTGTCATTCTCCAAAGCGTGTCACAAGCGCGGCCGTCAATTGATTGGTTTGATTCGTACTCGCGGAAACTTCCCCTGTTTCGCGGGGCGGTACACGTTGCAGACGATCATTGAAACCGCCGGCGTGAACAAGTTTTGGTCTTACAAGATCACGAACAACGGTTGGACACCCAAAGCAATCTATGACGACGTGAAAACTCGTTACGAGGCGCTGAAGGGTGTCAAGACGCAAGTGGACTTGGAAGAGGCGGGCTCCCCGCCGGAAACTGAAATGTAGTAAACGGATCGGCGGCAGTTGCAGCATCGGTTAATGCAACTTGTTAGATAGGATAATTGCCCGCCTATCTTCAAATAGCCATAATTGCGGTTCGACTCCGCAACGCCGAATTATGTACGTCTGGAAAGAATATCGTATGTTCTATCGGCTACTGGATGATTTGAGCATACAAAGGCCGGTGGATTACTATTCGCCGGATAAGTCAAGTAGAATTCGACTTACTTTACAAAGAGCGTGTCGAGTTCTATAAAGCCGGTAAACTACCTTTGGAGGATGCGCCACAATGAAACTCTTCTGTTACATCTTTGGTTTTGCAATCATAATTGCAACCGCGTGTCGAATGTCATGCGTTCTACACACCCTGGAGGGTATCCTTTGGGTTATAGCTATCATCGCGGGTAGCTGGTTAATGATAGGAGCGTTATGCAAACAACCCTAATCGGCGGGCCTTTCAACGGTAGAGTAATAGAAACATCCGAGTGGCCGAGAGAGTTTGTACTCACGGAACGCAAAGGGCAACTAATTCCTGTCTACTACTACCGCCACGTAATCGCTTGCCGTTGCGGCGCGGAGATTAACATTTATGTTCATAAGGGGTGATTGCTTAGACGTAATGCGCGGAATGAAAGAAGACTCCGTAGACCTGGTGTTCTGTTCCCCGCCATACGAAGCGGCGCGAACCTACGGGATTGGTTTCAACCTATCCGGGCAAGAATGGGTTGATTGGGCAAAGGAGCGATTTCTTGAGTGCATTAGAGTCTGTCGAGGTTTGGTCGCGTGGGTTGTCGCCGGGAGAACTAGAAAGTTTGCTTGGAGCGCTACTCCCGCGTTACTTCAAGCCGACCTATTCCGGTCTGGCGTACAACTGCGCAACCCGCCAATCTACCATAGGAGCGGAATTCCCGGAAGTGGTGGCCCCGATTGGTTTCGTAATTGTTACGAAACGATTATCTGCGCGGCTGGAATATTGCCCTGGAGTGATAACCTCGCTTGTGGGAAACCGCCTAAATACAGAAAAGGCAGCAACACCACCGCCCGAAAACCAAACGGCGAGAGAAATGAAGGAATGTTTGAATACGATCCGCCAGCGGTAGCAAATCCGGGAAACGTGTTTTACTTCCCATCTGGCGGCGGACATGGTTACTGCGGAGAGAATGAAGCGCCGTTTCCTGAAGGTCTTGCGGAGATATTTATACGATCCTTTGCTGCGCCCCGCGCGATTGTGCTTGACCCGTTTTGCGGAAGCGGAACAACGTGTTTAGTAGCGAAACGGTTTGGAAGAGAATCCATCGGGATTGATATTCGAGAATCACAGATTGAATTATCGCAAAGAAGGTGGAACGCAGAAACAGTTTTTGCAGCCCCTAGACCGGTAGACAGCCTGGGTGGCGCGGAGACAAGCGATAGCTGAAAAGCCGACCTTTGAGCCTACCCTGGCGAGATCGTGTCTCCTGGGGCAACCTGACGATGAAACATATACGGAGTCCTCGTATATGATCGCCATTGATGAAATCCGCTACGGAAAAGAAATCGAAAATGATTACTTGCGCTAATTGTCAGCGGGAATTTGACGCGGCGCACGGCGTCGGCGGGAAAAAATGCCCCTATTGCGGCGAAACGGTTTTCACCGGGAGATTCGTCAGTTATTTGGCGGGAAAAGAAAAACGGCGCAAACCGAAGTCTGCGCCGTCATCCCGCGATAGCGAGGATTAACCGTTGCAAGCGGTATAAAATCGGCCGTTCTGACTCGCACAGTAGTTTTCGATTTCGAGTCTTGCGTCACTTTTCGGTTTGCAGTTGCGGAGGGCCTTGAAGTGTTTCTTGGTCATTTCACCTTGACGACGTAGCCGTTTTCGACCTGGACTTCCGCATACCAGCGATGCGGCGCGGGATAATGCGGTCCTTCGATGAACTCCCGACCGTCGGTTTTCGCGGGGAACGGACCCGGCGAAAAGACGTAAACCTTCCGACCGGCGGCAACCGCTTCTTTGAACGCTTTCTTCGTCTTAAAATTCGGATCAACGTACATTCTGTGTCTCCTTGAGGTTTCGGGCGCGCCTTGCGCCACTAATTACATTATACACGGCGGCTTGGCGAAAGTCAACATCATTTGTGACAATCGCCGCTTTGAATCAGCGCCGCCGCCATGCGGCCATAGCAACCCTGGAGTTGCCAAACGATACCGGAGTCAATCAGCGCCTGGAAGCCCTCGATGATCTCTTCCTGCGTGCATTCGCCGCCTTCGTACCGCATGATGAAATCGAGTGTCGTCATTTTTGAATCCTTCCGCGTTAGAGTTTCTTCACTACCTAATAGTATACGCTTGGCCTGTGCGAAAATCAACCAAATTCGGAGAAAATAATGAGTTGCTGGCGGTGTTACAGTGACGACGTTTACGAGGATTTTGACGGCGTTTTTTGGTGCAACGATTGTTGCGCACGACAAAAGAAAGCGAGAGGATTACCCGATGTTCCAAAATCAGGAATTGCTGGAAAGACTAACGAGGAAAAACGCGACGATTCTTGGATACACAAAGAATGAAGGATGCGCGGCGAGGTTCTCGTCTCGCGCCGCGTATTTTCAAATCATCGCGTCCTGGGGCGGCGGTTGGGATCACGTTTCGATTTCCCTGCTGTTGGAAAAGCGTTGCCCGACATGGGCGGAAATGTGCATGATTAAGGAGTTGTTCTTCAAAGATGAAGAGTGCGTAATTCAGTATCACCCGGCGAAAGCGAATTACGTCAACGAATTCGTTTTGCATCTGTGGCGTCCGCAAAACGTGGAAATCCCGATGCCGCCGAAAGATTATGTATGAACACCTGCGCAATTGACGGGTGCAAATGTCGCGGACCAAACAACTGCCCTATCTGCGAACACTGGCAACCTAGCCGGGGAAGTAGATACAATCGTTGCGCCGCTTGGCACGAAGAGAGATTCGTTTGCGAACTCTTATCTTGCGAAGGGTGCGATAGATTATTGCCCAAAGGCGAGTCCGGCAATTCTCCTACCGTGACGTTAAACCTAGACCCGCGAGATATTGAAGGCTGGCGCATGTACGAGAGAGATAGAAAAAGGCGATGGAGGGCGAATCAAAAACGCAAACACCTGTTCGATGGTAATGACGATTTCGATTTGGGTACTTAGCGCGGGAGAATAATTTTCCGAAACATGAAATCTATGTCCCGAGACCCGTTTTTCGACTTTCACCCCCATCAGATTTCAGACAAAATAATTTCGCCAGAATCCTAGAGGGGTGAAAGTCGAAAAACGGGTCTCGGGACATAGATAATGTTTCTCGGAAAGTTAGCGTAGTAGAATACTTTACAGGAGCGCAGAATGAAATTGACCGATCCGGCAGCATGGCTTTCGGAGTATGGTATTGAAGTGAGTGACGGCATGACTCTATGCCCCTTTCACGACGATCACAACCCATCTTGCAATGTTTCTATCGAGAAACAGTGTTTCATTTGCAAGGCTTGCGGTGCGCATGGCGATTTAACCTATCTCATGGCGCAGAAACATGGTGTAAGTAAGCTGGCGGTAGAACACCATGTAAAAGGCGTAGAAAGTTCTACAACCATTAGTCAATCGAGCGTGGAAGCGTGGCATAAGTTGCTGGTGGTGAACAAAGCGAAACTAGCTATCTTGCGGGAGAGAAAAGGTATCACACTAGACACGATCCGCAAGCATAAGTTGGGCCTGGACGGCGACAGGATCACCATTCCGATCTACAATGAAAACCGTGATGTTATCAATGTAAGGAAATGGAGTCCGACAGACAAGAAACAGAAAGTCCTCAACTACAAAGGCGGGGTTTCAAAAGCGCTTTATCCTATCGAGGCGTTTGAAGAGAAGATAGTCTACCTTACGGAAGGGGAGTTGAAAGCCTTGTGCCTTCGCGAACGTGGTTTGAATGGTGTATCGGGAACCGGCGGCGCGGGGACATGGAGCAGCGATTGGAAATCCTATTTCGTAGATAAGACCGTGTATATTGTTTACGACATAGACTCGCCGGGAAGTACCGGCGCAATCCGGGCCGCGAGAGACTTACACGCGGTTGCCGAGTCTGTGCATATTGTGAAGCTACCGATAGACCCCAAAGAAATACCCACAGGAGGGATAGACGATTTTCTTACAAAACTTAACCACGATGCGAAGGATTTTCTTCGTATCTGTGAACAGACGGCGAAATATGTTCCGGTGTCTTTGTTGCAAAGGGAACCTGACGATCCGGAAATATACCCTGTACACCTATCCCGCGCAAGTCTGGCGCAATACTCCGAAAAGTTTGTCAGAGTCGAGGCGGTAGTTTGCGCCAAGGATACTACCCCGTATGAAGTGCCAAAAGAGTTTCTAGTTGCGTGTTCTCGCGGCAAGGATGAATGTGCCGTGTGCCCCTTGCAAACGCTTAATAATGACTTCATCCATGCTATTGATAATCGGAATCCGATTCTCTTATCTTTCATCAAAACGCCAGACTACAAACTTGTAGCGGCGATGAAAAGGTCCGTGGGTATTCCTTACTCTTGCAAAGACTCTTCTGTGAGTATCAAATCGAAATGGAACATCGAAGATGTACACCTAATGCCACAGTTGAAAACCGCGAATAGCAATGAAGACCACGTTACCCGCCGGGCCTTGTTTGTTGGCCTGGGGATCGAGTCTAATTCCAGCTACACGGTGGAAGCGCGGGCGACGGTTGACCCTAATACACAATACGCGGCGTTGCTGATGTATGAAGCGAAACAGACGGTAGACTCTCTAGGCTCTTTCGCTTTGACGGACGGAATGAAGAAGCAGTTGAAAGCCTTTCAACCGAAAGCCTGGACGGTAGAGGCGATGCAAAAGAAACTCGACTCCATTTATGAAGACCTGGAAAACAATGTCACGCGGATATACAAGCGCCGAGAATTGCACTTGGCCTACGATTTGATTTATCATAGCGTTTTGCTGATACCCTTTCAAGGAAAGGTTATCAAAGGCTGGGTGGAGGGTTTGGTCATTGGTGATTCCGGCACGGGGAAATCAGAGACTTTCAATTGCTTGTTGGCGCATTACAATCTAGGCGAAAAGATCGACGGGAAAGGGTGTTCTATCGCGGGATTGAAGGGCGGTTGTCAACAGTTAGAGAAAGGCTGGTATATTACCTGGGGTAAAATTCCTTTGAGTGACCGTAGACTTCTGGCGATTGATGAAGCGAAAGGTATGCCGTTGGATGTTATCGCGAGTCTAACAGAAATGAGAAGCAGCGGCAAGGCGCAGCTAAGCAAGATTGAAAAGCTGGAGACTAACGCACGAACGAGATTGGTTATGATTACCAACCCGCGAAGTGATAGACAACTGATTAGTTACTCGCATGGCGTCAAAGCAGTAAAGGAGTTTGTAGGCGCGTTGGAAGATGTAAGGCGATATGACTTGGCTATCCTTACGGCGTCCGGTGACGTACCCCGCGATATGCTGAATATCCGGGATGAAGATAGGCCAAAAGTTAAGCACGAATTTACTAGCGACCTATGCCGCAATCTGATACTATGGGCATGGAGCCGAGTAGAGACACAGGTGCAGATTTTGCCAGATGCAGTAAACGCCATACTTGAGGGCGCGAAAGCAATGGGACAGGCGTTTTCTTCCGCGATACCCCTGGTAGAAGAGTCCGATCAAAGATTGAAACTGGCGCGGCTGGCTACATCGCTAGCGGCGCGAACATACTCTACTGACGACGGTGAAACAGTGGTGGTACGAAAGTGCCACGCGGAGTATGTTGTAAAGTTTCTCACGGATGTTTACTCTTCCAAAGTCTTTGGGTATCTGGATTTCTCCAAAGCGAAGAAAGCGGAGCAAGAAATCATAGACCCTGTGTATGTATCAAAGGTATTGCGGGAGTTGCCGTATGCAAAGACCGCTTGCGAAAAGTTCTTGAACGCGGAAACGTTTACACTGTGGGATTTCATGGATTGGACGGAACTAGACAGAGAAACAGCGAATAGGTTTTGGTCTGTGTTTGTCCGGCACAATGCGATTACCCACAACAAAACTAAGTTCTACAAATCACCCGCGTTCATCGGGTTGTTAAAGGGTTTGGGTAAGTTGACCAATGTTGGGTTAGCAGAGGAGACGGAGTTATGAACATCCACCTATACGGCGGTCCTTTCGACGGCGAGTGGCGAGAGATTGATAATCCGCCGAAAGAGATTATGGTAGAGAAACAGGAAATGCCTGTCGAGAGGTTGACTCTAGGCGTTACTTGCGGAGTGACAACAACGGCGTTCTATGAGTTGAAAGAGGTTCCTTGCCAATGTGGCAAGAACAAACTGATATATGTCTTCTGCGCAGGAAAGGTGGTAGACCCGTGGCGAAAATAATTTGGAAAAGCATTCTGTGCGATAGGGAAACCGTGTTGGAGTTGCCTGGATCGTATATTGCAACGGTGCAGACCGGCGCTTTCGTTTGGCATATATTCGAGGTAAAATGAATCTACCTAATCTCCCACAGACAATTCTAGTGGACGTTGAAACTACTTCCTTTGACGACAAAGTGAAAGCGTTTCACCCTTTCAACGGACACAGAATCGTAGGCGTTGCAATCGGCACTCCCGATAAGCAATGGTATCTTCCTTTGCGACACAGGGAAGGCGGAAATCTCCCGCTGGAACCTACGCTGAAATGGTTACGAGAAACTCTTGCAACGCGCAACATCATCAATCACAATGTCAAATTCGACGGGCGGTTCCTGGCAGTCGATGGAATAAAGACCGGGCCGCTTGCCGATACTATGGTGCTGGCGAGATTAGTGGACAATACGCGATGGAGTTACTCGCTAGACTCTCTATCGCGGGATATGTTGAATGAAACCGGCAAAGACAAGGCGGTAAAAGCGTATCTGAAAAGTATAAAGTCCGTTGACTATGGCCGCGTCCCGGCGGATATTATGGGGCCGTATGCAATGCGGGATATAGAGTTGACCGCGAAACTCTACAAGCATCTGTTGCATCGACTGCCACCGGAAAGCGCCGAGGTTTGGGAAACCGAAAAGAATCTCACACCGATTCTGCTAGAGAGTGAAATCGCGGGTGTCAAGATCAATGTCCGCCGGTTGAAAGAGTACAGCAAGATATGCTGTGAGAAACTTCTGGCGCTAGGTGAGCAAATTCCTTGTGACCCTAGCAGCGAAGAAAGTCTGACGGCGTATATCGTAGGAGAGTTGGGTTTGACGCCGACCGCGTTCACACCGAAAACCGGACGGCCTTCATGGACGCAAGATAGTTTCATGGCGATGAAGCATCCGATAGGAAAGGTGCTGGCGGAGTATAGTCGGTACTCTTACTTCCTGGGTAGCGTGACTGGTTGGGCGGAACGGTTGGACGAGAATGGTTTTCTCCATCCTGATTTTCGACAATCGGGAACAGACACGGGGCGCATGAGCGTGGCCGACCCGAATACGCAAGGTGCGATGGAAGAGGCGCTACAACTGATAGAATCCGGCGAGTCGATAGTAGGGTGGGATTACTCTCAAGAAGAGTGGCGTATCTTCGCGCACTATAGCAATGACGCGAAGATTATGAATATGTTCAAAGCGTCACGCGACGTTGACTTCCACCAGAACCTAGCGACCGATTTGGGTATCGAACGAGACTGGGGCAAGACTCTGAATTTCGCTTTCTTGTTTGGGATGGGCAAAAAGAAACTTCTGGCGAATCTTGTAGCGTTGCTTGTGGCGAACTCTGGCTTGCTAGTGTTCCTGCAAAACAAGAGCGGCAAGAAAGAGTTGCCGGATATAGCCGAGTGGATATACGCACAATACCACGCAAAGTACCCTAGCATCCGGCAATTCTCCTACCGCGTGATGAACCTTGTAAAGTCTCGCGGGTTTATCAAAAACTTCTTTGGCCGGGTTTACAATTTCCAAGACCGGGGCGGGTACATGGCTGTGAACTACGTCATTCAGGGCAGCGCCGCCGACCTGCTTAAACATAAGCTAGTCGAGATGTACCCCGCGATGAAAAAGCTAGGCGGGCAACTACTCATAACCCGACATGATGATATGTATTACCGCGTCCCGGCGGGCGCTGAAGTCGAGGCGCTGAAGATCGGAACGGCGATTCTGGAAGACACGCATTTTCGCGTCCCGATTATCGCGGTAGCGAAAGTGAGCGCGGGGGCGCTTGGGCGCAGCGAAAAAGTTGGAGAGATAAACAACAAAAACGTGAAAGCGGCGATGAAGAAATCTTTGATTTTCGAGCAGTTTTCCTTTGACTCTAAGTGAGAGGTTGCTATACTTACTGTAGTGGCGGGAGTGTATCCCTCCGAGAACCTCACAAAAGGACATTGAATCATGGTACAGAAGCAAGCGCAGCAGACGAGTAGCAAGCGTGGCGGTCCCCGTGGTCCCCGTACTCCGAAGGCTCCCGACACGCGACCTGTCCCGATGTTTGTGGACCAGAACGGAAAGCTGTTGAAGGTCAAGGGCGCGGCTTTCCCGCGCACGAAGGACGGCAGGCTGGCGTACTGCGATTACAATATCGCACGTTGGGAAGCGCGCAAGGTGAACGTCCTCAAGGCGTCCGATCCGCTGGCGAAAAAGCGCGCGAAGGTCGAAAAGATCAAGGCAACGCTCTTGGTGCTGGAAGCGGAACTGGCTGCGAAGTAACTCCGCGATTAACCCTCCGCGCCGCGCCTACAAGACTCGAAAGAAACCTTTTGGGTTTTGTAGGCGGCGCGGGGATGTTAATCGAAAGGAAACACAGTATGCCGAGTAAATACGAAAAAGACCGCAAGGCGATGTACGAACAATGCCGCGTTGCCCGCATGAACGTGGAGTTGTGCGAACACTCCCTGCGAAACATGAAGTCCGATTTCATGCGCCTTGCCGATGCAATCCCCCGTAGTGAAAATGAATTGGTCGCGTTGCGCGCTATTCATTTCGCGAAGACCAAAGCGTTTGGCACGGTGTATGGCCGGACGCCGGGAGAGGTTAAAATCAAAGACCGAATGATCGTACTCAAAGAACGAGTGAAGCAGTTGGAAAATCAAATTACACGGGAAGCGAGAAAACATGGCACAGATTGAATTCCGATGCAAAATATGCAACGCGCCCGTTGTACCGGAGACTAAGAATCTGGCGGGCCTTTGCGCAAAATGTACGGTGCTGATTCATACACAGAACGCGGCGGTCATAATGCAAATGCAGAAAGCGAGAGTGATTTATGCCAATTGAAACCTACGCAGGGGCCGGAACGAATTTACCTAGAACCCGAAGTCATACAAGCGCTGAATATGTTTTATGCAAGGTGCATCGAACAACAGTGACAAGGAGAAAGCAAATGCGAAAGATCACAGTAGCGGCGACAGTGGAAGAAGAAGTTGCGATGTTGAAGGAGGCGTTGCCCGCTTTCAACAAACCGTCGGAACGGTGCAACAAGATCAAAGATCGGATTTCACGGACAATTGACAAGTGCGAGAAAGAAATCTCGCGGGCGCAGTTGTCGAATGAGCGCGCGGAAAAGAAAGCCGAAAAGCGCGCGGCGCGTCGTGAGCGTCTTCTGGCGGCGCTGAAGGAGTTGGAGAATGATTGATTGGGAGAAGTCAACTAGCCCCCTGGCGATGTTAGAATGTTTGTCGGTAAAGCCGGTAACATACTCCGGTTTCATGGCGTTATCCGTGAAAATGGCGCAGGCTATCAAACCAATTGAGACGGACGCGGAAAAGGCCGCGCTGGGTTGGGCCGAGCGGTGGATAAAGGAAGGAGAAAAAGGCGCGACAATCACGGAAGGCATGCGCCTTTGGTCGGAGGTAAAGACTAGACCGATAGGTTTCGCAATGTCTATTGCCGCGGTAGACGACGCCAGAGATCTTGCAAGGATTCTCGACAGGCTGTGCAATTTCCCCTGTGAAAACCCTTTCGAGAAAATCGCGCAGGCGAAGCGGGTCTGTGACGCCGTACGGGAGTTGTATCCGAGTTTGGAGGCGTACCTTGAGAATAAGTGAAATCCTGGAACAACTGGATGCGATTCCCGACGGCGAAAGGCGGGGGAGACTTGAGCCGCTGCTAAAGGTTTTCTCGCCCGTGTCTCTTACTCTGCTAGCCATTTTTCAAGATACGCAGGAAAACTTAGTGAAAACCTACCAGGAATTCGTTGTTGATCAGAACAAGGTAATCCGAGTGTGTGTATCGCAGGAAATCGAGCGCACGGACGTGAGAGCGAGATACGGGTTGCCCGTGTTGACGTTGGAAACGGAAATCTAACAATACAGTACGCGGAGGAGTTGTCTTCCTACTGTATTTATAGGGAGTCACAGTGTTCATCAAAGCGAAAGAGTATCCCGGTACGCCGGAAATATATTGGGTTGAACAGAAACTAGACGGCCACAGGCGTCTAGCGTTGCCCGGCAAAACAATCACGCACAGCATAGGCAAATACTCGTTGGACTACGGCGAGAAACCTTCGCTACACGAAGAAGGTATTGGGCCGAAAGTCCCTGACGGTTGGGAAGTGGACGGCGAGATCGTTACACTCGCTGCGCCGATAATACCCGGTGAATATATTCAATGTGCGCCGCGTGGTTCGCCCGGTAAAAAGGTATTCGTGGCCTGGGTGATTACGAATCGTGATTTGACATTCATCGGGCATAAACGCGCGTTAGAAAGCGCTGGGTTTCTTACTGCGCCCGCAATTGGCACAATGACGATTGTGGATGAAGGCGCGGCGCTACTTGCCCTGGCGGCAGATCGTAAACTAGAGGGGTGGATTCTCAAAGAAACCCCGCTAGCCGGGTGGTGGAAACTGAAAATCGAACATACAATCGAGCTGCGGATCGGCGGGTGTGTGAGAGGGAAAGGGAAGTATCACAATACTCTAGGGGCGATTGTCTGCTATGACGGGCGAAATGAAGAGGTTGCAACATGCGGCGGTATGACAGATGAAATGCGGCATGATATATGGGAGAATTGGGAAGAGTACAAAGATCAAATCTGTGAGGTCAAGTATCAAATGGTTGGGAGTCGAGGCCGACTAATTCATCCCCGGTTCGTTTGTATGCGACCGGATAGAAAGGATGCGCAAAATGTTAGCTGATATTTTAGCGAAACACAAAGAGTGGCTGGCGGATAACACGAAAGGCGAGCGCGCGGACTTGCAAAACGCGAGCTTGCAATACGCGAACTTGCACGGCGCGAACTTAGATTTCTCTTGTTGGCCTTTGCATTGTGGCTCTTTAGATGCGAAAGTAGACAAGAGAATCGCGGCGCAATTAGCTTATCATTTCTGCCGCCTGGATTGCCCGGAAATCAAAAAGCAACAGGCGGCGTTGAAGGATTTGGCAAATACCTTTCATCGGGTAGAGGAGTGTGGCCGTGTTAAATGAATCGTCTTCGCGAGGTAGTTCTTTCTGTACTTGGCGACAGGTGATTGATTCCGCTGCGCATCGGCATTTTGTAGTGCAGACGGGCGGCGGTGTACTGAAAACGCTAGCGGGTGAAGTCTGCAAACCAGGGCGGGATATGCTGGTGTGGAATGACCACGAGCCGGCGGAAATTGTTGCAAAACGAGTTGGGGGAGAAGTGAGGAGAGTTGATGAACTCTCAGCTTAAACAATTCGGAGACGCATACTATCGCGGCGTTCTGATATGGGCGGGCAATGTGCTAGACGTAGAAGCGGTGCGCAAACTCCGCGAAAAGGGTTTAGTGCGCGAGGCGGCGGGTGGGTATCTGGCGCTAACAGACAAGGGATTGGAGGCGTATAATGCCATTCGGTGAAATACCTTCGCAAACGGTCGAATGGTATACACCGAAATACATTTTCGATGACCTGAAATTGGAATTTGATATGTTTGTTCACCGGGCGCAAAGGTAGTTCCCTGGGTACCCGCGAAACGCCATATTGTTTTACCAGAAGACGGTTTATCTGTTGCGTGGTTAGGCCGAGTTTGGATGAACCCGCCGTATGGCAAGGGGTTACTTCAGTGGACAGAAAGATTCTGCAAACATAACAACGGTGTTGCTTTGCTGCCTGCAAGAACGGATACCGAATGGTTTGACCGGTTACGATGTACTCAAATCTGCTTTCTTCGTTATCGAGTCCCGCATGTGGATATTACTTTGTCTTGCAGAGGTCAACCTTGTTGGGGCAGTATGCTTGTGTCTTGTGGATACGATCTACGGCCCTGTAACCTAGGGAGTGTGTATAATGCCATTCGGTAAACACGGGTTCTACCACAAGAAAGACGGCAGTGAAACTCTGGAAAAGGAATTCACGAAACCGCTGCGCGATTTGCTAACGCACTACCAAATTGAAACCGAAAAGATCAACGGCAATAGGTATCAATGCGGTCTGCCCGATCTGCTTTGCACGCGGCCCGACGGTAAGCAGATTTGGATTGAAATGAAGCGCGGGAGGTCAATGAAGTGGCATTATCAGGCTCTAGCGGCGCTTGACGGGCGACAGAAGTATATCTGTGTGAGTTGGGCGAAGAAAGGGGTGACGGTGTGGGTTGTGTTGGGTTATGAAGACGGGACGTATGCGATTGTGAACCCCAGATTTGATAATCTGGAAGCGAAGATCGAACATATAACACTACTTAATGTAGCGGAGAGAATTATTCATGTGGATTGAATTGAGTGACGGAAATCATCTGGATTATGAAGACCCTATTATTCGGCCCGAAAGTCTGCATAGTATCGCGACAGCCCTGGGGAATATATGTCGATTCACAGGGCATTGCAGTAAGTATTACTCTGTGGCGGAACATAGTGTGCATTGTGCACGACTGGCAAAGGGCGTTGGGCGAATGGGATTACTGATGCTGGTGCATGATGCACATGAAGCATTTGTAGGCGACGTAAATACGCCGTTGAAAATGCTGATACCGCAATACATTGATATTGAGCGGAACGTGCAAAAGGCGTTGTTCGATGCGCTGGAGATTGAATGGCCGACAAGAGAAGAATGGGAATTGATTAAGCTGGCGGACCGTACCATGCTGGCAACAGAAGCGAAATGGCTTATGCCGAGCGGCGGAGAAGGTTGGCAACTTCCAAGTCCGGCGGAAGTTATACTAGAGTGTTGGAGTCCGAAACGCGCTACTCGCGAGTGGGCGAGAGAGTATGCAAGTCTATGTAAATAAACCGATTGGCTGGGGTATTCTACGCCAGAATACGAAAAGAGATTCTGCCGAACCTTTTGCTGGCGACGGGAAAACGAGATTCATACCCCGCTGATTGAAATGTGGAGGGGTTTGTTTAGCGCAGTTTGGCTCACGGGGGTAGTGAGGGACTATCAAGCCGAGCGATTGTTTAGGCTGAAAAGATGACGGCGCACAATGGCCGTCATGCGCAGAACTCAAGAAAATTTCTTGTAATATTCTCTTTTATTTCCTAGTATTGATCATATATTTATGTTATAATATAGAGGGAGTAGTATGCGCAGATGGAAAATAATTTTATTGCTGTGTGCGTTGGCCGTGTTAATAGACGGATGTATTTCGCTTAACACTGTAAACGTATATGCAATGAGTATGCCGGAAGCGTTATTCTCGAAATGATAACGCATTATCATTAAGAGAACCTCATGGGTAGATCAAATAAAGGAACAGAACGACCTAATAACGGGAAGAATTTGACGTTTGAAGCGAGACTGCACGCGCAGCGGCGTTGTACCGCAATGTCAAAACAGACCGGCGAAAGGTGTATGCAATTCGCGCTTCCGGGCTTTTCTGTGTGCAAGAATCACGGCGCGAATTGGCCTAGTGTAAAGGAAGGGAGATATTCGGGCAGCATAAAGTCGAAAGAACTCAAAGAGTCATATCTCAAGTTTCTCAATGACCCGAATATCTGTGATTTTGGGGATGAACTCTCTTTGATGCGATGTTGCTTGCAGGCGGTTGTTCAAAAGTGCAAAGGTAGCTTTGAAAAAGCAAGTGGCGAAACACTTGGTCTTGTAATGCAACTCACAGACCAAGTTGCAAGAGCAACAGCGCAGCTAAACGCGATGGAAAAGCGTATGCGGGATTACGTTCATATCTCGCGGTTACGCGCGTTCCTGGCGATGGTGCTTGACGAATTAGCAAAGCACACAGATCAAGAGACGTTGGATAAAGTAGCGGCAGGATTCGACGGGATACGTTTACCTATCACGGAGCAAGAACAGATTACCGTGGTGTTGCAGA
>Ga0182027_10001208_pt1 | contig 43262 bp, 53 predicted proteins | sample 712E1DmetaG_FD_121300 | JGI IMG/M metagenome (GOLD analysis project Ga0182027, IMG submission 121300) | Permafrost microbial communities from Stordalen Mire, Sweden - 712E1D metaG (Illumina Assembly) | ecosystem: Environmental > Terrestrial > Soil > Wetlands > Permafrost | place: Sweden...
GATCAAGACCGCCGGCCTGGCGCACACGATCGTCAAGACGCGGGTCATCATCCAGCGCCAGCAACTCTGCCGCCTCGACCGCGAAGCCGCGGCCGGCGACTACCAGATGGACGCCGCAGATGCCGTGCGCCTCCTGCGCCGCTCCATCGCCGAAGCCAACGCCGTCGTCATTTCCGATTACGCCAAGGGTCTCGTGACCAACGAGCTCATCGCCGCCGTCACCGCCGAAGCGCGTGCCCGCGGTAAATTCGTGGCCCTCGACCCGAAGCCCAAACGCTCGATTCGCTTCGCCGATCTGGACCTCATCACCCCCAATCGCCGGGAGGCCGCGCAGCTCGCCGGCGTGCCCTGGTCGGGCGACACCCCCTTCCCGGCCGAGGAGATCTGCCGGATCATCCACGAGCGCCATCGCGTGAAATACCTCGTGATCACGCTCAGCGAAGACGGTCTGCTGCTCAGCCGTGAGGGGCGCGTAGTGCAACAGATTCCCACCGCCGCGCGCGAGGTGTTCGACGTGTCCGGCGCGGGCGATACCTCGATCGCCGGCCTCGTCCTCGCCCTGTCGGCCGGCGCCGACCTCGAGACGGCGGCGCATTTCGCCAATGCCGCCTCCGGCGTGGTCGTCGGCAAGATCGGCACCGCCACGGTGACGCCGGCCGAGCTGCTCGCCTACGTCAGCCGCACGCCATGAGCAGATCTGTCATCCTGAGCGCAGCGAAGGATCCATCTGCGTTTCGCAAACCGCGCCGAAGTGGATTCTTCGCTTCGCTCAGAATGACAATCCGGAAGAACTGAATGAGGGTTGGGACACCCTGAAAAGGGCTGAATCAGGCTGCGATGGCCTTAAACTTAGAGGGAAACTGCCCGTTTCTGAGCGTCGCGGCCGCCTGGTGCATGGGTTGGGACACTTCGGGCCCAACAAGCCGCGATTTGCATAGGTTTGGGACACTTTTCCCAACCTTGGAGGGGTCAATTAAGCCGGCCTTAAGACCGGTTGAAGAGCTGGAAAAATTTGGGGTCATCGGGCGAGGGGCAGATCGGAGGTTTCCGACGCCGCCGGGGTGCCACGGAAGCGCCGGTGATAGGCCAGCCGGTACACGGTGGCGCGTTTGATCATGTCGCGACCCTGCGCCTCAAGGGCATCGATGCAATGGTCGATTTCCGCCACGCTGCAGAGCTCCCAGAGCTTATAGCCAGGCGAGCCTGGGTAACTCACGATGCGCGGCGCCGCGGCGCTAGCAATCGCCCGCACGTGGCGCTCGGCGGTCGTACCTTCCTGCATGCCCAGGGTGTTGGCGATCTCTCGGGCTGTAGCCCAGCGCGCGACCGTGCAGAGCACTTTGACGACCATCTCGACCTCGGCCGGATTGACTTCCGGGGCCGGGGTCTTGACCGCAAGAATGAGCTGGTCGTCGGCCACGGCTAGAAGGGATCGGTAGACGGGACGTGCACTTCTGACGTACCCGATGGGGGGCGGGGGCCGAATCCTGGCTGGCCGGATTTTGGCCAGCGGCGCGCTGTTTCTTCTGGTGTCGGCTGGCGAAGGTCAGGTGGCGCTTGTAAATCGCGTCCGGGTTGAACTCTTCGAGCGGCTCGCCCTTGGCGGTGGCTGCGCCGGCGAAGCGATCGCGATCGAGCTTGTTCTTCTTCGTGCCGTAGAGCTGCTGCTCGTGCCAGTCGGCCTGCCTGGCGCGGTTGTAGGCGTGATAGTCCTGTTTGCAGTCGAGCCAGCGGGCCGAGCGGTCGAGATCGGCGGGATGAGCCAAATAATCCAGGTAACAGAAGAGCGCCGTGATCTCATCGTCGCCGAAGGCCGGATCGCTGGTCGTAACGAGCGGCCCACGGACCTCTCGCATGCACTCCAGGGCCACGGCTCGGCGCTTTTCGTCGTCGCCCTTGCTCCATCCGTTGACCCGGCAGGCGGCCGGCCAGGCGTCGCGGAAATAGAACGTGCGCTGGCGGGGATTCATGCGAGGCAAAGGGTTTGCTGCGCTCCGGGCTTCACCGCCGGCCGGATCTCCGTGTTTCTGCCCTGGACATAGCCTGCATACGCGGCGGCCGTCGCCAACGCGTCGGCCATCTTCAACGTTTTGAGTTCGCCGAAATGCTGAGCGAGATAACCATCGATCGAGAGAGACAGTTCAGTGCCCGTAACCTTGCGGTCCGCTGCCGGCGGCTCGGCCTCGTGGAGCTTTGCGAAGATTCCGTGGTACATACCAGCGACGAAGCTGTAACGGTTGCGCATCCGCCCTCGGTGATGACGCCAGCAGTAAGAGAAGTGGCGGACGAGGAAATGGTAGACGTACAGCGCGATCTCGATGTCGCTGGCCGTGCCGACGAACGAGAGTTTCTGCCCGCAGGTAGGCCAGCCATCGATGACATGCACCGCGCCGCAGGCGATCGGACGCACTCGGAAGAAGCGCTTCACTAACAGGGCCGCGAAGTGCCGATCATAGGTTAGGCGCGCCAGGGTGTCGGTGTCCTGATGGGTGATCGTCGATTTGGCCGCGTCCGGATTGAGGGAATCGACCGCGACATGGTACTCTTCCGCCAGGCGCAGCGCATGCTGCATGGCGAGTCCCGCTTCGTGCGGATTAGCGCTGCGCGCCAGGCGCAGCAGTTTCTTGATCTTGTCGATGATTTCAGTGGGAGCGTTCATTCCTGCCTCGCTATGGGTACGACGACGTAGGGTTGACCGCTACACAGCGGACTGAGTTTGAGCCAATCGCTCACCAGCGAGCCTTCGAGCTGTCCGGCCACTCGTTGTGTCCGTGCGACGGCGCGGTTCGCATCGCGTGTTTTCAAAAACATCGCGACCGGAGCGCCAGGGATCAACACGCCGCCGCGTTTGGTGCTGGGCGTCGCGGCCGCGTTATAGATCGAGCAAGGCAGGCCGCCCTGGGTGACGAAATAACCGACGATAGTTTTCATGGCTCTCAGGCGGCGCGGTCGAAGCGCTGGGTCTTTTCGCGTTCGGGCGTGGAGATGCCATCGATCGCGGGGAAGGGCTCCTTGGACGAATGGCTGAGGCTGGTGACCTGTTTGCCGGCGCGGGCGGCATTCCAGGCTTTGATCACGAGCCCGTAGCGGGTCACCTTACGATCCTTCGAGTCCACCCCGCCGCGATCGGCGAGCAGGCGCTCGCGGAGATGATAGACCGGGCTGACTTTGGTCAGGCCGACACCCTCGCAGAGTGCCTCGAAGAAGTGATCGCGCAGCTCCGCGTCGGTGGTACCGAAGAGATAATGAAAGAAGGCCGCCTCGGAACGCAGCAACATGAGGTCGATCTTGTTGCCGCCGGCGACCGTCCAGCCCACGGAAGAACGGAGCGACGCGTGCTTTTCGAGCAGCGGGGCGATTTCGCTATTCTCCATTACTTTCTGCGCGCCGAAGGGCACGCCGGCCAGCCAGCCCCGACCCCAGTACCAAAGCAGTTTCAGCGCAGCGGCGGTGATGCTCGGGTTCGCTTCGCCCAGCATTTCGAGCGTGTGTGCGCCCTTGCGCATTTCGCCGACGTCCATGCTTTGCTGGGCGATGTCGGGCAGGCCGGCCCGGACTTCGAGGGTGATCGGGCAGTTGGCCAGGATGACCGCCATCAACCGCGATTGGCCGTCGATCAGCCGGCCCGTGATCGAGAACTTGATCGTCTCGCCATTGACCGCCCAGCGGCCGGTCTTCATGGCCGTGGCGAAGCGCCGGATCTTGGCGCGCGACGGATGGCGGTTGCCCGAGTTGAAGGCCAGCCAGGCCGTGGCGATCGCCGGTGTGACTTCCACCTGGAAGCAATGCACGCGACCCGTGATCTTGGCGTGTTGCTGCTCAAGCCAGAGGCCGATGTTCGAAGTGGGCATCGTGAGGCCGGCGCCCGAACGCGTCGGTTCCGCGGGAGCAACCGCTGCCGGCGGATCGATCTCGACGGTCGGCGTCTCCGACTTCGGAGCGGGGCCGGCGGCGGCATCGGCGGTGTGAGATGACACTTTCACACCATATTTTTCAGCCAGAGCTGCCAGCGCGTCCTCATTGAACTGACGATATTTGGAGGAAGACTCCTCCAGGATGGCGGCAACGACGGCGGGATCGCATTCGCGCTTGCGGCAGACATAGGCGACGTTGGCAGAGGGGAAACGCGCCAGATGCAGCAAGGCAGGCATCACGGCGGAGAGGATTTTGGCGGTGATTTTCATGGGGAACGGCTATTTGCGAGAACGGTGGTTATAGCGAAATTCGGAGACGCCGGCGGCGATCCAGGAGAGGACGATGCAGATTGCGATCAGCGGTGACCCGATGATCACGAGCAGGGCGACCAGGAGGTTAGTCAGCCAACGCAGCAGGATCTGCTCTTCTGGGTTTGTGCTCATTTCGGGGCTTGTTCGAACTGCATGGGGATCGGGGCGGGCAAGGTCGGGCCTTTCGGCGCGGTCGCGCAGCCGCCGGCGAGGGCCAGCAGCGCGACGAGAAGGGCACTGGAAACGAGTCTTTTCATGGGACGAAGGGTTTGCTGACCGAGGTGATCTCGGCCGGCGTGAAGGCAAAGAAGGTCTGCGTCTGCGGTTCCCAGGGCGTCCAGAGGCCGTCGAGCAGCCATAGGTCGACCTCGTGCCAGCCGCGACCGTCGCTGCGGAAGTATTTCGCCCAGGCGACGGCGATACTCTCGACGTCCGCCGGGATCTCCGTGTCCGTGCTCTGGCGAAAGAGATCCACGGCCTCCATCGCCGCCCGGATCGCGTAGTGCTCGCACTGGTTGCCGCGCACCGCGTACACGGTCTGGCCACGCGCCGCGAGGTAGGCGCGATAGTACGGAGCGAACTGCTCCACCCAGGCGCGCGTGATGGCGAGATAGCGGGCGTTCGTGATCTCGATCGCCAGCGGCTGCAGCGCGGGGAACTGCGCCAGCAGCAGCCCCTGCAGTTCGACGTTGGTATGGACGGCGTAGGGCATGGCTACTTCCCCGGACGCTGCGCCACCGCGGTCTTGCCCGGCCCTTCGATCGTGGCGGTGCGGACTTCTTTCATGCCGAGCAGGAGCCCGAGCTTTTTCATCGTCGCCAGGCGGAAATTGATCTCGTCGGCAGACGGATATTCGATGTGGCAATTCGCTTCGTGGATCCGGATGAGCTGCGCGCGTTCGGTGAGTTCTTCTTTGGTGGGAGTGGGCATAAAAGTGAGAGTGAAAGTGAGAGTGAAAGGGGGGATTAGGAACGACCGGCGGGGCGGAAGAGGGCGGCCTCGGCGAGGTGACTGGCGAGGCTGCCTGTGGGCAGCGCGGCCGGACCGGTGGGCAGCTCCTGGGGCTCGACGATTTCAACGTTCTCGAAGCTGAGACGCGCGATGCGGGCGGCGTCGGTGGGCGTGGCGTAGTTGCCCACGTCGTTGATTGGATCGTCGCCTTTGATGCGCATGGAGAACCCGCCGCGTTCGTTGGGCACGATCAAGACGACGGCATCGTTGGCGACGGGCGGGCGCAGCGGCGTGGCCGTGCGGGGAGTGAGGAATGACCAGGTCATGGCGAAGAGAAAAGGGATTGAGGGACTGAGGGACTGAGGGACTGAGGGACTGAGGGAGAAAGGGGCTGATCAGCCGGTCCGGCCGATGGCCCCGCAGTTGCACGGCTTCATTATGCCGTTTGGATTCTGGTCGAGAGTGTCGCAGTTCGGATCGTGGACGATCGGTTGAACCGGCCGCGCAACAACCGGGGCGGCGGCGGGGAAGCCGAGCGAGGCGCGGAAGTTTGTGAGTTGCACGGGCGTCCACCGTCCAGACATTGCGGTCAGGAGTCGTTCGGCCTCGGTATTCCAGCGTGCGATCGCCTCGGGCCATTTGGGTTGCTCGATTGCCGCTGGCCCGAAGATTGCGTCCGCGTGTTTGCAGCCGGCGAGAAACGCGCAGGTGACCCCGCGTTTCTCGCTTGTGCGGCGAGCCGGATAAGACTCCGGAGTCTTCCAGCAGACCGGACAGGGCAAAACATCCGCGTTCATGAACCGCCTCCTTTCCCGAGCTGAGCAGCGAACCGCTCGGCGGCAGCGAGACACTTCTTGGCGTCCTGGAGCGCTTGGATAGCACTCGCGAGATGAAACGACCGCTTCGGGTCGTCGACCGCGCAGGCTGCCAGAAGGGCGAGCCGTGTCTCGCACACGCGGACATCCCAATCGAAACCGAAGAGCGTCGTCGTCAGCAACGACTCGATTACGGCGCGGTTTAGGCGACGCGGCATGGCGCTCATGAGCGGCCTCCTTTCGAAGGGCGGTTGCGGAGAGGCTTCAGGGCGTAGGAGGGGAAATCCTTTTTCGCAGACGTGCGGCAAAGGGTGTACCGCACCCGCGTGACCGTGGCCGGGCTGTCGATTGCTGGCGGGAACGCCAGGGCCTGCAGCAGATCAGCGTGCGCCTTGGGAGTGAGCTTTACCGCGCAGGGGTGAAGGAAGGCCGAGCTCAGCCAGAGCGCGGCTTCGCTGGTCTTCGTGTCGCGGGTCACGATCAGCGTGGCGGGGTGCTCGTCGTCGATCTTCACCGCGATCTTATAGGTGATCAGGCGGCGACTCATGATTCACCTCCATGCGCCATCGCGGACGAACGCCGTTCGACGGTGCAGTGCTGGGTCGGACCGGCATCCGGGAACACGTATCGCTTCGCGCGCATGGCTCGGTGCGTCTGGTTCGCGGGCCACGGCACACCGGTCTCGATCGAGACGCGCAACGCGTCCGCCAGCGGAACAACTTCCGGCCAGGCGAAAGCGAACTCGATGCTTACACGGTCGAGCTGGCGCTTCGCGAATTTCGCCTTGGCCAGGAGCTGAGCGCGCTGGCCCTCGAGGCGATAGTTCGCGCAAGCCAGGTAGCTGCAATAGACGACCAGGATCGCCGCGATGACGATGAGTAGCGCGATCATTTGCCACCGCCTTTCTTCGCCGCGACCATCTCATCGGCGAGCGCATCGGCCATGCGGGCCTCTGCGAGCGGCACGTAGTGGAGTTCGCCATAGCCATTCACCGAATAGCCGATGAGTTGCGCGAACTGCGCGCGGTCTGCGCCGCTGAATTGCATCCGCGCGATCGCGTTCAGATCGAAGCGACCGTGCCGCAGGAGGAAATTGACGATCTCGTTTTTCTTAAAGCGCACGCCGTCACGATCCAATACCATCGGCTGGAACGTGCGACGCGCGCGGTCGCGATAATCGCTCTCGCCGAGCACCGGCGTCCGCGAATTCCAGGCTGTGATGGCCTCGGACTTGGTGTCGCCGAAGCTCATCGGGTTTCCGGTGCATGCGATCGGCTTCCCAGGACAACCAAGCGACCAGTAGGCGTTCGGCAGCTCTGGCCTGGCGGTATTCTCGTCGATGAAGGTGAATTTCGGCTTCGCGCCGCAGAATGGGCACGGCAGAGCTTCGGGGAGAGGGCAGGAACTCACGCTGCACCGCCTTTCTTCGCCGGTGCGATCGCAGCCTTGCCGGCCGCGGTGAGTTTTGCTCCGAAGTAGGGATGGTGCGCGCCGGCCGGATAGACGCCCATCGCATCGCCGATCCAGATCAGATCCGGAGAGCGTTTCTGGATGGCGCGCAGCGTGGCAGCGAGCATGGGGTTTATTACGTCGCACCCCTCGCCGACCGCGGCCAGAGCGCGCTTTTCCTTGGCGGTGAGCTTGACCTGTTTGTTCGGTTTTGAGCTCAGATCGACGGGGGTATGGTTCTCGGCCTCCGTCCAATCCTTGTGCTCCACGAAAGCGTAGAAAGTCGCTCCGCATTGGCAGGCGAGTTGAATTTCCGTGGCGGTTTCAGCCGCGAGGTAGCCCTTGATGTCGGTCGCGTCGAGTTGCTCGCCGCATTTGGAACAATAGAGGTTCACACTGCACCCCCTTCGTCGTCTGCCACGGAGGGCGGTTGATAGGTGTCGGCCCCTTCCAGGTCGGCCAGGGTGATGCGATCGCGGTCGTCGAGCTGTGCGAATTTCTGCGCGCGGTTGAGTCGCGCGAACACGATCCGGATGCGCCCGTCGATGCGGCTCCAGCGTTCCAGGTATTCGAGTGCGCCCGTGCCATCGTGCAGGTGATAGGCGCGCGCGATCGCGCGCAGATCTGGCTCCGGGGTGTGCGCCGGCAGGCGGAGGATGTCGCTGAGTCCGCCCATCCGCCCGAGGAATTGTTCGAAGTAGCCCTTGGCGCGTCCGGCCGTGAGATCGTCGCGGAAAAAATCGTCGGTAAAACTCAGGATGAAGGTCGCCCCGGTATCGTCCTGCAGCTCCAGCAGGTAGTTGAACACCGGCTGGTCAGCGCCGGCGTGGGGATGGTACAGGCGCTGCACGTTGTCGATGATGATGCATTTCTCAGCGGTCACGTTCTCCCGGATCGACTCTTCGCGCGCGGAAGCGTTGTTGCCGATCTTCGCGTGATACTGGGCGGCCAGTTTGCGTTGAAAGGCCACGATCGAAGGCCGGGCCGGCGCCTCGAAGTGCACCATCTTTCCGTGGTTGTTGAGCAGGCGCAGATATTTGAAAATCGCGCTTTTCTGCGCGCCGGTCGGACCGGTGATCCCGCCGAATTTGCAGACCGCGCCAGGCGCCCAATGCTCCAGGATGAAACTGCGCACGAAACGATAGGTCGGGGTCTCGATGAAACCGAGTTTGCCCTGCGTCGTCATCTCCCGGTCGTGCTTGCGCAGCGCCGCCACGATTTCGCACCAAGCGGCAGGGTTGCCCTCGATGCGGCTCGTTCCTTTCTGGCCCTCCCTCGGCTTGCGCAGTCGAAAGTAATACCCCTGCAGAACGTTGTTAAAGTACGCCCGCGAGTAGCTGTAGCCGAGTTTTTCCGCAATCGCGCGCAGCAGTTCGAGGTTACCCTGGCACGCCTCGCGGCAAAAGCCCTGCGTCCAGATCGTCTCGGTTCGGGCCGGCTCGGGATAGTGCGCCACCATGTGCTCGAGGTCGGCGGCGCTCTTCTCGAGGAAGGTGCGCGGAGGAACCTTCTCCTTGAATGGGGCGAGCGCGGTGGACTCGTCGCGCACGACAACTTCGACGGCGGGCTTGTCCGCGGCGACGGTTTGTGTTTTGGTCTCGGGCATGTTCATGGTCTCCTGTTTCGGTAGCTGTGGACTGTGCCGTCCGGCGTTAGCGCGCCGGGCGGCGTTTGTTTAACGAGAGAGTGCGGCAATCTGCTCCTCGGCGTGGGCGGCGAGTTGGGCGGCGCGGATGATGTTCTTCTTGGCGCGCTCGCCGGTGGCAGCCTTCGGCAGCGGTGTGCGTTTGGCCGTGTCGGCGCGCGTGCCGATCTGCGCGAGGATCTCGGTGGCGTCTTCGGCGGCCTCGGCATCGCGGCGCATGAGGGGCGCGGCGGCGCGCAGTACGGGCACGAGGCGCTCGCGGGCCGCGGCGGTGCGCTGGCCGCACGCCTTGGCGTATCCTTCGGTGTCGCCGCGCGTCGGCACGAGCGTGCGTGGGGCCCAGCCGAGATAGCGGCCCTTCGCGTCGCACACGTGCAGGCGCTCCGGATCGAGCATCGAGACGAAGGTCGCGTAGCGCTCGCCGTCCGGAAGCACGGTCTTGTGCCCTTCCTCATCGACGGCCGTGCCCTCGTAGTGGTGCTCGCCGGCGCAGAGGCGGTCGTCTTCGAAGTGGAAGCGGCCGTCCTTGGCCACGCGGTGCTCCACGGCCAGGTCCTGGCCGAGCATCTCGGGGATCAAGTGCGCTGGCAGCGTGGCGAGCGACGGGCGCACGCACTCGGTATAGACCTCGTGCGGACTCATCCGGCGGCACGTGGTCAGCCGCGGATCGGCGAGCAGCGTCGCCTGGATCGCCGCACGCACGACATCCGGATACTCGGCGAGCGCGGTCTGGCGTTTCCACGCCTCGGCCGGCGACAGCCGGAAGAGCGGGGCCATGAAGCCGCACGCCGCCCAGCCCTCGAGATCGTGATCCTCGCGGCGGTTCATCCGCTCCTGGATGGAGTCGAGCAGCTCGGCCACCTGGGCGAAGGGCGGCGTCACGCCGGCCGCGATCAGCTCGCGCAGGTTGCGGGGAGCAAGCAGCGCGCACTTCTGCAGCTGCGTGAGGTGGTGTTTGCGGCCGTGCAGCTCCTCGGGTTCGTTCACCCGCGCGATGCTGCCGCTCTGCGCCGGCAGCAGCAGGCGGTCGCCCGTTTCGTTGTGCACCAGGTTGCCGAGGGATTCGAGGGCGGCCTTGATCTTGAAATTGCCCTTGGGCTGCCCGCCGTAGAGCCCCTGCGCGATCGGCGAGCCCGTCGTCTGGCCGCGCTCGATGCGCAGCGTGCCGCCCGAGAAATCGAAGAGCAGCTTCTCCACGCGCTCGTCGACGGTGGCCGTGCCGAGTTCCATCACGAGCAGGCAGCCCTCGGGGTTGTACCCGCGATTGCCCAGGATGTGCGCGAGCAGGAAAAGCATCTCGTGCGCTTTCAGGCGCTCCATCTTCCCGGTCGTGTCGTTCAGGATCTCGGGCTTCATGCCGCGGCCGATCTGGCAACCGGAGAGCAACTCCACGCAGTGGAACTGCAGCACGCGCCGCATGCCCTGCTGGCCGGGCACGCTGCAATAGAGGTCGTGCCAGATATCGTCGAAGAGCAGAAACGATCCGGGCCGGATCCCCACGCGCGTCTGCAGCACCGAGGGCAGCAGGTCGAACGCCGCGCCCAGGCCGATGCGCGCCGCGCGCTTCGTGAGCGCCGGCGGGCGGTTCTTTTCCGCCATGAGGTTGGCATACGAAAGGCCGCGCGGCAGATCGTGCGGCCGGCCCTCGCTCGGGAAACCGGGGATGGGTGCTCCGCCCCGCCAGCCACGGACCAGCTCGCGATGCGCGGCTCGGCCGCGGCCCATGAAGCGGTAGAAAAGCTGGTGCCAGAAAATCACCGTCTCCGGAGCGAGCCCGCTGGCGACGGACGGGACGCGAGCGCGATTGATCAGCGAGGTCCAGACGCGGCCACCGGCCACCCACCGGCCATAGTAAAGCTTCCGCAACGCGCCCTCCGAATACCGCCGGCCGGCATGCGTGCGCAATACCTCGGCCGCCAGCGCCGCGCGGATATTTCCGGAGGCATCAATCCGTTCCATCGCCGCCAGTCGCGCCTTGAGATGAGCCTTCTCTTCGTCCGGCAGCCGGCCGTATTCCGTCGAGGCGACCATCGCGCGATAGACGGCTGACTTTGTGGCGACCAGGGCGGTATCTTCGTAGAGCGAGAGCGTCATCATGGGGCGAGGGGCTTGGGGTTACGGTTTGGAGTTTCCGGCTTTGGGTTGCAGCGTCTCGGCCACTGCCCTGGCGGCGTCGAGCAGGTTGCCATGCAGCTCGCGGCGCCGCGCCTTGGTGCATTCGTTCCACCAGCGATCGTCGGGGCCGAGCGCCTCGGCGAGCAGGCTGTTGAGTTCCTTGGCGCGGGGCTCCCAACCATCGTTCTCGCCCGCCTCGGCATCGTCGCTCTCTCCGTTCTTCTTTGGGTGATGTCCGCCCTTGGCGCCGCTGGCCTGGGAGGCTTTGGTCACGCCGCACGCCAGGAGGAACTCGAGCTGGGTCTGCCCGTCGCTGATCTTGTGCACGGCCAGCTTGAGCAGCTCCTGCTCGGCCGGGGTGAGCGCGCCGGGGTTCTTCTCCAGGATGGCGCCGAGATCGATGTCGCCCTTCTTGAGCCGGGCCCGCGCCGCCCGCGCCATTTCCATCCAGCGGGCGGCGGTATCGGCCGATATTCCAAGCTCATTTTTGACTGCCTCGCCCCAACCTCCCGCACAGTGCGGGAGGTTAAGTGGCTGTTTGTCCGTACGCTTACCGCTCCGCATGCCGAGTTTCTTGTGTAGCGCATCGAGTTCTAGGCCAGCCATGATCTGGGCGGCCAGACTGGCGCGCTGGAAGAGCGTTGCGGCCTCGACGTAGCGGCGGGCCTTGGCCCATGGGTCGGCCGGCGGATCGACGACGACAACGGTCGAAACCGCGGCGGCGGGCTCGATTTCAAGGGGCGGTTCAGAGGCGCTTAAAGCGGTCTTAGGCATCGGAAGTGAAAGAGAAAGTGAGCCGGCGTTGCTGTCGCTATGCCGAGCCGAGGAGGTGAACGCCTTGCTCTGGGTAACGATGGCTTTGGCGTATTCGTGGCCGCTGAGACCAGCCCGGTCCGCCTTCGCTTCGCAGCGATGCGCCAACAACCCGCGCTTCGTGAATCCGGAGCGGTGACACAGCGGGCAGGCGTAGAGGATCTCGTCAGCGGGTTTCATGCGGCGCGTGCCATCCGTTCGCGGGCTTCGATCCGGTCCTTCTCCACTGCCAGCAGCGCGTGATACCGCATTCTCTCACGGAGCAATTTCCGATAAGCGGCCGGGACCTTGAAATAGCGTGCCAACCTCCAGGAGATCGATAGTTCGCTCGCTGCCAGGGTGTGGGCGTAGGCCGGTTCGAGGTAGAAATAGTGCCGCAATATCTTGGGTTTCATTTGCTGAGGAGTTGGCCGAGGGTTTGGTGTAGCAGCGCCTGCTCCGGGCGCGGCAGATTCACGATCACTTCCACGAGCCGTTCGCGCAGCTCCGGTGGGGCGTAGTTGGCTTTGCGCGCCAGCAGCAGGATCACACCAGCGCGGCGATACCGGCGGTGCTGGCGCTGGCCCTTTGCCGCGTTGAACTCGTGACCCAGGAGCTGCGCGTCGTCGAAGAGCCGATGCACTGTGCGCTCGTCGAGCCCGCAGGCCGTCGCCACCTCGTCGGCGCGCAGCAGCTCTTTGCGCGGCAGCAGGAAGTCCAGGTGCTGCTGCCAGACGGCGAGGTCGATGGGTTTTGGGGCGAGAGCGGGCACGTTCAGAATTCACTCGGGGTTACTGCGCCGACGTGCGCTCGCGCGGATGAGGCGGGCAGTTCCGCGATCTTCTTCAGCAGCCGCCGACTATGCCGGTGACCCTGCAACACCAGACAGAGGTGCTGGTAGGTCACACCCAACACGGGCGCGGCGCGGCGGTAGCTCCAGCCCTTTGCCCGGAACGTTCGTTTCGCGGTCGCGGGAGTCATCGGGATTGGTGGGCGCGGCCGATGCTGCGGGTGTCGGCGTGGTCGCGTAGGCCGGCCGGGTCATAGGGCCGCGCCCACGCTCGCGGGTGGGAGCTGATACCGAGCGCCCGAGCCCGGCGCGTAATCGCTGTTTTTTGGGCTTTAGTTTTCATGCGTTCTCGTGTGAACATCGGATTTGTGATAACGGACAACCGATGAAGCAAGATCAAACTATCGGGAAACCGATATTTTCCACCGTGCTTAAAGACGAGATGGAGAAACGCGGTTTAACCCAAGAAGCCGTTGCTTCAGCAGCGGACGCCTCCCAGGCGACCGTCAACGGTTGGTTGTCCGGATCGATACCCCGAGCCGATGCGCTCTATCGACTGGCAAATCGGCTTTCCGTTACGATGGAGTATCTACTGACCGGCCAAGAGATCATCGGCGGCATGGTGATGGAATCGCTGCCGCCACATGCTTCACTCGAGGCGCGCCGCCTCATCGACGAATTGCTTGAAAAAGCCCGCGCGCTCGATGCGGAGCTAAAAAAAATTTAGCCTCGCTGTTCACGGGCGAACAAACAAAAAAGGAATTATGGCCATCCCCCGCTGCCCCAAGTGCGACAGTACAACGTTCGAGATGCAGGAACTGCCGAAAATCAAGAACGCTAACTTCCGACACCAGGTGCTTAATTGCACCTCTTGCGGAGCAATCGTAGGGACGTTCGAGCTTTTCAACGTGAACTTCCGCCTTAATAAGCTGGCTGAGAAATTGAATATAGACCTCGATCGGTAGCCATGAAGTCGAAACTCCTCGCGGCGATTCTCGGGCTGGCAATCGCGCTCTGCGGGTCTCGATTGAGTGCCGGTGAACTGCGGAGTTTCATAACTATCGAAACACGTCCGGTGGATGCCACTGTCGCGATTTCCTACTTTGACGGATCAAAAGATGCGCTTCTGGAGCGAAGGGAAACGGTGGAACGATTACTCACTTTCAATGTTCCGAATTCCCAACGGGGGGCGATCAAGAGTATTTGGATCACGGTCACAGCCGAAGGATTTTTAGAGGAAAAGAGGATGGTTAACCTTTCGCGCACGCGAGAGCATCACGTATTCGAACTGCGGGAGTTCGTGGAGATGGCTTCCGCCCGTGATGGGCTCAACCTGTTGGCGGAGTATGGCCTCAAGCTATCGGACGCGGAATTTCTGTCCGAGCAGCGCCGCCTGGCGAAGATTCCGGCGTCTGCCCGCACGACAGAAATTTCTCGCATGCGAAAGGAGTTTATCATCGAGGCCGCCGCGAAACACGATGAATGGCCCTTGGAGATTAGGACGGCGGTCGTTACAGGCCGTCTGCTTGCTGGAATGTCTGGCGACGCGATTCGCTTGGCATGGGGGCAGCCCCAGATGATAAACAAAACCACCGATGGCCAATGGCTGAGCGAGCAATGGGTATGGAACAAAGGACTTGAGCGCTATGCGTATCTCAAGAACGGGACTCTCACCACTTGGCAGGAGACTACTAAATCAGATTCCACGCGGTAGATTATCGCGAGCTCTCCTCTCCGCCTGCATCCTCGCCCTGAGCCCTTCGACCGGCTCAGGGCTTTTTTGTGACCCCATTTTCCGCGCCGCGCGCAAAATAGTCTGACTGCAAGGACAGCAGCGACTGCAAGGGTCACGCTCGCGGGCGGATTCTGGTTTACTGGACCGCAGACAGTATGCGAATCACCCCTACAAAGCCAGCCCAAAGCCGCCGCGCTGCCCCGTTTCCTCGGCCCGTGATCGTCGACGTGCGGGCACCGCGCCTCACGCAAGGTCAGCGCGATGCCATCGTGCAGCTCGTGCGCGACAACTGGGCGGGCATCACCGGGGCTGATTCCGGCGTGCGCGCCACGGGGAGGCCGGCGTGAGTAAAATCCCGACCAGCCGCATCGACGGCGTCGAACCGCATGCGCACCGCCAGGGCGATGAGGTGATCGTTGTCGTCAACCTCGACGGCGTGCGCCGCGGCCTGCGGTTTTCCGCCCCGGTACTCGACCAGGTCATCAAGACCGGACTCGTCGGCCTGGCCCTGCGCGGCTCTCGCCGGGGCCCCAAGCCGAAGACGCCCTGGCTGACCAACTACCCGCCGCTGGAGTTCGCGGCGGCAGCGCCGTCCTGACCCTTCCCCTTTCACTCTCACTTTCACTTTCCCTCCCAACCATGAAATTCATCCTCCGCCTGGTCTCTGTTCTCGGGCTGCTCCTCTGCGGCCTTTGCGTTGTTTCCGTCGCCTTCGCTCAAGACGCCGCGCCCGTCGTCGCGCCGCCGGCCGGCACGGACTTCATCACGCAGTTCATCGTCGGCTTCGCCAGCACGCATCCGTGGCTGGTCACCGTCGCCTCGATCATGGGCGCGTTTCGGCTGCTGTTCAAACCGATCATGGGCGCCATCGAAGCCTACGTTAAGTCCACGCCCACGACCGCCGACGATGCTTTCTTCGAGACGGTCGAGCACTCAGGCACGTACAAGGCCCTCGCCTGGTGTCTCGACTGGTTCGGCTCGGTGAAGATCGGCCCGCAGTTCACGGCGAAGCCGGAAGGCCCGACTGTCATCGTTCCGCCTGCCGGTCCGGCTGCCGTCTAAATGAACCCGTTCGCGCTGCTCACTGCCGGCCTGCAGGCGCTCGTCGCCTACCTGCAGCTGCGGTTGGTAAGCGCGCGGTACGACCTCCAACGCCGCATCGAATCCGACATCGCCGCCGATGAAAACGAAATCACTGCTCTGCGCGCTCGTGGCGATGACGCTAGCCAGCGCGCTGCTGACCGGCTGCGCGACCGTGTCCTCCGCGCCAACGGCATCGCGGCAACTCTACCAGCCGCGAGTCCTGCAGCTGAAAGCCGGCCAGCCGGTGCCGACGCTGGCGGGAACGTACACCCCGCAGGTTGACGAGACCTGGCACAGCGCCGCCGCCTATCAGGATCTCGAAGCCAAGTTAATCGATACCGCCGCCGCCCTCGCCCAGGAACGCAATCGACCGAAGTAGCAGACGGATTTTTGCCCACGAAACACACGAATCCACACGAAATGAATCCCCTGCTTTTCGCTGCACTGCCCGAGTCGGGTTACATCGTGCTCGGCTGTATCGTGCTCGGGCTTATTGCGTTTGTCGGCGGTGGCATCGCGTTACGTTTTCTCCGCGAGACGCGCCGCGAATTGGCCGAGGAACTCAAGCGGGAGATCACTTCCGGCAAAGAGGCTTCGGCCGTTTCCGTGCAGCAGCCGCTCGTAGTCGCCGCGCAGCGGGAATTCATGGATCGGACCGAGTGCACGAAGATCCACGATAAGATCGTCAATGAATTCGCTCACGAATCGGCCGCGCGGCGGCTGATCTACAAGTCCATCGAAGAGCACGCCAAGGATATCGCCAGCCTCAAGCACGTCGACGAGCGCATCACACGCGTCGAGCAGGCTGCAACCACTCGATCCGCCCAGCTCGAGGCCAAACTCGACGGCAATACCCAACTCACGGCCACGATCGGCGGCAAGGTGGAGCAGATCAACCAGAACGTCCAACTCGTGCTCAACGCGCTCGCTCAAAAACGATGAACCCCGCCGAGAAAATCCGTCTGCACGTGGCCGTCTCCCAGGTGCTCCGCAGCCAGGGCGATGCCGGGCTGAACGAAGACGGTCTGCTACTGGCCGCCCGTCTCGCTGGTTTCGACGTCACACTCCCGGCGCTGCAGGTGGAACTGCGCGCCCTGGGCGATCAGAACGTGATCGCCGCCTTCACTCCGCTCAGCGGCAAGCGCTATCGCCTGACGGCGATCGGCGAAAGCAAACTCGCGGAGGCCGGCTTGTGAGCACCGATCGCCACAACACGCAGCTCATGTGGATCATCGTGCTGCAGCTGATCGTGGCCGCGATCTGTGCCTTCGCCCTGGTCCGCCTCTCCGAACGCATGCACATCATGCTGCTGCCCGAGAAACCCGCAGCGCGGCCGGCTTCTCTACCGTCCGACCGTCAGACCGTCCGACTGTCCGACCGTGCGGATCTCTTTTCGCGGCCAACCCGCGCTCCTGGTCCGGTAGCATACGCCGCCGTGGCGGGTTTTCACCGGCCCGCCGCGGCCCACCGGCCGCCCGTCCACCGTCCGACCGTCTACTGATGTCGCTCGCCGAACAACTACCGGGGCCGAAGTTTGCCGAGCTGCTCGCCGAACTGCGCGCGCTCGCGGGCAAGCCGACGCTCAAGCAGATCGCCGACGTGATGGTGCGCTACGGCGTGACGTCGCCCACCGCGAAGGACGGGCGCCCCTCGCCGATGGCCGCGAAGACGCTGCGCGACGGTCCGTTCAAGCGCTACCTGGAGCGGCTCAACTCCGGCCGCGAAACGCGCGAGGCCCTCTGCGCCGCCGCCGGCGCCGGCGTCCATCCCCTCGACGCGATCGAGGAGGCCATGGTCATCGAGCTGCAGGACCATCTCACCGGCGCGGAGAGCGGCGAGGTCGACATCAAGTTCGTGGTCGACCAGCTCACGAAGCTGCGCGCCTCGATCTCCATGCGCGAGGACTCTCACCGCAAGCAGACCGATCTGGAGCGTAAGCAGCGGGAGACCGCGTCGAAGCTCGAGCTCGCCGAAAAGCAGCTCGTCCTCCGCGACGAGCAGATCGCGAAGCTGCAGGCCGATGCGAAAGATCGCACCGAGCGCGCCGCCCAGGCGAAGGCCGCTCTCACTGGCATCAAGGCCAAGGGCGGGATCACCAAGGAAACGCTGGCCCAGATCGAGAAGGCCGCCGGTTTACTCTAATGGCCGTCCGAACCAAAGACACTCCGTTTGCCGGCAAGGCGAAGATCATACCCGCCCGCGACACGCTGCTGCTCGGCTATCAGGCCCGCTGGATCAAGGACGACTCCCGCCTAAAGCTCATGGAGAAGGCGCGGCAGATCGGTATGTCCTGGTCGACCGCCTATCGCCTCGTTTCCAAGAAGAGTCTCACCGATGCGCGGCTTGATGCGTGGATCTCCTCGCGCGACGATCTGCAGGCGCGCCTCTTCCTGGAAGACTGCAAGAACTTCGCGGCCATCCTCCAGGCCGGCGCGCAGGATCTCGGCGAGCGCGTCATCGACGACAAGGGCCACTCGGCCTACGTGCTCCAGTTCGCGAACACTCTCCGGCTGCACTCGATGTCGTCGAATCCCGACGCGCAGGCCGGCAAGCGCGGCGATCGCGTGCTCGACGAATTCGCCCTGCATCCCGATCCGCGCAAGCTCTGGTCGATCGCGTATCCTGGCATCACCTGGGGCGGCTCGATGGAAGTCATCTCCACCCATCGCGGCTCGGCTAATCCGTTCAACGAGCTGGTGCAGGAGATCAAACACTAGGGCAACCCGAAGGGTATCAGCCTGCACACCGTCACGCTCCAGGACGCGCTCGATGCCGGGTTCCTCTTCAAACTGCAGTGCAAGCTCCCGGCCGACGACAAGCGGATGCAGATGGACGAGGCCGACTACTTCACCTTCGTCCGCGCCGGCTGCCTGGATGAGGAGAGTTTCCTCCAGGAGTTCTGCTGCGTGCCGGCCGACGATGCGTCGGCGTTTCTCTCCTACGATCTCATCGCCAGCGGCGAATACCACCTCGATGAAAAGTGGGAGACCGACCTCGCCGATGCCAAGGGCCAGCTCTTCCTCGGCGTGGACGTCGGCCGCGAGCACGATCTCACGGTGATCTGGGCGATCGAGCGTCTCGGCGACACCGCCTACACGCGCCGCATCGTGGAGATGAAGGGCCAGACCTTCGACGCCCAGGAACACGCGCTTTACCAGCTGCTCGCGTTGCCCCAGGTGCGTCGGTGTTGCATCGACTGCACGGGCATCGGCCGGCAGTTCTCCGAACGGGCGCAGCAGCGTTTCGGCACGTACAAGGTCGAGCCGGTCAACTTCACCGGTCCGGTGAAGGAAGAGCTGGCGTACCCGGTGCGCGCCGCCTTTGAGGATCGCACGGTTCGAGTCCCGAACCGGGCAGAGATCCGCTCGGATCTACGCGCCATCCGCAAGGAGACGACTGCCAGCGGCAATATCCGCTTCACCGCCGACCGTGGCGCAAACGGCCACTCAGACCGCTTCTGGGCGCTGGCCCTGGCACTGCACGCAGGGAAGTCCACCGGCAGTCTCACCCCTCCGGTCGCCTGGCCGCACGGAGGTGAGCGCCAAACCGCCCGTCGCGAAAGGAGCGTTGAAGCGTGAATCCGAAATCCAAAGCCCGCGTTCTGCAACCGGCCAAGCCCGCCGCCGCCACGTCCGCCCCGCGCCCGCTCACGCTCGCGCAGCGCGTCGAGGCCGCCAACCGCTGGCGCGAGACCTACAATCCGCTGCGCGGACTCACCATCCGCCGGGCCGTCGAGCTCAGCGAAGCCTATTTTCGCGGCCAGATGGCCGACCTGCAGTGGACGTATTTCTTCATCGAACAGACCGACCCCGACCTGACCGCCCTCCTGGAGTTGTCCTTCGGCCGCCTGCTCGAGATGGATTGGAACATTCTCACGCCCGAGGATGCCGATGAGAAGCTCGCCACCGAACAGGAGGCATGGCTGCGCGAGCGGTACGACGCGATCGACAATCTTTACGACATGTTTGAACACATGGGCCTGGCGCGCTTCCGCGGGTTCGGCCATTGCGAAAAGTGGCTGGGCGCCGATGGCGAGATCTCACACCTCGAGATCGTGGACCAGTGGAATGTCGAGCGCGACGGCCTGCGCGGCGCCTGGAAGTACAACCCCACCGGCCGGACCACGAATTTCCGCGCCCTGCCGGCCGAGGCGTTGATGCCGCCCGAGCAATTTCTCTTCCGCCAGGTCGCGCGGCCGGTGAACCGATTTGCCCTTCTCAAGTTCGTCCGCTCGAATCTGAGCGAGAAGGACTGGGACGCCTTCAACGAGATCTACGGCATCCCCGGCGGCGTAGTGATCGGGCCGCCCAACGTGCCCGAGGGCCAGGCGGCTGTTTATGAGGATGCCGGCAAGAAAGTCTCCGAAGGTGGCACCGGCTACCTGCCCAACGGCAGCGACTGGAAGGCCAACACCGCCGCGCGCGGCATGCAGCCCTTCAAGGAGCGGCTCGATCACCTCACCGAGAAGCTCGTGCTCGCCGGAACCGGCGGCAAGCTCACCATGCTTACCGACGCCACCGGCCTGGGCAGCGGCGCGAGCGATACGCACGGCGAGGTGTTCGATATCATCGCCTCGGCCGAGGCGCGACGGATCTCCGAGATCTGCAACAAGCAGCTCTCCAAAGCCTGGCTCGAAGCGAAGTTTCCCGGCCAGCCGGCCCTCGCTTACCTGGCACTCGCGGCCAACGAGGAGACCGATACGAGCAAGATCGTCGGCGACATCAAGCTGCTCTCCGACGCCGGCTACCAGGTCAAGGTCTCCGAGGTCACGGAAAAGACCGGTTACACCGTCGAACTGAAAGCGGCGCCGCCTGCGCCGCCGGCGGTGCCGGGCTCCCCCGCCGAAGACTTGGCGAAGACGGGCTCCGAGTCCGACAATCCAAAGCCGGAAACTCAGAACCCAGAATCCGCAGTCGCGGAGCCCGATCCCAAGAAAGCCGCCATCGCCAACCGCGCCACGGTCGCCGCTGGCGTCGAGGAACGCTTCCTCGCCGCCTCCGCCGCCGAACTCACCGCCGCCGAAAAGGCCGACTTCCAGCCGCTGCTCGATCGCGCTGCGCCCCTGCACGCCTCCATGGTCCGCCTGGCCGGCGAGACCGACGATGCTGCCTTCGCGGCCGAGCTGGCCAGGCTGCAGCCCGAACTGCTGCGCTTCCGCCAGGATCTGCCCTCTCTGGAAAAGCAGATCCTGACCACCCACCCGAACCTCGAAGCCGCCTTCAGCAACGTGGTCGGCACGGCCCTCCGATCCGGCCTGGAGGAAGCCGCGGCGGCCCGGAAACCCGATTTTGCCGCTACGGGCAAAAGTCGGCCTGGAACGCACAAAGGGGCGGGGTCGAAGCCCCAGGGCCGGGAACCGGCCTCTTAAAGCCTCTTAAACGGCATTCTGAGCCTTCCATTTCACCAAGCCATGACTCCCGAAACCGCAATTCTCGCCCTTTCCCATCCGGTGGCCATTATCGCCAACCGGGACTTCAAGCTGCCCGACGACGGTTTTCTCCAGCTCTTCCCGTTCGCCGAGGTGCCGGGACCGATCGAAAACCCGGATGGAACCTCCGTGCGGGTCGTACAGATCCTCGATGCCCCGGCCGCCGACGCGTTGCTCACCGCTTTCCGCGCCGAGGCCGCCCAGCCCAATTTCGGCGGCAAGCTGGTGGACTTCGAGCACTTCTCGCTCGATCCGAGCAAGGAATCGCGCGCCGCCATGTGGATCGAGGAGATGCAAAAGCGCGCCGATGGCGTCTATGTCCGGCCGCGCATCACCAACAGCGGCGAGGCCGCGCTGAAGGGCGGGGACTACCGGTTCCTCTCGCCCGTGCTGGAGTTCGCCTCCCGCACGTACCGCACCGGCGAACGCGTGCGTCCGATCGGCCTCCACAGCGCCGGCCTCACCAACGATCCGCGCGCCAAGGGCGGCAGACCAATTTCTAACCGCAACGGCCCTGCCGCGGCGGGCAACAACCAACCCGAACCCACAATGAAAAACGTGAATAAGGAACTGGGTCTGGCGGAGGACGCGCCCGAAGCGTCGACCGTCGCCGAGGTCCAGACGATCAAGAATCGCGCCACCACCCTGCAGAGCCAGGTGACGGCGCTCACCAAGGAACGCGACACCCTCCTCACCGCCCAGATCGAGCGCGATCTCGACGACCACAAGGACGTGATCGCCGACCGCGAGGCCGTGAAGGCCCAGCTCGTCGCCAACCGCGCCGGCACGCTGGTCGTGCTCGGCGGCTTGAAAAAGCCGGCCAAGAAAGACCCGCCGGCCCGCATCACCAATCGCGACGGCGCCACGCCGCCCGAAGCCGATCCGGCCGCCTCCGCCGAGGAGACCGCCGCCGACAAGTCGCGCGCCGCCAAGATCGCGAATCGCGCCTCCGAGTTGCGCAAGACCACGCCGAGCCTCACCCGCTCGCAGGCGTTCCAGAAAGCCCAGGACGAACTCACCGCCTAGCGCGGAGCGCCCCGCCTGCCCTCAGTCCCTCAGTTCCTCAGTCCCTTCCTCCCTCACTCCCTCAGTTCCTTCCTCCCATGTTCAATACAAATCCCGATCAAACCAACACCCGCCCGGCCGGCCCGTTTGCGGTCCTCGCCGGCGAGGATCTCACCGGCATGCGGTCCCGCCTGGTCAAGCTCACGCACGACACCGGCATCGCCGAGGTCAAGCTCCCCACCACGATCAACGATCTCCCGCTCTACCTCCTCAACGAGGAAGGCATCGATGCCTCGCTGGTCGCCGTCGAACCCCTGGCCGAGGGCGGCCCCTCGCGCCGCGTCGTGCTCAAGGGCACCTGCAATCCCGGAGACGCGCTGGTGCTCGCCGCCATCGCCGGCGCCGATGCCGGCAAGGTCCGCGCGCTACCTGCCACGGCTGGCGTCTTCATCCAGGTTGGCACGGCCGAGGAAAAAGGCATCGACACGCAGCACGTGTTGCTTCGCCCGACCCTCAAGCTGCTCGTCGTGCCGAGCGTGGTGGCCGCCCCCGCCGCCGCCGCGCCCATCGCCGGCGTGTTCGCCGGGCTCAACTCGACCGCGGTCAATCCGACCAAGGCCGACTTCGACGCGCTCCTGGCGCAGTGCGAGATCCTCGCCCTGTCGCACATCGCCCTGCGCGACAAAGCGACGGCCATGCACACGGCGGCGGTCGCCAACGGCCAGCTCGTCATCGCCTGAGCGTATCCCCGCCCTCAGTTCCCCGCAACGCAATCCCTCATTCCCTCAATCCTTAATTCATTTCACCCATGTCTCGCATCTCAAGTCTCTGCGCGAAATCAACCATTCGCGAATACGCTCAGGGGGCCGCCCAGGAAGGCGTCTCCAAGGTCGCGGATTTTCTCGCGCCCACCGTCGAAGTCGCCAAGGCGACCGGTTTCTTCAAGATCTACACCGAGAAGTCCCGCTTCCGGATTCCCGATACTCGGCGCTCGATCGGCGGGGCGGCTGCCACGCTCGGCTGGGATCGCAGCGATGGCCTGTACAACGTCGAACCCCACGCGCTCGATGTGCCCGTCGACGTTGCGGAAACCGACGATGAAGACACGATGACCAACTCGCTCCAGGAGGCGGCCGATCTCGGTTCCGAGGTCGGTTCCCTCTCCCACGAGAAGGAAGTCGTCGATCTTGCCGTCACGGCCACCACGGGAGGCGTGCAAAACATCGATTTTGCCGCCGCCCTCGATCCGATCGACCAGATCGATGCGCACATCATCACGCTGATCAAGTCCGCCAACTATGGCGGCATGATGGGCGTGCGCCTGCTCCTCGGCCTCACCTGGGCTCGCCGCTTGAAGAACCATCCGCTCATCCGGGCTCGGTTCCCTGGCGCCGCAAAGGTGTCGCCCGGCATTGACGAAATCATGTCGCTGCTGCTCACCGCGCCGCAGGTGCAGATCTCCACGCTCGTCTATGACGATGCGCCGGAGGGCAAGGCAAAGGACATCAAGTTGATCCTCGACACGAAGGCGCTGCTCTTCGTGGCGCGCGACAACCCGACCCGCCGCGATCCGTCTTTCATGAAGACGTTCCGCCAGCGCGGCCGGTGGATGGCCCCGCGCAGCTACACCTCGGCGGACGGCCGCCAGGAATTCGCCGGGCTCGACTGGTCGGGCAAACCCTACGTCACGAACACCACCGGCGCCATCCAGCTCGGCATCTCAAACTGAGGCCCCGGCGGTTTCTTCGAGCTTCCGGCGTAGAGGATGGAACAAGGCTTCCTCCGCCGGCGGCTCTTTAGAGCCCGCCGCTCCCGATAACCGATAACTGCCAGCCGATAACTCCGCCGCTCCCCTCAGTCCCTCACTCCCTCACTCCCTTCCGCTCATGTCCGTCCCCTGGCTCACTCTCACGCTCGCCGATCTGTCCGTCTCCAAGGCCGCCGCCCTGGTCACGGCGCTGCAATCGGCCGCGCTCGGTGCCGGCCAGCCGGATCCGTTGCCCGAGGTGATCGTCAACGTCACGCAGCGGATCCGCATGGAGATCGCGGCCGGCGGCAAGACGCGCCTCTCGGCCACAACTACGACGCTACCGCCCAGCCTCAAGAGCCTGGCGGTGCGCATGGTGCTCCGCGAAGGCCAGAGCCGACTCAACGCCGTGGGCGCGCTGCCACTCAGCGAAGACGAGCGCCAGGAGTCGCGCGACGATCTCCGCTTCCTGGAACGCATCGCCAAGGGCGAGATCACTGTCGAGGAGCCCGACGACCCCGCCGCCACGCCCACCGTGCAGGCCGCTACGCCCAGCCCGCTCATCACCGCCCGCGATCGCCGGTTCACCCGCGACGACCAGGACGGAATCTGACGATGGATGAAATCGAGGCACAACGTCCCTTGCCCAGACCGCGGCCCGTCGTCGGCTGGCCGGGCGGCAAGCAGCGGCTCCTGAAGCACATTCTGCCGCTGATCCCCGAGCACACGCTTTACTGCGAGGTGTTCGGCGGCGGCCTCGCAGTGTTTCTCGCCAAGCCGGAGAGCGACGTCGAGGTCATCAACGACATCCATGGCGACCTGGTGCGCTTCTGGCGCTGCTGCAAATTTCATATCGACGCGCTGATCGACGAGCTCGACCTGGTGCTCAACTCGCGGCGCGAGTTCGAGGACTACGGACAGCAGGTCGGCCTCACGGATATTCAGCGCGCCGCGCGCTGGTTCATCCGCAACAAACTTTCCTTCGGCGGCATGGGCGCCAACTTCGCCATCTCGCGCCAGCATCCCATCGGCTCGCGGGCCCGCCGGCTGCTCGCGATCCGCTCGCTCAACCATCGCCTCGATCGCACGACGATCGAGGAGCGCTCCTGGGATCTGATCCTAGCGGCTTACGATCACCCGGAGGGCTTCTTCTTTTTCGATCCGCCTTATCTCGATGGCGCCGGCCCGGCCTATTCCGGCTGGAGCGAGCACGAGCTCACGCGGTTCTGCCAGCGCCTGCCGAAGCTCAAGGCGAAGTGGCTCTTTTCGTTCCAGGACTGCCCGCAGGTGCGGGATCTCCTGCCTGGCTACGCGCTCAAGCCCATCTCGCGCGCCAATGGCATCGGCAACAACGGCCGCCAGCGCGAGGGCCGCGTCTATCGCGAGGTGCTCATCTGGAGCCAGCACGACGAGCTCGCCGCCGCGCGGAAGGGGAAATCGGCATGAACTATCCGAAGCCGATGCCGTTCAAAGAGGCCCTGCAGGCCAGCCACGTGAAGACGCTCCTGCCGACTTCGATGACGTCCGCGCAGCTCGACCAGCTCTCGGTCGACGTGCGCGAGCGCAGCCGCTTTTCCGCCCAGGTGCGCAGCGCCCTGCACCTCGATGCGATCGACAGCGGCGTCAACCGCCTGGTCGCCGGCGACAGCGACCTCGCCACCCAGCGCCTGGCCGTGAAGGATTTTCTCCGCGGCACGGGCTACATGCCGACACCCGAGACGCGTGGCGGCCTGCAGGATTTCTCCAGCGACGCGCGCATCAACCTGCAGCTGCTCACCAACGCGCAGCAGGCACAGGGCTACGGTTGGTGGAAGCAAGGCCAGGACCAGGTGCTGCTCGATGCCTTCCCCGCGCGCAAGTTCGTCCGCGTCGAATCGCGCCTGGTCCCGCGCACCGACTGGCCGGCACGCTGGAACGCCGCCCGCGCCGCCACGACCACCGATGGCGCGACCGACAGCTCCACCGGCGTCATGGCCGCACTCGTAGGGCACCCGATCTGGGTAGAGTTGAATCGCTTTCGCACCGAGTGGGAGCCCTTCGATTTCGGCAGCGGCATGGGCACGGAAGACATGAGCCGAGCCAAGGCGATCGAGGCCGGCCTGATCGAGCGCGATACGCAGATTTTCCCCCAGGAACGCCCCTTTAACGCTGATTTAAAAGCCACCCCAGAGGTGCGCAGTGCCACCGTGCACGCGCTGCTCGAGCAAAGCGGCGTCGGCCACTTCGACGAGTCCGGAGTGTATGTCTACGGGCCATCGGACGGATCAGGAGGCAACTCATGAGCCTCGCCCTCGAGATCTCGATCCCCGAGGATCCTCGCCCGCAATTCGCGCTCGTGGTCGAGAACCTGCAGCGGCCCGATATCCGCACGGCCATGGGCCGCGCGATCGCCACCAACCTGCGCGAGCATTTCTCCAAACTCGATAGCGAGCGCCCCAACAAACTCGGCGGAAAGCGCACTCACTTCTGGGGCCAGGTGCGACGCAGCGTGCAGCAACCGCAGCTGGTCTTCGGCGATGCCATCCTGGTCGTGATAAATCACATTGGCGCCGCCCAGCGCTATTTCGGCGGCGACATCGTGCCCGTCGACAAAGAGTGGCTGACCGTCCCCGCGCGCACCGAGGCTTACGGCCAACGTGCCCGCGATTTCGACGACCTCCACTTCATCTTCTTCCGCGCCGCCTTGGCCGCCCTCGTGCAGAATGACCAATCCGTGCTCGGCCGCCGCCGCAAGGACGGCACGCGCCGTGGTACGGAAACCGGCGGCGGCATCTTCTTCTGGCTGGTGAAGTCGATCCACCAGGAGCCAGACCCGACCGTGCTCCCGCCCGAGGAAGAGCTGCAGGAGTCCGCCTTCCAGGCTGGCGACGAGTACCTCAAGACTCTCCTCGCACGAGCCGGAGGAAATAACTGATGGCCGCGAATCCCGACAACTTCGAAGAGCGCGTGAGCGTCGTGGTCGACACCGTGCTCGCTGTGCCCGCGGCTGACCCGTACTTCGCCGGCGTGCCGCTGCTCGAGGAGCGTCAAGGCGACATCAACCAGACGATCACGGCCGCGCTTTCCAAGCTCGGACTCTGCGTCATCGTCGTCAGCGCCGATGCCGATGGGGTGGTGCGCAACGGAGCCAGCCTCAGCATGCGCGTGCGCCTGGTCCTGCAGGTGACTGAGCTGCCTTTGCTCAACCAGGGAGCCACGGGCACGAAGAAGCCCGCGCGCAACGTCGCCATGCGGTTGATCAAGGACATCGACCGAAAACCCAACGGCCTCGATGTCGGCCAGCACATGGCCGGCCTCAACGAGATCCTGATCGCTGAAGACCAGCCGTTCAAACTCACGAAAGACCCCCGCTGCATCGTGTACCAGGTCGCCGCCTACACGAAGGTGGAGCTCTAAATTTCCCGATAACCCGTAACCAATAACCGATAACCAATAACTGCGGGCGCGAGCTCGCGCACCTCCATGAACCTCGACAGTAATCTGAATCACACGCGCGCCGAAATCCAGGGCACGCTCCGCCTGCTCCTCTCTCTCGACGCCGCCTTCAAGGCCGCCGCCATCGTCGCCGGCTTCGAGGAATTTGGCGGCCTCACGGGCTGCGAACTCAAGGGCGAGGCCAAGACGGAGCCCAACCTCAAGCCGATCTTCGGCGTCATGCGCCAGGTCGGCCAGACCCCCGGCCTGCTCACGATGGGCTACGAGCTGACGACCAATGAAATCGCCGACGCGCGCAAGTTGAAGTATTTCCTCTCGGCCGCGGCCGGGCAGGATCTCGCGCAGGCCGCAATCGTCGCCGGCGCCGCCGATGCGATCGTGTTCACCAACCAGGTCCCGGCCGTGCTCAATCGCTGGTACGACATCCTCAAGACCAGTGCGCGGGTGCGCTTCCTGTCCGCTTTCGCCGCCGCCGGGCTGGTCGAAGGCACGGACTTCGTGGTCGATTACGAGCAGGGCCAGGTTCGCTTCATCAAGGCGGCCACTCTCCCGGTGGCCAACGTCACGCCGACGATCAGCGCCCCGGCGATCGATGCCACGCACGCGAAGGCGATGAAGGGCCTGCTCCCGCTGCGCAACCAGATCTGGACCGGCTACGCGCGTCTGATCGCCTACGATCAGAACCGCGCCAACCGCGTCGTGTACGAACACAACGATTTTTCCTTCACGCTCACGATGGGGAAGAATTTCGGCATCAAGCACGACAAGCAGAGCGAGGCCAGCATCACGCTGATGGTCGCCGCCGACGAAGGCACGATTCTCCACCGCGACTGACGCGCTGGAGAATCCGGTTCTGGGTTCTGAGTTTTGGGTTTCGGGTTTCCAACTCGGAACTCTGAACCCGGAACCCGGAACTCCCACCGTCCGACCGTCCACCGCCGTCCGCCATCTGTCCTCCCTCAGTCCCTCAGTCCCTCAGTCCCTTTCTCCCTCAGTCCCTTTCTCCCTCAGTCCCTCATTCCCTTTTTCCTATGAATCTCATTTTAGAAACCACCACGGGCCTGCTCGTGCCGCCGGGCGCGCAGCTCACGCTGGCGCGCGGCGGGCTGCAGGCCGTCCTGGTGCAGTTCCTCACCAACGCCGTGGCGGCCCTGCTGCCGAACGGCGCGCCGATCGCGCTGCGCCTCTATGCACCCGGCGACCTGGTCAACCCGATCGCCACGCTCTCCGCCTTCACCGCGCTGCCCGCCGATCTCGCCTACCGTGGCGCGATCGACACGGTCGCCGGCGGCCTGGCCAACGTGCAATCCGGAACGTTCCTCGCCAAGCTCTCCTACGGCAGTCCGAACGTCGACTCAGCCCCGTTCCAGATTGTCTATGGCATCGGCTCGGCCGCCGCCGGCGCCGTGCCGCAAACCGTGATCTCGTCGCCCACCGGACCGGTCAACTACGTCGCGGACCTCGGCTTCTTCGGCGGACGCGTCACGGTCGACCAGATCGAGGGCTTCCTGCGCGTGAAGTCGCCCTGCAACCTGCTCGGCCTGCAGCTCAACGCCCAGGACGCGCCCACCGGCGCGGCCCTCCTGGTCGACATCGTCAAAGGCGGCGTGCCCCAAGGCTCGATCGCCACGCTCAGTGCGGGCCAGAAAGCCGAGGAGACGATCTTCGGCACACCCGTCGCGCTCGCGATCGGCGACATCGTGCAGTTCAAGCCGACGCAGGTCGGCAGCACCAAACCCGGCACCAACCTCACCGTCAAAGCCATCATCCAGCTGTTGTAGGGCGGGATCGCCGAATCCCGCCGCTCCCTCGAAAGGACACCACCCATGAAACTCCGATTTCTCCCTCTCCTTCTTCTGTCCCTAGTGTTCGCGCCCTGGGCGCGAACGCAGCAGGACATCGACGCGGCCGACATCAAAACCGGCACGCTTCCATCCGCCCGCCTGCCGGCCCTGACCGGCGACGTGACGACCACCGCCGGCTCTGCCGTCACCACGCTCAGCAGCGCAGCGCCGGCGCTGGTGAACGTGGCCAACAGCCACGCGGCACGCCAATGGCTATTCTTCGATGGGACCGCAGGCGCTACAGTTGCGCCGGTTCCGGCGTTTGGCACTGGAGACTTTACCGTCGTGTTCACGGTTTGTCCTACCGGATTTCCCGCTAACTATTGTGAAGCCATCTGGGGCTACGGGGGTGCTCCGATTCTCAGCTTCACAACCTCCGGCACACTTCGGGTTGGAAAATCGGGCTTAGTTCCGCACTTTATCAGCGCAGCGACAGCCGCGATCGGACGCGTGGATCAATTTGCGATCACGCGAGTGGGTGGCGTCATGTCTGCACTCAAAAACGGTCAGCTCGTAGATTCTGTCAGCGGAGACACGACGAATTACACCCAGCCTCTCTCTGTGATCAACCGGGCGGCTTTGGACCAGGAGGCATCTCTGCCAGGAAGACTGACGGTCGATGGCATCTATAATCGCGGACTTTTGTCGACCGAAGTCACTGACTATTTTGCCACGCAAAAATTGCCCAGCTGGGCGACTCCAGCGACGGCTCCAGGGGAAAAATATGCCACTGACTTTTCAACATCCGCAGGCTGGTCGTTTGCCCCGCCCAGCGAAATATCCGGAGGGAAATTGTTTCTGGGCAATGCCGTCTATGCGGCCGGCCCGAACGCCACCGCGATGGTTGCCGGCCAGCGGTATTTTTTCACTATTACAGTCGAGAGTCTCACGGCTGGTAATATCTGTTTTTTTGACGGGCAAAACTATATCCAATTCGCGGAAAGCCCAGGCACTTATCAGGTGGACTTCACGGCCGTTGCCGCGTCCGGCGCCATATTTCTAAAAACCGGCGGAGGAGATGCCGTTTGTGACAATTTTTCGTTCTCACTCGCCGGCGCGCTCTTTCTTCCCGACCAATCTGAGCCCGGTCTCGGCCCGCAGTGGCGCGGCTACGGCGCCCAGATCAACCTTCCCGGCGACGGCGTGACCGGCGGCGTGACCTGGGCGCAGCCTTCAGCCCAGCGCGCTTCGTTCACGGCCATGGTCACCGGCAGCGGCTACCTGCTCGGCCGCGACGGTCGCCACATCCCGCCCGGCTGCGTGATCGATTCGATCTATGCCAAGGGCAATGGGACGTTCTCCCTCGGCGGATCGGGTGCGGACCTCACCAGCGTGGTCAACGGCCAGGAGGCCACCGCCACGGCCGCGCCCGTCACTCTGGCGGGCCGCACGACCACCACCGGCAAACTCTACGGCACGCTCGGCACCGCGACGAACGTGGTTCTCACCATCGACCTCAAAAAGCTATAGCCATGCGCACGCTGCTATTTCTTCTTTCACTCTCACTTTCCCTTTCACTCGCGGGCGCTGCCGCGCCAGCGGAGCGCCCCGTCTGGTCGCCCCGCATCGTGGCAACCGCCGATGGCACCTTGCTGCGCGTGACACGCGTCGACGCGATCGACATTGCCTTCGACGTGGTCGCGGCCGATGGCACCGACTCCCACGGCCAGCCGCTCTATCGCACGATTGCGCCGGCGCAGGCCGTCCCGCCGCTGCCAGGCTACGATCCCGCCACGGCTACCGAGCTGCCCACCGATGCCGCGATCGCCGCGCACATCGCCAGCGAACTGGCCAAGCCGCCTCCGGAGCCGCCCGTCTATCGCGTGCTGAAGGACACCATCGTCCAGCGCATCAAGGCGGCCGGGAAACTCACCCAGCTCGCCGGCATGATCGCCGGGCTGCCCGCCGACCAGAAGTTCGAGTTCGATCAAAGCAACTGGTTTTCGAGCAACAACGCCCTGCTCGTCGGCGGCTGCACCCAGCTCGGCCTAGATCCCGCCGAGATCCTGGCTCCCGATCCTTTGGCGCCGTAACGCCGCGCTGTGCGCGGCTCCTCCTCCCTCAGTCCCTCATTCCCTCACTCCCTTCCTCCCATGCCTCCCACCATTCTCCGCCCGCAAATCACCGTGAAGCTCGCTTCCGGCGAGATCGTCGTCCGCGACCTGCCCTGGCAGGACTCCCTCGAATTCCTCAAACGCCTCTCGGTCCACGCCAAAGATCTGTTCCAGGGCGCGATCACGATCACCGCGGAAGGCAAACCGCAGGTCGATCTCGCAGTGTTGCTGCCGAAGCTCTCCGATCTCGTGGTCAATACCGGCGAGCTCGCCGGATTCCTGCTCACGAAGAGCACCGGCAAAGACGAAGCCTGGCTCGCCTCTCTCGGCACGATCGAAGCGGTCGCGCTCCTGGACGCCGCCCTCGAAGTCAACCTGTCGGAGGGACTCATCGAGCTGGGAAAAAAGGTAGCCGGACGACTGGCTCGGGTCACACCGGCGGGATTGACGACGAGCGGTACGCCGGACTCGCCGACTTCCTGATCGCCCAGGGCCATCCCGCGGACGCCGTCCTCTGCCAGCGCCCGTGGGGTTACACCCTGCGCCAGCTACATCTCTTCTGCTGCGCCGCCAACGAGCGCATCGAGAAACAAGGTCCGAGGTTTTAGCCCACTGTCTACCGTCCGACCGTCTACCGTCCACCGTCACCCATGGGAATGGCCAACACGCTTTCCGTCCTCCTGAACTTCAAGACCGATCTCTCCGGTCTCACGAAGTTCACGGACGCGCTCACCCAGCGGATGGCGTTGGTGAACGATCTCAACGCCAAGCTGCAGGGCGGCGCCAACGCGGTTAACTCTGCCCTGCAGGTCGCCGCCGGCTACTTCGCGGTCGGCGCGCTGAAGGACTATGCGCGCGAGGCGATCGGCGCGCGCCAGTCGCAGGCCGCCCTGGCCCAGGCGCTCAAGCAGACGAAACAGGACTCCACCGCGTACCGCACCGAACTCGCCAGCCAGGCCACCGCCCTCCAGCAGGTCACGGGTTTGGAAGACGAACAGATCGCCGCCGTGCAGCGGCAGTTGGTTTTCGGCAAGGCCTCGCGCAAGGACATGGCCGATCTCACCCGGCTCACGCTCGATTTCGCGGCCGCCAAGGAGATCGATGTCGTCTCGGCCGCCAAGGCGGTGGGCAAGGCGCTGCAGGGCGATGGCGACGAACTCAAGCGCTACGGTGTCGAGGTCGACCTGGCCAAGGGCAAAGTCGAGGCGCTGCGCGACGGACTCGGCAAATTCGCCGGCCAGGCCGGGCAGAAATTCGGTTCCCTGCCTGAGGGCATGCGCGATCTGCAGATCGCTTCGGTCGAGGCCAAAAAGTCCGCTGGCGAGGCCGTGCTCGCGATCGCTGATCCGTTTTTAAAGGGCTTGGCCGATGGCATCAAGGCGATCAACGGCCAGCTCGATACGATGGCCGAGCACGGCTCGATCGTGAAGGACGTCCTGGTCGGCATGTCCAAGGCGGCCGGTTCCTTTGTTGGTTCCAATCTCAACTGGCTGCTGACGGCCGCGGCCGGGCTGCTGGCGATCAAGGCGGGCAGCTACCTGGCTGCGCAGGGGCTGGCAATATTGTCGGGTGGTTTCATGGCGCTCACCGGTACCGGACTGGTCCCCATGCTTGCCCGCTTGATCCCGATCGTGTCGCGGTTTGGCCTTCTCGCCACTATCGCTGCCGGGGGCTGGCCCGTCGCACTAGCTGCGGGTATCGCCCTTGTCGGCAGCGCACTCGCCGCCCTGGCCATCGGCTCGGTGGTTATCAACGGCATCACTGAAGCCCAGCTCGGCCGCCTCGATCGCGAACAGAGAATCCGCGACGCGATCTACGACCAGACCAAATCGCTAAACGAGCAGATCGCGGCCATGCGGAATCTCGCCGATGTAAGTGCGGCGAAAAAGAAGGCGGCGGCCGACCTCGAGGAAACGCGCAAGCAGATCAAAGCCCTGGAGGAAGCCCAGACGGCCTCCGCAAATCGTCCAAAGATTCCCGGCCAGCATTTTTCCTCTAAAGGCTTCAGCGAAGAAGAAGACGCCAAGCTCGAGGCGCTGCGTTTCACTGAAGGGCTGCAGGCGCGCAAAGTGCAGATGCTGGACTCGCCCGCCTTTCAACAGCGGGTGATCAACGAGAATCAGAAGAAAACCGATGCACAAACGGCAGCCGATGCGACCAAGAATTTTGATTCCGGCGCCAACCAGAAACTGCAACAGGAGCTGGAAATCTTCGATATCGAGACGCGCATCCTGGAGGCTAAAGACAGTGGAGACACCATCGAAGAAGCGAATCTCACCAGGCTGCGTGACCAATTGAAACTTCGGCAAGCCCTGGTCGGCGTTGCCGGCTCGGACGCGCGGACAAATACCGAAGCAGAAAAGCTCTCCCAGCAGCGCCTCGATGCCGAGCAGGCCGCCCGCGACAAGAAGCTCGTGGATGAGAAGCGCGCCTCCCAGCTCAAGGTCGACGACGCCCGCCAGCTCGCGGACATCGATCTCAGCATCCGCGAGGCCGACGACGCCGGCAACACCGCCGAGGCCGATCGTGAACGCCGCGAGCAGCGCCGGCTGCAGCTGCGCCGCGAGCTGATCGACGCCTCGGTCGACGATGCCGCCCGGATCGCGGAGGCCAACCAGCTGATCGAGGATCAGCTAGATCTCGAAGATCGCCTGCTGCAAAAGGAACGCACCCGCCAGAATGAAGAGCGCGCCCTGGAGACCAGACTGGGCGAGATCGCCGACGCCCGCGCGCTCCTGGAGAATAACCGTTATCTCTCCGCTGAGCAGAAACGCCAGGCCAGCCTAATTCTCCTGCGCGACGAAAACGCCGCCCTCGATGCCCGCATCGCCAAGCTGCAGGAAGAAAACAAGACCGCCTCGCCCGAGGTCGTCAGCCAGAACGCCCAGCGGATCGAAGGCTACAAGCGCACCCGCGCCGGCAACCTCGGCACGATGGAAGCCAACGGCTCCCAAACCATCGGCCAGGGCATTCGCCAGGGGATGGATGGCCAGGGCGGTTTCATCGACGGTATCGGCACCGCGGCTCAGAACGCCGCCAACGCAGTTACCAGCACGCTCAACTCTGCCCTGCAGGGCACGAGCGATATCCTCTACAATCTCGCCACCGGCTCCATGTCTTTCAAACAGGCTTGGGGCGCGGCCACCCTGCAGGTGGGCCAGCAATTCGCCCGCATGGCGACCGACATGGTCGCAAAAATGATCTGGAAGGCGACGGTCGAGCGCGGCCTGATCGCGATCTGCACCGCTCTGCATATCGGCGGCGAAACCGCCAAGACAGGAGCAACTCTCACAGGCGGTGGCATCCGCCTGGGTGTGGCGATCAAGGAAGGACTCGCCGCCGTGTACTCCGGCGCCGTGGGCGCATTCAAGGCGATGGTTTCGATCCCCTACGTCGGCCCGATCCTCGGCGCGATCGCGATGGCCGCGGCTCTCGCCGGCGGCCTCGCCCTGATCGGCAAAATCGGCCACGCCGATGGCGCTATCATTAGCGGTCCAGGTGGATCAACCGACGACCGGATCCCGGCGATGCTCTCGAACGGAGAGGCCGTAACCCGAGCTTCATCTGTCAGTAAATTTGGCAGTTCATTTTTCAATCGGCTCAACGCGGGCATTCTCGATCTCTCTACATTGCCCGGCAACGTCTCCCGCGGCATGGCCTCGCCCGCTTACGCCGCGGCTGGAGCAGGCGCCTCCGGAGGCGGGGGCGGCGGAAGTTCGCAGGCGGCCGCAAACGGCTCGGACGTGAAGGTTTTCAACGCCTTTTTCAACGACCGCCCGTCTGCTGAGCAATGGCTCAGGTCGAAGGACGGAAAGCGCAACCTCATCCAAATGCGCGGCGACCTCGGCCAGGAGACCTAGCCCGTGTCGTTTTTCCACCGCACGGTTTTTCTCGGTCACGATCTGGCGCTCTTTCTGCCGGATCCGAATTGGCGCTGGTCGCTGGAAATCACCCACCGCCTCATCACCGAGATCGAGACCGGCGGCACTTCGCGCGAGAACCGACGCCCGAAGCACTATTTCCTCCGCCACGAATTGGGCGCGACCTGGACGTTCCCCCGGACGGAGACCGCCGACCTGCAGGCGGCGCTCTGGAACCTCGCCACGCCGGTTGAAGGCGAACGCGTTTACGTGGGGCTGCCGATCTTCGTCGACCAGCTCGCACCGGCGCGCTGGGCCGAGAAGATCTACGACGCGCAGTGGGTGCTCAATTACGACGAGACCGGCTACTCGCTCCACGCGCGCGACGATCTGCCCGAGGCTCCCGTTCGGCGGTGGTTTGCGCCCCTCATTGTCGGCCGCCTGCAGCAGCGCCCGAAGCTCACTCCTCTCGACGACCAAAAGGCGCAAGCTGCGTTGCGCCTGGTCGAGAGATCGCCGTGGGATTTCCGCATTGCGCCCGCGACCCAGGCGGTCGGGGCTGATTGGCCGGAGGCGCTGGACGCCAACTGGCGCGAGCTGCCCCAGGACTGGACGGAAGACGTGATCGTGTACCAGGACGTGGGCGCCGGCCGCGTAGAGGCCCTCGATGGCCAGGAGGGCGCCGTAAACCGCGCGCAGAGCTTCCTCGTCACGCTCGCGAATCGAGCGCAGGCGCGCACGCTGATCAACTTCTTCTATGCGCGCAAAGGCTGCGTGCAGGCGTTCAATGCGCCGTGGTTGTTGCGGCCGGGTGCCGATCTGCCGGAGACGCCGCACACCACGAAAACGCGCTTCGCCGAAGATACGCTCAAGCTGACCTATACGAGCGACGAGTGCGCCAGCGCCAAGATCGCGATGCGCCAGGTGCCGTGGGAGATCGCCGGCGTCGCCGGCGAGACGCCTGAGCAAGCGGCCGACGCCTACTACTACAAGTTCTTCCTCGACGTCGACGGTGGCCCGGTTGTGTGGCGCTTCACCAACTGGGAACACGACCTGGTGCGCACCGAGAGCGGGGCGCCGGCGACCTACCGGGGCGACGTGAACGCGTTCTTCCAGCACGACAAGATCACGCACGCCACCGATCTTTCCGACGAACCCGTGACCCTCGGCTCGTGGATCTTCGCCGGCAACCCGCTCGTGCGGGTGATTCAGCGCGTGCTCGACGTGCCGCTGCAACTCGAAATTTGGAAGGGCGATCCGGCCTACCCTAACGCGGCGCAACTCGTGTATAGCGGCGAGGTGCTCGATGCCGACTCCGAGGGCCGCCGACTGTCGGCGGCGACGTCCGTCCTCGGCGGGCTGCTCGACGTGAAGGTGCCAAACTTCTTCTTCGGCCCGGTCTGCAATTACGGCTTCTGCAGCGTCGGCTGCACGCTCGATTCCGCAGATTGGCTCCTCGCCGGCACGATCGAGAGCCAGGTCGGCAGCGATCTCACGATCGCCGTGACGAGCAATCCGCCGGCTGCCGCGCTGGGCAATGACTACTTCGCCAAGGCGTGGGTGAAGAGCGGCACGGGCGAAAACTACGAACTGCGCCAGATCGTGCGGTCGCTGGATCTCGGCGGCGGCCGGCAGCAGTTCAAGCTCAAGCGCCCGCTGCGCCAGGTGGTCGTAAACGCAGCGGTGACGTTCCGTCCCTATTGCTCGGGCACGCGCGCCGAGTGCGACGAGAAATACGGCAACTATATCAACTTCGGCGCGCACCCGCACATCGGCCCGCAAAACCTCAGCGTGCCGACCCGTGAGGAGAGCGCCCAGACCGGCAAGAAGTAACCCTCCAACGATTCACCATGAAACCATTCTTCGCTGAACAATCCCGCCAGGACGCACTCTGGGCCGAGGGCAAAAAATGGGAGCATACGCCGTTCTTCGCCAACGCCGCGTCGCTCGGTCACGGCGTCGGTTGTGTCGAGCTCATCCACGAGATGATGACTGCGCCCACGGTGGCCGCGACGCCGCGCCTCGATCCGCTGCCACGCTATACGCTCGACCACGGCCATCACGCCACGAACTCGCAGCTCCTGCGCTTCCTCTTGGATCACCCGGCGTTGCGCGGTCGCCTCGTGTTCGTGCCTTTCGAGGCTCCACGCCTGCCGGGCGACATGCTCGGGGTCATGAGCGGCCAGCTCGATCATCACCTCGCGTGTGTGCTGCCCTGGAACAAGGTCATCCACGCGATCGAGGGGCCGGGCGTGGTCATTCACGAACTCGCCGACGACAAGCTTACCCGGCGCACGCTCTACGTGCTGCGCTTCCTGGAAGTCTTTCCCGCCTCACCGTCTTCCGGGTCTTCCTCGTCTTCCGTATGAGCTTTGGTGGAAAAGCCAACCTTCCCACGAAGTCGCCGAAGACGGCCGGCCTCGATGCGAGCGACACTTCGACCAACGAACAGGCCGTGCCGGTGCCGTGGTGGATCGGGCCGGACGCCCGGCCGCTGACGTGGATCGTGCCCGAGGTCTATAATCAGCGTACCGTCGAAGTCCGCCAGAAGGTTTCCAAGGGCAAGGAGCAGGTGGTCGGTCACCAGTACTATGGCGACGTCGCCGGCATCGCCGGCCTGGGCCTGTTGCGCTGCCTGCGCTGGATCGAGAGCAATGGCGATCTGGTGTGGACGGGCTGCATCGTGAGGCCGGACAATCCGACGCATCCCGACTACTGGCGCGTGCTCGTCACGACGTCGGTGGGGAAGTTCTATATCTATTGGGGCCGGCCAAACCAGCCGATCGACGACATCCTGCTCGGGCCGCTGGGCAACGCCAACGCGACACTGCGGCATCCGGCGTATCGTCATCAAATCCTCGTCGTCATCATCGACTACTATCTCGGCGATGGCAGTGGTGCGGTGCCCAACACGCGCATTGGCGGCGATCGCGAGCCGCGGCCGGCGGTGGGCAATTTCCCGGCGATAGGCAACGCCACGCAGGGCGAGAGCATCGTCGCGGGCATGCTCGAGCTGGCCACGAGCCCGATCTTCGGTGCGGGCATTCCGGAGGCTCGCTTCAATGCTGCCGAATGGGAAGCGCTCTCAGCGGCGGTGATCGCGCGGGCCGGCTGCTACGCGCCCTCGCTCGATCGGGCGCGGCCTTTGCGCGACATCGTGAAGGATTTTCAGGGCTACTACGATGGGTTCTGCCGCATCGAAAACGGCCTGCTGCGCCCCGGATTCTTCCCGCACGACGGCACCGTGCCGGCGGGACTGACCGAGTTGTCGGTGCATGACTTCGTGGAACAGCCGCGCGTAAAGGCCGGCACGCCCTCGAAGACGATCAACGACGTTCTCATCGTCTATCGCGACGGCGGCGACCTGCTGAAGAAGAAACCGGTCAGCGACTCCGCCTCCGACAACGTGGAGGCTCGACACGCACACGAGACGGCCTCCGTGGAAATGCTCGCCATCATCGATCCGCAGCAGGCGCACGCCTTCGCCGCCGAAGCCGCCGCCACGGGCGCGGAAAGCGAATGGGATGGCTCGATCAAGGTACGGCGTCCGCGTGCCGTGTGGGCCAGCGGACAGCCCCTGCAGGCGGGCGACAACTTCAACCTCGATCTGATCGCGCCCGAGGTGGACCAGGTGTCGCGCATCATGAAGCGCACCGATCCTTACACCGGCTCGCCCACGCTGGAGATCGTCGCCGAGCGCGGCGTGTACCCCACGCCCTATTTACGGCCCGCGGATCTGCGGCCGGCGATCGGCAAGGTCGTGCCGCTGGCGATCGCACACGCGCGCATCTTCGAGCTGACGCCGGCACTCGCCGGCACACCGATCGGCCTGCCGGTGAGTGTGCTCGCGTTGCGCCCCCGCGCGGAGTTCGACGAGATCCCGCTCACTACGGCGAACGTGCTCGGGTTCAATCTGTGGTATTCCGCGACGGGTGCCTCCTACGACTCGCTCGGCCACATGGTGGGCTGGGCGATGCGCGGCACGCTGCGGACGGCTCTGGCCAACTCCACGGCCGACGCGACGGTACAGCTCGCGATGGATGCCGACAATCTCGACCTCGGCCGCCTCGCGTCGCAGAGCGCGGAAGGCCAGGCCAACGACAACCTGCTCGTCGTGATCGGCGATGAAGTCTTTTCGAGTGGGGCCATCTCGCTCAGCGCGCTCAACTACGACTACGCCTGCAAGCGGGCGCGCCAGGGATCACTGCCGGCGGCACACGCGCAGAATGCCGAGGTGTGGGTCATCTACCGCGACGAGCTGGCTGTGTTCACCCACAAGCGTTTTGTCGAGGATCAGGACCGCACCTTCAAGCTGCAGCCCTATACTTCGTCGGCGATCATCGAGCTGGCCGACGTGGAACCGCTGACCTACCACTTCCGCGATCGCGCGGACGAACTCCCTGTCGTCGTGATCAACGCGATGGCGGCGGGATTGAAGGTGGGCCTGGCGTATTCCGTCTCGGGTTCCATCTCCGATGTGAACGGAGACCTGGCGTCGTTTCAGGTCAACGCGGTACGGCTCACCGGAACGGGCGGCGCGGTTGACCAGGAAGTCACGCTGCAGTCCGGCGAGTTCGCGCCGGACGACAAGGCACTCTATACGTTCAAGGCGCCGGTCGTGTTTCCGATGGCGGGGATCTGGCTCATTGTCGTGCGCGCTTACGACGAGCGGGTCGGCTTCACGGAAGCGCAAACCGCCGAGCTGACCGTAGCGCTTGGCAACGGAGGCTACGGGCCGGACGACGGCATCACGCCGAACGCGGTGACAGGGGTGAGTGTGACTTCTGGCCTTGAGGCGCTCATTTTGCAGTGGACCAACCCCACCAACACGCCGCTGCGGTACATCTACCTCTACGAGAGCACAACGGCGGTGAAGCCAGCGAATCCGTCGTTTATCGTGATCGCGCCGCAGGGGTTCTATTTCCGCACGGGTTTACCGGAGGGGGCGGTGCGCTACTACTGGCTCGAAGTCGAGGGAATGAATGGTCGAAAGAGTGCTGTCAGCGGGCCGCACTCCGCCACGGTTCTCACCTGGCCGGTGGTCGATGATATCAATTCTCGCCTCAGCGTGAAGGTGCTTCGGCAGGCCACTGCGCCGGACGACCCGAATGTTGGCGATCTCTGGTTCGATACCACGAATCAAAACCAACCCAAGGTGTGGAATGGAAGCGCCTGGATCGCAGCCCGCGACGCGCTGATCACGACGCTCAACAGTCAGGTTAACGACTCGACGACAGGGCTGGCGGCAACGCGGGCGGAAGTGTTCAGTGGAGCGGCCACCTGGGCGGATGCCGACAGCGCCCTGGCCACGCAGATTAGCTCGGTGTCTGCGGCGACTACGACCGCGCAAAATACCGCGAATGCTGCGGTAACATCGGCCGCCACCGCCCAGGCAGGCGTGAATAGCGTAGCAGCCGAGTATGTCCTGCAGGTCGTGACTGATACTGGCGGCAACCGACGCATTGCGGGTTTCCGCGTCACCAACCAAGGCGGCGCGGGCGGCGGCACAGATATAGTTCTGCAAGCCGACAAGGTCGCCATCGTGAACAGCGCTGGGGCGAACATGAAAGCGCCCTTCGCGGTTGTGCTTGATTCAGACGGTGTGAGCCGCGTGTACCTCGACACGACGATCATTCGCAGCGCCGCCATCACGAACGCGATGATTCTGAGCTTACTGGCGGATAAAATCGACGCCGGCACGCTTACCGCCATGACGCTGGTGGCCGGGAAAATCGCCACGGATTTCGCGATGTTTAACCGGGCAACTCTGGGCTCGACCTTCCCGTCCTCCGCGGTGCAGCAGGGCACGGCCGACAATGGAGGCATGGGCTACTCCAATCTGACCGTGACCGGCACGGCTGTGTACTGGCTGACTTTTTACGGCTGGAACACCGGTACCGGATTCGCGGAAAACCGGTACGGGAAAGCGAATGCCAGGTTCCTCTGCATGCTCAATGGCGCGGCGCATGCGGCGGCGGGTTCATACATCGAGTTTGAAATCGTTTTCAGGGTCAACGGCGGGTCGTTGGTCCAGGTGAATCCCTTTGTGCACAGTGTCATGCCTGGCAACCCCTCGCTCTCTTTGGCTTCGGGTTGCGCGATCGACGGGTTGGGCGGGGACGATTATGTCGAATTTGGGGTGCGCGCGAAGAGCCCGGACAACGCCAGCCTCGTCGACGTCATGGCCATGACCGTGGTGGCCCTGAATTTCTAGCCATGAAAGTCCGACAAGTCCTCATCGCGCGTGCCGGCAATTCCACGCATTTCGCCATCACAGGCCGCGTGGAACTAGCCTGCGAGTCCGTAGAGAGCGTCGACGAGCGGACCATCAAGGTCCGTCTCCTCGAGGCAGGCGCCGGCCTGGCCGCGGGCGCTGTCATCGTGGCCCCCAAGACAGAGATCGTCGAAGAAGAGGGTTGAACAGCCGCCCAGGAGCCGCTTAAGACCCCCTTAATCGCGTCTAAAAACAGGTCTCGCGGCCGGCCGTGGAATAGGTGGGATACCCCCGAAGTGTCCCAAACCTATGCAATTTCGTCCCAACCCCGGCGCGGCGTTACTATCAGATGACGTCCCGCGCTCTTTTCCTCGACCGCGACGGCACGCTGATTGTCGACAAGGTCTATCTCGCCGATCCGGCGGGCATCGAAATCTTCCCCGGCGTGGCCGACGGATTGCGCCATGCCCGCGCCCTCGGCTACCGGCTGTTCCTGTTCACCAACCAGTCCGGCATCGGGCGCGGCTACCACACGATCGAGGACACGCATCGCGTGAACGCCCGCCTGGAGGAACTGCTCGGCCTGCCGCCGCCGGTGTTCGACGAAATCTGCATCGCGCCGGAAGCGCCGGGACAGCCGTCCCTCTACCGCAAGCCTTCGCCGCGTTTCATCCAGGACATGATCGCCAAACATGCGCTCGATCCGGCGCAATGCGTCATGGTGGGCGACTCCGCCGCCGATCTCGCTGCCGCCCTCGCCGCTGGCATCCGGCCCGTCGCCGTGCGCACCGGGAAGATCGACCCGCGGACGCTCCCGGTGATCGCTGCGCACCGCATCCCCGTTTTCGAAAACTTCGCCGCCTTTGCGGCAACGCTCGGCGCCATTGAGGCGGAATAATGCGGAAGGAAACCGCTCATTCGTGGTTCAACTGCACTGGTTTCGACTGGGGCGAACGCACCGCGGTTGCGTTTCCGGGGGTTCTATTCCCTTTTTCGGATCTCGATGTTTCTTTTCCAAGATGCCTGAGCTCGCCGAGGTCGAGTTTTTCCGCAAACGCTGGCACCAGACCGCCGCCGGCCAGACGATTACCGCCGTGCTCACCCACGACCGCGCGAAAATATTCCGCCGTGGTCGCACCGCGATGGCGCTGCGCTCGGCGCTGCCGGGCCGCAAACTGCGATCCTCCGCCGCCTCGGCCAAGCAGCTGTGTTTCCGCTTTGGCGGCGATCTGTGGGTCGGCCTCCATCTTGGCATGAGCGGCGAGTTGCGCGTCGAACCCGCCGGCTACGCCCCGGGAAAACACGACCACCTCGTCCTGCGCACCGCCCGGCATACGCTGGTCTTCACCGACCCGCGCATGTTCGGCGGCGTGGAATTTCACCGCGGCGCCGGAACGCCCGGCTGGTGGTCGCGCCTCGCTCCGCCAATTTTGTCGCCGGCGTTCACGGTCGACGCCGTCGCCGCGTTTCTGCATCGCCGGGCTCGCGCGCCGATCAAGGCCGTGCTGTTGATGCAGGAACGCTTTCCCGGAATCGGCAACTGGATGGCCGACGAAGTGCTCTGGCGCGCCGCGATCCATCCGCGGCGCCTCGCCGGTTCTTTGCGGCCCGCCGAGGTACGTGCGCTCTGGCGCGAGGGCCGCCGCGTTTGCCGCCTTGCGCTCGCGACGATCGCCGGTCGCGGCGATTATCTGCCGCCCGACCTCAACGCGCACATTCCCGCCACGTGGCTGTTCCGGCACCGCTGGGCCGATGGCGGTCGCTGCCCAAAAACCGGCTGTCCGCTCGTGCGCGAGGAAATCGGCGGCCGCACCACCTGCTGGTCCCCCGCCCGCCAGAAACTCCGCGGCTGAATTCGCCCCGTCGCCCCTCCTCCCGCGCCCCACCCGCCCCAGCCCCCAGCGTCCCCGCCCCCCGCCCCGGAGTTTGTCACGTATTACGTGACAAACTGATCGAATTGCGCGTGCCAAACTTGTAACATAATACGTTACATTCCCCTCTGTAGATGGCCACATAAACTTGTCACGTAATACGTGACAAACCGATCGAATTGCGCGGGCTAAACTTGTAACGTA
>Ga0182027_10001209_pt1 | contig 43254 bp, 30 predicted proteins | sample 712E1DmetaG_FD_121300 | JGI IMG/M metagenome (GOLD analysis project Ga0182027, IMG submission 121300) | Permafrost microbial communities from Stordalen Mire, Sweden - 712E1D metaG (Illumina Assembly) | ecosystem: Environmental > Terrestrial > Soil > Wetlands > Permafrost | place: Sweden...
GCGACTGCGCCGACAGGCCAAGCAGGCAGCGCGATGAAAAATGCGTGTAAGGAGCAGGCTGCTGCTTCGCCCTAATTCAGGGCGGCTCCCGATTCGGAATCGGGACGCCCTACCGTACAGGGTGTGTCATGTTCCCCCAGGAACTATGAAATATCCGGGTTAGGCGAGGATTTGGGACCGGGCCAAAGGCTTGATTTTGGGCGGCGGGGACGACATTCTGCTGTTGGACATCATCCTTATGCGAAGAGCGTTGATAATTCTATCGGTTTTGGTGGTGGTCGTGGGCGCATGGGCCTATCTCTTCACCGGCACGCCACCGTGGGGGCCGGTTTTCAAACCCAAAGACGCCGTTGTTACCTCCATCGAGCTTTCCTGGCTTGGCACGACTCGAACGATTGGGGCATCCGATCAGTGCGCGAAAGTGGTCCAGACGATGCGCAAGGCGCGGCAAAGCCTCCCGCCAACGAGTCCTTCTTTTGGCACTCTGACGCTCCACTACGCGGATGGGACGACGAACAGATTTTTCCTTGAGCCGTCCGGCCGGTTCTCCGGTTTGGAATTTGCGGACGAGTCTGGTGGGTATGCAATTTCAATGGGTGAGATGCTTGACACCTTGGAGAGCGTCGGATTATTGACAACGGAGCGGAAATGAGGTCTGACAAATCGCTTCAGGCAACGCGGGATGGCCGTTTCCTAAGAATTGACATGGCTTGGAAACATGCACACCTTTGATTTTATGACCATAAAAAATGCAGTGCCGAAGTTCATTGCTCTCGTTCTTGTCACCATTTGCGCAGCCTTCTTTGCGATGTATGCTGACCGGGACCTCCTCGCAAAAATGGATTCGATGTCTGCCTCGGACTATATCCAGCACCATCGGCAAATCTACCAGCATTCGTTTTCTTATCACTTTGTGGTCTGGCTATTTGTCGGCGGTTTTTATATCGCCAGCGTGGAGTTTCTCGCTTATGTGATCAGTTTGTTTGTCAAGAAGCCTGCTGCCTCATAAATCAGCTTCCCAAAATGGCGATGGGTTTGAAAGTCCCGCTCTTGCGTGAAAAATAGCCGCGATCACAATTGCTTCATGGCGCTGTCCAGGGCGGCGTAGAGCTGGGACATGCTGGCTTCGGTTTCGTCGCCCATGTTGGAAATGCGGAAGGTGGTGCCCTTGATTTTTCCGTAACCGCCGTCAATCAAAAAGCCCTGGTCTTTGACCAGCTTTTGGAGTTTGGGAACGTCCACCACGCGGCCGCCCGGCTTGGCGCCGTTGTTGATGCAGGTCAGGGTCAGGGATTCGAAGCCCGGTTCCGGGAACAGGTTGAACCCGTTCCGCGCCGCCCAGGCGCGGGTCATGCCGGCCAGTTTTTGGTGGCGCGCGAAACGCTGCGGCATGCCTTCGGCAAAAAACACCGCCAACTGGGAGGCCAGCGCATAGACATGGCCGATGCTCGGGGTGCTGGGCGTCATGCTTTGCTCGGCGTTCTTTTGGAATTCGACGAAATCGAAATAATAGCCGCGGTCCTTGGTCGTCGCGGCGCGGGCCAGGGCGGCCGGGGAGCAGGTGAAGACGGCCAGGCCGGGCGGCATGGCGAAGGCCTTTTGCGTGCCGGCCAGGAGGACGTCCACGCCCAGGGCGTCGAATTCCAGCGGCACGGCGGAAAGGGAGCTTACAGCGTCAATAATAAACATCACATCGGGATATTTCTTCTTGAGGGCGGCGATTTCCGGGACGGGACTCATCACGCCGGTGGAGGTTTCGTTGTGGATGACGGTCAGGGCGTCGAATTGGCCGGTGGCCAGTTTGGCGTCCACGGCTTCGGGGCGGATGGGCGACCCCCACGGGACTTGGAGGGGTTCGGCCTCCTTGCCGCAGCGGCGGGAGACATCGAGCCATTTGTCGGAGAAGGCGCCGCACATGCAGTTGAGGACGCGCTTTTGGACGAGATTGCGGATGGCGCCCTCCATGACGCCCCAGGCGGAGGAGGTGCTCAGATAAACCAGTTGCCTGGTGGCGAACAATTGCTGCAACTGCGGCTGGATTTTGGCGTAAAGATTCTTAAATCCCTGGCCGCGATGGCCAATCATGGGGGTGGCAAAGGCCTGGAAGGTTTTGGGGCTGACTTCGACCGGACCGGGGATGAACAATTTGACGTGGGGCATAGTATGTCTTTTCGTGCTGCTGTCTTTTCGTGCTCGCGCTCAATTTTCAGTGTTCAGGGTTCAGAACAATTCAAGATTAGCGGTGCCTGGTTTTTAGCGTCAAGCCTCCAGTTAGCCCGGATATTCCATAGCTTGGTAGGGCGAAGCTGCTGCTTCGCCCAAATTCAGGGCGGCGCAGCAGCGCCGCCCTACCGCAGAGACGAAGAAATCTGGCGTGCGCCCGGGGTGGAACGCGAAATAGTGCGGCGCTCTGCCGAGCGCCGCTACGCTTGCACCGACACTTATCTCACGCAGCCACAGGACATGGTTCGCGCCGGGCGGGCGGTTCATCCAGGCAGCGCCGCACCGCGCAGACGAGGTCTTGCGGAGGACAGGGCTTTTGCAGGAAGCAACTGTTGGGGCGGTGAAAGAACTCCGTGTTGCCGCCCAGGTCCTCTCCGGCATATCCGCTGTGGAAGATAACCTTGAGCGAGGGATTCTTTGCGCGCAAGTCCTCCGCCAGCTTGCGGCCGGAGACGCCTTCGGGCATGATGACATCCGTAAGAAGCAAATCCACCTTTGGCGCCGCAACCTCCCAGACTTTCATGGCTTCGGGAGCGGAACCCGCCTCGAGGACATGATAGCCGGAATGTTCGAGGTGACGGCGGGTGATGGTGCGGACGGAGGCTTCGTCTTCCACCAGCAGGACGGTTTCCTTGCCGTGGGCCGGCCCGGCTAGGGGCGTTTGGCGGTTGGAAGCCGGGCGGGCGCATTGCAGGGCCGGGAGGAAGAACTTGAAAGTGGAGCCGGCGCGCAACTGGCTGGAGACCTCGAGCCATCCCTGGTGCTGCTTGATGATGCCGTACACCGTGGCGAGGCCCAGGCCGGTGCCTTTGCCGACGGCCTTGGTCGTGAAGAAAGGGTCGAAGATGCGGGGCAGGTTTTCGGGGGAAATGCCGCAGCCGGTGTCCTTCACTGTCACACACACAAAGGCGCCGGGGCGGCCTTCGGGATGGGCGGGGGCGCTTGCGGCGTCCAGGGTCAGAGGTTCGGTGGAAAGAAACAACTGCCCGCCATCGGGCATGGCATCGCGGGCGTTGATGGAGAGGTTGAGGAGCACCTGTTCGAGCATGCCGATGTCGGCCTGCACCAGGGGCAAGTCGGAGGCAAAATGGCACTGGAGATCAATGTGCTCGGCGATGATGCGCTCGAGCATTTTGTTGAGGTTGGTGATGACGTCATTCAGATCCACCGGCTGGGACTGCATCATCTGTTTGCGGCTGAAGGCGAGCAACTGGCGGGTCAGGTTGGCGGCCCGCTGGCTGGCGGCGCTGATTTCATTGAGACATTCGCCGACCCCGCCGGGCAAACCTGCCGCTTCCATGCGCGCCATCTCGGCGTTTCCACCAATGACAGCCAGGATATTGTTAAAGTCGTGGGCAATCCCGCCGGCGAGCCGGCCAATGGCCTCCAGCTTCTGAGATTGGCGGAGTTGTTCCTGGGCCTCGCTGAGTTCCTGTGTGCGCCGGTTCACCATCGCATCCAAATCGGCCATGCGCAACCTGGCTTGCCGGGTCATTGTCCATTTGTTGGCGAGGGTTTCGGCCAGTTGCATCACTTCCACAGTGTCGAAGGGCTTTTTGAGGATGACCAGGCTGTCGGTCTGGCCGAGTTGGCGGGCGATTTCGGACCAGTCATAATCAGAATAAGCGGTACAGATGACGACTTGCAGATCGGGACAGACTTCCCAGATTTTGGCGGTGGTCTCGATGCCATCCCAGCCGGGCGGCATGCGGACATCAATGAAGGAAACGCCGTAAGGTTTGTCGGCGGCGAGGGCTTGTTTGACCATCTCCAGGCCTTCGGCGCCCTGAAAGGCAGAAGAGATCTCGAACCCGGCGAACCCTGGGTGATCGGGGATTTCGCCAAAGAGAGCGCCGCTCATCTTTCCAAAGTCGCTCCCGTCGGCGTCCGGGGAGAGGATCTTCCGAAAGTCGGCGTGGATGGACTGATTGTCGTCAATGATCAGGATTCGCCTGTTGGAGTTCTCGCTCATGTCATGAGAAGGCTTCGGCGGCGGCGGGATGGCTGGGCGGCTGATCCTGGGCGGGCGGGATCTTGTCGCGGGAAGGAGGTTGAAGCGGGAGTTCGAGAGAAAAAGCGGCGCCGAACCCCAGGCCTTCGCTGCGGACTGTGAGTGAGCCGCCCAATTCCCTGGCGGTCAGGGCGCTGCTATGCAGGCCGAACCCATGGCCGTCCTTTCGAGTCGTGAAGCCATAATTGAAAATGCGGGTGAGGTTCTCCGGCGGAATCCCAATTCCATTGTCAATGATGGCGATGCGGATCCATGGATCGCGCTTGGAGACATGGAGCCTGAGTTGCTTGTCTTTGCGGCCGGACTCGTCGCACGCGTATTTGGCATTGCGGATCAAATTGACCAGGATCTGGAGGACCTTGTGTTTCTCGACGGACAACTGGGGCTCGTCGGTGTATTGGCGGATCAAGGCGACTCCATGCCGCGCCAGCGCTCCGGCGCTAATGCGGAGGGCGTCTTCGACTATCTCTGTCGCTTTGACGGTTTCGGCGACCCCGGAGACCCTGGCGTAATTCTGCTGCATGGCCACGATTTCCTTGACATGTTCAATGTTGTCCCGGAGCAATTCCAGTTCCGCCAGGGTCCGCTGCTGCTCGCCGGCCAACTGCTCGTTGAGCAGACTGAGAAAGGCTGGGAACTGGCTGCCTTTGGGATCATTGGCCAGGTAGGCGCCCAGATCCTCGGCGTGCTCTTTCAAGAGCGCGACGGCCCTGGCCAGGGCGGAGACTTTAGATTTTTTGGCGCTTTCCAGAAGGAGCGAGGCGGAGACATTGACGCTGTTGAGGACGTTGCCGACGTTGTGCAGGATGCTCGTGGCCACTTCGGCCATGCCGGCCTCCCGCGATGTCTGCAACAACTGCTTGTGCAATTGTTCCACCTTGGCTTCCGCCGCCTTGAACTGCGTGATATTCTTGGAAATGCCGAGCGTCCCGATGATTTCACCGTTGCTGTTGCGGAACGGCATTTTGCTGGTCAGCGCCCAAGTGACCCGTCCGTCCGGAAAGGTCTCCTTCTCGGTTTTGCCAATGACCGGCTGGCCGGTGCGGATGATTTCCTGTTCATCCTCGAAGGCCTTCCGCGCATGTTCCTCGCCAAAGAAGTCAAAGTCCGATTTGCCAATCAAATCGTCCGGGCTGCTGAGGTTGAACTGCGGCGCCATGGCGGCACTGGAACGAAGGAAGCGGGATTGGCGGTCCTTGAAATAGATGGCATCCGGCGTGGAATTGAGCAACGCCCGCAACAAGTCCCGCTCATTGGCCAACTGCGCCTCCGCCTGCTTTCGCTCGGTGATGTCAAACAAAACGCCTTGCGAGCCGAGGATGCTTCCATCGGTGTCAAATAACGGCCCTTTCACGGCGTGGAAATGCCATTGCCGGCCGTCGGGATCGGAATAGTACTCTTCCGATTCAATGGGCCGGCCCGTCTGCATGATGAGCGCGTGGTGGTTTTCGCCCTCATTGAACAAATTGGTTTTCCCCAACATGCCGGGTTGTCCGGCGTTTTCGCGCGCCCACCGGCCGGCGGTCACTTCCTGGGCTGTTTTGCCGAGGTATTCCTCCGCGGCGGTCCCCTGGAGGCGGCAAAACCAGGAATTCACGAAGACATAACGCCCCTCCCTGTCCTTGTGGAAGACCCCGACCGGCAGTTGATCCAGCAGCAAATGGCACAGCGTTTGCGAGTTCCGGGGAGCTGGCTCACACGGATCGCTTTCCTGGAACGCAGGCCGGATTGTGTCAGTTGCATTCATAGTTCATTGACAGGTTTGTCGGGCGCTTTCATTGCATGCTCTGTCTTATATCGGCATTTCCGGCGCCCGCCTAAAGGCATTTTTCCCTTCGTCCATGGGCGCATTTCTCTTAATCTTAATCTCTTAATCTTAATCTTAATCCTAATCCTAATCTCTTCTTCTCTTCACGACGGAGATTAAGATTAGGATTAAGATTAGGATTAAGAACCGGAAACCGCCCTGGTACCCCGGGGCGCTTGCGGCTTGCGGCATGGCGGTCTCCTGTGCTCTATTTGGTGTCGCATGGACATCAAAGTGAAAATCTGCGGCCTGACCAATGCGGAAGACGCCCGGGCCGCCGTCCACGCCGGCGCGGACCTGCTCGGCTTCGTGCTTTGGGAAAAAAGCCCGCGCCATGTGACGATTGAAACGGCGCGGGAAATCGCGCGCCAGTTGCCGCCCGCCACCCGGCGCGTCGGCGTGTTCGTGGATGCGACGGTCGAGCAGGTGATGTTTGCGCTGCGCATCTGCGATTTTAGCGCGCTGCAATTCCACGGGCAGGAATCGCCGTCGTTTTGCCGCCAGTTCAGCGTGATGACCATCAAGGCCTTCCGCGTCCGCGATGCCGGTTCGTTGGAGGCGATGCCAGGCTACGACACGGATGCCTTTTTGCTCGACAGCCAGGTGGAAGGGCGGCCGGGCGGGACCGGGGAAACGTTCGACTGGCCGCTGGCCGCGGCGGCAAGGAAGTTCAACAAGCCCATCTTCCTGGCCGGCGGATTGACGCCGCAAAACGTCGCCGCCGCCGTCCGCGCCGCGCAACCGTTCGGGGTGGATGTCTCCAGCGGGGTGGAGGCCGCGCCCGGGAAGAAGGACGCTCAGAAGATGCGGGACTTTGTGGCCGCCGCGCGCGCGGCGTGAAGGGGACGAAATGATGAATGATAAAGGCAAAATGAACAAGGCCCGCTGCCCCTGGCCGGTGGATGATCTTTATATTGCCTATCATGACCTGGAGTGGGGCGTGCCGGCGCATGAGGACCGGAAGCTGTTTGAGTTTCTCCTTCTGGAGGGGGCGCAGGCCGGATTGAGCTGGCACCTTATTTTGAAGCGGCGGGAGAACTACCGCGCGGCTTTTGACCAGTTCGACCCGGAAAAGGTGGCGCGTTACTCCGCCTCGAAAATCGCCCGGCGGCTGGGCAATCCGGGCATTGTGCGCAACCGGCTGAAGATCGCCGGGGCGGTGCAAAACGCCCGTTCTTTCCTGGCGGTGCGGGAGGAATTTGGCAGCTTTGACCGCTATGTCTGGCGTTTTGTGGAGGGGCGAACCATTGTCAATCATTGGCGGAGTTGGAAGGAAGTGCCCGCCCGCACGGTCGAATCGGACGCGATGAGCCGGGATTTGAAACAGCGCGGTTTTGCGTTTGTGGGTTCCACAATCTGCTATGCCCACATGCAGGCCACCGGAATGGTGAACGACCACCTGACGTGCTGCTTCCGCCATAAGGAACTACCATGATTACACAAAGTTTGCCCGATGCGCGCGGGCGGTTTGGCCGCTATGGGGGACGTTATGTGCCGGAGACGCTGATGTATCCGCTGCAACAACTGGAGGAGGAATACCATCGCGCGCAGCAAGACCCGGAATTTCAAAAGGAACTCAATTATTACTTGCGCCAGTTCTGCGGCCGGCCCACGCCGCTTTATTTCGCCGAAAGGCTGACGCGCGAGTTGGGCGGCCCGAAGATTTATCTCAAGCGCGAAGACTTGCTCCACACCGGCGCGCACAAAATCAACAACGCCCTCGGCCAGGTCCTGCTCGCCCGGCGCATGGGCAAGACGCGCGTCATCGCGGAAACGGGCGCGGGCCAGCACGGCGTCGCCACAGCCACCGTCGCCGCCATGTTCGGGCTGAAATGCGTCGTCTATATGGGGGAAGTGGATTGCGAACGGCAGGCGCTGAATGTATTTCGCATGAAGATGCTCGGCGCGGAAGTCGCGCCGGTCGCCGCCGGCCAGAAGACTCTGAAGGAGGCCGTCAATGAGGCGATGCGCGACTGGGTCACCAACGTGCGCGACACGCATTACATTTTGGGCACGGTTTATGGCGCGCATCCCTATCCGTTGATGGTGCGCAATTTTCAGCGCGTGATCGGCGACGAGGCGCGCCGGCAAATCCTCGAACAGGAAGAGCGCCTGCCCGATTTGCTGGTGGCGTGCGTCGGCGGCGGCTCCAATGCCATCGGGCTTTTTTATCCGTTCCTGGAGGATTCATCGGTGAAAATGCTCGGCATCGAGGCGGGCGGCGAGGGGATCATCCCGGAGCGGCACGCGGCGCGGTTTCAAGGCGGCTCGCTGGGGGTTTTGCAGGGGACGCGCTCCTACATATTGCAGGATGAGAATGGCCAGGTGCAATTGACCCACAGCGTTTCGGCGGGGCTGGATTACGCGGCGGTCGGGCCGGAGCACGCCTGGCTGCGCGATCAAAAGCGGGTGGAATACGGGTTCGCCACCGATCCGCAGGCGCTGGACGCCTTCATCCGCCTGGCGTGGCTGGAGGGCATCATACCGGCTTTGGAATCGGCGCATGCCGTTGCGGCTGTGATTGAGCGCGCCCCGAAAATGCCGAAGGAGCAGCTCATCATCATCAATTTGTCCGGCCGCGGCGACAAGGATGTGGCGCAGGTGGTCAACAAGATTAAACTCTAAACGGTAGGGCGAGACTCCGTCGAGCCGAAACTCGATTTCCTCGGAAAAAGTCACGGCTCGACAGAGTCTCGCCCTACCGTGACCGGCGCATTAATTTAGGGATACAGCAGCGACTGCCACGGCGCGGCGGGGGTTTGTTTGTGTTCGGCCAAATCGCGCGCGAGGCGCTGCTGGCAGACCCAGGCCTCGACCTCCTCCCACGTCAGGGTGCGCGCGCCGTTCGCATCGGGTTTGGAGGAACGATACGAAGCCAGGCGGAACTGCCATTTGTCCAAGTCCTTCACGCGATCCAGCGCGCCGAGTATTCTTAGCGATTCAAAGGCGGCAAAGGTGTCGCGCGCGCTGCCGTCAATGTGGTATTCGTTGATGCTCCCCGAACTGGGCGAATCAAAAAATCCCTTCCCATGATGGCGGCGCAAAATGCCGCGTACGCATTGTTCGCGGTCAATTTTGTCCAGACCGCCAAGAATTTCCAAAGCGGCGAGCGAGAAATAGGTGTCCTGCAACGCGGGCCAGCAAGGCGTGAAAAACAGGCCGCGCACATCGCGCCAGTCGTGGAGGGTCGGCTGGCCCGGCGGCACACTGGCGGAAAGGTCCTGGACAGAGGCGATTTGCCGGATGAGTTTTGCGCGATCAACAAGGTCAAGGCAATCCACGTCCCGCAGCCAGCGGAGTTTGTTCAGCGTCAAGTCGTTTATGCGTTCGACATCACATCCTTGGTTGTCCACCCAGGACCAGGCTTTCTCGAAGGATAAAGTGAAATTCCATCCGTTGGTCTTGATGTGCTGATGGAAATAAATCGTCACGTCTTGTGGGTTCAACCCGACATCATTCCAATTAACCCAACCGCCCGCCATCGCCTTGTCCAGGAGCGGGTAAAAGTCCAGTGTGAGAATTTTTGATTCCCTTTCTCGTTGCGGATTCAGACCTGACGCACGAATCACTTCCTGACGGGCCGCTTGCAATCCTTCCGCGCTGAAGAGATTTGTGGGTGGGAGGACCAAACACCAATACAGGGCGTCAAGCGGATTGCCAGGATCACCGAGCTGCGAGCCGTTGATCACGGGGTTTGGGTTGGTGTGGATGGTGCCCAAAAACGCGCGGACTTCCGTTTCGGTGACGGAGACAGGCTTCTGGCCGGAAAGTTTTTCTGGAAACAGCCAGATTGTTGCGAGCAGACTCAAGCTTACAGCCATCCAGCCGCCAAGCAAAATGCACAGCCAGCGGGTTGCCTTGGATCGCGCCGTGGGGACGAGGAACACGTCAGCGTCCGGCACTTGCCCCACAGCGCGCTCGGCGGCGGCAAACTCACCCTGGCGAAAATGCCGCCACGCCGATTGGACGGCGGCGGCCACCCGGCTTTCCAAATCCGCCGTGTGGGGCAGGTCGCGTCCGTGCAAAGCGCGCAAGTCCTGTTCGTCTTTGGCGCCCAGGCGCGCTTCAACCGATCCGTTCACCTCAAGCCTCAAACTCGAACCCCGGTTCCCGAAAGCCCAATAGACACTGTTAAAGAAGGCGGCTTGGATTGGAGGCAGGCGAAGAACCAGCCGCCGGCCCTGCCAATGATGGCCGACAATCAGCCAGCGATTGCCGAGAAAACGGGCGAACGCGCGCAACTGTGGTTTGCCCAAGTGGAGCGCGGCCTCCGCCAAACCGGATTCCGCCGGAGTGGCTTCCAGCAGTTTCTGCGATGAGCGAAGAAATAGGTTGTAATCCATCCGCAACGGGCGCGCGCCGTATCCGATGACGAATGCCACCATATAGAACATCATGAACACGCTGAAGGCACTCACCGGCAGCAAGCCCAGGCCAATTGCCAGAAGCCCCGCCAGCATGATGAGGCAGGACACCAACGTGGCAATATGGAACCGATTACTGGTGATCACCAGGCGCCGCGCTGCGAAGAAAATAACAGGAACCAGCAATGCGGCTATGCCCAAATAACACGTCTTTATCCCAAAAATTGGCTCAGTGTAAATGACCACCCCCATTAGCAAACCTTGCGCTACGACCAGCAGCAGGAGCATCGGCCAAACCATCCGCGAACGCCAGTCGTGATAGAGCCGGGCGCGAAAACCGTCGGCATCGCGATAGTTGTTTTGTTCCAGGCGGACCGTTTTCAAACGCAAGAGCACTCCGGGCAGCATCGGCAGCGCCCAAATTGCCCAAAAGAACCATGAAAAGAATTTGAATGGCAGGAGCCAGGCCAGAACTTTTGCGCCGATGCCGGCCCCGCCGGCCATTTTCGCCGAAGAGGAGGTTAGAATCGTTCCCATGACTGCGCGGGAGAGCGGGCGGGAAGGGCGAAGTTGTTGCAGGGATTGCCCGAGCCTCTCTTCCAGTTGTTCGCGCAGCGCGGCGCGGGCGCGATGCAGTCGGACCCGCAGCGCGGATTCGGAAATGCCAAGCGCCGCCGCCGCCTCGGCGCCGCTTTTGCTTTCGAGGTAAAACAGGACCAGGCATTCCCGGTGCGCCGCGGGCAAACCGGCCAGCGCCTGGCGCAGGGTTTCGGGCGGGCAAAGCTCGGCCGGCTCATCGGCGGGCGTCACGGTTTGTTCCAAAGCCCAGCGTTGGCGTTTGTTCAGTTCGCGCCGGTTGCGCAAACCGCAATTGATCGCTACGCGGCGGGTGATGGCGGCGATCCAGGCGGAGAATTTCGCGCCGTCGCCCAGCAGCCAGAGCCGCTGGTAGGCGCGAATGAACGCCTCCTGCGCAACCTCCTCCGCCAGCACGGCATCGCCCAGCCGGCTCCACGCCACGGCGAAGACGCGGCGTTCGTGCCGTTCCACCAGTTCGCGGTAGCGTTCCGCGTCGCCGCCGCGCACGGCTTGGACGGCTTGCTTGTCCTGGTCGAGGTTGAGGTTCGTTTCCGTGTCCATCATGTAACCACAAGACACCGCGGAAGCGAGGATGTTACATTCGATTGCGGATTGCGGATTGCGGATTTGTCCTATCCGTCCTATCCGTCCTATCCGACCGATTTCCGCTTTTGCCAATCGCGGATTGCGGATTGCCCGGGGGAAAAGATGATTTTGGAAGGGCTGTAAGCCGAATTTTGTCTGCCCCGGAAAACCGGGGGAGAGAATCATTTGTCTCAGCAGCCGATACCCGAGACCTGTCCCGCCGAGGCGGGACGCGGAGCGGGCCGCTCCGGGGTCTCCTATTTGGCCTTGCACCCGATGGGGTTTTCCGTGCCCTGCCGGTTGCCCGGCAGGCGGTAAGCTCTTGCCTCACCTTTTCACCCTTACCCCGCTCTTGCGAACGGGGCGGTTTGATTTTCTGTGGCACTTTCCGTCGAAATGCCTTGAAGCATTTCTCCCGCGTGTATCCGCCCGCCGCAGCGCGGCAGGGGTTACGCGGCATCGCGCCCTCTGGTGTTCGGACTTTCCTCCCCCGCCTCGCTTGCACGGGACGGAAGCGATTCTCCACCCTTCCAAAATCGCCGTTAATATAAGCGCGCGGCGGCGGTTGGTCAATGGCGGCGGGGCGGGGAATAGGACGTATAGGACTTATAGGACTTATGGGACTTATGCAACGGCCCTAGTCAAGCGGGCTGAAATGCGGCGGTCGCAGAACGCCGCTACAGGCTCAGTCAATCACGGCGAGGTCCATGTCGCGGGTGTAGTAGAGGATGCGGCCGCAGTTGGGGCAGGCGACCAACTCCTTTTCGGCCTGGCATGTGACGACCAGTTGGACGGGGAATCGCATGTGGCATCCGCCGCACACGCCGTGCTCGATGCCCACCACGACGGACCCGCCCTTCATTTTCAGAAGGCGCTCGTAGCGCAGCAAGGTGCGCTCGTCCACCGCGCTCTTGATCTGGTCGCGGTGGCTTTCCAATTCGGCCAGTTCGGCGGTGAGGGATTGCTCGCGGGCGGCCAAATCCCGGAGCTGGCCGTCCGCCAGTTTGTTCAACTCGCCGGCTTGAAGGCTGGCCGCCTGGATCTCGCGCTGGCTGGCTTCGGCCTGTTCCATCAATTCCAACTGGGCGTCTTCGAGCTTGACGATGTCGGCGTTGCAAGTGTCAATTTCGTGGGCCAGCGCGCGGTATTCCTCGTTCTTCTTGGTTTGAAATTGTTGGAGGGAATAGCGGCCGATCTGCTGCTTCCTCGTTTCCACCTCCAGTTCCCTTTGTTTGCGCTCGGTTTCGATTTGCTTGGCGCGCGCCTTGGCGGCGGCAACAGCGGCCAGCGCGGCGCTGGTTTGGGATTGGAGCGCCTCCCGCTCCGGCCCGATGCGCGCCAGTTGCTCCCGGATGCGCAAAATTCTTTGATCCCGTTCTTGCAAAATGAGGAGTTTCTCTATATTGTGATGCATGGCATATCTGTTCGCCTGGCCCGAAAACGTTAGCTGTCGCTGAGACACAAGTCAATGGTAACGCGGTTTTTATGACGTTTTCACCGCGGGGGTACCGGCGGAAACGGGTTGCAGAAAAAATTATGAGCCGAACCAATGCCGCCATTTTATCGGTGCTTGTTGCCGCCGCCATCGCGGGGTGCATCGCGCCGAACCGCAAAACGGACTCGCCCTCACCGGCCGCCCCAGCCGCCCATGCGCAATCCTCGGACCTGAACGTGGCCCGCCAGCTCAACGAAGCCTTCGTGTCCGTCGCCGAACAAGTGTCCCCCGCGGTCGTGGTCTTGGAGGTGACGGAGAAGCCGTCGCGGGGACGGCGCGGCGGGCGCGGCGGACGCGGTTCGGTGGGCGAGGGATCAGGCATTATTGTGACCAAGGACGGCTATATTTTGACCAATCATCATATCGTGGATAATGCCGCGAAGATCCAGGTGTATCTCAAAGACGCGCGGGAACCTTTTGTCGGAGAAGTCCGGGGAACAGACCCCAAGACAGACATCGCGGTGGTGAAGATTGATACCAAGGGCAAAGACCTGCCGGTGGCCAAATTGGGCGATTCGGACAAGCTGCGGGTCGGGGAATTTGTCGTGGCCATCGGCCATCCCCTGGAGTTGACCTACAGCGTCACCGTCGGCCACGTCAGCGCCATTGCGCGCCAGCTTCCCTCCAACTCCTACGAGGGCATTTCCGACGACCAGGAATACATTCAGACTGACGCCGTCATCAATCCCGGCAACAGCGGCGGACCCTTGATCAACCTGGACGGCGAGGTCATCGCGGTCAACGCCATGATGGAAGGCTACGTGGACCCGATTACCGACTTTACCCAAAACCGCGGCATCGGCCTGGCCATCCCGATCAATGTGGCCAAAGTGGTCAAGGACCGTTTGATCGCCGACGGCAAGTTCACCCGGTCCATCATCGGGATTATTATGGCGGCGCCGCTATCCAGGGATCCGTTGAGCATCCTGAGCATGGACGGCGTCACGGTGGCGGAGATCACGCACAACGGTCCCGCCGACAAGGCCGGTTTGAAGACCAATGACGTGATTATCGCGATAGACGGAAAGACCATCAGAACCGCGAAGGATTTGCGCAATTTAGTGACGATCATGAAGCCGGGCCAAAGCATCACCGTCAGCGTCCGGCGCGACAACGGCAGCAAACCGCTTCCGATCAAGGTCATCACCGAAGCGGAGCCTGCGCCCGTCGAAGAAACCCTGGTCTCCATCTCCTCCGGTCGCGCGCCCGCCACCCCGGAGCGCACTTCGGAATCCGATTATGGCTTTACGGCCAAGGCATTGACCAAGGAACTGGCCGCGCAATACGGGGTGAAGGACACCACGGGCGTCATTGTCACCTCGGTGACGGCGGACAGCCCCGCCTTTACCCGGGGCATCCAGCCGGGCGACATCATCAGCAAGATGAACAACAAGACCATCTCCACCCTTGACGACTTTAAGCAAGCTGTCAAAGCCGTTGCCCCGGGCGGGTCATTGACCATTGTCTTAAAGAGCAAGGGGGAGGATGTCTTCAAAGTCTTGCGCGCCCCCTAGTGTAGTGTCCCTGAAATGAGCAGACATAACCTAGTGTGGCAGCGGCGTCCCGCCGCTGTGGCTCTCTGTTCAGGCTGGCAAACAGCGGCGAGACGCCGCTGCCACTTGTATGGATAGCTATTTCAGGGACACTACACTAGTGAGCAGCAGCGACGCCGCCCAAAAAACCGGCCCGGCGGACTCAGGGGCCATCGCGGACATCCGCTCCCAAACGCTGGAAGATTTGCGGGAGCGGTTTGCCGCGTGGAGGCAGCCCGGCTACCGGGTTGACCAACTGCTCGAATGGCTTTACACCCACCGCGCCACAACATGGGACGCGATGACCAATCTCCCCAAGGCCCTCCGCCAGCGCCTGGCGCTGGCCTACTCCTTTTTTTCCGTCGAGCTGGCGCGGTGCCAGGGAGCGGGCGACACCACGCGCAAGTTCTTGTGGCGGCTCTCCGACGGTGCTCTCATCGAGACGGTTCTGATCCCGGCCAGCCCGGGCCTGTACGGAGAGGCGAGCGACCGCCACACCCTCTGCGTGTCCACCCAGGTCGGTTGCGCTTACGGCTGCCGTTTTTGCGCCAGCGGCCTGGAAGGCTGGAAACGCAACCTGCGCGCCGAGGAAATCGTGGAGCAAGTGCTCGCCGTCGAGCGCTGGCATGCCGCCCAGCCGCCCCCTCCTTCCGGCCCGCCGCCGGCCGCGCCCGGCGCGCGGCTTGTCAACAATCTGGTCATCATGGGCATGGGCGAACCGCTGGCCAACTACGACAACCTGCTGCGCGCTTTGCGCATCCTCAACGCGCCCTGGGGCGGCGGCATCGGCGCGCGCAGGATCACCATTTCCACCAGCGGGCTGGTCCCGCAAATCCGGCGCCTGGCGGACGAGCCGGCGCAATTCCGCCTCGCCATTTCCCTGCACGGCGCGACCGACGCGACCCGCGCGCGCCTCATGCCTGTCAACCAGAAATACCCCCTCGTCCAACTCGCCGGCGCCGCCGCCTATTACCAGCAAAAGAAGGGCGGCATGATGACCCTGGAATACATCCTCATCGCCGGGGTCAACGACGGCCCGGACCAAATCAAACCGCTGGCCGCCCTCGCCCGCCGTCTGGCCGCCAAGGTGAATCTGATCCCTTACAACCCGGTGCCGGGCCTGCCGTGGGCGCGCCCGGAAGAGGCTGCGCAGGACAAGTTCCTGGCCGCCCTGGAGCGCGAAAAAGTCGCCGCCACCCTGCGCCGCGAAAAGGGCCGCGACATTGACGCCGCCTGCGGCCAGCTTCGCCTGAAAACCGAACAGGAATTGCGCGCCGCCGGAGCATGACGCCGCTGCCATGCCAATCCCAGTTTGCCTTTGCCCTGTAGCGGCGGTCTATGACCGCCGCCAATTCGATTTAGGAAAAGTGCGATAGCGATCTCAAAGAATCATTAGAATATCTAATTTATCAATTGATTTTTGGGGCATTTCTTGGTGGTTTTCAGAAGCCTGCCAGTGCGGCTGGGTTTTACGGTCAAACCCCTGTTTTCGCTTTGACCAGGCTTGACCAGGCTTGACCAGGTTTGACTGGGTTTGACCGGAAAGAGGCGGATTGCGCCTCAAAACCCGGAAGACCATCCCGCCGATTCATAAGATGTACTACTTCTTGGCCCTGTTCCATCCGCCTCTTCCACTCATCCCGGATGCCGGAAGGCCGTGCCGCAATTTTGCCGCTTCTCATATTATCGTCCTCAAATCCATTTCATTTTCCCGTTCCCCTGCCTGCGAACGATTCGCCGGCCTGGGCGCTAATCTACCCTAAATGTATTTAGTGTCAATGGTTTTCTCGCCTTACCGGGAGCGCAGACGGAAGAAGGTCGCGTTTGCCGGGCAGGACTTCGTCAGCATAGAGCAATCCGCCGCAATGACGGGAACATCTGTGACCGGTTCCCAATCCGGCGAACTGAGCGAAGTCGTGCTTTCGAGGACGTATCCGGCGGCGCTCGACGGCCACGACAGCGCAAACCCTCCATTGGTGTTCTGAATTGCCAACGACGGCGCTTGAAGGCTGTAAAACCGGATATTGTCCACTTGCAGGGTTGCGTTGGTTGATGTACCGCCCATCAATCCGAAGAACAACTCCACCTGCTGTCCGCTCCACGCGGACACATCAACCAACCGGCTCGCGGAAACCGAGTTAGTCGGGATGTACTGAGCCTGCAAGGAAAACAGATTCGACTCGCCAATGCCGCAAACGAGCGACTCTTGTTCCGGATCGCCCGACACCGTGAAATCAAACGCCATGGCGAGCGCGTTGGCGGGAATTAGCACCGGCACCCAGGCCATTGCCGGGGTGTTCTTTGCGGTGGTATCAGCGGGACGCGGTGTGTTCGGATGCGCCAATCCTATCGCTTGCGGGCTTTGCGATGGAGGTCCGGTTTGCAAAGTGAGATGCAGGACCGCCGAGTCGCAGAGATTCACCACGGATTGCCCGGCATTCGCTGCCGCAGTGGCTAGATATTCGGTTCCTTGTGAAGCGGCTTGTGCCGCCTGTTGAGCGGCATCCTCAATATCCGATGTGACATTTCCCACCGCTTGGACGACAAGCGCCCCTGACTGACCAATCCCCTGAACGACAGATGCGGCACAGGTTCCCAAAAACGGCACAATGGCCTGGGAAATCTCCGCGTATGGGAGCGGCACAACCGCAAGCGGATCCGACGAGTTCGGATCTTGATGATACGCACCGCCGACTTGAAAAGCAGCCGATGGAAACGTCCCGGATGGAAGCGCGGCCGTGAGATCGTATTCATAGGTTTGCTGAAAACCGAGCGGCGTGTCGGTTGGAGCCGCTATGCTGCCGGAATACCACAGGATTGGATAGCCGTGGGCCGTAGCCGCGTCCATTCCCGCTGTCTTTTGCAAGGCGATGTTGAACGCGTTTGGAAGATAGAACCCAACGCATGAAATATAGTTGTCCGCCCATGCCGAACGAACGGGCATGGCCGGCTTCCATGCCTGCAGTGTGGCCGCCTCAAATGACAGCAATTCCGACGGCGCTCCCAGGCTTGCGGAATATCCATCGAAGAACGCGGGGATGTCCCCGGCAATCATTGACAACTCGGCCTGATCAAACAACGTCATCTCGGTTTGATTTGGAGACCACGGATTGGGCGAGACAGGCTCCGAGGCTACGCGGTCCCCGTGGAGATAGTTTGCCGCTGCGGCGTTAACCATTGTGCCCAGGCTATGACCAATAAAATGAATTGGCTGCGCGTAAGAGGGGCCTAACGCCGACGCTAAAGCCATGCCGAGAGCCGTCCCCTGTGCCGGCGTGTTTTCCTCGGGTGGCAACGCTCCCGAACTCACAACGGTCCAGTCCCACGCCAAAATGTTCGCAATTCCAGGTGTGACACCACTTGCGCGCAGTTGCTTTGCCATGCTCGCTGGCCAACTCGCCGCCCCCAGCGGGCCGGTTAGCCATGGCGGAGTCCACCCGTGCGTCAGCACGATGGTCATGCAACTTGCGGACGGCTGATTTGCGGCAGTGACCGGGACAAATTCCGTGCCGTCGAAAACCTCCATTATGCTGCCCTGTGGGCCGGTTGGCGGTTGCGAAAAACTTGCCGGAGGCTGGCGCGTTGTTTGAACAATGGCCGGCGAGGACGGCAGCGGCGCGAGTTGGAAGTTTTGTTGTGGCGTAGCGATGTTCAACGCCAATGCCCGTGTGGAGGACGCATAGCCGGCGAGGGACGCTGTCAGAACATAGACGCCGGGCGGCAGAGAAGGCAGGCTGTAGGTGCCATCTGAGGCAGTCTGTGACGTGGCTTGAGTCGTTTGAGAAATGGACGCGGTGATTGTCGCACTGGGCAACGGCGCACCAGACGAATCAACAACCCGGCCATAGATGGTGACATTCGGGTTCGGTGCGCCGATGATCGCCAAACTGTAGGCGTCCGCCGCCGCGATGGCAATGACGCCGGTCAGATTTGCCGGCACCGTGCTTTGGCCGAGATAATTAGCTCCCCACGCAACGACCGTCCCGTCCGACTTGAGCGCCAAACTGAAGGTCCCTCTGGTGGTCCCTCCTACCGCGATGGCAATAACGCCTGTCAGATTTGCCGGCACCGTGCATTCGCCATCACCATTATTTGGCCACGCAACGACAGTCCCGTCCGACTTGAGCGCCAAACTAATGCCTCCCGCCGCGATAGCAATGACGCCGGTCAGATTTGCCGGCACCGTGCATTCGCCATAAGAATTATCTCCCCACGCAACGACCGTCCCATCCGACTTGAGCGCCAAGCTGAAGTCGCTCCCCGCCGCGATGGCAATGACGCCGGTCAGATTTGCTGGAACCGTGCTTTCGCCAGCATAATTATTTCCCCACGCAACGACCGTCCCGTCGGACTTGAGCGCCAAACTGTGATCATATCCCGCCGCGATGGCAATGACGCCGGTCAGATTCGCTGGAACCGTGCTTTCCCCAAGTCGATTATCTCCCCACGCAACCACCGTCCCATCCGACTTGAGCGCCAAATTGTGCGCGAACCCCTCCGCGATGGCAATGACACTTGTCAGATTTGCCAGCACCGTGAATTCGCCATCGTAATTACATCCCCACGCAACGACTGTCCCGTCCGGCTTGAGCGCCAAACTGTTCAAGACTGGCCCCCCCCCGCCCGCGACTGCAACGACGCCAGTCAGACTTGCCGGCACGGTGCTTTCGCCACACGAATTATCTCCCCACGCAACGACCGTCCCGTCCGACTTCAGCGCCAGACTCTGTTCTAATCCCGCCGCAATGGCAATGACGCCGGCCAGACTTGCTGGCACGTTGCATTGGCATTCATAATTATTTCCCCACGCAACGACCGTCCCGTCGGACTTGAGCGCCAAACTGTGATCATATCCCGCCGCGATGGCAATGACGCCGGTCAGATTCGCCGGCACGTTGCATTGGCCTCCATCATTATCTCCCCACGCAACGACTGTCCCGTCCGACTTGAGCGCCAAATTGTGTTCGGCTTCCGCTGCGATGGCAATGACGCCGGTCAGATTGGCTGGCACCGTGCTTTCGCCAATTTGATTATCTCCCCAGGCAACAACCGTCCCGTCCGACTTGAGCGCCAGACTGTGCCCACCCCCCGCCGCAATGGCAATGACGCCGGCCAGACTTGCTGGCACGTTGCATTGACCTTCATAATTATTTCCCCACGCGACGACCGTCCCGTCTGACTTGAGCGCCAAACTGTGACCTCCTCCCGCCGCGATGGCAATGGCGCCGGTCAGATTTGCCGGCACGGTGTATTCGCCTTCACTATCATATCCCCACGCAACGACTGTCCCGTCCGACTTGAGCGCCAAACTGTAGTAGCCCCCAGCCGCGATGGCAATGACGGCGGCCAGATTCGCCGGCACGTTGCATTGGCCTCCATCATTATCTCCCCACGCAACGACCGTCCCGTCCGCCTTGAGCGCCAGACTATTCTCCCCCCCCGCCGCAATGGCTTGGTACCGTGTTCCCGGGTGAACGTAACCGAGGACAAATTCGCCCCAACCAGCAACAGTTCCCGCCGGACTTGTGGCAGTGGGAGTGAAGGTGGCGGTCAGCGTGGCGGCGCTCTGGTGCCCGGCGGCGTCGCAGGCCGTGACGGTAATCACGTTGGCCCCGGTGGCCAAATTGATGTTGTTCGCCGTCCACGAAGTCGTGCCGGTGGCCGTGCCAGAGCCGCCGGTTTGCCGATTGCTCCAAGTCACATTGACGACCCCCACATTGTCGCTGGCCGTTCCGCCCAAGCTGATTGTGCAGCTCCTGGTCAAATAGCTCGCCCCGGTTGTCGGGGAAGTGATGCTGATGCTCGGCGGCGTGGTGTCCGCTGCAACAATCACCCTGTTGATTGCCGGAAGCAATGACCATTGATCGTAGTTACCCGCGTCGTCGAAATGGTCCTCACCGAGTTCCCAAATCATCACGCCCCCGAAGCCATTGTCCACAACAAACTTAGACTTTTTCGTGATTGTATCGACGCCATTGTAATACCAGGTGGTACTGTCATTCGGATCGTAGACTTCGTCCAAGTTTGAGGGCGGTTGCGTGTCGTTGACAATCCGCCCATAAATCAGCGTATCGGCCCATCGTATGGTGTCCCGTCCGTAGAACGGTACACCCATTAGCAGCTTGTCTTTCGAGACACCGTACGCCGCCCACTCGTTTAGGTATTGCGTCGATAGGTCGTAATTGGCATGGTCTCCAAGCTGCAGGTCATAGTCCATCACGGCAACCCAGTCCAGCTCCGATACAGTTTGCAAAGAAATCTGGTGCAGAATCGCGTTCACGGCAACAGAGAGCAGTCCCCCAGCAGGCATCGCATTGTGTAGCGCATCAATGAGGAGGCCATAATCCGACGAATTGGGGGTTTCGTTGGCCACATTTTCGTCCGCTTCCCAATCCAAGTCTATGCCATCGAGGTGGTTGTCGGCGCAGAACTGGACCAACATATTACAAAAAGTGGCACATGCAGGCGGATTATTGGCTATGTTATGGAATACTGCGCTATTATAGCATTGCACCGATATGCTGATATGAGCGCTAGAATTATGGGCTGCTGTAACAACCAACGCGAGCTGTGACAGGGAGATCTCGCTGGTGTCAAGGGTGCCATCGTCATGAGCGAGTAGGAAAGCGTAGTTAACCTGTGTCAGCATGCCAAAGTCAATACTGTTATTGTGTGTGTCCCCGTTCAAGAAATATCCAACGATGCGCATGGCTGGTCTGGCTTGAGCCGCCTGCGGAGCCAAGAACCCCCCCAGAAGAAACAGTAAGGCGAACAATATAGCAAAGGATTTCCTGGAGTGATTGGGACATAGCTGGCGTGATTTTCGGATGGAACCCGCCCGTGAATAATGAGATTTCATATTCGTTTTCGCATGACTGGCCTGCGACTATAGGGTTTCGGCCGGCTTTGTAAAGAGAAATTCTCCATAAATCGGCGTGAGGGTGCAGGACAAAAATCTTCACCTTCCAGCCTATGAAATATCCCGGTCAGGCGGCGGCGACCACGGGCGATTCGTGCAAGAGAATCAGTTTCCCAGCGGGCACGGGCAGCAATGCATACGGCCTTCCGTCGCGGCCGGCGAACTCCACCTCGAACGCTGTTCCGTCATAAGTCATCACGACCGTGCCGATTTGCCCGCGCCGCAAGAGCAGCGGTTGGCCTGTTGTAAAATGCCTGGCGGGCACATCGTCAAGCAGGGCGACTACATCATGCATCTGGATGGCTGCATTCATGGTTCAAACTATATAACAGGTTGTCAGTCTTGGAAAGTCCTCATTGTGAAGCACGATCCAACCGGTCATGACCGTCGCCCTGCGACCACCGGAAGTCATGACAAAACGAAGGGTGAAGACCTTCCCAAACCCGTTGTCTCCCCGCGTTTCGGCATCATCCGACGAGACCGCCGCCGAAAGGACGGCCGTGCGCAGCAGCTCCGCGTTGGCCTGGGTAATGCCCAGGACGGAATCAAAAACCCGCGCTTTGTGCCGGCCCTCCCGATGCAGAGGATTCAGAGAATAGTCCTCCAATTTCGTGCCGAGATCGCAGTTCTGGCCATTGGGCAATTTCATCTTGCTGATTCCTCTACGATGTTGATTTCCACCGCTGACACGCGGGAGAGGATGCCGTTTCTCATACTTTGGAACGTTTATCGGGTGGCGGGGTGGGCGTAGCGGCGCAGGTATTTTACGGCGACGGTCAGGTCTTTGGGCCAGGGGGCGGTGATTTTGGTTTCGGTGCCGCCGGCGGGATGGGCGATGCGGATTTGTTCGCAATGGAGCGCGGTGTCGGAGATTAACGGGCGCTCGGATTGGCCGGGTTTGAGATGGTAGGATGGTTTTAGGCTTGACAACAGTAGGGGCGGGCCTCCGTAGATCGCGTCGCCAACGATGGGCAGGCGCAGGTGCCTGAGATGGACGCGGATTTGTTCGGCGCGCCCGGAGAAGGGACGGCATTCCAGCAACAGGCAGCCGGCGGCGGTGAATCTTTCGCGCACGGTGAATTCGGTGCGGGCGGTTTTGCCGGCTTTCGGGTCCACCCGAATGACTCCGGTTTGGAGGGGGTGCGGGGCGAGGGCGGCGTCGGTGGCGAAGGTGTCCTCGCTCCTGGAGCCGCGCGCCAGCGCGACGAAGGTGATGTGCGGTTTGGCCGCGCCAAATTGATTGGCCAAGGCCACCAGCGCGGGCTTGGTTTTGGCCAGGAGGACAACGCCGGTGGTGGCGGCGTCCAGGCGGTGCGCGTTCATCAGCCATGCCAGGCCGCGCTCCTTGGCCCACGGCGCGCCCCGCTCGATGCCGCGATGCAGCAACTTCATCAGGCTGGGCCGGTCCGGATCGTTGCGGTCGGGGGAAACGGGCAGGCCGGCCGGTTTGTTCAAGGCCAGCAGCACATCGTCTTCCCAGAGGACGGGTATCTCCCAAAATTGCCCGGTCTCCGGCGCGGAAAGTTTGACCGGCTGGGCCACGCTAGAGTGGATTAAATGATTCTGTAGCGACATGTTATTTTTCGAGGGGCCTCTCAAGGCAGGGTCGCCTCGCCGAGGCGACCGCTTTGGCAAGGACCCTCCGCGGACGGCTCGGCGAGCCATCCCTACCAAGCAAGGACTCCCGCGCGGACGGCTCGGCGAGCCGTCCCTACCAAGTCAATTTCAGTCGCCACGACATTGTTTAGCCCACGCTAACCTGAGGGTGGCGGCTCGACGCCGGCGGCGGTCTTGGCGGCGGGCCGCACGACATGCAATTGCATTTCTCGGCCCATCCAGATGCTAAAGGCGGCCATTTGGCGCTGTTCCCGCTGCGTGGCCAGGAACGCCGGCAAATCCCGCTGCATGATCTCATCAGACACCGGGGTCTCTGCTTTGAGATAGACGAGGAAACCGCCGGTCTCGGTCGGTTCAAAAGGCGACACCTGGCCTATTTTCAGTCCTTGAAAGCAGTATCGGGCAATGAGCGCGAATTCATTCGGGTCTTCGACTTCGGGGATGGACCTGGTTTCAATGGTAAAAGGCGTGAGGACTTGCGGCTTGATTTTCTGCTCGGCGCAGATGTCGTCGAAACTGAGGTCCTTGGCCAGGCCGGCCTGCGCGGCGACTGCAAATTTTTCGCCGGCCTGTTCCGCCAGTTCCCTGGCCTTGCTGTCGCGATAATCCTCGGTGACCTTGGCGCGGACGACATCGAACGGCTGGTTCTCACTGTGCAACACGCGCTCCAAGCCGAGGAAGAAAAAGCCGTTGGTGGCCGGAAGCAGCCGGTATTGCTCTTCCGGATCGCCGGGCAGGCCCCGGGCAAGTTCCGCCGGATAAGCGTCTTCCAGAAGCATGCGGTTCAGACGCGCCAATACCCAGCCGGTCGGCTCGCGCTTCATCAGGTCGCTGGTTTCAGGGCGCAACGGGATATCCTTGAACCGGCCGCTCTCGTAAATGCTGGATTCTCCAATGATCTTGTTAAGAGCATCCAACACCACATCCTGGCCTATCGCCTGATTGGTCACCGACGCCAGCGAGTTGGTGAGCGCATCCTGGTCCGGCTTTGACAAACCTTGCCACAGAAAAGCGGACACGGGATCGGACTGCCGGGCCAGCCGGGCTGCCAGTTTCGGCAAGTCCTTGATGTCCTCCGCCGTGAACGCCGAGGAGTCGGTGTTTTTCATTTGGAGGAGCATGTTCAGATACACGGCGGGGAATTGCATCTCGGCGGGCGGGTGCTCCGCGTCGAAGGCCGGGGTGGTCAAGACGGCCACCCCGTTGGTGGCGGCGAATTTCTCCAACTCCGCCTTGGTGATGGACTGATTAGTGATGGCCGGAGTGGCGGCGGGTTGATTGGTGTCAAGCGGATTTTTCCTGCGCCCTTCAAAAAACAATTGCATCAGTTGCATGGCGTTGGTGTGGGCGGCATTGGCGGCCACATACTGCAGGCGGTAATCCAGCTTGATCTTGGCCTTGGCCGCCTCGGGGGTGAGCGTATTGCCCGCCTCGTCCTTGTAAGTGGACGGGTCCCGGCTCCGGTAGAGGTCGTCAATTTGCGCGTCCAGGTTGGAAGCTCCGGCCATCATCTTGTCAGCCACGTCCAGATAATTGGTGAAATAGAACGGGATGTAGTTGACCTGTTCCCGTTCGGGCAGACGGTAGTTGGCCTGTTGGTTGGTGTAGAATTGCCCCACCTCCTCCGGCGTCACCGCGATTTGCGCGGTGTAATTGGTGAGGGGAAACCGGGCCATCTCGACCGTCATGGACAAATGCTCGCGCTGGAAGAAAAACTCCGCCTCCTTGGAGGTGATCAGGTCCCCGTTCATGCCGTAGAGTTGGATCAACAGCTCGGCGCCCACTTGATCGCGCACCCAGCGGTAAAAGTCGTCCTCGGTCACTTTGCCCGCTTCGTTGAGCGTATTTTTCACGAAGTCCTCAAACTTGTCCTTGGGAAAGACCTGGCCCGCCGGGATGCCGAAGACTCTCCGGGTAAAAAGGGCGGTGGTTTCCAGCGGCACGTCCAGGTTCAATTCTTTGATCTTGGCCTCGATGTAGAGTTGCTGGAAGGCGACGTTGGGCAATGCCTGCGAGGTTTCCTGCGGCGTCGGCCAATGTCCCTCCCTCATGCGGATGGCGATTTTGGCCACCCGCAAGGCCGCCTCGTATTGAAGCGGGGTGACCGGCTCCCCGTCAATGGAGCCGACTGGAGTGGAGGCGATGGAACCGCCGCCGCCGGCGCCGCTCCGGTTGGCCATGGGCGTCAGGTAATAGACAAAGGTAACGATGGTCGCGACGATGATGATCCACATGATCGTCTTGTGGTGGCGCCGAAATGTATTGGTCATACTATGCTTTCAAATGCTGTGTCACTTCGCAAGGAGTCAAAATAGCCGCCTTGCGGGCGGCGGGTCAAACGCAAAAGCAGCCTTTTTTTGAAATCCGTCAGTGAGGGAGGGCAAAGGTAGGGCGAGACTCTGTCGAGCCGTGACTCGATTGCGGATTGCGGATTGCGGATTGCGGATTGCGGATTGCGGATTGCGGATTGCGGATTGCCCCTAATGGTAGGGCGAGACTCTGTCGAGCCGTGACTCGATCTGGCCTCTGACCTCTGATCCCTGACCTCTGACCTCTGAAAGTCATGGCTCGATCCCGATGCATCGGGACCCTACCATCCAAGAGTGACGCATTTCAACCGCCCTTAATTCCCCCTTGACCATTCTCCACTTATCAGCTAATTTGAATCAAGTGAAAATGGCAATGCCCAAATTTCAGTTGCCTTTGCCTAATTTCACTTAAGTTAGGTTGGTGAAGCCCATTATCCATTAAATTATATGGCCTACAAAGACATCACCCCGCCCGCCGGCGGCAAAATCGCCGTCGCCGACGGCAAGCTCACTGTTCCCCGGAATCCCATCATCCCCTTTATCCGCGGCGACGGCACCGGGCCGGACATCTGGGCCGCCAGCGTGCGGGTCTTTGACGCGGCCGTTCAGGCGGCCTATCGCGGCGAAAGGAAGATCGCCTGGTTCGAGGTCCATGCCGGCGAAGAGTCTTTCAGGAAGTTCAACAACTGGCTGCCGGACGACACCGTCGCCGCCTTCAAGGAATTTCTCGTCGGCATCAAAGGGCCGCTGACCACGCCGGTCGGCGGCGGCATCCGTTCGCTCAACGTCGCCCTGCGCCAGATGCTCGATCTCTACGTCTGCCTCCGCCCGGTCCAATACTTCGCCGGCGTCCCCTCCCCGGTCAAGCATCCCGAAAAAGTGGACATGGTCATCTTCCGCGAAAACACCGAGGACATCTACGCCGGCATCGAATACCCCGCCGGCTCGCCCGAGGCGCAAAAAGTCCTGGACTTCATCGCCGCGGAATTCCCGAAAGATTTCAAGAAAATCCGTTTCGGCACGGAAGCCGCCGCATGCGAATTTTTGGAAAAGGTCGGGATGAAGGAAGGTTGCGGCGGCGTGAAAGTCGGGGTCGGCATCAAAACCGTCAGCGCGCCCGGCTCGTCCCGGTTGGTGGTGTCGGCCATCAAATACGCCATCGAGAACCGGCGCAAGTCCGTGACGCTCGTTCACAAGGGCAACATCATGAAATTCACCGAAGGCGCCTTTCGCGATTGGGGCTACAAAGTCGCCCGGGAAATTTTCGGCGCGGTGGAAATGGACGGCGGGCCGTGGTGCAAAATCCCCGCCGGCAAACCCGGCGCCGGCCTGGTCATCAAGGATGCCATTGCCGACATCGCCCTCCAGCAGGTGCTCACCCGCCCGGAGGAGTTCGATGTGCTGGCCACGTTGAATCTCAACGGCGATTACCTGAGCGACGCCCTGGCGGCGCAAGTCGGCGGCATTGGCATTGCGCCCGGCGGCAACATCAATTACGTCACCGGCCACGCCATCTTCGAAGCCACCCACGGCACCGCCCCCAAATACGCCAACCTGGATCGCGTCAACCCCGGCAGCGTGGTATTGAGCGGGGAAATGATGTTGCGCTACCTCGGCTGGAACGAAGCGGCGGATTTGATCTTGAAGGGCCTCAATGGCGCGATTGCCTCCAAGCGCGTGACCTACGATTTCGCCCGCCTCATGCCTGGCGCCACGGAAATCAAGTGCTCCGAATTCGGCGACAACATCATCGCCCACTTTTAGAACTTGCCATGCCCACAAGCCTCCGAGTCGCATCCCCGCCGCCCAAGCCGCTGCTGATTTTCGACGGCGATTGCGGATTCTGCCGCCGCTGGGTTGCCCGCTGGCGACGCGCCACCGGGGACGCGCTTGATTTTTTGGCGTTCCAGGATGAAACGGCGGCAAAAAGATTCCCTGAAATTGCCGTCGCGGATTTTGCAAGCGCCCTCCACTTGATTTTCCCGGACGGCTCGGTGTACACCGGGGCGGAGGCCGTCTTCCGCTCGCTGGCGGCGGCCGGGGTGAAGCGCCGGCTCCTCTGGTGCTACTGCAAGATGCCCCTTTTCGCCGGCGTGTCGGAATGGATTTATGGCCGGGTGGCCGCGCACCGCCGGTTCCTTTCCAAACTGGACCGCTTTTCCCATTGCGGATTGCGGATTGCGGATTGCGGATTACCAAGAAAACCGCGATGAAGCCGTTTTCTTCTTTAAGTGATCGCGCAAAAATAGCTTCTGGACAGGAGGCGTAATTCAAACCTTTTCAAAAAGAATGCGATGTCAGAAAAATGGGGTCAGAAAAATGAGAGTTCCCCGCCTCGCTTTAAACGGGGGGGCGGGGTGTATTATATTTCTGACCCGGATATTTCTGACATCCTCTTCGAGAAAAATCGGATATAATTTTTGGGCGAACGCCAAGCAGCGAGGAGCCTCCAACTCGAACCGGAAATGAGGTTCTTCAATGTTTTCACTTGACTCAATAACATCGTCTCAAGGTATTGCAAAGGCCTGTTCTTCAATCCCAAAGGGATTGGATCATTCAGCCCAGGGTTGGCCCGATTCCGAGAGGGCCTACCCTGGGTTGCCGTATTATATTTGACAATCCTGAAAGGGTTGCATCCCAACGCCTGATGGAGGAGATACAACTCTTTCAGAGTTGTGATTTCTCCATCTTCCCACCCAGGGTAGCTCGTTGCCTCGCAACCCTGGGCTGAGTGCTTCAATCCCTTTGGGATTGCCGTCATGAACCACGCGTCAAACCAACTTCCGGTATTTCTTGTCCTCGGCCATTTTCCTGACCAGGTCCTTGACTCTCTGCGCCTGGCTTTTGTGCGCCAGCAACACCGCGTCGTCCGTTTGCACCAGGATGCAATTGCGAAGGCCGGCCACCGCGATGGGCGTCCGGTTCTTCGTTCTTGCGTCAAATATAATGTTCCCCTCCGCGCCAACCTGGATGAAATCCGCCGCCGCGCAGTTCCCCGCCGCGTCCGCCGGCAGATGCCGGCCCAGCGCGGTCCACGATCCCAAATCATCCCACGCGAACGAGCCGTCGGCCACCACGACATTCTGCGCGTGCTCCATCAGCGCGTAGTCAATGGAGATTTTTGGCAGCGCGGGATATTCCTTCGCCAGAATCTTGTCCAGCTTCGGCGTGCCGGCCGCCTCGAACCAGCGCCGGCAGGCCGCCGCCAGTTCCGGCTGGTGCTTCTCCAGTCCTTGCGTGATGGTGACGAAGGACCAGACGAACATCCCCGCATTCCAGCGGTAATTGCCGCTGTTCACATATTCCTGCGCCCGGTCAAAATGCGGTTTCTCCACAAACTGTTCCGCCTTGTAGAAAACGGTTTCATAACTGGCTCCGCTTGGCGCGGGCAGGACATTGCCCACGCGAATGTAACCATACCCGGTCGCCGGCTCGGTGGGCTTGATGCCGATGGTCACCATCACCTGGCCGCGGCCTGCCAGGTCGAAACAATCGGCCAGAACCCGCTGGAATTTCTTCTCTTCCGCGATGACGTGATCGGCGGGAAGCACGGCCATGACGGCGCTGGTGGAGCGTTGCCCCGCAACCGCCGCGCCGAGCGCGACGGCGGCGCAAGTATCGCGTCCCACCGGTTCGGCGATGACATTCCCGGCGGGAAGTTTGGGCAACTGCTTCCGCACCGCCGCGGCCTGCGCGGCGTTGGTGATGACAAGTATATTGTCCAGCGGCGCCAGCGGCAGCACGCGGTCCACCGCCTGCTGGAGAAAGGACCGCTTGCCGAACAGTGTGATCAGGTGCTTGGGCATTTTCTCGCGGCTGACCGGCCAGAACCGCTCCCCGCGCCCCCCCGCCATGATGATGACAAACCGCTCGCTATTTTGTTTTGATGTTTTCACAAGTAATATTGGTTTCATGGGGACGGCTGTTTGACGGCATTGATGAGGGCGGAGGTGAACTCCATCACGCGCGGAACCAAGTCGGGGGATTGGCCGTGGAGCGCGATTTGGTTGACTATCGCGCTGCCAACCACCACGGCATCCGCGCTTGCCGCAACGGTCCGCGCCTGCTCCGGCGTGGAAATGCCAAAGCCGACCGCAATGGGCAACCCGGTGTGGGCGCGAATCCGGGCGGTCATTTGGCCAATGGCGCCGGACACTTTGGCCTGCATCCCGGTCACGCCTTCGCGCGAGACGTAATAGACAAAGCCCGTGGCCCGTTTGACGATCAATTCGATGCGCTCCTCGGGCGTCGTCGGGGCGACCAGGTAAATGACGCACAGGCCGGCCTGGCGCATCAACGCTTCGTAGTTCTCAGATTCCTCGGGCGGCAAGTCCAGGGCCAGCAGGCCGTCCACTCCCGCCGCGGCGGCATCGCGCACAAATGTTTCCAAGCCGTGCCGGTGGATGAGATTGAAGTAGATGTAAAGGACGATGGGGATTTGCGATTCCTGGCGGATGCGGGCCACGGTTTGGAGAACTTTGCGGGGCGTGGTTCCCGAAGCCAGGCCGCGTTGGGCCGCCAGTTGGTTGACCGGTCCGTCGGCCAGCGGGTCGCTGAAGGGAACGCCCAATTCCAAAACATCCACGCCCGCGCGGTCAAAGGCCAGGGCCAGTTGGCGGGTCGCCTCCAGGTTTGGATCCCCGGCGCCGATGTAAACAATAAAACCCGCCGCGCCCTGTTCTTTCAGGCGGTCAAACCGTTGGATAATGCGATTCATCGCGGACAGAATGGCAACAATCCAGCCTGTCGGCAAGGCTGGGAAACCGGGGGGTGCAGGACAAAAATCTTCGGTAACTATTCAGGTAGGGACAGCGTGCCGCGCTGTCCGCGCCGCATCCAGTGGCGCAACGGATCACCCCCAGGACGCCTCGGCGAGGCGTCCCTACCTGAATAGTTACGAACATGATAAGCGAGGACAGGCCCATTCGCGGTCCGCATCGCACGCGCTCAGACCAGCCCGAAACGGCGGTGGCGGCGGGTGTATTCTTCCAGCGCCTCAAAGAACTGGGGTTTGCGGAAATCCGGCCAGAGGGTCGGGGTCACCACCAGTTCCGCGTAGGAAATTTGCCACAGCAAAAAATTGCTGATCCGCATCTCCCCGCTGGTGCGGATGAGAAGGTCGGGGTCGGGATAATTCCGGGTGTAGAGATGCTGGGAAAACAAGGATTCGTTGATCTCGGCCGGGTCCAACTGGCCGTCCTTAATCTTCTGGCCGATGCCGCGCACCGCCTCCACAATCTCCGTGCGCCCTCCGTAACTGAGGGCCAGGATGAGCGTCAGCCCGTTGTTCCGGGCCAGGGCGGCCTGGGTTCGCTTCAACTGCTCCTGCACAAATTCCGGCAGCCGGTAGATTTGGCCGATGGCGTCCAGACGCACGTTGTTCCGGTTCAGTTCGCCGATCTCGTTCTTCAGGAACCGCGCCAGGTATTGCATCAGCGTGTCCACTTCGTCCTTGGGCCGGTTCCAGTTTTCCACCGAGAAGGCGTAGAGCGTCAATTGCTTGACACCGGCTTCGCCGGCGGCGCGCACCACCGCCCGCACCGACTCGACGCCGTGCCGGTGGCCTTCCACGCGCGGCAGGCGCCGCTGCTTGGCCCAGCGCCCGTTGCCGTCCATGATAATGGCGACATGGCCTGGAATGGTGGCCTTGGCCTGCGCGCTGAGATGGATTGGCCCGCCCGCCATAAGCAGCCTCACACAAAAATCGTCTGTTCCCGCGCCGGGCCGACCGACACCATACCCAGCCGCGCGCCGGTCAAATCCGCCAGCGCCTTCAAATAATTCCGCGCCGCCCGGGGCAAGTCCTTCCAGGCGCGGCAGTGCGTGGTGGGCGCAAGCCAGCCGGGAAATTCCGCGTACACCGGCTCGCACTTGGCCAGCAACTCAATGTCCGCCGGCATGTAGTCCAGCCGCGCCGTTCCCGCGCGATAGGCGATGCAGACCTTGATGTTCTCCACCGTGTCCAATCCGTCCAGGTTCGTCACCGCCAGTTCGTCAATGCCGTTGATAATCGTGGCGTAATGGGTGGCCACCGCATCGAACCATCCGCAGCGCCTGGCCCGGCCCGTCGTCGCGCCGAATTCGCGCCCCATCCCGTGCAACAAGTCGGCTATCTCCGCCGACTCCGCCGGCAGCGGCCCTTCCCCGACGCGCGTCGTGTAGGCCTTCATCACGCCCACGACGCGCTCCATCCGGTGCGGCGCGACGCCCGAGCCGGTGCAGGCCCCGCCCGCCGTGGTGTTGGAAGAGGTCACGAACGGATAGGTGCCGTGGTCAATGTCCAGAAACGTCCCTTGCGCGCCCTCGAACAGGATTTCCGCGTTCCGCCGCATCGCCTCGTGCAGCAGCACCACCGTATTGACTACATATGGTTTCAAACGGTCCCCCGCCGCGCGGTACTCCGCGTGGACTTTGGCGAAGGAAAGCGGCCTGGCCCCGAAGGCGCGCAAAATCTCGTTGTTCTCGCGGATCTTCACGCGGAGGAGCGCCTCGAAACGGTCCGGGTTGACCAGGTCAATCATCCGCAGTCCCGTCCGCGCCGCCTTGTCGCCGTAGGCGGGGCCGATGCCGCGTTTGGTGGTGCCGATCTTGTTCTTGCCCTTGAGCGCCTCGCGCTGCGAGTCCAGTTCGCGGTGGTAGGGAAAGACCAGGTGGCAGGACTCGCTCACGCACAAATTCTTGACGCGCACCCCCTTCTGCTTCAAATCCTCAATTTCCGCCACCAAACTCACCGGGTCCACCACCACGCCGTTGCCGATGACGCAGGTTTTTCCCGGCCGCAGGATGCCGCACGGGATCAGGTGCAGGACATATTTCTTCTTGCCGAGGAACACCGTGTGGCCGGCGTTGTTGCCGCCCTGGGTGCGGACCACAATCTCCGCCTTCCCGGTCAGCACGTCAATGATTTTGCCTTTGCCCTCGTCGCCCCACTGGGCGCCGACTAAAATCGTATTGGCCATAATTTCCTTACATGCTTCAACTGGTCGTTCAAGGTCGTTTATGCCGCGACAACAAAAATCCCCGAAATGTAAATTCGGGGCCTGTCGCGAGTCTTTACAGGCAGAAATTAGAGACCCGCCGCCCAAAGTTCAAGAACTAAAATAACCCATTTCAGTCTTCCGGCGGTTCGAGCAGTCGGCGAGGCAGACAGATCCGCCTCGGCGCGGCCCGAAATGCCGGCGCGCAAATTCATTTGCCTATTATAGGAGCCGATGAAGCCGCCGGCAAATCCGCCGCGTCCATTTCCAATCATCACAAAACAAATAAGGAGGTGATCCAAACACAGGCGAAGACCGCCAGACCCATGATTAAAGTGGAAGACGTATAGATCCTCAAAGTGGATGCGGCATCGAGGTCCGAGAAATTTGCGACCACCCAGAAATAGGAATCATTGGCGTGAGAAACGACCATGGAACCCGCGCCCATGGAAAGCATTGCGAATATCCGTCCCCATTGCGAGTCGAGTCCCAGCATCGAGATCATAGGCGCAACAAAGGAGGCCGTGGTGATGATTGCAACCGTGGATGAACCTTGCGCTGTTTTCATGGCTGTCGCTATGAGAAATGGCACAACCAGGCCGATGCGGGTGCCGGCCAACAGCCTGCCCATTGCTTCACCGGCGCCTGTCGCTTTGATGACCATTCCGAACATCCCGCCAGCGGCAGTAACTATCAGGATAGGGCCTGCCTTTTCTATGGCTTCAGAAATAATGGAATTCACGGATGCTATAGTCCTGTTCTTTATCAGCAGCAGCGCCATGACCGCGCCGATGGACAAGGCAAACAACGGTTCACCGGGAAGGAGAAGCAATCTGGAGATGAAGCTCTGCCCTCCATCAATCATCAAAAACAGCGATTTCAGGGCTATCAGCAACAAGGGGAGCGCAATGGGCATTAAGGACCAAAATGCAGACGGAAGCCGGCCCTGCACAATGTCATTGTCCACCTCAATCTCCCTGGCCGGAGCATAATGGCGCCTTCCCGTCAGCCACTTGCTCCAGAAATAAGCGGCAAGCGCGCCGGGGATGGCAAAGACTGTGCCTATGACAATGAGATATCCGATATTGACTTTGAAAACGGCGGAAGCAGCAAGGACTCCCGGATGCGGGGGTATCAGGCAATGAACCGAGTAAAGTGAACAGCCAAGGACGGTTGCCATAAACGGCATTGGCAACCCGGATTTCGCGCTTAATGATTTGGAGAGGCCGCTGAGAATGATGAATCCGGAATTGCAGAATATCGGCACCCCGGTAATAAATCCCGTTATGCCAAGGGCCTGCGCGCTTTTATGTTCTCCTATTTTTGAAAGGATGAATCTGGCAATGCTGAGAGTCCCCCCGGTTTTGTCAAGCGCAATGCCAATGATGGCGCCGAAAATGATAAGGAATCCGATGGAAGCCATGGTGTTTCCGAATCCTTCCTGGAGTGTATTGACAATAGTCTTCGCCGGAAGAACCGCCGCCGCAAGGAATATGGAGACAATAAAAAGGCTGATGAACGCGGCCAATTGCAGTTTTGAAGTGAGATAGATTATTGCAATGATGCTTATCCCGACAATAATTGTGGTCAATAGTACACTCATAAATTAGGATCCGTTGGCTGGCAGGAAATCGCTTTTCGCGCGCGCCGGGGAGTTGACCGCCGGGCGGGCAAGCTCGAAACGCGCGCGCGGCAGGATGCCTTGCTCCGTGATGGCGGGGTTGACGTTGGGATGCCCGATTGCGCCAAGCTTCCCGGCCTTGAGGCAAAAGCGCCGCTGAGAAATCGTTGTTCTTCCATGCGAAGAAATTACAATGAAAAGCCCGGCGCGCGCCATAAGTTTTTCACCCCGGCCGGCGGCCAGGGCGAACGCGGGGCCGCCGGAGCGGGGGCCGGCGGGATGCCGGCCAAGCGCCCGCCCCGATGTGCAAGCCGCGTTTGCCGAAGCCACTTACGACTCGGATTGGGCAGGGCGGGACTCCCCGCGACCGGATTGCGCATCGGCGTGTTGTTCCGCGGCAGGGCGAGGCTTCCAAGGAACCCGGAAGGGACGGAAAGGACGGAAGGGACGCAAGGGACGAATGAGACGAATGGTTTCCTCCAATAGATTTGGGGTTCCTTGGCGCAATGCACCGCATTGGGCGGTTGGGGTCTCCTAAGGAGCTTGGACCGCCGGCTACGGAGGGGCGGGTTGATCGAGGAGTTGGCGCACTTTGCGGGCCAGGGCGGACGGGGTAAAGGGTTTTTGCAGACGGGCCACGCCTTGCTTCATCACGCTTTGACCCGGGATGGGTTTCCCGTTGAGAATGGGGGTGAGGAGCACCCGGATGCGCGGGTGCAACGCCCGCAAACGGCCCGCCAGATCCCGGCCGCTCATGTCAGGCATGATGTCATCGGTGACTAACAAATCAATGTCCCCGTCCGCGCACAGCTCTGCCATGCCGCCGACGGAGATCAAGACGGTGTAACCGAGCCGTCTTAACAAGGCCGCGGCCATCTCGCGCAGGGCCGGATCGTCCTCGGCGAGCAGAATGGTCTCTGTGCCGCGCGGGGCGTCAATCGGGCCGGAACCCTGGATGGGAATTGCCGGCAGAGGTTCCACTTGCGGCAGGAAGATCTTGAAGGTTGTGCCTTTGCCAACCTTGCTGTCAATACTGATATGGCCGCCGCTTTGTTTGATGATGCCGTGGCAGGCGGCCAAGCCCAGTCCCGTTCCGTTGCCGATCCCTTTGGTGGTGAAGAACGGCTCAAAGGCGCGTTTCATTGCCTCCTCGCTCATTCCCACTCCGGTGTCCGTGATGGCCAGCATGACGTAGTCCCCCGGCTTCAATTCCGGGTCACGGCCCGGGCTGTCCTGGCGGACGGTGAGGTTGGAGGTTTCCAGGACGAGGGTGCCGCCGTTGGGCATCGCGTCGCGGGCATTGATCGCCAGGTTGACGATCACCTGCTCAATCTGCCCGGCGTCCGCCCGGACCGCCTTGAGGCCGGCTGCGGGAACGCTGCGGACGGTCACGCCATCGCCCAGGAGTTGGCGCAACATGCTGTCCATGCCCGCCAGGACCCGGTTGAGATCGAGGACTTCGGGCTGGAAAATCTGTTTGCGGCCAAAAGCCAGGAGTTGGCGCGTCAAGGCGGCGGCGCAGTCGGCGGCGGCGCGGATTTGGACGGCGTTATGGCTCAGGGGATTTCCCGGGGGAAGATCTTCGAGCAGCAATTCACTCTGGCCGATGATGGCGGTCATGAGGCTGTTGAACTCGTGGGCGATGCCGCCCGCGAGTCTGCCGACGGTTTCCATTTTTTGCGATTGGAACAACTGCGCTTCGAGGCGTTTGCGCTCGGTGATGTCGGCAAATATAACCACACAGCCGCGGGACCGTCCATTCTGATCACAAACCGGCGCGCAGAAGTATTCGACGGCAAAGCTGGTGCCATCTTTCCGCCAGAAGACCTCGTCCGTCACGCGGCGAAGCGCTCCATCTCGCAAGGTCGCGTAAATACAACACTCGCTTTGCGGGTAGGCGGCGCCATCCGCCCGCGTATGGTGCATTGTGGAATGGGCTGGCTTGCCGATCAGTTCGGAGACCTCATAGCCAAGCATTTTTGCGGCGGCAGGATTTTCAAACTTGATTCGCCCATCAAGGTCAACCCAATGCACGCCCTCCCCGATGGAGTTCAAAATGAGCGCGTATTCCGTGCGTAGCCGCTCCATTCGTGCTTCAAGCCGTTTGCGCTCGGTGATGTCCTCAATGGCGGCCACGGTGCGCGCGGGCTGGCCCGAGGCGTCCCGGATGATAGTCATATTGACATTCACCCAGGTCAGCGCGCCGTCCTTGCGGACATAGCGTTTCTCCATGCGGTAATCGGAGGCCTCCCCGCGCACGACGCGCTCGAATGCCTCCCGGTCGGGCTGCCGGTCTTCCGGGCAGGTGATATCTGCAATGTGCATCTGGAGCATTTCCTCGGCGGAGTAACCGGTGATATCGCACATCTTCTTATTGACCCGCACCCACTTTTTGGTGCGCGGGTCGGCTTGGGCGATGCCGACAGAGGCCAGATCGAAAATGGCACGAAATTGTTCCTCGCTCTGGCGCAGCGCCTCCCCCGCCCGCTTGCGCTCCGTGACGTCCTGTTTGATGGCGATGTAACGCGCGATGCCGCCGGCGGCGTCCCGCAACGGGGTGATCGTCATCTCTTCAACATAGAAGCTGCCGTCCTTGCGGCGGTTGGTCAGTTCCCCGCTCCAAACCTGGCCGGAGGAAATCGTCTGCCAGAGTCGCCGGTAGAAGGCCTCGTCCTGGCTGCCACTTTTCAGGACGCGCGGGTTTTGCCCGACGGCCTCCTGGGCGCTGTAGCCGGTGAGGGCCGTGAAGGCGGCGTTGACCGATTGGATCGTGCCAATGGAATCGGTAATGACGATGGCGTTGGCTGCCGCATCCAGCGCGGTAGTCTGCACGCGAAGTTGCTGCTCGGCGCGTTTGCGGCCGGAAATGTCGCGGTAGGACCAGATTCTGCCGTAGTAAGTTCCGTTTTCGCCAATCACGGGAGAGGAGTATCGGTCCAGAACCGTCCCGTCTTTCAGATCAATTTCATCGTGCCGGATTTCCTCCGGGTGGGCATAAAGATGATTGACTGATTTGATGTACCGCTCCGGATTCGTGGTCATATCCGCGACCCAGCGGAGCCGGTTCCCGTTGTCTTTCTCGGCGGCGATGCGCGCCGGGATTTTGAAAATGTCAACAAAACGCTGGTTGTGGAGGAGCTTCTGCTTCTCCCGGTCAACGACCAGGATTCCGTCTATGGAGGAATTGACCAGGGCCTCGAGGAACGCGGTCTTCCATTGCAGTTCCCTGCCGTCCTGCTCGGACGCAGGACGGTGGATGGCGGCCTTGGCGCGCGAATTCATGCAGGCGCTCATTCCGGCGCGGCATCCAGCATCTCGCGCACTTTGCGGAGCAGGGAGGCCGGGGTGTAGGGTTTGGGCAGAAACGCCACGCCCGGCCCAAGCGCCCCCTGTTGATTCATGGCGTCATCGGTGTAGCCCGAGGTGAAGAGAATTTTCATGTCGGGATGGGTTGTCCTGAGCCACTCTGCCATGACTTTGCCGCCCATGAGGGGCATGATGACATCGGTGAGCGCCAAACGAATCGGGGAACCTTTATGGTCGCGCGCCCGATGCAACGCATCCTGGCCGTTGGCGGCCGGCAGCACTTCATAACCGTGAGCTTCCAAGATGCCGCAAGCCAGTTGCCGCACCGAGGGATCATCTTCCACCACCAGCACGGTTTCCGTCCCGCCCGGCAACGGCCCGGTCCGGCTGGGCCGGTTGGCGGCCGCCAGCGGCTCTTCGACGCGCGGGAAGAAGATTTTGAAGGTCGCGCCTTTGCCAGGCTCGCTTTCCACGGCGATATGGCCGCCGGATTGTTGGACGATGGTCTGGCAGGTGGCCAGGCCCAAACCGGTGCCCTGGCCCTTGGGCTTGGTCGTGAAAAAGGCCTCAAACAAACGGGCCTTGACCTCGGCGGTCATGCCGGTTCCCGTGTCACTGACACTGAGCATCACATAGTCTCCGGGAATGGCGCCAGGGTGAGCACTCGCGTAGTCTTCATCGAGGGTGGCATTGCCGGTGGCGACGGCGAGCCTGCCGCCGTCGGGCATGGCGTCGCGGGCGTTGACGGCCAGGTTCATCAGCACTTGCCCGACGTAGCCGGAGTCGGCCTTGATGCGTCCGATGTTTTTTCCGGGAACCATCGTCATTTCGATGTTCTCGCCAATGAGCCGCCGCAGCATTTTTTCCAGGTCTTTCACCGCGTCGTTCAGGTCGAGCACGACGGGTTCCACCTTTTGCTTGCGGCTGAAGATGAGCAGTTGCCGGGTCAACCCGGCGGCGCGCTCCGAGGCGTGGCGGATGACCTCGGTGTGATTTTGGAGCGGACTTTCCGGGGCCAGGCCTGCGGCGATCAAATCGTTGTAACCCATGATGACGAAGAGGATGTTATTAAAGTCATGGGCCACGCCGCCGGCGAGTTGGCCGATGACTTCCATCTTCTGCGCTTCGATGAGTTCCCCTTCCAACCGCCGGCGCCGGGCCTGTTCTTCCACTCCGTGCAGAGCGCGGCGGACGGCGGGGAGGAGACGCGAGAGGCGGCCCTTGAGGATATAATCCGTCGCGCCGCTTCGGAGCGAGTCAATGGCCTGTTCCTCGCCCAGCGTGCCGGAGACATGGATGAAAGGAATGGCGGGCCATCGCGCGCGCGCGATTTTCAAGGCCGACATCCCGTCAAAGCCGGGCATGGTGAAATCGGAAAGGATCAGGTCAATGCCGCCCTTTTCGAGCGCCGCCACAAAATCATCGCGGCTTTGCGCGCGGGTGATCGAGCATGGGAGGCCCCCGGCTTCCAAGGCGGATTGAATCAGCGCGGCATCGTTGGGATCATCCTCCAAGTGCAGGATGTGGAGCGGGGATTTCATTCTTGACTGCCATGTCCCGCCTTCGTCACGCGCCGCGATTTGGCCCGGTTCCCCGGCCGGTGGCCGCTGACGCCCTGCCATTGTAGAATCCCCTGTATTCACTAGGCTTACAATAAGCTGGAAGCCCCTGTGTGCGCTATGGGGTATTCACCCCATTAGAGTAACCGGGCACAGGACAAAATTCTTGTGACTCTTCAGGTAGGGATCCCGATTCCGAATCGGGACCGCGCCGTCCGCGCCGCGTCCAGCGGCGCAACGGATGACCCCCCCGGACGCCTCGGCGAGGCGTCCCTATCTGATGAGACGAAGAAGTCAGCCGCTTGTGGCCGCAGGGCGCTGTGGTCTGCCCAGATGCTGTTCCAGGCAGGCAATCACTTCCTTCAGATTGACCGGCTTGGCCAGAAAGGGCTGGCCCCCGATATTGCCATGGGTTGCGCGGACCTCTTGCTTGGTGATGGCGGCGGTGAGGTACACGATCGGAACGCCCTTAATGGCGGGACTGTCATCGAGTTGGCTGGCCACCTCTCCGCCATCCATTTCCGGCATCATCACATCCAGCAGGATCAAGTCGGGCCGGAATTTCACCGCCGTCTCCAGGGCTGCCCCGGCAACGTTCTCCGTGGCGACCTCATAATCGCCGGTCTGCTCCAGGTTGAGTTTGAGCAAGCGGGTGATACTGGGTTCGTCGTCCACTACGAGGATGCGTTTTTTTTCGTTGTTCATCAATTTGTCCTCAAGGTTGGCCGAAGCGGGCGGCGCGGGAAATCCGGCCGACCCGCTTCTGCGGGTTGATTTCTGGTCACTATTCATGCAGGGACTGTCCGCGCCGCGTCCAGCGGCGCAATGGATCGCCCGCCCCGGACGCCTCGGCGAGGCGTCCCTACCTGATTAGTTACGATTTCTGGTCACGGCAAAACGCCGGGCAAGGCTCTGAGCAGCAGAGTCACCATCGCTCCGCCGGCGGGGGCGTTACGGATGTCAATCGCGCCGCCGTGAAGGTCAATGATCTTCTTGACGACCGAGAGGCCCAGCCCGGTGCCGACGCCGGTCGGCTTGGTGGTAAAGAAGGGATCGAAAATCCTGGGCAACAGGTCTTCCGGTATGCCGGTCCCGGTATCCTGCACCTCGAGAATGACCACCGACTCGCTGGGTTGGAACGGGGGGAAGGCCAGCGCGCCCGGCTTGAGGTCCCCGCCCAGGCGGCTGTGGCGGGTGGTGACCTTCAAGATGCCGCCCGAGGACATAGCCTGGAGGGCATTGATGAAGAGGTTGATCAAGACCTGTTCCATTTTGTTGCGATCCAGCGGCACCCACGGCAGATCCGGGGCCAGAGAGCGGACGAGGCTGACTTGGGCGGCGATGACCTGGTTGTTGACCAGCAGGAGCGAGCTTTCGACCAACCCATTCAAGTCCTCCGCCTTCGGCTCGAAGTCCGTGGCGGAGGAAAGTTGCACCATCTCGCGCACGATGACATTGGCCCGACTGACGGCGCCCCTCATGTCGCGCAGGACCAGCCCTGTGTTGTCGTTGCCGCCGGGGAGGTTATTGTCCAAATAGTCCAGCCCCATCAGAATGGTCTGCAAGGGGTTCTTGACTTCGTGGGCCACGCCGGCGGCCAGGGTGCCGAGGGATTCCAGTTTCGCGGCCTGGATCAATTCCAACTCGGTCCCCTTCAATTTCTCATGGGTGGCTTTGAGTTCCTCGTGGGCCGTCGTGAGAGCCGCCAGAGCCTGTTTCAACTTTTCCTCGGCCTGCTTGCGCCGGACTATCCCGCCCACCACATTGGACACGGCGCTTAGAAACTCCTTCTCCTTCGGTTCCGGCCGGTGATTGTCATTGAGATACAGGTTGATGACGCCCAGCACCTTGCCAGCCGAAAGGATGGGCACGCAGTAATGCCCATGCGGGGGCATGCCTTCGTAGCTGATCTTGTGGCGCTCGTCAATGTGCTCGCCAAACGCGATTTCACCCGACGCCGCCGCCTGGCCGCACAGACAGGCGCCAAAGGGCACAAGAGCGCAGCGGGCCTGCAAGCTGGCGGGCAGATTGCGATGGGCTTTCAGGACCAGGACGGACGAGTTGGCATCCACCACAAAAATGGCTCCTTTGGCTTGCAGCGACAACCATTGGACCGCCAGGAGTTGGTCTATAACCTGGAGTAAAGTTTCCTCCAGCGAGATGTCTTGCAGTGAAAAGGACAGCAAGGAATTGAGCACCTCCTGGGTCTGATAACTCCTCCGCAGCGCCAATTCCGCATGCTTGCGCTCGGTGATGTCGGTGGAAATGCCGCAGACGGCATAGGGCGCGCCGCTGGCATCCAACAACGGGAATTTGACCGAGAGGTAGGTGTGCGGCTGGCCGTCCAGAGGCAGGGTCTCCTCGAATTCCATAGGAGTCAGCGTCGCCAGCACCTGCTGGTCATGGTTGCGCAGAGTGCTCGCCGTCTCCAAGGGAAACAGGTCGTGCTGGGACTTGCCGATGGCGTCCTCGCGGCTGACATGGAACAGGAGCTGGAACCGGCGGTTGGTCAGGATATAGCGCCCCCGGGTGTCTTTGAGATGGATAACGGCCGGCGAGTTGTCCAGGATGGCTTGCAATTGCGCTTCGGCCAGGCGGTGCTCCTCCTCCGCGTGCTTGCGTTCGGTGACGTCGGACACCAGGCCGTCGTAGGTGATCAGCCGGCCCGACCTATCCTTGTGCGGCACGGGCGTGTTCCGGATCCAGCGGATCCTGCCGTCCTTGTGGACGATGCGGTGCTCCAGCGGCGGCGGCGTTTCCCCTTGGAGAATCCGCTCGGCCTGGGCAGTCACCGCGGGCCGATCCTGGATGTGGATCATGCGATACCACAGAAATGGGTCGGCGTCGAACTCGCTGGAAGTGTAACCGGTGACGGCTTCGCAGCCCGGGCCGTGGGAAGTCGCCGTTGGCCGGCCCTGTTCAACCGTCACCGTATAGACGTAGTCGGTGACGGAGGCGAGCAGGCGCTTGTACCGCTGTTCGCTCTCCTGCGCGGCTTGCTCGGCGAGCCTTTTGTCGTTGATTAGCAACGTGGTCTTCATCTTGATTCCAGACGCGATGATCGAAACTTCCAGACGCCCCGGGCCGCCGGGAGCGGAAATCGCCTCCGCAGGACAGCCGGCACTATTGATTCTCCGCCGAACCGGGAATTACCCGGCCTCTCGATTGCGACCTGCCGTCGGCGATGGTTTGCAGTTGAATCTTGGGAATTCATCTCAGCTAACACAACTATAAGCTGAACACCCTGCGTACGCAAATGGGGTGTTCACCTCAGTCCCAGCCCAGGCGACGCGGGGGAATGGAGTGATGAAGTGGTGGAGTGGTGGGTTCAAACCCCAATCCCAACACTCCAGCACTCCGCATCACTCCGTTGCCTCAATGTGCATATAAGGTGAATACCCCATTGCCAAGAGCCGTGCGGCGGTTTACTATGCCGAAATAATAATTCCAAAAACGCGAAAATGAGAGAGACCATGATGCCATGATCACGCGCGACCACCACAATCAAACGGAGTTTCTCAAGCGGTGTCTTCATTACAGCGAAAGCGCCGAGTGCCAGGAATTAAAGGAGGAGATCACCCGGCTTCAGCGCGACGCGCATTGCGTGCAGCGCGCGGCGTGGCTGATGGCTGCCTTGATTGTGCTGACGCTGACCGGCCTTGCCTACGCCACGATCTTGCTGGAGAACTTTCCCTACAGCGCGCCGCGGTTGATCGTGAGTCTTCTTTGCGCCCTGGGGGTGGGATCGGGGATCAGCCTCCTGGCATTTGTCGGCCTCGGGATGGTCTATCGCCGGAGGCTGGACCGGCGGCGGGAGCAATGCCGTCAGATGGTCGCCAGGCTGTTGGAGTCCCGGCTGGGCAAACCGGGTGCCGCGCCCCGGACGGAACCTGCCGTAAGCGATGCAAGCCACAGCCCGGTCCAGGACGCAGCCGGAAGCACTGGTTCTCCAGCTTCCGATCTTAATCTTAATCCTAATCTTAATCCTGGTCCCTGGGTCGAAGATCCAGCCGGAAGCAACGGGTCTTCAGCCACCGGAATCCCCGCCTAGACTGGTTTCAGAAAAACTGTATCCAAACGTGATTTGTCGAGGAGCCACTCAAGGCAGGGTCGCCTCGCCGAGGCGGACGGTTCGGTAAGGAGCACCGTCGGACGGCTCGGCGAGGCGTCCCTGCCAGGCGCATTTTTGAAGGCCATTGAAAATTGGCCATTGAAAATTTGTAATTTGTAATTAGTGTCCGGCAGAAAACTCTTGTTTTTGTAGAAAAGTAGCATGGTACATCAATCAAGATGAAGTCATTTGTTAATGAAACTGATCGTTTTTTCCTTTTTCCCCGGTTTGCCGAAAAA
>Ga0182027_10001210_pt1 | contig 43246 bp, 38 predicted proteins | sample 712E1DmetaG_FD_121300 | JGI IMG/M metagenome (GOLD analysis project Ga0182027, IMG submission 121300) | Permafrost microbial communities from Stordalen Mire, Sweden - 712E1D metaG (Illumina Assembly) | ecosystem: Environmental > Terrestrial > Soil > Wetlands > Permafrost | place: Sweden...
CGAATCCCGCGCTCGCACAGCACGACCTGCCCGTTGCCTTGGGCCAGGATGTATTCGGCCGCGGCCAACCATTCTTCGATGGTGCTCGACATGCCACGCTTGAGGAGGATGGGCCGGTCCACTTTGCCGACAGCATTGAGCAGGGCAAAGTTCTGCATGTTGCGCGCGCCGATTTGCAACATGTCCGATTTCTCGGCCACGGCGCGCACCTGCTCGGGTGACATGACCTCGGTCACGATGGGCATCCCGGCCGCCTTGCCCGCCGCCGCCAGCATGTCGAGACCTTCGAGGCCCAAGCCCTGAAACGCGTAGGGTCCGGTGCGCGGCTTGAAGACACCGCCGCGCAAGATGTGAGCGCCCTTGTCGCGCACGTAGAGCGCGGTCTTCTCAATCATCTCGGCCGACTCGACCGAGCACGGCCCAGCCATGACGACGAACCCGTCGCCGCCAATGAGGATATCGCCGACCCGAACCAGTGTGTCCTCGGAGCGCGTGGCTCGGTCCGCCAGCTTGTAGTGCTTGGAGGCACGCACGGCCGGCTTGGCCGGCGCGGTGACAGCCGAATCCTCGATGGCGGCGGCGGGCGCGGCCGGCCTCAGCTCCGACGCCTGCGCCTCCAGCGGCGTGGCTTTGGCCGGGTAGCAGCCCAGCACCTTGAGGTACAGCGCTTCGGTGCGCAGGGCTTCGAGCGCGGCGGCCACGCGCGGCTCGACCACGTTGCCTTCGAAGTCGATGAAGAACATGTACTCCCAAGGCCGATTGGGACGCGGCCGCGATTCCAGCTTGGTCAAGGAAAGGCCGTACTCGCCCAGCACCTGCAGACAGCGCAAGAGCGCGCCCTTCTCGTGCCGGGTCGAAAGAATCAGGCTGGTCTTGCACAACACGCGCTCGTCGACGGGCAAGGGCGCACGTGCCAGCGCCACGTAGCGCATGAGAATCTCGTCCTGGTTGCCGATGTCGCTGCGAAGAATGGCGAGCCCGTGCGCACGCGCCGCCTCGGGCGAGCCAATCGCGGCCAGCGTGGGATCCTTCGACTCGGCCACCACACGCATGGCATCGCGCGAATCCGCAAAGGGCGCGGTCTGGACCTGCGCGAGGCTGTCGATGAACGCCGAGCATTGTTCGAGCGCGAGGGGATGGGACGAGATGCGGCGCAGGGCCGGCAGCGGCACATCCGACATCGCCGCCAGGCACAGCTCGACCTTGAAGGAATCCTCGCCCACGATGTGCAGGTCGCGCTCGCGAAGCACGTCGTAGACCTGATTCATACTTCCCGCGATGGTGTTCTCGATGGGCAGGAAGGCCAGATCCGCCTGTCCCGAAACGAGGTGCTCGATGACCTGGGTGAGCGAGGCCAGTCCAACGAAGCGGCCGGTAAGTCCTTGGCTAGCCACATACTGCTCCGCCGCAAGCTGGTTGTAGGTAAGCGGTTGGCCCTGGTAGGCAAGCGTGATGTTGCTGCGCTCGCTGTCGACCAGCGAGGCGACCTGGCGACTGACCGAGTAGCCGATGATTTCGGAAAAGATTTTGCGCGCGAGCGGCCCCGAGATGCCGAGGGAGTTGGCCAGCGCCTCGACCCGGGCTAGCACCTCGCGCTCGCGCCCGGTATCGCGAATCGCCGTCGCGCGCTCGGCCTTGGCCTTGGAGATGAGCCCCACGGTTTCCAGTCGGCGGGCAAGCAGCCGAACGATCTCGTCGTCGGTTTTGTCGAGTTGCTGGCGCAGTTCGGTGAGGGCTGGCGTGGGCGGCATGGTGCTCATGGGCGAGCGACAGTCTAGCATTTCCGACCGCCACGATGCCCGCCAGCGGCCACGACCGAACCACGACCGAACTACGACGACGTCTCGTCGGCCCGTCAAGCGTCGCCGGAGGTCTTGGCGAAGTAGCCTTCCAAGAAGGTCGCGATCCGCCCCAGCTCGCCTTGCATCGCCGCGACTTCGGCCGCAAAGACCTCGGTTCGACCATTCTTGGCTGCGTGCTCGAGCTGACCCGCCATGCGTTGCAGCCCCGCGAATCCCAGGTTGCCACTCGACCCCTTGATGGCGTGGGCAACCGCACCAACCGTGCTGGCGTCGCCGCTCTCCACGGCGCGCAGCAATTCCTGGATCCGTTTTGCGCTGTTGGACTGGAACGAAAGCAGGAGCAGGGCGTAGTTGCCGCCGGGTGAGCCGGAGAAAAGCGCGTCCATTTCTCGAAAGCGCGCGCGATCCAGGTCGGGCGCGGCCGGACGGGCGGGGGGGGCTGCCGTCGCTTTTCCCGGCGCGGACGCGACGCGGTTCATGGCGCCCACACCCGTGTATCGAACCAGCGTCGTCGCCAGCCCCTTGCGAGTAAACGGCTTGCTGAGATACCCGTCCATCCCCGTCGCCAGGCACGTATCCTCGTCGCCCGCGATGGCATTCGCGGTCATGGCCACGATGGGGATGTGACCACCGCGCTGCTGCTCGAGGGCGCGAATGCGCACCGTGGTCGCGAATCCATCCAGGCGTGGCATCTGGCAGTCCATCAGCACCAAATCGAATGACGTTTGTTCGATGGCCGAAAGGACTTGGAGGCCGTCCACCGCCAACGTGACGTCGGCGCCGAGATCCTCCAGCATCTTGCGGGCCACGAGCTGGTTGACCTCGTTGTCCTCGGCCAGGAGCACGCGCAGTGAAAACGGAAGTCTGCCCTTGGTGGACGCCCGAGCTTTCGGGGCCGAGACCGTATGGCGCGTGATGGGGGCGCCGACGATGCCCTCGCACCTGCGCGCCACGACCAGCGCCAAAACCTTGGCCAATACGTCGCTGCGAGCCGGCTTGGCCAGGTACCCGTCACAGTTGGAGACGCTCGGCAGCGAGATTTCCGAGCCGCTTCCGCGCGCGGCAAGAGGTGCCATCATGACGATGCCGAGCGAGGCCAGTCGAGGATCGCGCCTGAGGGCATCGGCGAGTCGCTCGCCGTCCATATCCGGCATGTAGAGGTCGACGATGGCAAGGTCGAACGGACGAGCCTCGTCGAGCCCGAGCGCGACCGCTTGCAGGGCTTCTTCGCCGGACCCGGACAACCGCACGATCATTCCAAGCGCGCGAAGTTGCTTTTCCAGGCTCGCACGAACGAGCGCGTTGTCATCGACCACGAGGCAACGACAGCCCTGCAGAATGGTGGACCCCGACGAGCTGGTCGGCCCACTTAAGTCAACGGCCAGCTCCAACGTGATTGTCACGGTCGAGCCTTGCCCCTCCTGGCTCTGCAATTCGATGTGTCCGCCCATCCCCTCCACGATGCGTTTGCTCAACGCCAGGCCGAGGCCAGTGCCACCATGTTTGCGCGACGTGGAGGCATCGGCTTGGGTGAAGGGCTCGAACAGTCGCCCAATCACCTGCTCCGGAATTCCTTCTCCGGTATCCCGGACGGCGATGGAGACAACCGCGTTGTCGCCGTCGCGTTTGACCTGGCATGCCTCGATGAGCACGTGGCCGCGCGCGGTGAATTTCAGGGCATTGCTGACTAAATTGCCGAGCACCTGGCGAAGCCTGCCCGGATCGCCCAACAGGCGGCTCGGCAGGTCGGCATCCAGATCCGTGACCAACTCGACCGTCGTAGTCGCCGCCTTGGAGCCATGAAGCTCCACGACATCGAAGACCAAGGACGCCAAGTCGAAGGGAATGGACTCGAGCTGTAGCCGACCGGCTTCGATCTTCGAGAAATCCAGAATGTCGTTGAGAATGCCGAGCAACAGATCCCCGCACCGAGTGATGGAATCGACATACTCCTGCTGATCCGAATCGAGTGGCGAACGAGACAGCAACTCGGCCAAGCCAAGCATGCCGCCGAGTGGGGTGCGAATCTCGTGACTCATGTTGGCCAAGAACTGGGACTTGGCCCGATCCGCCTCCAGCGCCGCGTCCCGCGCGACCGCCAGCTCCTGATTCTTGTGCGCGAGCTCCTCGGCGGTGAGCCGGAACGCCTCCTCGACCCGCTTGCGTTCGGTGATGTCCACCACCACGACGAGAATGAGCGATTCGCGCGCGAGCGACAGCATTTCGGCCGACACCAAGCCATCGCGGATCTCCCCGGCGCGCGTGCGCAGCTGAATCTCGACGTTGCGGGTTTGCCTGCCCTGCGCAAGCCCCTCCAGCAGCCGATCTCGTTGGCCAAGGTCGACGAACAGATTGAGCTCGGTGGGGGTCTTGCCAATCGCTTCGTCGCGGGAATAGCCGAGCACGCGCAGAAATGCCTCATTCACGTCGAACACGGTGCGATTGCTGAACTTGACGAGGGCCATCAGGGCAGGACTACCGTGGAACGCCTTGGAGAATTTTTCTTCCGAGAGCTTGAGGCCGAAGATGTCCTTGCACACCGCGAAGAAGACCGGACGTCCGTTCCAGCTCCCCCGCACCACCCGCGTCTCGACCGGAATCAGCGTGCCGTCCTTCGCTTCGAGGGGCACAGGCGAGCATTCGACCTTGCCGGAAACCAGATCGGCCATCACGGACTCGGCTTCCGACCACCGCTCCTTGGGAAAGAGCGTGAGCGCCAGTCGACCGGTCAATTCTTCCTGGCTAAAGCCGAGGCGCTCGGTGACCGTTCGGTTGACCCGCAGAATGCGCCGTTGCTCGTCCAGGACGAACAGGAAGTCATCGATCGAGTCGAAAAACTGCCAGAAGCTCTTTTCGTTTTGTTGCGAGGTTTGGTCACCCTCCTGCTTTTGCATCACGGCCCGCAGCTTGGCTTCCGTTCCCATTCCCTGCGTGCTGAGACGCCGGAGCTCGGCATCGGCCTCGCTTTGGCGGAAATAGCGCCGAAGACGAACCAGGCCAAGACAGAAGAAGACGGACAGTGCCAGGGAGAGCAGCTCGGGCGCGAGAAAGTCGAAAGGCGCCAGCGGCTGAAAGGCCCTGAACATGGTGGCCACGCGCCGGAGCAGAATGAGTGCGAGCGCAATGGCAAAAGCGCCCCACGCCCTGCGCGCGCGCGAGGAAACCATGGTCCGCAGCACGAGGTAGACGGCCAAGCCCTGGACGACAATGGAGAGCGAGGAAACTATCAGCGCGAAAAATGTCATCGTCTGTCTGTTCGATTCATGAAGGCACGAGGTCCAGCCAGCTGTCAAAGGTCGGCTTTCGCCGATGCTATTGAACTTGTGGGCATTCGGCTAGTTCTCCCCGCGCCTTGAGCTGCCCCTTCCCCGTGCGTCGAGACGGAGTATGCTCCGGCCTCCACCCTTCGAACCCGAGAAGAGCAGCGAAAGGCACCATGACAGACGAGGTCTTGATTTTCGATACGACATTGCGCGACGGCGAGCAGGCGTTGCCAGCCAGCTTGTCGGTGGGACAGAAGATCCGCATCGCCCGCCAGCTTGCCCTGCTCAAGGTGGACGTCATCGAGGCCGGCTTTCCCATTTCCTCGCCCGGCGACTTCATTTCCGTCGAGACCATCGCCAAGGAAGTCGACGGGCCCATCATCTGCGGCCTGGCCCGCGCCGTGGAAAAGGACATCCTCGCCTGCGCCAAGGCCGTGCGTCCGGCCAAGCGGCCACGCATTCATACCTTTCTCGGGACCTCGACCATCCATCGCGAGAAAAAGCTCCGCCGCTCACAGGACGAGATCCTGGCCATGGTCGCGAGCAGCGTGAAGCTGGCGCGCACCAAGTGCGGCGACGTGCAGTTTTCGGCCGAAGATGCCGGCCGCACCGAACGCGATTTCTTGTGCAAGGTGGTCGAGACTGCCATCAAGAACGGCGCCGGCACAGTCAACATCCCCGACACCGTCGGCTACACCACGCCCGAGATTTTCGCTTCGATCATCGACGACATCATGAATCGCGTTCCCAACGTCGACCAAGCCGTCATCGCCGTCCACTGTCACAACGACCTAGGCCTGGCCACCGCGAATTCCATCACCGCCGTCAAGCACGGCGCGCGCCAGGTGGAATGCACCATCAACGGCATCGGCGAGCGCGCCGGCAACGCGGCCCTCGAAGAGGTCGTGATGATCATGAAGGTGCGACGCGACTACCTCGGCGTTTCGTGCGGCCTCGACACCACCGAGATCATGCGCACGAGCAAGCTGGTGCGCGACGTGTGCGCGATGCCGGTGCAGGCCAACAAGGCAGTGGTGGGCGGCAACGCCTTTGCCCACTCGTCCGGCATCCACCAGGACGGCGTGCTCAAGTCCAAGTCGACCTACGAGATCATGACCCCGCAGTCCATCGGCCTCAAAGACAACAAGATGAACCTGACCAGCCGATCGGGCAGCCACATGGTGAAGAACCGCCTCGAAGCCCTGGGTTACGCCGAGAAGAACATCGACCTCGAGACCTTCTATCCCAAGTTCAAATCCCTGGCCGACAAGAAGGGCACGGTCTACGACGACGATTTGGTGGCCCTGATGGAAGCCGACAACATCGACGAGATCGCGGACGCCTACAAGCTCGACTACCTCAACGTCACCGGTGGCATGGGCGTGATTCCAACCGCCACCGTCCGCATCGTCTCGGACGGCAAGATCCAGCAAGAAGCAGCCAGTGGCGACGGCGTCGTCGATGCCACCACCAAGGCCATCGACCGCGTGGTTGGGCTCAAGATAGAAGTGAAAGATTATCACCTGGATGCCATCAGCGAAGGCCGCGAGGCGCAAGGCCGGGTGAAAATCGTCGCCCTGGCCCCCGAAGGCACGTTCACCGGCATCGGCACCAGCACCGACATCGTCGAGGCCTCAGCCAAGGCCTACATGGACGTGGTCAACAAGATCTGCCGCATGCGCAAGTTCTCGCCCAAGCTGCGCGGCAAGCGCGCCAAGGCGGCGCTTTAGCGCACCGATCTCGATTCGACGCCAATAACCTGCGGTGGCCGGCGCCGAAGGGGCGCCACTTAGGCCAGCGCCAGCGGCACCGACGAGCTCAGCACCACGCGATTCCGGCCCGCGTGCTTCGATTCGTACAGCGCGACGTCCGCCGCCTCCACCAGCGACTGCGAAGTGGGCGTCTCCGCCGAGTAGCCCGCGACGCCGAAGGATGCGGTGATGCCCGCCATGGCACCCGAGGTGAAGCGCTGCTCGATGCGCAGCCGCACCTGTTCCGCGAAAAGCATCGCGTCCGCAGCACAGGTCTCGCGCAGGAGCGGTCGCCTCCAGCTTGCCGTCGCGGATGCGGCGAATGTGATTGAGCAGAGCCGCCACCGGAACCACGATCGCGGCGTGCAGCGCCCGGTGTTGGCGCACCGCCAGGAAGAGCACGGCGATGAACACCGCAAGTTCCACCACGACCCGGGCGGCTATCACCCTCTGCTCACGGCGGGACAAGGCATCCTGCCGCTGGTTTAGGGCATCGGCGAACACGGTTTCCTCGCGCCGATAGGCATCGAAGAGCACCTTGCCATCGGCCAGCGACGGACCGCCGGTGGCGGGTCGTGCACCGGCCACAGGTTGGGCCCACTGACTACGTCAGTTCGACTCGGCTAAGAGCGTGTCCATCATCGCGGCGGCGAGCTCGGGCACGGTGCCGACGGCAGCGACGAGGGACACGTTGGCCTCGGCAAGCGCGCGTTCCGCGCGGGTGTAAGGCTCCATGAAGCTAGTGTCGCCGCTCATCACATAGGCGCAGGCCAGTCTCTTCGTCGAACATGGCCGCATGGGCCCCGCTCTCGGTCCCAACGGCCAGCCGGCAGCGCTCCAGTTCGGGCGTTAGCCACGCCCAGCCCACGCCATACGCCAGCGCCGTCACGATGAACGCGCCGGCAACCAGTCTGCCGAAGAGAACGAAAGCCCGGCTGAGCTGCGCGGCGAGTGTGCAATCTTGCATGATGGTTTTCACATGGGTCTGAGATCCCGTCTTACGACACGTCATCAGCGGAACACGCGCAAAAACAAAGCCGGAACAACGGCGCAGGCGCCAAGTCGGCGCGCTAGCGCGCAGCCAAAAGCGCGCGTACGACCTCGGCGAAGCCCAACGCTTCCTCGCCCTCGGTGATGAAGGCCGGAGGATCGTCGCCGAGCTCATCGAGAAATCGCAAGACGTTGCGCACGCCCACGCTGGTGCGGCGAAGCATGGCAAAAAGCGGCCGGTCGTTGCTGCTGTCACCGACGAAGAGAATGCCATCGTCGGGAACGGCGCGGGCTTCGGGCGCAATGGACTGCAGCGCCGCCAGCAGTCCTTCGGCCTTGCCCCAGCCCGACGGCCGCACGTGGATGTGGATGGAACTGGCAATCACCTCGAAGCCGGCATCGACCAGTTTCTGGCTAGCGGCGAGCGCCCTTGAATCGAAGCTCGTCGGCCGCAGGAAAGCCCGCTCAAAAATACGGAAGCTATCGTCCGGCGTGACGGCCAGGTCATAGGCTTGGCGAACTCTGGCGCTGTTGGCGGCAAGTTCCGCGAAAAACTCGCGCCCGCGCGCGGGGCCCAAGTCGGTGCGCTCGCCGTGGCCATCGAACGCCACCAATCCGTTCTCGCCAATCGCGACCTTGACGGCTGGCAGGTAGGTCGCCAGGGCCTGCGCCCATCCCGCTGGCCGGCCGGTGACGAGAGCGACCACAACACCAGCCTGGTCAAGCGCCTCGAAGCATTCGAGCGTGGCGGGCGGCAGCTTGCCGTCCTTGGTAATCGTGTCGTCAACGTCGGCGGCGAGCACGCGAATCCGCGCCAAGGCGGAAGGGCTGAAAGTCGAGAAGGGCTGCATGCGAGCACCTTTGAGCGCGCGAAACCTATGCCGTCGCGGCGAGTACCAGGGAACAAGTTGTTGGGGACAGAATTACAGCTCGAAGCCGTACGGCTTCTTGCCTTCCTTGTCCTTCTTCTTCGGCTTGTCGTCGGACTGCTTCTTCGCCCGCTTTCGCTTGCAGGCGGTGCTGCGTGATTGCGCTTGGACAACCCCGGGCTCGGCCGCCGCGGCGATCGAGGTTGCCAAAGGAGCAATGAATGAAAGAACGAGTGTGAGAATTACAACGGTGAGGCGCATGAGTCACGCCAGTCTAGCGGAAAAAAATGGTCGCTGCCGCCACCTTTTACGGCTGACCGCCGCCCGAGCCGAGCACGGAGCGCATGACCTTGGCGACAGCCTCGAGGCTGCTGAGCGGGATATGAAACTCGCCCGACAGCTCGGTTCCGCTGCGCAACGTAAGGACGAACGGAGCCTTCATCTCGGCCACGCCGGGCAAAGACCCAGCGATGGCGACGATGGGCCCACCCGGCAGGCCATTGCCCTTGCCAAGCAGGCGCAGAATAATCGAGATGACGTCCACCGAGGCGACCGCCTCGGCGCCGCTCGTGCGAGCCAGCGTGGCGGCCACCAGCGGTGCGTCCTTCCCCGGGGTCGCGGCCCCGTACCGGCTCGCTATCTCGCGCGGATTGCGACCGAACGCCTGCAGAAGGTGACCGTCCTTGACCGACAGCGCGAACTTGACGGTGTCCCCGCCCGCGATTGCTTTTGCCAGAGCGCGTGCCGTGGGATCCTTGTTCTCGATCTTCTTGTCGATCTCGACCATGTCGCGCGACCGCTTGATTTTGAGCGGCGTCGCCTTACGCCCCTCAAGCTCGCCTTCCCAGGCCTGCTGTGAATTCGCCATCGCGACCGCGGCGTCGAGGGCAGCACGCGGGCTCGTGCTGGGTCTGAGGGCTGCGCTGCACAGAGTGGAAAACACGGCTCCGGTAAAGTCCACCACACACGACGGGGCGACCGTCGCCTCGGACATCTTGACCACGTCCCGCCAAAATCCCCGACCGGCGGGCCCGGAAGCCTCGAACATCGTGCCCCAGTTGGCGAACATCGACCACACATCCCCGAGGGCAAAAACCGCCGTGCCGTCGTCGCGCACCGGCAGGCGCGCATCGAATGCGTAGGGTGCCCGGCGCGCGGTTCGCACGGCGAAGTCCGTGACGGCCGCCGGCACCAATTCCACCCGGATGGCAAAGCCATCCCGCGGCCCGGCATCCACAAGCAAGCGAATGGCCGACGAATCCAGCGCCAGTCTGGCCATCACCTCCGCGGCCGCAATCGACATGCGCTGAAACGCAGGCGTCAACTTAGTCTGCCCACTCTTCGCCGCGGCGGACATGGTCGAGGCCAGCTTGGCGACCAGGGCATCGGGCGACTGCCCGCTCGCCTTGGCCAGTGCCTGCGGCAGCACGGTCAAGACGATCTGACTAGCCGGCGGATCGCTCTGCGCCCGCTGCGCCAGTGCGCCCGCGAACAGCAAGGCTTGGGCGGAACCAGAAATGAAAAGCGTGCGGCCCTTGACCCCGCCCCAGAGCAAATCTCCGTCGGAGGTTCGTCGCTCGAACGCGCCGCCTCGCTCGGCACCGGGCGTTCCCATCTCGTCGAAGGTTCGCCTGGCCCCGGCGGATTCCTTGAAAGTCATCGCAGTGCAGAAGCCTTTGACGTGCGACTTTTCCGACAGAACCCAAACAATGGCGACGGGCGATGCCGGATCGAGTCGGTCCAAGACCGCTTGAAGGTGGGCGCCGCCGCCCGGAAAACCAAGCGAGCCCAACGACGGGAGCAATGCTTGTCCAAGCTTCATGGGCAAGCTTAACCGCTGCGAAAGGGCGTCCAGATCGCCGAGAATCTTGCTTGGCGCGGCCAGCACCAAACTGCCCACCAGCGCAGAACCGGCGACCGAGGGCTCAGCAAAGACGGGCTCTGGCCGGGCCACCACGACGGGCGGGGAAAGTGGACGAGCGGGCTGCGCCGCGACCGCCGGAGTCGAAACGGGTGCGACCGACGAACCGGTCTTGCATCCACCAGCCGAGGCGAAAACAGCGGCACAAGAAAAAAGGGCGAGAATCCGAAATCTTGCTTTCATAGGATGGCGAGCACGATACGACCGATCGTCCCGGCTTCCAAGACCGGATGTTCTCGCCCCGAAGCCACGCGAGACGGGATATAATCGAACCCACTCGTGATCGGACGCAGCATAGGCAACTACAAGATCGTTCGGGTGTTGGGCGAGGGCGGCATGGGGACGGTCTACCTGGCCGAGCACCCCATGATTGGCAAACGGGTGGCGGTGAAGATGTTGCGCCCGGACCTCGGCACGGATCCGGGACTGGTTTCGCGCTTTTTCCAGGAAGCCAAGGCGGTCAACGAGATCCGCCATCCCAACATCGTCGACATATCCGACTTCGGCCACACCTCGGACGGCATCGTCTACTTCGTCATGGAGCTCATGGAGGGCCAGAGCTTGCGCGACCGGCTCTCGGCGTCCGGTCCCATGCCCATCGCGCAGGTCGTCGCGACCGCCCGACAGGTCATCGACGCGCTCGCGGCCGCCCACCGCATGGGCATCATTCACCGCGATCTCAAACCCGACAACATCTTCCTGGTCACCGACGCGCAGGTGCCGGGCGGCTTCCGGGCGAAGCTGTTCGACTTCGGGGTGGCCAAGCTGCTTGGCGACAAGCAAAAGCAGGTCGGTCACAAGACCATCGACGGAGCCGTGGTGGGCACGCCTTTCTACATGTCTCCCGAGCAGGCTCTGTGCCAGGACGTCGGGGTCGCGGCCGACATCTACGCCATGGGCGTCGTGCTCTACGAAATGGTGACGGGCTCGGTCCCGTTTCGCTCCGAACAGCTCGTCATCTTGCTGAACGCGATCCTGAAGCAGCCCGCGCCGCCGCCCAGCCGTGCCCGCCCCGACACGCCACCGTGGCTCGACCGGCTGGTGCTGCGCTGCTTGGAAAAGGATCCGGAAGCGCGACCGCGCAGCATGGAAGAGGTCAACGCGGTCTTGGCCGCTGGCGCCGCGGACCTCGCCGGCAACAACGTCGCGCTGGGAGCCACCATCGCCGCACCTGCGAGCCTCGTCACGCCGGTGATGGTGCCCCAGCCGACCGCCGTGCGCACCGCCGTCGCCCGCCAGCCCACGGCCGTCGGCGAGACGGCAGCCAGGCACACCATGGCGCCGCTCCAGCCTCAGGCAACAGCGGCTGCTCCCCGGCAAGCAACCATGCATGGAGCCTCGCATGGCGGCGTAGCTCGGCCGAGCGAGGCGCTAGGCATGGTTGCGCAGGTGCGCGCCTACCTCGATTCGCGCCGCGTACAACGGGTAGCGATTCCGCTGATCATCGTCGGCGCGGCCGTCATCGTCGCGAGCATCTTCGTGTCGGCCGCCGCCAAACGTCCCATCACCGAATTCGCCCCCGAGGTCGCGCCGCCACCACCCGCGCAACCCGCCCATGCGACGATTCAAATCAATTCAGAGCCCTCAGGCGCCGAGGTCATTCGGCTCTCGGACAACCGCCGACTTGGAACCACGCCGCTTGTCGACATCCGGCTCGCCGAGGGGCGCCAGGTCAGCTATAGTTTTCATCTGGCCGGCTACACCGACGTGCAGATGCCATTCCTAGCGACGGCACCGGGCCAGTTCGAGATCACTGCCGCGCTTTCGCCCGCCGAACGCCGAAGCGACACCGGCAGCCGCAACCTCGCTAGCTCCGGCCGACGAACCAGCCATGGCCGAGAAAAGCGACCAACAACCCAATCCGCACAGGTTTCGCCACCGCCCATCGCGCCTGTCGCGCAGCCCCGCGAAAATCCACCGGCTTCGTCGCTTCCGCCGCTCGGCGACCGCAACCCGGTGCACCGGCTCGGTCGTTAGCGCGGACCGCACAAACGTGAGGCAGTGCATGATCTAGTTGCGGGTTATCCCCTCGCTGGATCCTGTCGAGATACGTAGAATCGAAAGAGTTGTTAGGAGCACCAAGTCGATGACCGCAAGCCCGCCACTCACGCCTCCGCCCGTCGTCGTCGACGGTCCGTTGCCGAGGCCCCCGCTACTGCTACTTCAGCCGGAGATATTCTTCGAGCTCGACGCTACCCTGTACAACGGCATCCTCGACCGCATCGAAGACGCCGTGTACTTCGTCGATCGCGACCGCCGCGTCTTACTGTGGAACCGCGGCGCCGAAGTGATCACTGGCTTCTTGCGCGGGGAGGTTCTGGGTCTGGAGTGTTCGAGCAGCCTGCTTTGCCACGTGGATTCCAGCGGGCGGCTGCTGTGTGGAAGCGGCTGTACTTTGCAAAGGGTCCTCAGCACTGGCGTTCCCATCGAGGCGGACGCCTTTCTGCAACACAAGCTGGGCCACCGCGTTCCGGTGCGAGTGAAGACCGGACCGCTGCGCGATCGGCAGAACAAGCTCGTGGGCGTCGTGCAGGTTTTTCGCAGCACTTCGGTCGATCGCCGCCAGGACCAAATTATCGAGGAGCTTTCGCATTTGGCGATGATCGACGATTTGACCCGCTTGCCCAACCGGCGCCACTTCGATCTTCAGCTCGATCGGCGACTGGCGGAGCTGGGCCGCTTTGGCTGGCCGTTCGGAATGTTGATGATCGACATCGACCGCTTCAAGCAAGTCAACGACGACCACGGGCACCAGACGGGCGACGAGATCCTGCGCTTGGTAGCCCGCACCCTCGCGGCAAACTGCCGCATGGTGGACACGATTGCCCGCTGGGGCGGCGAAGAGTTCAGCGCCATCATCGCCAACGTCGAAGAGGCGGAGCTACGAAAAGTGGCGGAGAAATTCCGTGCCATGATCGAGGCCAGTGGTTTGCGCGGCGCCGAGAACGCGCTGTTGCGCGCCACGGTTTCCATCGGCGGCGCGGTGGCGGTTCCCAACGAAACCGCCGCCGAGCTGCTCAAGCGCACCGACGAAATGTTGTTCGCCGCCAAGAACGCCGGCCGCAACCGCGTGTGTATCTGACCGCGGCCGATCCTCGGCCGGCAGTCACGGACGCAAACCCGAGTCTGTGCCTGATTGCCGGGTTGTGGTAGGGGTAGTGCGCCGATGAAGAAAGGGCGCACTCCCGACGATATCGCGTCACGTGGCCACGCAGCTCGCTGGCCATGGTGGCTCGCGCTGTGCTTTTGCTTGGTGGGCCTGGGCCTTTCGATTCTGCTCGAGCAGATCCACTTCAAGACCCACACCGATCCTGCCTTCCACAGCTTCTGCGCCATCGACCGGAAGGTGAATTGCGACATCGTCGCGCGCAGCCCCTATGCCGTTCTGTGCGGGGTACCGGTGGCGGCCTGGGGAATTTTCGGATATTTGCTCGCCGCCGGTGTTTCGTTGTGGGGCGTGCGCAGCCGCCGACCTCTGTTGGTCACTGGCGTCGGCCTCTACCTCTCCATCGCGTTTGCCGCCGTCAGCGCCGCCTTCGGCGCGGTCTCGGCCTTCTTGGTCGCCGCGGTTTGCTTGCTTTGCCTTGGCACCTACGCGGTGAACCTGCTGCTTGTGGTTTGCATGCTGCTTGCGGCGCGCGGCGTGGGCATACGCGCCGCCTTCATGGAACCTTTGCGCTTCGTCCGCGCGCGACCGCTGCGAACCCTCGGCGTGCTGATAGTGCTCGCTGGCGCCGCTCTTGGCGTTATCGCCGGCCACCCGTCCTATTGGAACAAACAACCCGAGGTCAACCGGACCAAGCCCACGACCCCCACGCTGCCGGTTGGCGTCGAGCCGGGTGGCGGGCACTTCATCGGAGCAACGAATCCGGCCGTGACGCTCGTCGAGTTCAGCGACTACGAATGCCCATTTTGCCGCCAAGCCCACACCCAGCTGCGCACCCTGGTCGAGCGCTATCCCGCGCAGCTCCGCTTGGTCCATCGGCACTACCCGCTCGACAAAAGCTGCAACTCTTCCATCAAAACGCGTATGCACGACAACGCCTGCTTCGCCGCCATGATCGCGGAATGTGCCGGCCGGCAGAACCGCTTCTGGCAAGCCAACGACTACCTCTTCGCGGAAACGCGAACCCTGCACTCGCGGCCCAACAGCGAAATCGCGCGCGACATTGGGCTCGATGCCGCCGCGCTCGACAATTGTCTGCGCGAGGAAGGCCCGCGCAGCGTTGCGCTCGACGTGGATGAGGGCAACCGCCTCAATATCCAAGGAACGCCGACCTTCCTTGTCGAAGGCAAGACCTACACCGGCGCCTGGCCACCCTGGTTGTTGATTCGCCTACAGAACGCCGCCGCTGGCATCGACGGCAGCACCAACGACGTGCGCTAGCACGATCCTATTTGCGGGATGCACGCAGCAGCTTGCGCTCTAGCTTGCGCATGATTTCCGCCTCGCCCGGGCGATGGTGGTCGTGGCCGAACAGGTGGCACAGCCCGTGAACCGCGAGGCGGGCCAGCTCACCCGGTAGCCGGCCCTTGCCGCTGCGCCTGAGCGCAGTCTCCACCGAAATCACGATGTCGCCGAGGAGAACGCCATCGCCCGCGGGATCGCTTTCCCCATTCAGCTCCTGCTGGTGGAAGCTGAGCACGTCGGTTGCGCGATCGAGCTTGCGGTAGTCGTGGTTGAGCCCGCGCATCTCCTCGTCGCAGGTGAGCAGCACGGTGACCTCGGAGCGCGACCGGTCGAGCACGCGCAGAGCCGCGCGCAAACGGGCCGCGAGCTGACGCTGGGACGAGACATCGATGAGCTTGCGCGCCTCGGGCCGAACCAGCACGTCGACCATGGTCACACCACGCGCTTGTAGATTTCCGCGCCGACAAACACGCGGAACAGTTCTTCGTCGCACTTCCCTGCCCTGACTTCGCCTTCTAAGATGCCAAGCGCGCGCGCCACCGGAACTGCGGCCTTGTAGGGACGGTCGGACGCGGTCAGGGCATCGTAGATATCCGCGATGGTCAGCATGCGCGCCTCGATGGGGATCTCCTCGCCGCGCAGGCTGCGCGGATAGCCGCTTCCATCGAGGAGCTCGTGATGCGCACCCGCGATGCGCGGCACACGGCGAAGGGCGCGGCCCCAGGGAATCGTGCGCAGAAAAGCGATGGTGTGATCCACGTGGCGCTGGATCTGCTGGCGCTCGTCCGCGGTCAACGTTCCGCGCGGCACCTGCAACGCCACCAATTCATCCTGAGTCAAGTAAGGCTGTGACTTGCCATCGTCGTCGACGTAAGTCCAGCTCGCCATTTCCGCCAAGCGAGCCAAGGCGGGTTTCTCCATCAAGGTGGGCTCGTCGGCGGCGGACACCAGCCGCCAGCTATCGTCGAGAATCGCGAGGCGTGCTGCCAGCTCGCCATCAACCACCGCGAGCCCTTCACTCAAAGCCGAGCCGCCGGATTCGAAAAGCAAAAGCTTGCTGCGCAGAGCCTCGCTCTCCAGTACCTTGCGGATGTAGCGAAAGCGCATGGCAATGGCCTCCCGCTGCCACCCGTAGAGCTTCTTGGCCTTGACGAGGACGTGCTCGCGCACGCCGACCTTGCCGAAGTCGTGCAGCACGCCCGCGTATTCGAGCTGGCGAAGATCGTCGCGAGAAAAGTGCACGGGACCGAGCGCACCCTCCGACACGGCGTCGACCTTCTCGGCCAGCGCCACCGACAAGGTCGCGACCCGCCGCGAATGACCTGAGGTTGTCGGATCGCGCGCCTCGATGGCGGTCACCGAGGCGTCGACGAAGCTTTCGAACAGGCGCCGGATTTCGTCGTAAAGGATGGCGTTTTCGAGCGAAATTCCGGCTTGCGAAGCGAGCGCCAGGGCCATCTCCTCGGCTTGGTTGTCAAAGGGAATGACTTCGGCGGCGAAGTCACCCGCGGTCGCAAGCTTGTTCTTCGGGTTCCGCTTCTTGTTGATGAGCTGGACCACGCCGATCACGTCGCCCATCGCCGACAGCATGGGAACGGTCAGCATGGATCGCGCCTGATAGCCGGTCTGCTGGTCGAAGCTGCGGTTGTGGCTGAGCCCGTCGATATCGATCGGCGCGAGCACGCCGACGTCGGCAATGTTGATCGGCCGGCCGCCAAGGACCGCCTTGCCCGCGATGGACGAGTCGTCGACCTTGAGCGTGAGCTCCTGAAAATCGACCGCCATGGAATCGTTCTGCGACAACATGAAGTGCAACATTGCGCCCTTGCCCGCGTCGAGCGCACCTGATCGCCCACGCACGCCATCGCGTGGTGGCCCGCTGGTGCGTGGATCTCCCAAAGCCATCTGAGCCGACTGTCCGTCGGCATCCTTGTCCGCGGCTTCGACAACGTACACGCTGCCTGCGTCGGCGCCAGTGATTTGCCGGCTCTTGTACAGAATCAGGTCGAGCAGCTTGCGGATGTCGCGCTCGGATGAAAGCGCGCGCGAGATGGCCAGCAGCTCGTCGCGCTCGTAGCGAGCACGCGTGGCCGCCACCTCGACGTCGGTCGGCTTTTTCCCCAAAGCCATGGCGCCTAGCCTCGCTATTTGGGCGGGCGAGCCCAGCCGCCCTGGACAGCGTCGTTGTCGGCGCTCTTGCGTTCGTAGGCGCGAATGATCTTCGCCACCAGGGGATGGCGAACCACATCGACCTCGGTGAAGTAGCAGAACGAAATTCCCTCGACGTCCTTGAGCAAACCCTCGGCCTCGGTAAGGCCGGAACGCCGGCGGTCGGGCAAATCGATTTGCGTGACGTCGCCGGTGACCACCGCCTTCGACTCGAAGCCTAAGCGGGTGAGAAACATCTTCATTTGCTCGCCGGTGGTGTTCTGGGCTTCGTCGAGAATCACGAAAGAATCGTTGAGGGTACGTCCGCGCATGAAGGCGAGCGGCGCGATTTCCAGAATGCCGCGCTCCATGAGCTCTTGAGCGCGGTCGAAGTCGAGCATGTCGTGCAAGGCATCGTAGAGCGGTCGCAAATAGGGAGAAACCTTGTCCTCCATCGTGCCCGGCAAGAAACCCAGACGCTCGCCGGCTTCGATGGCCGGTCGGGTGAGCACGATGCGCTTGACCCGCTTTTCCAGCAGCTCACGCAGGGCAAGCGCCATGGCGAGGTAGGTCTTGCCGGTGCCCGCCGGGCCGATGGCGAAGACGATGTCGCGCTCGCGAATCGCGTCCACGTAGCGTTTCTGCGCCAGGCCCTTGGGCGCGATCGGGCGCGCGTGGCTGCCGACCAAGATCGTGTCGGAAAAAACCTCCTGCAAATTGGCGCTGGCGTCGCCGCGCAGAACCTCGGCGGCGCGTCCCACGTCCTCGGGACCGATGGGGCGACCGTTGCGCACCATCCGATACAGCTGCTCGACCAGCCGGCGAGCCTGGGCGATGGCATCGGCGCTGCCCATCAAAGTCAGCTCGTTGCCACGCGAATGCAGCTTGGCGTTGGTCTCGATCTCGATGCGCTTGAGATTGCTGTTGCGCTCGCCAAACAGCATCATCGCCACACGGTTGTCGTCGAGAACAACGCGATCCGACTCGACGTCAGCGCTGGCATGAGAATGATCGGGCGAACGGGAACTCAATGTACTCCGTCCTCTGTAGCACGTTCACCGGGCAAGAACCAGGCGCCAGTCTGTGACAGTCGCGCTAGACTGCCGGCCCGTGAACGACGAAACGCCTTTGCCGACCGTGAAGCTCGATCCCCTGCCGGGAAAGCAAACCGGCGCCACCCTGCCTCGCTTGGTGGGACTCATGCAGCGGTTGCTCGCCCCGGATGGCTGTCCCTGGGATCGCGAGCAGACCCTGGCCACGCTGCTGCCCTATCTCGTCGAGGAAACTTACGAGGTCGTCGATGCCTTGCAAGCTGGCGCCGTTTCCGACCACTGCGAGGAGCTGGGCGATCTGCTGTTGCAGGTGATCTTTCAGGCCGAGCTCCGCCACGCCGAGGGCGCCTTCGGCATCGACGAAGTCATCGAGGGAATCGTCAGCAAGCTGATCCGGAGGCACCCGCACGTGTTCGGCGAGGTTCACGCCAAAAACGCCGACGAGGCGCTCGCAAGCTGGGCCAAGCTCAAGGCTAGCGAGAAGGCGAAGAAGGGCAAGAAGGGCGCGCTCGACGGCATCCCGCGCAGCGCCCCGGCTCTGGTGCGCGCCATGCGCGCGGGCGAGAAAGCCGGCGCGGTCGGCTTCGACTGGCCCGATGCCGCCGGTGTGCGCGACAAGGTGAACGAGGAGCTGGCCGAATTCGACCAGGCGTGCGCCAGCCGAGATCGCGCGGCCATGACCCACGAGCTAGGCGACTTGCTTTTCGCGACCGTGAACCTCGCGCGCAAGCTGAACCTCGACGCCGAGCACGCCCTGCGAGAAGCGACCGATCGCTTCGGCCGTCGCTTTCGTCACATGGAGGAAACGCTGGAGGCCGCGGGACGCACGGTCAAGTCGGCATCGGCCGAGGAGCAGAACGACTTGTGGGAAGCTGCGAAGAAGGCTGAGATCAGGTAGTCTGGCTGCTTCGCCGGGCGACCCATCAGCCTTTGGAGGAATGAATGGGCAGGCCGACTATTCCTCAATCAGTTTTTCCATCGCCCACCTTCAACCCTCGGTGAGCGCCGGCATCAGCGCAGGCGCTCAATCGCTACAGCAGGGCCTTACCAATGCAAGCCCGGTGCTCGACTTTCGCCTTGCCTACTATCTGGCAGCATTTGCCATACCTTCGTATGACGGAACCCTGATATCGACCTACGTGTGGAACTACAAGCAAGTTCCCAATTACGAGCTGCAGGCCAGCTATGTCTTCTACGCAGCCACCTGGCTTTACGGCGACGGCAGCATGACAAGCGTTCAGTTGCAGACCTTCCTGCAGCAACTGCTCGCCGATCCCGGCATCAACGTCAACACGAGCCCGGCCACTGAAGACTTCCTGTATGGGATGAACGCGCTCTAGCTGTCGCCGCAGAGGCGCCCGCTACGCCTTTTCGACCATCTGATCGTAGAAGGCCACGTACTCGTCCGGCTTCTGGCTTTCGCGCACGGCGATGGCCGAGCGCGGATGCTCGTTGAGCATGCCGGTGATCATGTAGGGAATGCTGTAGCCCCAGTCCATCTTCTGGCGCAGCGGTAGGATGTGTTTCTCGATACAGTCGATGACCGGGCGCAGGTGAAACTTGGGATTCTTCAAGAAGGCCAACAGCAGCTCGAGCGGGCAGTTACCCGCGCCCCGGCCGAGGCCCGAGATGGTCGCGTCCAAGCGATCCGCGCCGACGATAAGCGCCTCGATGGTATTGGCGTAGGCGAGCTGCATGTTGTTGTGTGCGTGAATGCCCACGTGTTTGCCCATGCCTTCGAGCGCCGACAGAAATCCCATGACGATGTCGTGCACCTGCTCCGAATAGAGCGAGCCGTTCGAGTCCACGACATAGAGCGTGTCCGCCGGGCTCTGCGCCGCCGCGGCCAGCGCACTTTCGATTTCCCGATCCTGGACCGTCGAGATCGCCATGATGTTGAGCGCCGTCTCGTAGCCCTTGTCGTGCGCGTCCTTCACCATGTCGATGGCGCCCGGGATCTGGTGGATGTAGCAGGCGACGCGGATGCAATCGATGACGCTTTTTTCCTTGGGCAGGAAATCGGAATGGTAGTCGGTGCGGTCGGCGTCGGCCATGACCGACAGCTTGATGGCGCGCGGCCCATCCCCGACCACCTTGCGCAGAAGATCCTCGTCGCAAAACTTCCACTCGCCGTGCTGGCCGGGCGCAAAAATCTTGCGCGACGACTTGTAGCCGAGCTCGCAGTAGTCCACGCCCGCCGCCACACACGTCTCGTAGACCGCGCGCACGAAGCCCTCATCGAAATGGTGGTTGTTCACCAGCCCGCCGTCGCGAATGGTGCAGTCGAGGATCTTGATGTCGGGTCGGTAGCTGACCCAGTTGCCCTTGGCATCCACATGTTGCCGATGAAGCATGATTGAATTCCTTCGTCCCGCGTTGTTGGCGGTTTTCATACCATACCTGTCCGCTATTCTGGTCGCGGATTTCCGCCGGAATCGCCAGGAGCGTCGCCGCCCCCGGTCGGGCGGCTACGGCATCCCGAATAGCCGCCGGCTGAGCATTCCCGTTGCGAAACTGGCCAGGTTGGCCACGGCGGACCACAGCCACGCCCGCCGCCTGCGAAAAAGCACGGCGAAGTAGGCAGTTTCGACCAGGTAGACGACGGCCTCCCCCACCACGAGCTGCCACGCATATGTTACATGCAGCAAGTGCGCGTGGGGGAGGTAAACAAAGCAGAGCAACGGATGGGTGATGGCGCTGGCCCCGAACGCAGCTAACACCGACACTTGCAGCGCTGTCACATAGATAGGAATTTCAACCAGCTGGGTAAAAACAAAGGCGACCAGCCATGCGCGAAAATAGTCCATGCAATGGCTAGCGCGCCCGGCGGCGACGGAAGAGAAGCAGAATTGAAAAGGCACCCGCCATCAACCACGGCGCCACGTTTTTTGCCGCAGAACCTTTGCCGATAGTGCACGCGCCACTGTCGCCCGCGGAAGGCGGTGAGCCGGCATCAACGCCGGTCGTGCTTCCCCCTGTTCCAGGATTGGTGGCGGGCTGGCACGCAATACAGGTAGAGAAATCCGAAGTCGCCGAGGTAGGGCAGTGATAGCAGTTGCCTTGGACGTTGCCGGACGCCGTACACTGGCAGGTGCCCGCTACGCTTTCCGTTGTAGTACACGCCGCCCCGATCGCCTGCCCTTCGCACGGAGCCAGCGCTGGCAGATCAGCCCGGCTTGGGCGTGCGAAAAGAACGACGGAAAAAACGAATGAGCATGCGAGAAGTTTTTTCATGGGTTGCCTCTGGAGAGTTCCGGTTGAGTGGTTGTCCATCGGGTTCCCTAGGATTGCAACCGGTGTTCCAACGCAATCGCAGCTCGAATCCGCAAGAAATTGCCGAGCCGCGAGACGCAACCGCGACAGCCGTGTCAGTCACTCTACCGCAATCCTGAGGGCCGATCTTGTGACCACACCTGCGGGCGTGTCGCAGACACTGCGGGCACCGGAGCGAATCGGCGAAGGCCGTTGCGACAGGCTCTAGGGGCTGCGGCCGAGGCCCAGGATGAGGCCGGTGCAAACAATCCACAGGCCGATGGTGATGATGAGCGGCTTGTCCTTGAGGAATACCTCTTCCGGGCTGCCGCCCGCGTTGCGCGAGTGCGAGAGGTACACGTAGCGGAACATCCCGAAAATGACGAAAGGAACGGTGAGCATCATGAGGTTGTGGGCCGGCAGCTTGGGCGACGTGAAGGTGTAGAGCGAGTACGCCATGATGGTCGACGACGCGACGATGCTGATCAGGCTGTCGAGCAGCGACGGCGTGTAGAGCTCGAGGATCTTGCGGTGGTCGCCGGCGCGACCTTCCAGCAGCACGAGCTCGCCGCGGCGCTTGCACAGCGCCAAGAACAGCGATCCAAGCAGCGTGACGGTGTAGAGCCACGGCGAGATCGAGGCGCCGATCACCACGCCGCCCGACACGGCGCGGATGACGAAGCCCAGCGCCAGGATGAACACGTCGAGCAGGACGATGTGCTTCAACACGAAGAGGTAGCCCACCTGCATGACCAAATAACCCGCCATCACCACGGCGAAGAGCGGCTGCAGGAGATAGGCGCCGAGCAGGCACACCGGGACGAGCAACGCCGCCACCACCACCGCCATCCACGCGGGCAGCGCGCCGGAAGCGATGGGACGATTGCGCTTGGTGGGGTGCTGGCGGTCGTTCTCCACGTCGAGCACATCGTTGGCGAGGTAGACGGCGCTCGACACCAGCGAGAACAGCACGAAGGCGGCCGTCGCCCGCGACAAGTAGGTCCACATGGCGGGCGAGAACGGGCGCCAGCGCTCGTTGACGGTGAACACGAAGCCGGCGAACAAGAGCAGGTTCTTCACCCACTGCTTGGGTCGCATCGCCTTCAACAGGACCCAAGGCAACAATAGCGGCGCAGTCATTTCGCCGAACAGTAGCACGGGTCAGGCACCTCGTAGCTTCGCAAGAAACAGGATTGGCGAGATCCTCCCTCATGCTCCACAGGTGGTTGCTCCCGGGGCCTCGGACAGGATGCGTACCCGGCTCCCAAGATTCCGCTTGACGACTTTTCAGCTTGACGCTATCCCAATTGCTGTTGGCACGAACCGGCTTTTGTATCTGCACGCGCAGCTGTTGTTTCCGCCCTGGGGTTCCAGAACCACGACAACTCAACCCAGCAGCGTGAGGTTGGCGAGATAGACCCCGGATCGCCAGTCTGCGGCTGCAACACGCCAGCGAACGGAGACCCATGTCCAATACCCTGCGAAACTTGTCTCTCCTCGTTGCACACCGCCGCAATGCTGGCGGCAAAGAAAAGGATTCGTCATCATGAGCCACCCGTCATTGCCACGAATTCTGGGTCCCAATCTGGGCTGTCCGGAGATTGTTACGCTGGTCGATCTGCATGGTCTCGGCTTCGAGCTCCTGCTCGCGGCAGGGAAAAGTGACGACGCTCCCGGCGCTGGGTGGTCACTCCACGCCGTGCCTTCCTTTGCTGGGGAGGGCGCGGCGTTTGACTTGACGTTTGACATCGCGAAGGGAAACCGCGCATTGCCTTGGGAACTTGCCAACGACGCCCTTCCAAACGAATTCGCGGATGTGAGCGACACGCGTCGGCTGACGAGCACGACTCTTCGCTCGGAGATATTCGGCGGCAAGGCCAGGTTCTGGATCTTCCGCGCGAAAAGTTCGGCCGTACTTCCGAAGATCCACTTCCGCCAAGTCGGTGGGCAGGATCGCTTGACCCTCTATGATCTGGAGTTGCGGCAGGACGGAGAGTGTCTACACCGCGTTCTTCACGCCCTTTGCCTGCGCCCGCCCTCCGAGAATGTACGATTCGCACATATCACGGACTTGCACGTGGCCGAAAGGAACGATCTCTGGGCGAGCGAACAGGCGAGCATTCTTCCCCAGCCGTCGGCTAAGTTCATCAACTTCAACGAGCACGCTCGACGATTCATTCGATGGGCGAACCAGCAGGCTGATCAAGGCAAGCTCGATCTCGTGCTGGCGCTCGGAGACCTGGTCGATTTCGTCGAGCAGGGCATCACGCAGTCCCAAGCCACACCCAACAACTGGCAGGTCCTGATTTCCATCCTCACGGGAGCGGGGAACGAATTCGCGCAGGACAATCCAGGTCTGCGCGTGCCGGTGTTTACCACCTTGGGCAATCATGACTGGCGTACGAATCCCTATCCTCCGGAAACGGAGGCGGAGATACTTGGGCTTTCTCACGCGCAAGCCGAACAATTGGACTATGTGTACCGCGACACATCCGAAGCTGTGGGGAAGCGCATCGAGGACGTGCACGACCGGTTGGTGAGGGAAGGCTCACCCGTTCTTGCTCGCTCGTGGTGGCGCAGCCTCGTGGGGTTTGGGCTACGGGGGTTGACTGTGTTCTTTAACCGACTTTGGTCACGCTTGCTGGCGTGGGCCAACAGCATGTTGCGGTATGTGCTCTATGCGCTGATAGCTGCCGGCGTTGGCGGACTTGGGCTCGGCGTGGGCAGTCTCAATCTGGCAAAGCCTGCCGAGCACGGGTTCGACAGGCTTTGGCACGGTCATCCCTGGCCCGTACTTGCGGCGGCCCTCGTGCTGTGTCTTCTCATCTGGCTTTTCGTCGCGTTAGCACGTAATTGGTTGGGGACGCGATTGCGTCGCCTCGTCGAGGGCCTAATTGCCATTGAGAAAAGTCTGCTCGGCCTGGAAGACTACTTCCTCTTGTTAAATCCCTATTTCAACTATGCCTTGCGACTAGAAAAGTGCTACTTCCTGATTCTCGACACTGGCCACGACTGTCTGACCGCACAGAGCTTCTGGGATGACGGTGGCAAGAAGATTGCGCGGCTGAGCGTAGGCGATAACGTCATTGGGGGCTCGCCCGACACGATGGGCTTCTATCCACCCAATGTCTATTTCCCCTACAGCCAGATCGTCTGGATGGAAAGGGTTCTTGATTGCATACGGCGAAGCACTCACCAGAAGGCCACGGCGCCGCGCAACTGCCGAGTGTTCGTCGGGTTACATTCGCCTCCGGCCAATCTTAGTGCAAAAGAACGCGCGCGTGCAGACGCCAAGCTGGCGACCGCTGATGGGCACGCGATTCTACTCCAGCGAAAGCATTGGTGGACTTTTGGCGGCTACAATGTGTGCTATGGAACGATCAACCACTATCTGAGTCAGTTCTACTACCTGTGTCTCGGCGTGCGTGAGGAAAAGCGTGGCGAGGACTTCGGGTGCGGAGTCGACATCGCGCTGGCCGGCCACGCGCATTGGTGTCAAGAATTCAAACTCGCGCGGCCACAGGACAGTGAGGTCGAATGGAAACCAGCTGTGCACTACGGCCCCTTTGCCAAGGGCGTAGAGCAAGCCTACGCCGCCGCCAACCCAGAACATGATCCTGCCCCGATGTTCGGCCCGCTCTTGCTTCAAACAGCCGGGTGCGGCCCTCCCAGCTTCGCCAAGCATGGTGAGCAATTTCCCCATCCTCCCTACGTTCGGCTCATCTCGGTGGAACCCAATATGCACATAAGCACGCTGGCGCAAAGGACGATACCATGACCCGGCCACGGGGTGGTGCAGGCCGATTCCCAACCTACTCACGCAAGGTCGGTTCCACCTGGAGAATGTGTTTCTTGAGGTCGCGGAGGATAGTCACCGTCGCCCCCACGCCAGCCTGCTCTTCGGTCAGCAAGCGGTGAAGGTCGTCGATGCCGGCGACGGGATGATCGCCGTAAGCGACAATCAAGTCGCCGTCGTGCAGCCCGGCGCGCGCGGCAGGACTGTTGGGATCCACCGACACGACGAGCACGCAGCTTTCGCCGGCGAGGCTGTGAAAGCGGACCACGCGGCGATGCAGCGGCACATTTTGGCCAGCCACGCCCAAATAGGATCGGCGGATGCGGCCTTCGTGAATGAGCTTGCCCATGACGAAGCCAGCCGTGTTGGCTGCGATGGCGAAGCAGATGCCTTGGGCGGGCAAGATCATCGCCGTGTTCACGCCGATGACCCGTCCCTGCCAATCCACGAGCGGGCCGCCCGAATTGCCGGGATTCAACGCCGCATCGGTTTGAATGACGTCGTCGATGAGATGGCCGGTTTTCGTGCGCAGGGATCGTCCGAGCGCGCTCACCACACCGGCGGTGACCGTACAATCGAAGCCGTAGGGATTGCCTACCGCGATTGCCAATTGGCCTACGCGCAGTGCTGACGAATCGGCAAAGCTCAGCGCGGTCAGTTTGGGCGCGTCGATTCGCACCAACGCGATATCGGTATGGGGATCGTCGCCGACCAACTGGGCCGGCACGCGCTGCCCATCGTGAAGGGTGACGTGAATCCGTTTTGCGCCGCTCACCACGTGGCTATTGGTCAGTACGTAGCCGTCCGGCGTCATCACGAAACCCGAACCACTGCCGGTTGCCTCTCCGGGCGCGTTGCGCGCCCCGTTTTCTGGAGGCGCCGGATCGGAGGCCCGGACTTCGATGCGTACGACCGAAGGACTGACCTGTTCGGCCACGGAAGTTACCGTCTGCGAATAGGCGTCGAGTAACTCGCGGTCCTTGCTGTCGATGCCCGCAGCAATCGTCATGGACATGGAATCCCTCCTCATGGGTCCTCGTGGGGAGGGAATGTCCGCCCTCCCCACGTCGACCGACGGGCTACAGAGTCAGAACGCCCGTTCGGATGAGATAGGCCAGTCGCTCACGCTGGTCGTTTTTCAATAGCGCGTGGATGCGCCCGAGCGCCTTCGTCACTGCGTCGCGCAGCCGCTCCGCCGATGCGACACGCAAGTCCGCGGCCTCCTTGGCCCGAGCTTGGTCGAAGCTCTCGCCTCCGACCGCGTCGGCGAAGGCCGACAACGTGCGACGGCGATCCACTTCGGCCTGGGCTCGCTCGGTCTTGAGCTCGTCCAAGATCCGCGCCAGCTCGGTGACTTGACGCTCGTCCAACTCCAGCTTGTAGGCGAGAAAGCGCAGCGGTCGCCGCACGCCCAAACCACCGAAGCCTTCTCCGTCGCCACCGCCCCCCGGACCATCGCCGCCCCCTGCCCACTCGTGGCCGTGGCCCCCATGGACGCCGGGACTGCAACTCCACGACGATTCTCCCCCGCAACCGCCGCGATGCGCGCGCCACCATGAAACTATACCAGTATGCATGTTCTCTGCTCCTTTCGCCGAGGCCATCAGCTCCCGGCGGGCTATTGGTGTCCGTGGGCACCATGCCACACGGATTGTCGAATTAAATTTAAGCGCCAAAATCCAATCGTCAACAGCCGGTAGCTGGCGGACGGCCGATACCAGCCCAAGGCCATCCACGACAGCGTCCTTCACCGAGAGGACGCCGTCGCAGATGATGCCTTGCTCGGGCTAGGCGTGGTTACCGCCGACGCCCGAACCTATCATGCCGCCCGAGCTGGCCGCTCTGCCACCCGAGCTGGTGGCACCGCCGGACGACTTCGCCCCGCCCATCTCCACCGTTCCGCCAGCGCCCGCAGTGGTTGCACCGCCGGACGACTTCGCCCCGCCCATCTCCACCGTTCCGCCAGCGCCCGCAGTGGTTGCACCGCCGGATGACTTCGCCCCGCCCATCTCCACCGTTCCGCCCGCTCCCGCGCCCGTAGCACCGCCCGATGACTTCGCCCCGCCCATCTCCACCGCTCCGCCAGCGGCTGACCCAGTCACGCCTCCCGCCCCGACCGATCCGCCCGTCGCCGTGCCAACCGCCACTGCGCCGCCAGCCGAGCTGCCCTGATGTCCTCCGGCTGCCGCGGTCATCGATCCGCCTTGCCCGAGAGCATCCTCTTTGCTTCCGCTATCGCTATCATTGGAACTGCTGCTTGGACACGCGGCAAATATTATTGCCGCCATTGCCACAATAAAAGAATTGAATGTCTTCAATGACATGTTTTGCGTCTCCTCGATTGCATTTTTCCATTGTTACATTGCGTCTCACCAACCAATTGCGCTCCACAACAATTCTTCAGTATTATTGGCAAAACCTTCTCCTGCAATGTTCGATCTCGGGTCGGCATTGGGTTTTGTTGACGGATCGCGACGTCAAGCATCCAATGATAGGGTCAACGCAGGCGGCAAAAAGGTGCGGTAGGGCAGCTGCCGGCCGTCTACCTGGGATAGCGAAATGCGCCAATACGCAGTTGTGGCTAGTAGCCCGAGCGGGGCATGTTTCCAGCGCTGCCTGCAAGCCGCAGGTTACGGCAATCCCGGTAGTGGCATGCGAACTTGGTATAGGGCGTTCAGGGTGGTCACATAGAGGGTTCGGCGATCCGCGCCGCCGAAGCTGCAATTCGATGGCCGGTGGGGCATGGGAATTGCGCCCGAGGGATGCCCGGACGAATCGAAAACTTGGATGGCCTTCAGCTTGTCGTCGTTGTTGGCAATGTACAAATTCCCCACGTCGTCCACGCACATCCCGTCGGGAACGGTGAGTCTTCCTGCGCTCGCGCCGTCGATGAACAGGCTGGGAGCGCCCACGCCTCCCATGACATCGACGGGCAGACGCCATACCTTGGCCTGGACATCGCTGCCCACGTACAGCTTCGATCCATCGGGAGACAGGACGATGCCGTTCGGCTTTTCCACATCCAAGACGCGCGATAGTTCCCCGGCTGGTGACACGCGATACACGCCCATGCGCGCGTGGCTGATTGCGCGGCGGGCGCCCCAGTCGCTGTCGGTGAAATAGATATTGCCGTCCTGTCGCAAGACCAGATCGTTGGGCGCGGAAAGCGGAGCTCCCGTGGATCCAACTGGCCAGCGCTCGGCGAGCACCGTCGTTACGCCACCCGCCTCGACGCGCACCAACCGTCCATTGTACCGCTCGCATGCAATCAAGCGGCCTTGCGTATCGACCGCCAGACCGTTGGTGCTGGTCGGACCGGCCGACGGATACGGAAAGGGCGAAAAACGACCGGAATCAGGATCGAGACGATAGATCCGAGCTGCGGGCCCATTGGACTCGACGACATCGGAGAAGAGCAGGTAACCGCCGCCTGCGATCCACAGCGGGCCTTCAAGCGATAGGAAGGGGATCTGGCTTGGCAGTTGCTCTGGCGCGCCCGCTCCGGCAAACAGGTTGGCCGCCGAAGCGGGGAGCTCGTCGGCGGGCCAAGCCGCGGATGGGGACGCCGGGATCGATGTTGTCGAGCACGACAGCAGCAGCAAACAGCACAGAAGACCGAACGGACGCGCGGAAACCGCAACGCAACGCCAGGGTTTACGACGCGATGGACGATCTGGAATCAGCATGACCACGATAAAAACACGAAGCGACGCTCGCCACCACATCCGAGCGAAAGCCAGGCTGCCAGCCGACGTCGCTAGCTGAAAAGGAAACGAAATCCCATGTAGCCGAGCATGCCCAATGACAGCCCAAATTGAAGACGGTGCAAGACACGAAAGTTCGCGTCCACTTCGTTTTTGAATCGTTGTCGCCAAAGAGCGATGATTCCAAGAACAAGACCGAAAACGCAGCCGATGATGAGAGCATCCCACCGGCCCCATAACCGGTAGACCAGCGGCACCATACAGACCCCGCCGAGCGCCAGGCAAACCAGGGCGAATCCGAAGCTTCCTTTCGCGCCAAAGCGGACGGCAAAAGTTTGGTCGCCGCGGGCGTGGTCTTCCCCGGTCTGGTAAAGCTGGGTCAGCGGAAAGAATCCCACGGTGATAAGCGTCGCCGCTGCCATTCCAAGCGGTCCGATCGCCGACCTGAGCCAGGGCCGAGGTGGATAGCTGCCGCACAACCAACCGCCGGCAAAGCCAATGGCACCCTGGCCAAAGGCCACAACCACCAGCGACAAGATCGGCCGGGCCTTCCAACGCCAGCGCGGGTGCGAGTAGGCCACCGACAGCCCCATCACGATGAGGTAGAGCGCCGCAAACTGAAAGCCCACGAAGATGGCGAGCACCAGCCCCGCGGCTTGGACGCCGAGGGAGAAGCCAAGCAGCGCTTCGCTGACCGGTGGAGGCACGCGCAGCCCGCCAACCGGTCCCTCGTCGCGATCGTAATAGGAGTTGTAGGCGGTGATCCCGCCATAGAGAAATACGTGAAAGGCGAGAAAACCCAAGCCCGCGCGAACGGAGGGAATTCTACCGCCGAGAATGAAACCCCAGGCGAAGAGCGGAGACAAGAGCACAAGCTGATAGTGCAGCCGCAAATGCATGAAGAGCGGAAACCAAGCGACGCGGGCCCGCCTCCTCACCGAATTCCTCCGCGGACGATTCTTTCCGCGAATCCTGTGTACGCGATGCGCGTGGATCTGGCGAAACGAAAACGGAAATCGCGCGGCACCACGCGCGTGGCCAGCATCCTCCAGAACGCGAACGAGGCCACCACCGGGGCCGAGCCGCGCAATTCGACGACGCGCAGCCCGCTCGTCTCGCACATGCGCGCAAGCTCGCCCGGCCTGACGAACAAGCGCAGCACGTGCATGTCTTTGGGTGTGTTTTTGACGAACCACTCCACGCCCTTGATGACCACCAGCCAGGCGAGGAAATTCCGGTTGAAGGTGTGAAAGAAGAAGAGCCCGTGTGGGCGCACAACACGCGCCGCCTCGGCGACGACGCGAGCCGGGTCTTCGACATGCTCCAGAAAATCCATGGCACAGACGACGTCGAACGATTCATCCGGATAGGGCAGCGACAAGGCATCGCCGCGCGTGTAGCGCACGTTCTGGGTCTTGTCGTGCTGGGCAGCGACGGCGAGGCTATCTGCCGAAGCATCGAGGCCGTCAACCTGAAAACCCTCCTGGGCCAGATGGTTGCTGAGAAACCCGCCTCCGCAACCAAGGTCGAGAACGCGAACCCGGTCGCTCTTGCCGGCAAAGCAAGCGCGGATGCGTTCAGCGACCCACGGATTGCGCAAGCGCGATTCGGCGCGCAGCAGGGCAACCGGATCGTCGTTGGCCTCATACCAACGCTCGCCGAGGGTATCGTACAGATCGTTGTTTACCTGGCGCCCGACTGCCGTATCCATGGGACATTCCAGTAGAGGAGTTGGTAGCAGCCAAAACTCAGCGTCAGCACAGTTTGGACCGCCAGGACCGTGGTTTTGTGCTGGAACCACAGCACGGCGGCGGCCCCGAGCACGATGGGGTGCAGGATGAAAAGCAGGGCGTGAAGCCACTGCTCGGCCGGGACGCAGCGACGAGAATGAACGAGCTCATCCTTGGTAATGAGGACGCACGAGAGTGTGGCGAGGCCCGCGTAGAGGGCAAGTGCCGTGTTGTTCGGCCGCTGGGTCAGAGCAACACAGTAACAGATGAGCACGCTCAAGGTGTCGACGGGATGGCCAATTCGTTCCCAGCGCGGCAATCCGCGCCGGCGATGAAAGTGAATCTCGTCGACGAACATAAGCACCGCCTGAATCACAAGGGGCAACAGGACAAGCGACGTCACTTCGTCACCTTGCGCATGATCGCGCCGCAAATCGTAAGCCCTGGTCCAAACGCCAAACTGACGACCGCTTGCCCAGAAGCGACAGCGGGATCCTTGACCAGTTCTGTCCAGATATGAGGAAGCGTGGCGGAGGACATATTTCCACGCTCAAGCAGGACCTTTCTGCTGCAGGCGAGTTGCGCGTCGTCCAGCCGCAGTGCCTCACGCGCACGGTCCAGAATCTTCGGGCCGCCTGGATGCACGGCATAGACGGCCTCGCGCAACTCCGGTTCGCCAAGCCCGGCGCGCAGCGCGAGTCGATCGACGAATGCACGGAGAGCGCCAGCGATTCGGTCGGGGACATCGCGAAGCAGGCTCATTTGCATGCCCCAGTCTGAGCAGGACCACGTCATCGCATCGAGGGTATTGGGAACAATCTGCTCATCCTGCACCAGCAGCGCGAGGCCTGGCGAACGACCATCCCAATTCGCTTCGTTGCGAACCCCGTAGGCGATGAAACCATCGGCAAACAGGGTCTGCACCACTAATTGCTCTGGTGTATGCAACAGCGGATTGAGATGCAATGAACATAGCTCGGTGTGAACGATGTCAACTGGACGAGGCGCGGTTGCGACACTCTCCAGCGCAGCCGCCGCGAAGCCGCTGGCCGCACGCAGCGCGGGGAAGGCCGCATAGCACCCCATATGATAGACGTGAAAGACACGCGTGCGTGCCCCCCAGTCCTTGCTGGCGACCATTCGCTGGGCGGCGCTCGGCGAATCGTACCCAGTGCAGGTCACGTGCACGAGATCGGTCGGTGGCGTGGCACACTCGGCGTAGAGCCGGTCGAATACGCGCTCGACGGCCTTGGTAAAAAATCTCGTACGCTCGAGGGCGCCCACCCCCTTCGGCTGCTCCTCCAGTCGATAGACTTGCATCTCGGACCAGCGCGTGTGCGAACAGTCCGACAACTCGTGCGCCCGCATGGCAATCTTGTCCTGTCCGCAGCCGAATCGGGCCAAGCTGTGCGCCATGTGATCGTGAAATCGGCCCTCGTCGAAGGGACGCCCCACGATTTTCGTCTGCGCCGCTTCGGCGCGGGCGTGCGCATCGGCCAACCAGGCGAATGTTTGCGCCTGAGTCGAAAGGTACGCAGGACGCACGCATCGGAAGTCGGTGAGTATCGCGGGCAAGTTTGACCCTCGCTCATCGGCCCGCTGGCCGCAGTAACAAATTGAGAAGGCACCGTGCTGCGGTGCCTGTAGGTCAGATGTCGCTGCGGTTGATTTGGTGACCTAATTCCTTCGGTCGCGCCTCCTGGCCGAAGACGAACGAGGCCCGCCGCATGGCCCCAGGGGCAGTTGCTAAAGCCAGCCGATGCGGCGAATGATCAAGAGAAGCACCGCGCCCCACAGACCGGCGAACACGTCGTCCATCACCACGCCCCACCCTTCGCGCAGACTTTCTGCTTGGCGCGCGGGCCACGGTTTCCATTGGTCGAACACGCGGAAGAGCACGACGCCAGCGAGGATGCCCTTCCAGTTGTTGGGCGCAGCTGCGAGCGTGATGAGCACGCCAGCCACTTCGTCGATACAGACGATTTGTGGATCCTTGAGCCCTGTTTTGCGGACTACTTCCGTCGCGGCCCAGACGCCTACCAACGTGACCACAACAGCGCCGGCGACGACGGCAAGGGGCCCGCCTCGCGCCAGCAATAGGTAAAGAGGTATTGCGCCGAGCGTGCCGGCCGTGCCCGGCATCTTGGGAAAACGGCCACAACCGAACCAAATGGCAAGCACGTAGGCCGGGCGGTATCTCATGCCTCCTCGCCGAGCATGCGCCGAACCTCGGCGGTATAGCCGGCCCCATCGTGTACGACGAGGGTTGGCTCAAGCCGCGTTTCGGCCAATCCACGCCGGGCTTCGATCAAAATGCGGTTGGCTGCTTCATCCGCGCGAGGCACCACCGCGCGCGAACGAACAATCGAAAATTCGCGCGCTTCAAGACCGGCGCGCAACTCCCCGCTGCGATCGAAGGGAAATATCGTGACCAGGCGGCCGTCGGGACGCAATGCCTTTGCCGCGACATCGAGCCACTCCTGCAACGCCAACGAGACTTCATGATTGGCCAGCGCTTTCTCGGACAGCGGCGGCAACACCCCGGTTCCAACCGGACGAAAGGGGGGATTGGTGGTGACCAAGTCGAATGTCCGCGCGGCCAGCGTGTCTTCCGTGCGCACATCCCCATGGATAACGTGAAAACGATCTGCGAAGCCGTTGTCCTGATTGCCCTGTTCGGCCAGGGCCGCTAGGCGCGGCTGAATCTCGACCCCGACCCCGCGCGACGCCGGATCGCGCGCCAGCAGCAGAAACGAAAGAGCACCGCTGGCGCAGCCGATGTCCAGGAAGAATCCAATGGGCGGCGCGATGAAGCCGGCCAGCAGCACCGGATCCAGGCTGCTGCGAAAACCGACGCGCGGCTGAAAAAGCTTCACGCGCCCGCGCAGAAGCGTGTCGCGGGTGATTTCCGAGCTCTCCACCATGGTCCCTCACGGTCACGCGGCGGGCGGCTGGTCGGCCCGAATCCTCTGCATCACCAGACCGGTGGCGAGCTTGGGCTGAAAATAGGTCGACTTCTGCGGCAGCACGAAGCCGGCTTCGCACGCGTCCAACACCTGATTCACTTTGGTGGCGTTCATAATGAACGCGGCCTGAGCCGCACCGCTGTCGATTCGGCCCAGCGTTTCGCGCAGGTCGTGACTGTAGCTGAGGTTCCGCTGCGCGGCCATTGCCTCGGCGCCGATACCAAGCAGCGGCTCCAAGATCAAACCATGCAGCACGCTCACATCCAAGCAACCCAGCGTGGGCGGACCTAGGCGCGACAAGTCCGCGTCCTGGCGCAGGCGCAACCAAGTCGTTCGGACTTGGTTCGGTCGGCGCACAGCGAAGGTCGCCGCGCCCTCGCCTTCACGACGCAAACGTTCGCTGATAGCAGTGGCGTCGCGTTCGTCGCCCTGCTCGACGCTGAACCAGGGCTGGCAGCGTTCGGGCAGCGCATCGAGAATTTCCAAGGACAGGCCGTGCACCATGCGATGGGTGGGCAGCACGAGCAAGCCGGGATCCTCGGCGCGTGCGAAAAACATGGGACCAAAATCTGCCTGCGACGTGCCCGGCGCCGCAGCCGCGGGACGAAGCGCATCGCGAATCGCCACCATGGTTTCGTAGCGATGGTGGCCGTCGGCAATCATGACTTGCTTGGGGGCTATCACGCGTGCGACTTCCGCGATGGTGGCTGGCTCGGTCACCACCCACAGGCGATGACGGCAACCGTCGGCGGTCGTGGCGTCGACGGCGGGCGCGCCCGCGGTGACGCGTTCGAGCGCCGACTCGGCCTCGCCCGCGGGATCGCGGTACAAGGCGAAAATCTGCGAAAAATGAGCCTGGGTGGCCTTGATAAGGTTGAAGCGATCGAGCTTGGGACCCGACAACGTATGCTCATGCGGCAACACGACGCGCGCGGAAAAAGGCGACAGCTCGATGAGCGCGATGAAGCCTTTGCGGGTGTACGTACGGAGCCCGGTACCTGCGTCGAAGGAGAATGTCTGTTCGTAGCGGTAGATCGCCGGCGCCGCGTCCTCGCGCAGGCTACCGTCGGCGATCCACGAATCCAGCCACTCGCGCGCGTGCAGATACTTCGCATCGCCCTCGCCGCGCGGCAGATCCAGATGCACGATGTTGCGGGCGTGCTGCGCTTCGAGCTGCTTGCGCTGGTCATCCGAGATCACGTCGTAGGGCGGTGCGATCACCTGCGCCGCGTCCGGCAGGCGCGTGGGATCGAAGCGAAGCGCGCGAAAAGCGGCTATCTTGGGCATTGTCGTAATCTAGTTTTCCCGTGCGGTAAAGCCAAGCGCGATACGTACGATGCGTGCCTCACGCCGCCTGTTCGGGGTACAGCCGCTTGAGGCCATCGCGGGTGGCGGGACTGACGCCGCGCTCGGTGATGATGCCGGTGACCAGACGCGCGGGTGTGACGTCGAAGGCTGGGTTGGCCGCGGCGGTGCCTGCGGGGAGGATGTTCACGCTGGCGAGCGCCCCGTCGGCGGTGCGTCCGCGCATCCAGCGAACCTCGTCGGCGCTGCGTTCTTCGATGGGGATTTGCGCTACGCCGTCGGTGATTTCCCAGTCGATGGTGGGGCCGGTCAGGGCGGCGTAGAACGGAACGCCGCAGTCATGCGCCGCCAGCGCCTTGAGATAGGTGCCGATCTTGTTGCACACGTCGCCCCTGGCGGTGGTGCGATCGGAGCCGACGATGCATGCATCCACGCGGCCGTGTTGCATGAGGTGGCCGCCAGCGTTGTCCGCAATCACGGTGTGGGGAACGCCGTGCTGGCCGAGCTCCCACGCTGTCAGCGAGGCGCCCTGGTTGCGCGGCCGGGTCTCGTCGACCCATACGTGCAGCGGAATGCCGGCGTCGTGGGCTTTGTAGATGGGCGCGAGCGCGGTGCCGAAGTCGACCGTGGCCAGCCAGCCGGCGTTGCAGTGGGTGAGCACGTTGAGGCGCTGGCCGGGGTGCTTGCCGGCGATTTCGGCCAGCAGCTGTTTGCCGTATTCGCCGATGGAGGAACAATTCGCCACATCCTCGTCGCACATCTCGCCCGCGCACTGAAACGCGGCGGCGGCGCGCTCGGCGGCGGGAAGCGGCGCTACCGCGGCCACGATCTCGTCGGCGGCCCAGCGCAGATTGACAGCGGTCGGCCGCGCGGCGACCAGGCGCTCGCGTGCCGCCTTGAGCGCTGCGGTCGAACCATCCGCTCGCAACGCCAGGGCCATGCCGTAGGCACCGGTGGCCCCGATGAGCGGCGCGCCCCGCACCACCATGTCCGCGATGGCCCGCACGGCATCGTCGAGGGTCGACAGGCGAACCAGCGCGAATTCATGCGGCAGCCGCGACTGATCGATGACTTCGATGACGTTGCCGTCGTCCACCGGGTAGATCGTTCGATAGTGCTTGCCGTCGACCTTCATGGCATCAACCGAGGTACTTGCCGACGAGGGGCGCCAGACGCTGGCGAACTTCGGCCGGAATCATTCGCCGATCGCTCCAGATGGCCAGCTTCAGCGCCGACTGGCAATCGCACGGTGTCGTTGCTTGGGCGGCGACTTGGGGAATCGCGCGACCGATCAGCGCCAGCGCGTTTTGCGTCGCTGCCTTCACGTTGCCGATGATCTCTTCCAACAGGCGCAGCTTGTCTTCGCTCGACGCGTGTTCGCGCCAGCAGTCGTAGTCCGTGGCCAGCGCCACCGCCGCGTAGCAAATCTCGGCTTCGCGCGCTAGCTTGGCCTCGGGCATGAGGGTCATGCCGATGAGATCGCCGCCCCAGGCTCGGTGCATTTCGCTTTCGGCGCGCGTGGAAAACTGCGGCCCTTCCATGCACACGTACGTGCCGCGTGAATGCAGCTTGACCGGCAAGCCCTCGCCCATCTTGGAAAGAAACCCGCGCAAGGTCGGGCAGAACGGCGTCGACAGCTCCACGTGCGCGACCACCTCGTCGAAAAACGTACCCGGCCGGCGGAAGGTCCTGTCGATGACCTGATCGGGCAGCACCAGGTCGCGCGGGGCAATGTTTTCCCGCAAGCTGCCCACGGCGGCGCTGGCCAGGATATGCGTCACGCCGAGGGCCTTAAGCGCGAAGATGTTGGCGCGATAGGGAACGGTCGAGGGACCGAGCAAATGGCCCTCCCCGTGGCGCGACAGCAACGCCACTGGCACGCCACCAATCTGGGTGGTGACGATGGGGCCCGAAGGCATGCCGAACGGCGTGTTGATGGTGTGGCTCTGTCCAACACCGAGCCCACCCAGTGCCTCGCCGAGACCCGTGCCACCGATAATGCCGATCATGCGCGTCCTCCTGTCATGCCGTGGAACCCAGGAGAGTGCCCGGTTGCGAAGGCCAGTGCAAGACTGTCAGCGCGATGCCGGGAGCGACGGCGACGCAAGCTACAATTTGTACGAAATCTTTCCGCCCAGGTTCAGGGTCACGTCCGCCGACCAAGTTTGTTCGGGAAACACGCCCGCGAGCTCCATGGTGACGACGATTGTCTTGGACGCCCACAGCTTGGTCACGTCGATAGGATAAGACGTCTTGACGTCAAGCTCCGGCGACGGCTGCGCATTGTCGGGCCGTTGGTAGTTGATGATCTCCACCGCCGGGGTCGTCGAATCGGCCGCACCATCGGACATGGTGATGCGCGCGTAGTGGATGAAGCTCAAATCCTGCACCGCTCCGACGGCCTTAAATTCCACTGCGTAGGCGTAGACCTCGGCGTTCATGTCCTTGGCCCACGACAGGTCGTCTGAGGTCAGGGTAAAGGATTGCGTGGTCGACACCTCGCCGAGCTGGCTGCCGCCCGGGATCCCCTGAAAATTGACCGCCTCCTTTGTGACCTTGGCCTCTGAAACGTCAGCCTCGACCCGAGCGCAAGAGGCAGCCGCCCCCGCCGCGCAGGTCAGGGCCAAAATCAGCGGAGCAGTGCTTGTGAATTTTGAATTACGCATGGTCCCCTCACAGCAAGAAGATAATCAGCCCCACCTTGAGAGATGATCCGACGGCTTTGACCTTGGGGTCTTCGCCAAGCTGGACGACGGTCGTGGATCCGGTGGAGCTTTGCAGCGCGCTGTTGGCGTTGTGAATCTGCGCCCACACCATCGATACTCCCCCATGTACGAAGAAGATGACGTTCTTGCCGCCGAAATCCAGGCCGGCGTGCGCGTTGGCGTAGTCGTAGCCGACCTGGCTGAGCAGCGGGCTGCCGCCGAACTGCCCGCCCACCAGTCGGCGGACGACGCCATTCGCGTCGCCATCATTGTAATGACCGTATTCCACCGAGACCGATGGGCCGGCGCCGAAGGGCAGCAGGCTCAAGCCGCCGCGCCAGCCCTTGCTGACCGAGTTGCTTCCCCCACCACCGTAGACGCGGAACCATTGCCACGGCCTCACCACCAAAGAACCGATGGCCCCGTCCGGAATCCCAGCGTCCAGCATCAGGCCCACGCGCGGCCAACTCTCCGCTTGCCGGGCCGCGAGCGCTGCCGCCACCGTGGTGGGTTCTTCCGCGTACGCACGGGCCGGTGCGCCAGCACTCGCTGCTACCCCAACCAATGTGACCGTGACCAGTGCGAACCTCATGCCTTATTATATCGTCATATTTATAGTAATTTCAAATACAATTTTTAACATATAAAACATTTTTTCCGATACTCCTTTTGCCCCTGTGCGCAGATGAAAGGCTCCGCGCGACGACGATCCGCTAAAGGAAAATGGCGCCCTGGCGCAGGATCTCGATTCCATCGCCGCGCACACGCACGAGCGTGCTCGGCGGACCGCCCGGCGTCTGGCCTCCGTCGAGGAGATTGAATTCCCTACCGGCAAAATGCGCGAGCACTTCGGCCGCGGTTCGTGCCGGATCTGCGCCGACGGGATTGGCACTGGTTGCGGTGATGGGACGCCCGACCGCCACGACCAGCGCCTGGGCCACTGGATGCGGCGAGACCCGAGCGGCCACGAATCCGTCGTGCACGATAGCCGTGGGCAAGTCGGGACGCGCCGGCACGGCAAGCGTCAGCGGACCCGGCCAATAGGTCGCCGCCAGCTCGCGCGCCCGTGCCGGCACGTCGGCACACAGCTCGGCAAACATCGCCAAGTCGGCGACCAGCAACGCGCTTGCCTTCTCCGCGCCTCGCCCCTTGAACGCAAACAGCAGCGCGAGAGCGCGCACATCGAGCGCGTCGACCGCGAGCCCATAGTAAGTCTCCGTTGGAAAAGCGACGATCTCGCCACGACGGATGGCCGCGGCCGCTTCAGCGATTTGGGCAGGCGAGAACGTCCTCACTGGCTCACGGATTTCCGGGTTACATTGCGGGACAGCTCTTGACCTCGACGGCGGCGCTGCCACGCGGGCCGAATCGTTTCAGCACGCTCACCTTGGCCTTGCTGCCGGGCTTGCCCAGCAACGGCAGCACGCCCTCCAGCAGTTTCTCGGGCTCCGCACCACGCACGGCGATGTCGGGTTTGCCTTCAAACGTCTCCTCGAGCTCGATGCGCACGCGCGGGCCGAGCGACCCGACCAGGGCGCGCAGATCCGCCAGCAGAGCGCCGGTGATTCCGTCGGTGAATTGCCCATTCTTGCCGCGGCACGGGCGCAAGACGATGCCCCGATCTTGAAACGCGGGTTCGTGCGCTTGGGTGGCCTCCCAGGTGGCGAGCGTAGCGGAAGGATCCGGCGGCCGCTGAAACCAGCCCTGCGGAATGGTGAGAAAGACCGCGCCCCGGCCCTTCAAACCAATCACCAACCTGCCATCCGGCGCCTCGGCCAGGGCGACAACTTCGCTGTCGGCGAGCATGGGAACGGAAGGGTGCACGGCATCCGCGTGCTTCTGATCGCGCAGGACCCACAGACCGCGACCACCCAACCACAACCGCTTGGTGCCGTCGTGCATGAACAGATTGACTTCGTCGCCGAGTCCCTCCGGCCTGATCAATTCGCACGTGCCCCACCGGACATTGAAGACGCAAAGTCCACGGTCCGTGGCCAGCAGCAGCTCGTCCTTGGTGTTGCCCCAGATCGTCGCATCGCGGATCTGAAGCCGGCGGCCATCCAGCTTCACCGGCACTTCGTCAATGAGCGGCACGCCACCCGCTTCGTTGCTGTCGAGCCGGACCAGTGCCCAACTCGCAGCGGCCACGGGCAGACCATAGAACGGCGGCGCGAACCCTTCGGCGAAATGCAGGGGTTCGCCAATCGCGGATTTGAACGTGCCGCGCTCTCGGCTGCCGGCCGAGTCCGCCGCTCCCGCGGGCTTACTGCCGTCGCCATTCTCCGGCGTCGAGCGCATGACCAAGTGCCAGTGGCCGCCCGAGAAGCTCCACAGGCCCTGGTCGTCCACGTTCCAAAGCTGCTTGTCCGGGGTCGCGAAGGTATCGTCCGGCTCGATGGGTAGCTCTTCTCGACCGAGCACGGTGAGAACCTTGCCATCCCACCGCGCGGTCAGAAAAACGTCGCGCAGGCCGTGCACGTGCCCGCTGTAGTGGCGCGGCGGACCAGCCTTGGCAATGACGTAACTGATTTCTCCTTCGATGGGGATGGTCGTCATGGCGGCCCACAGCCGTTCTTTCTCGCCCGGCCTGGCTGGGCCCATGAGCTCGGCCGGCGGCACGACCGGATCGGGCAAGGGGTGCCATCCGCCCTTGGAATAAAACAGCGGACCACCGTCGCCGTAGAAGGCGATTCCGTCCGCCAGTCGCACGATCTCGGTCGGGCGAGTGACGGTGTTCTGTCCGTCGAGAAGATGGCGGCGCGTGTAGTCGGGGGTGACCTCCAGAAAGCCACCGCGTGCCAAGGTGACAAGGATGCCACTAGTCGCAAGATGTGCCTGCCCGATGGCATGGATCGCATCGTCGTCGCGGCGCCCGGCTGCCAAGGCGTCGAGCGGCTTCCAACTGGCCAAGGTCTTGTCGCTAACGGAAACGCCGTTGTCCGAAACCACGAGAACCCGCGCGGGGTCGGCAGCTTCGAGGATGTGCGTAATCGGAGTCGTGGGCCAGGCATCGTCGCCCGTACGACGTTTTCCAGCGGGTGGATAGATCACAACCGGCTTGGCACCAGGTGCAAGCCGGACGACAAAACTGGACATCTCGCCGGATCGTTCCGCCCCGCCGAAACCCCACACCTGCCGGTCGGACAGCTCGACGAATCCCCGCACGCTATCCAAGCGGCCCCCGAATACAACCTCTTTCGATGCTCCGCTGGCGAGGTCGATCACCTCCAGCTTGCCGGCGCTCGCAACCCACAGCCGGTCTGCGCTGTCGAGGAAGAAAATCGGGCGGGCGCCGACCTCGTAGGTGCGCCCTTGGCCTTCGTCCTTGACGAGAATGTCCTCGGCGCTTTGGCTGGTTTGGTACGCGACGACCAGAGCACCGTCCTTCGATCGCTTGCCGATCCAGCGCGGCACGCCGGGTACGACGGCAATCTGTTCCAGGGCAAGATCCTCGGCGGCCACGCGCACGATGGCGCCATTCGAGATGCCCGCCAGCATGTGGGTGTTGTCCGCGGGGCCAAGACAGGTCGCCCGGCGCCGCAAGACTTTTTGATCGCGCACGGCAAAGGTTTCGCGATTGAAGCTGAGAACGTTCCCGGACGCGGACAACGCCAGCAAATGCTCGCCGACGAACCGGCTGTCGACGATGGCATTTCCGTCAAAGTAGTACTCAATGCCCAGCTTGGGCGGCTCGGCTTTGTGCTTGATGTGAAAGACGACGTGACGGGATTTGTCCGCGCCATCCGAGTCCGCGTCCGAATCATCCGAGCCGGCTGGGTGCCACAGAAACGCCGCAACCCCGGCGACAAGGATCGCGCCCGCCAATGCCAAAATCAGCGGTCGCCTACTTCGCCGCGGAGATTGGGGAGCGGGACCTTCGGGAACGTCACCCATGCGTCGGTCGGCCTAGACTACACTAAAGAAAACGGGGCGCGCGGACCGGGTTACGCCATTTCAAGACGCGGAAAAACTCCTCCGCGCCCCAGGCCAGGCAATCGAGCGCCTCTTCGTTGATTTCGCCATCTTCGCGCAGAACCGAATGCTGGGCATGCACGTTGACGATCTCGGCGACGAACAGGTCATGGCTGCCAAGCGGCAGCACGTGTTTCACCCGGCATTCGAGGTTGATGGGGCATTCCAAAATGAGCGGAGCGGCGACAAGTGCCGCTGGAACTTTGCCGAGACCAAGGGCGGAAAACTTGTCGAGATCTTTCCCCGAGCGACTGCCGCACAGGTCGACAACCGCGACTTGCTTCGAGGTTGGAATGTTGACCACGAACTCCTGAGTCTCGAGGATGGTTGCATGGCTTAGGCGCGACTTTCGCAGCGACACGGTGACCATGGGTGGCGTGGAACAAGCTACGCCGGCCCAGCTGACGGTGATGATGTTGTCCTTGCCGGCAGCGTCGCGTGTGCTGAGGAGCAGCACCGGCCGAGGAAAGACCCAGGGTTTTGCAGACATCTTCTTTTTCATGATTGGGCCCCGCGGGCACGGGCAGACAAGCGTACCAGTCCGGACGAAGGGACACCATCATCCGGCGAAGCGGCGAAGAGATTAGATCTCCGCGTCGGAACCGTCGTCGGGGATCGGTGAAGCTCCTCCTATCTCCTGGTTCGCACTTGCAGCCGATACGCGATGCCTCCGGCGGCCAGCGTGGCGAGTCCCACAAGGCCTTCGAGCGGACGCTGCACGATGGTAAACACCGTCGATCCCAACACGAAGGCGAGAAAAAGCCCCGGAACCCATGGCCAACCCGGAACAGTGAGTTGCGGGCCTTCCTTGAGCCGTATCCGGCACAGCCCCACGATGGTAGCCGCCGTGCAAATGCCGAGAGTGAACCCCACGTACGTCAGAATGCGCTCGAAGGCCGCGGTCCACAAAACCAGCAGCCCCAACCCAAGTTGAGCGAGCAGCGCCGCCCGCGGCGGCCGGCCCGCCTGAGCTACGAACAGGCGCGGAAGCAATCCGTCGCCCGCCATCCGCGCTGCCACCTGCGGGCCGGTCATGGTCAGCGCCGACACACACAGCGCAAGCGCGAGCGCCACGAGGCCCGAAACGGCCAAGGCCAGCCTCGGTCCACCCACGGCCTCGGCCGCGACGTGCGCCACGTCGATCCTTCCCGCCAGAACGTACGTCGGCGCCGCGAACACAAACAGGGTGTTGAGCCCGAGATAGAGAAACGTCACGATGGAGGTTCCATAGACCAGCGACCTCGGCAAATTGCGTTGTGGATTTTTCACCTCGCCGCCGATGTAAACCGCGCCGTTCCAGCCGAAGTAGCTGAACGAAACGATCACCAGCGCCAGTCCGAGCTTGCTGAAATGGCCGCCGATTGGCGTCGTATGAAAGCCGTGCGGGAAAAGACGGCCGAGACCGAACGACGTGAACAAGATGATGAGAGCGACCTCGGCCACCACGACTGCCGCCTGAATGCGCGCACCCACCGACACGGAGACGAAGTGAATCAGGGATACGCCGAGCAGAAGCACTGTCGCCGCTACATGGGGGCTGATGGCGGCCGGCAGCCAGGGGCGCAGGTACTCGGCGAAGGCAAAGGCAAGCGCGCCGAGCGGCACCGCG
>Ga0182027_10001211_pt1 | contig 43199 bp, 21 predicted proteins | sample 712E1DmetaG_FD_121300 | JGI IMG/M metagenome (GOLD analysis project Ga0182027, IMG submission 121300) | Permafrost microbial communities from Stordalen Mire, Sweden - 712E1D metaG (Illumina Assembly) | ecosystem: Environmental > Terrestrial > Soil > Wetlands > Permafrost | place: Sweden...
ACGCCGCAACGCCTTCCGATAAGAGCAAAGGAACTGCAAACCGCCGCGCAGGTTGAATTGTCAATCATAAGCGTGCTTACCCCGAATCGATTCAGGTAGCTTTGTTGTTTTTCATGCTCCCGCAAGAGCACGACAAGGTCGGGGCGCAAAACAATGATCTTTTCAAGATTGGCATCGGAGTAACCGCCTACTTTTTCAATGCTTTTTGTTTGCGCCGGATACGTACAATATCTGGTAATACCGACAATCCGATCGCCAAGCCCCAGAGCAAACAGCGTTTCCGTTATGCTTGGCGCCAGGGAAATAATCCGTTTCGGCATGACCGGCGCTTGCTCCTGCCGGTTATGCGAGCATCCAATAACGGTTGCAATCAAAATGCCTACCGCCAAGATATGTAATGAGCAGAAAGGTTTCATATCGGTTCCCACGTTGGACAAGCGGCGGCTCGCCGCAGCGAACCGCCCTTATGAATACTCTTTATTTGGTTGTTTCCAGCAACGCCAGAGAATTGGGTGGCAAACCGATGTTCTTTGTCGTGCCAACCTTCGCATCAGTCGCAGGATTGATAACCACGATTCCCGGAGATGTGCTGCTGCGGTCACCCACATACACATACGTGCCGTCAAAGGCAATATGCCCGCTGCAGGGCGCGTCAATACCGGTGATTTTGCTACCGACGGTTTTCGCCTGGGGATTGAAGGAATACAATGACGTCGTGAAGGTCGACAAATCCGAGATAACCGCATATCCCTTCGTGTCACTCACCACCACAACCGATGCTACATCGCCCGAAAATTCCGATTCGGTAACCACCGACCCGGCACTCGCGTCCGTCGCCAGATCGATTGCCTCGATGCCCGCATCTCCAACGCCCCATACGCCCACACTGGCAACATAGAGCTTTCCATTGAAAATGTACAACTCCTGCGGGTCTTTGTACAGCAGGTTAATGGCCTTTTCGACGCTGTCCGTCGTTGCGTTGATCACGACGATTTTGCTCGTATCGGCCGCTTGAATGAACCCGCCAACAGGCGCATGAAGTCGTTGACAGGCGACATACACTTTACCGTTATAGAGCAATGCCCTGGTCATGTAGGGAACAACGTCGGCGCTGTCTGTTACCGCGTACGTATCAAAAGCGGACAGATCGATAGTCTTGCTTGATTTCAGGCCCGTTGAAGGATTGAAAATAACTATCTGGGCGCTTCCAAGTTGAGTGATATATGCCTTGGTTGTATCGATGCATGCTATGTCCTGTATGTTAACTGATGCCCCGATGTTTTTTTCGTAGGCAACGGTTGAGTTGGAAATAGTTGAACCGGTAATCTTAAGCAGATTATCCTTCCCATACCGCTCAAGCACGTACAAGCAACCATCGAACGCGCGAACATCGTTGTCGGAATAAATCGTGAGAAGGTTGGCATTCGACGTTCCCTTCAAGATGTCGTACTGGCCCATGTTTCCCGCGGAATAGTCAGCGGAAATGCCGACCGACACAATTGACTGGGATGCCGCCAAATCCAGAAGAACGGCATTGGTTGATCCGGTATATGCCGAAATCGGGACCGCAGCGGTCTTAAAACCGGCTTTAGCAAACAGCAGCGTGTCATTGACTGCTGCATCCGACTTTTTCGCAAGTCCGGCGCCGGCGCGATCGGGCGCAATGCCCACCGTGGGAACCCCCTTGGATAGAACTGTTGTACGAAGGACTGTCTGTTTGGAACCTTGGGTGACACGAATCAGATATATTCCCTCCGCCAGGCCGCCACAGGCAAGACCTACGGTATAGTCGCCTTTTGCCGGACTGCTGTTGCGAAACAGCGTCAAGCACTTTGTGCCGTGTGCGTTAAATATCTCTATCGAAAGCGGCGCCCCGTCCGATACCGCAAAACGCAACACATTGCCGCAGATTCTTGCCGACGACCAAAGAGTGGCCTGGGCCGGGCGACCCCGGACCAGAGTCGCTGTTGTCAACTTATATTGTCCTTTCGCATCGCTTGTGTCCGCACCTACGGCGCCGCTCTTGAGGGTCACCACAACGCCTGCCACGGGTGAGCCGTGTATTGCTTCGGTTACCGTACCGGTAATATTAATTTGAGCAAAGATTGAAATACCGGCGACCGCAATGATTAGTCCCGCAATGTGTTTCATGGATTTCCTTCCTTTCAAGGGGTTGGTTATTTATGAATCCGGCACATATAATCGAGAAACAGTTTTTGATCCCGCACCGCAGTCTTTTACAATCGGCATTTCAATACGGCATACTGCGCAAGTCCCGGCAACGGCCTCTCAAAATTGTAATCCTGAACATCGAGATAGTTTTCGATCCGGTACGAAATATCAAAGTGCTCGCCCAGCGTGCAACCGATGGAGGCGTCCAATTGCGGCCTGGCCTTATACACCGGAACGGTATTGTCGAAGTCCGTGAAATAGCGGGAAGCGAAGCGGGCAGAATGGCCCGCATAAAAATTTTTGTACATGAATTTGATATTCAGATTGTCCGTAAAGCGCGGAAGCAGCGGTTCGTCTTTTCCGTTCCAGGAAATGATGGAACTCGAATGCATGGTGTTTTCCATGTACGTCAGCGAATTGACAACAGATACCCACGAAAACGGCGTTAACGTGATATCGTTTTCCAAGCCCCATCCGTCGACATTGGACACGTTCCTCGGAACAAACATGTGCGACGTCATTGTGTAAATGATCTTATCTTTCGTCGTACTTGCGAAAAACGCCGCCGATACGGCCATGTACGGCTTCAGGAAGGATAGACCCGCATTGTATTCCAACCGTGTTTCCGGGCGGAGGGTCGGATTCCCCGAAACATTTGCGCCTTCGGAAAACTTCTCGGAAAATCCGGGGCTGCGGCTGCCGTATTGAACGCTCGCGAGAAGTCCCAGGCAATCGAATAGCTGGTAATGCAGTTCGGAGAACCCGGCCGGGAACCCGTTTTTTGTGGACTTGCCATAGGGCACAGAGGAACCGAACGAGGTTATGCTGTCGTTGGTAGAATCTATTTCGTATCTGTAAAGACCGCCGATTCTACCGGAAAGATTGTTGCAGAAATAGATTTTTGCCTCTACCCCTGTTTTTTCGGTGAGGCGGAAATAGCGCGGCTGCGTTTGGCCCGCAGGAACAAGAAGGTTGTTGTAATCATACCCATCATAGCTCGCGGTCAATACGCCGGTGAGTGCAACATGATTGTTGATATTACCCTTAAGTATGCTTTCCAACGATCCATAGGGCTGGTTGATATCATGTAAAGTTGCCTCATTAGGGCTTGCCGTCAAATAAAAAGGCTTGAACCTTCGCAGCAGGTCGTCTTCGGTTTTCCCTTTTGCGGTTAACGTGAGGGAAACGTTTGAATTAATCGTGTTCGTGTATGATTCAATCAATGAGAATTTTGTGTTTCGTATGTTCCCGTCGTTGGAACCTGCCTGGGGAAAGTAGAAAATTCCTTCGTCGGTGACTATTGCGGAAAACTGCGAAGTTAGCTTATTATGGTTATTGATTGTGAAGGTATTTGAATATATTGAAGAAAACGTTGAAAAGAAATTGTTGTCCATGGTTTTCTGCGAATCGTCAGTTGCCACCGTTGGTCCGAGCGTAATGACTCTGTCCGTATAGGGATAATTGTTGTCCGCCCACCCATAATTAACAGACAGCCGATGGACCATAGGACCCAGCGCTTTACTGATTATTGCGCTCCCTTCCCGATAACCGAATGATCCGACTTCCACGGAGGCGGTGGTGGCATCCTTGGTTACATCCGTTGAAAGGCTGATGACCCCTCCAGCATTTTCCCCGAAAAACTCGATCGATGGCGTGCTTTTGTAAATCGATATGGTTTGCAAAGTCGGCAAAGGTATCTTTGAAACATCCACCGCGTATCCGGTTGCGCCGTTGAGCGGAATTCCGTCAAGAAACACCTGTACCTGACTTGATGAGCTTCCCCGGATCGACACATCCGCATAATGCCCGAAACCGCCCATGTTACTGATGGTTACGCCGGATACCGTTTCAAGCACCGATTGCAGATCGATGTACCTGCCCGAGAAATTTTTCGCATCCAGCGTTACTTTTGACGGCGTGTATTCCCTGATCCTGCCGGCGGTAACGACCATTTTGTCAACGATCACCACGCTTGACGTATCAGAGCTTTTCTCGGCGCGTTGCGGGTGAGACGTCGCGGACTTGTCGGAATCCTGCCTCAAGGAGCTTCCCGAAATAGCGGCAGATGTATCGGAGACGAGCGTGTCACTCCTATCGGCAAGAAGCCGATATGGTACCATACAGAGCAGCAGGACGGATATGCGCCCCGCACGAACGAACCCGGGAAGAGAATGCAACGAAGCCCCCCCTGAACCCCGTACCATGAGGGCTCAAAAGAATTGAAAGCATTCAGGCAGGTCTCCTGGCTCTCCCGGTACTGTCGCCTTCCCATTCCAAATGGAACAGTGGCTTGGATTGACAGTCCCCGATTCTACGGAATCGGTACTGGGATTACAGTGGCAGGTCCGCTCCGGATTCTCACCGGTATTCCCCGGCACCTGAAATGCAATTTTGATAACCGACAAAAATATATTTTGTGATACTATATCAGAGCAACATTATTTTGTATGGATTCATGTATTTTAAGTGGTAATCACCACCCAAAAGCACCTTTGATTCAAGGAACCGGAATTTATGATTGGATGCCATTTCGGCCGATTTTTTCAGGCAACCGTTGCCGGCGGATCGTACCAGGAAGGGCTCACCGCTATTGTGCAGGGCGTACCGCCCGGGCTGCTTCTTACCGAGGAGGAAATCTATGCGGACCTTCTCCTGCGTAAACCCGGCGCAGACGAGCTTTCGTCTCCGCGCAAAGAGCCCGACCTTCCTCTTATATATACGGGCGTCAACCCCGCCGACACCATAGAGAATGCCGGCAACAAGAACTATACAAACGGCACGCCAATCACGGTGCTCATTCCCAACCTCGACCGGCACTTCGTGCACATCAAGCAGTACCAGGACACCAACCGGACGCCCCGCCCGGGCCATGCTTCGTATGCATCTTTTGTCAAGTACGGTCCCGACGACGACTCCGTGGGAGCGGGCATTTTTTCCGGACGCTACACGTCGTCCATCGTCGCGGCAGGCAGCATTGCCAAGAAAGTGCTTGCGCAATGCGGCATCAAAGTGTTCGCCTATGTTAAGGAGGCCGCGGGCGTCCGCTGCGGCGACCTTTCTCTGGAAATCATAGAGCGCCGTACGAATTCGTACAAGAAAATGCGGCGTGACCTCGATCCGTTCTACCAGGAAGTGTATGCGAAGCACCGCATAACCCCCGACATGCGCTTTCTGGAAAAGGCCGCGGTCTTTGCCGAGATCGAGAACGAAATAGATGCCATCCGCGAACGCGCGCCTGTGGCGAAACCGGATGAGATCCGCCGTACCTACGACGTCCACCCCGTTATCAATTGCCCCGACATCGGCGTTGCGGACGCAATGGTCAAGGCGATCAACGACATTACGGCAACGGGCGATTCCAGCGGCGGCGTCGTCGAAGTTGTCGCAACGGGGTTGCCGGTGGGCCTTGGCGAGCCGGTGTTCGACAAGCTCGACGCGGAACTCGGCAGAATGCTCGGCATCGGCGCGGTAAAAGCCGTGGAGGTTGGCGCGGGAATTGCAGCAAAAGATATGACCGGCATACAGAGCAACGATCAAATGCATTCGGAGGACGGCAAGGTAATATTCGATTCCAACCAGGCGGGCGGAGTCACGGGAGGGCTTTCGAACGGCGCCCCCCTTATCGTGCGGCTGGCGGTCAAGCCCACACCCACTATTGCAAAGAAGCAGCACACCATCGACAAATACACTCTCGAAAACAAAGAACTGGCTGCAATCACGCGGCGTGACCCGACCATCGTTGCGCGCGTATGGCCGGTTGCCGAGAACTATACCTCGATGGTTTTGCTCGACCACCTCCTCTTGCATTACGGATATCAGACCATGCGGGAAAAGATCGAAAAAAGCAGAAAATGAGATTCACCGCCAAGGCGCAAAGGACACGAAGGAAACGCAAACAAGAAAAGACTAATACGGAGACAAAAAGCCAATGAAAAAAGCATTCCTGATTCCCCTGCTGCTTCTTGTTTCGACAAGCGCGTTTGCCTATGACATCAACGTGCCGGTCACCTACGACACGCTCAAGAACGGCATGCGGATCATTGTGGTGCCGGACACGAATGTGGCAATCGTGTCCTGCCGGCTGTACTACTTTGTGGGCTCGATGTACGAGCAGTTCAGCAGGTCGGGTCTTTCCCACATGTACGAGCACATGATGTTCAAGGGAACGCACCGGCTCAATACTTCCGACTTCGCAAAGGAATCCGTTTGGCTTGCGAAAATCGATTCCGTCGACAAAATCATTTTTTCGCTCAAGAGTCACGGCATCTTCGATACGTCGGCCCAAACCGTGAAGCTACGCAAGGAAATTTCAGGCTTCATGGAAAAGGAACGAGCCTACATCAAGAAAGACGAAATCTGGGAATTGTACATGGGCAATGGCGGAACGCATTTGAACGCCTGGACCGCCGACGACATGACCGCCTACATCGTAACGCTTCCCAAGAACAAGGTTGAGCTGTTCTACTGGATAGAATCCGACCGCATGTCGAACCCCGTGTTCAGGGAATTCTACAGCGAGCGCGAGGTGGTGCTCGAAGAACGGCGAATGCGGTACGAAAACCAGCCTGCCAACAGGTTCTTCGAATATCTTAATTCGCTCTTCTATCTGGCTCACCCGTACCGCCTCCCCACCATCGGGTGGAAATCGGACATAGAAAACTACACGATTCAGGACCTTTCCAGCCATGTCAAGCAATTCTACACGCCCGACAACGCCGTTATTATTCTGGTGGGCAATATCGACCCCAAAAAAGCCGTTGCGGACATCAAACACTATTTCGGCGCCATTCCCCGCGCCGCAACGCCGAAACAGGAAGTGGTGACGCGCGAGCCGCAGCCCATCGGCGAGACCCGCTTTACGGTGCGCGACGACGCCGCGCCACAGATCGACATGATGTTTCACACGCCCGGCTACGACAACGACGATCTTTACAAACTGGATGTACTTGAATCGATTCTCTCCGGCCGCAGCGGCAGACTCTACGACCGACTTGTCAACCGCGAAGATTTGTGCACGGGCGCCGAAGCCGAAAATGCCGTCCGGCTCAACAACGGCTATTTCGAGATCAACGCATCCCTCAAGAAGGACACCGACCCGGCCAAGGTCGAAAAAATCATCAAGGAAGAAATCGCCGCGCTTGCAAAAACGCCGCCATCCGTGCGGGAAATGGAACGAATCAAGAACACCATCCGCATGTCCTTTGTCTCCAATTTGCGGAGCCTTGAAGGATTGTCGGACCGTCTCGCCTGGTTCGAGCGGCTTGGGTCCTGGAAAGCAATGCTGCAATATCCAGACAGGATCGCGGCGATAAAGCCGGAAGATGTTCCGGCCATCGTAAAGAAGTACATCGATTTCGACAAGGCGACCGTGGGGGTCCTGCTGCAAAAGCAGTAACCGGCGCCCGGCTCGGCGTGCACCCGACACTCAACGACATCAACCGACATTTATAATAAGGAACACCGACACATGCGAAAGACAACCGTCACATCCGCTCTTATCGTTGCCATGACTGCGCTGTGGTTCTCCGCGACCCCGCAGGTGCCTGCCAGCCCGTCAAAAATTGCGTATCCGCCGCTTGGCTGGAAGGTCCCGCTTGGCGAATCGTATCGTCAGGTGCTGGATAACGGCCTGGTCGCCTACATCGCCGAAGATCATGCATTGCCGTACTTTCAGCTTTCCGGCATCGTTCGCTACGGTGAGATTTGCGATCCGGCGGGCAAAGAGGGAATATCATCGCTGCTCACAAGCATCATGCGGCTGGGCGGAACCGCGGCGTACCACTCGGACACCCTTGACGCAATTATCGACCTGTATGCAATGCATGTCTCGGTATCCGCCTCGGATACGCGCGTGACTTTCTCCTGCGCCTGCCTTTCGGAGTACATGGATACCTGCCTCTACATCCTTTCGCAGGTGCTTTTTCATCCGGCATTCGAAGAGAAGAAGGTCAAGAAGGAGACCTCTTTGTTTCTGGAAGCCATTGCACACCGTTTCGACAACCCGGACCCGGTGCTGGACGCTGCCTACGAGAAAGCCATGTACCGGGACGGCCAGAATAGCCTCCTGCCTTTTCCCGAAACCATCGGCAGGATCACCAGAAAAGATCTGGTCGATCTCCACAAAAAGATATTCAGGACCGAGAACATGATCGTGGCCGCATCGGGTAGCTTTTCAAAGAGGAATCTGGCGCAGAAGCTGGCCGTTCTTTTTCCCAAGGCCTCGGCCGGCGCGGAATCGGTTTACCCTGAGATCGCGGTCAAGCCGATTGCGAAATGCATCGTTGTCAACAAGCCGATCACCCAGAGCTACATCAGGATGGGACTGCCGCTCTTCAAGCGGCCCAACGACGATTTCTACGCCGTGCAGCTCCTCAACACGGTGCTCGGCGGTGAAGGATTCACCTCGCGTCTGGGCAGCAAGGTCCGGTCCAACGAAGGACTCGCCTACGTGGTCTATTCCAGCGCCGGCTCAAACTACGTCTATCCCGCAACCTTTTTTATTGAGTTTCAAACCAAGAACGAGACCGCGTCCCGCGCAATAGCGCTGTCGCTCGAAGAGGTCAAACGAATCAGGGAATCGGGTATAACCGACGAAGAACTCAGCCATGCCAAGAAAGTGCTCATTGACGGTTTCCCCTCCATGTTCCGCTCGCCGGCCGACATCGTGGACAATTATGCGGACAACGAATTTCTCAAACGGCCGGCAAACCATTACGCGGTATATCCCGACAAGGTCAATGCATTGACAAAAGCAGATGTTCTCGCAGCGGCAAAAAAATATCTGGACCCCGCGAACATCACCTACACCATTGTCGGAGACACGGCAGCAGTCTTCAGGGCCGACACGATCGCCGGGTTTTCGCTCCGGTCGCAGAAGCCGCGCGTTGCCGTCGGCGTTGCGGATTCTCTGTTCCGCGCAAAATAAGCTAGGAGCCGTTTCATGAAGATCGGCGTATTCGTCCATTCGAAGACCGGGAACACCGCCCGCCTGGCGCTGGCAGTCACTCATGCCCTGCGCGAAAAGGGGCACGACGTCGCGGTTGAGCTGTTGCGGCCTGTCGGCAAGGTAAATCCCGGATCGCCCCACGTTGAATTCCGAAACCTGCCAGACGCCACGGGTTACGAGGCGGTGCTTGTCGGCGGGCCCATCTGGGCTTTTTCGGCCTCACCGGTGGTGACTTCGGCCATCAAACAGATCCCCGGGCTCAAAGGCAAGAAAGCCCTTTACTTCCTCACATCGTTCCTTCCCGGTCCCGTGTCGGGCTGTAAACGCGCCCAAGCCCGTGTGAGCGGTCTGCTCCAAGAGGCCGGTTCGGTTGTGCTCGAAGGCTGTTCGCTGTCGTGGGGACTGTGGTGCAGCAAGAAGAGGCTGGACTCGGCAGTCGAAAAGATCTGCGCAACGGTGCTCGGCGGCGCCGCCTAGCGCGGGCCAGCCGGCACGGGCGATTTCTACAAAATATTCGCGGCCAGTTCGGACAGTGCCGACCGCTCCCCTTTGGTGAGCGTCACATGCGCCGCGATTTCCTGCGCCTTGAACTTCTCCACCACATACGTGAGGCCGTTACTTGACGAATCGATATACGGATTGTCTATCTGATACGGATCGCCGGTGAGCACGATCTTTGTCCCGTCTCCCACCCGCGTGATGATCGTTTTGATTTCGTGAGGAGTGAGGTTCTGCGCCTCGTCCACGATCAGGTACTGGTTGTGGATGGACCGGCCGCGAATGTAGGTGAGCGGCTCAATGATGAGTATTCCCGTGTCCATGAGTTCCTTGAAGCCCCGGATGTGCCGCCTTGCCTTTGCCTCAGTGCGCAGGAGCAGATCAACGTTGTCGATGATGGGGTACATCCACGGCGTGAGCTTTTCTTCCACGGTTCCCGGAAGAAACCCGATATCCTTTCCCATGGGAAGCGTTGGACGCGACACGAGAATCCGCGAAAACAGGTTTTCGTCTATGGTCTTGCTGAGGCTTGCCGCCACGGCCAGCAGTGTCTTGCCGGTACCGGCCTTCCCCACCAGGGTCACCAGTTGGATGGCGTCCGAAAGGAGCGCATCCATGGTGAACAACTGCTCGGCGTTGCGCGGCTTTATCCGGAACATTCCCTCTTTGCCTTCGGATATGAGGCGGACAATCTTCTTCTGCGTTGTGTCGAACCGGCCCAGTGCAAAACGGGAAGCGTCCGCTGCGTCCACGAGCGTCACGTACTGATTGGGAAACAAGGGCTCGCGCGTTTCCACCGTGCCCTGTTCCCGAAACGCGTCAAGGGCGGCCGCATCGACGGTCAGGTGCGTCTGTCCCGAGTAGAGTTCCTCTATATCAACTTTGTCGGACTCGTAATCCTCCACCACGAACCCGAGCGCGTCGGCCTTGATCCGCAGGTTGATATCCTTGCTTACGAATACCGTGGGGATATTTCCCGCCCTTTCCTTTACCGCAAGCGTCGTGGCGAGGATGAAATTGTCGCGGGCCTTTTCCTGGAACTCGCGGGGTATCCGGCGCACCGCTTCCGCGTCGCTGAGCGTGACGAACAGCGTGCCGCCGTTGTCGAGCTTGACCCCCTTGGTAAGCGATCCGCGTTTGCGAAGCGCGTCGAGGTAGCGCGAGGTCTGGCGCGCGTTTCGCCCGGTTTCGTTCTGGTCCTTCTTGAAATGATCGATGTCTTCGATGACCGTGATCGGGATAATGACGTTGTTCTCCTCAAAGCTGAACAATGCGTGGGCATCGTACAGGAGAACGGTTGTATCGAGTATATAGTTTTTCATAGGGAAGCCCTTTGGGATTTTCTAGCGACAGGTTGAGTGTGGACTGATGTTAAATTAATGCCGGCCTATATGTGTTTGCATTTTTTTTCAGCGAGAAGTGATAAGGTGACTTCTCTTTGGACGTGATCTACGCTTTACAGCGAATGAAAACACTCGAAGTCGGACCCTTGCAAAGGACGCTATTGACATGAGGGCAAAGTTCCTCTGCCCAGCGTTAGGGGCGACTGGATGGTGCGCAGAGCGCAGTGCCGCCTGACCGCGGCCGCAGGCCGTGGCGGCAGGCGGTACCGAGGCCGACCGGCCGAGCCAGCAAGAAGAACCGACCCGAGCGAAGCGAGGGTAACGCCCGGCATTAGCTCATTGCAGGTACTCTATCGTTTCTTATAGCAGCGTCACCCTGTATTTCCGGAGCATCCTTTCCGGCCGGTAGGAGGCCTTGGACCGCCGTAGCGACTCAAGACCCAAATCCTGTTCAAAATTGAATGCCGAGTATTTGGGGGGCATAATAGCGGCGAACCTGCTGAACATGTACTGATTTATTCCCACAAACGCACGTTTCGCTTTTGCAAAGTGCAGGGCAAACGTGGTTTCGTTGAGCTCCTCGCCTATTACAAAGCCCGCAGGCACGCCGTCGGCATAATAGATACCGCCGCATAAACACAGTTCATCGTACAATGCGATGGCTTCCCCGCAGGCCTCGTAGTCGGTGACGCCGGCAGGCGAACCGGATTCCGCCTGCCACGCGTCAAGAATTTCTCGGGCGTGAGGCAGCCGGTCTGAGGTAAGCGGAAGCTCGCTGGACGTGTAGGTCTTGACGAACTGATTCATCAGGTTCTTCTTGCTGTGAAGCTTGTTGCCCGCATATGTTGTCAGCTTCGCAACATCGTGCAGGTAGTCGCTGTCGCCATCTTCGGAGGTAACCGTGTACGCCGGAGAATCGAACACGGGAAGCCACTCTGCGATAACCGGGAACATCATGCCGTGCTGCCGGATCGCCTGGTCGAGTGTCTCCTTTGGAATAGCTCGCACATCGCGCGTGGGCATGACGTACGGCAGCCCAGCGCGAGTTTTTCCGGTTATGAGCAGTTCGTCTCCGGTGATTACCTTGTAATCGTGTTCCCTGCGAAACAAATAGAGATTGGCAAAGCTGTATTCGGAAACCGCGGTGCCGATTGACCGAAGCGGCTTGAAGAGAATTTCGCGGTGGCTAAGGGAAAGGGGTATTGGTTCCATGGATAAAGAGGAAAATACGTGAATTGTAGCAGCCCCAGAATTAATCCTGGCGAAAATAGATCAAAATGCATTTGGGGGTCGTAGCGCCCGCAGGCATTCCTCTCTCTATGCCATGGAGCGCATCCGTGCGAAGTTTCCGGGGGAATTCGAATCTCTTTTTCAGTTACTAGCCCCGATCGAGACAGAAGGACGTTGCCAAAGACCGGCAAACCCGTTCGAAATTACTTACCGGAAGTACTTAAGCGTCTCTTGCCGACAAGGCGTTTCTTGTTCTTCTTTCGCACAAGCGATCCGATCTTGAATCCTATGGGCGGCAGAAAAGCCAAACCGAATCCCGATCCGCACAATCCGGATTTCTTCTGCGATGAAGTGGAGTTTACGTAAGCCTGATAGTTTGGAATGTTTACAATAACCCGCTGATTGTTGATGTCCGGTTGGTTCCCGTTCCGGTCAGCAATCGTTCCCGGGGCGCTTTTTATGGCGAGATAATCATCCGGGGTGAATTCAAAGCCGTTGGACATGATCACCTCCACGGTGCTGTCGTTCACAATTTCGGCATATGAAGGGATTCCGTCGAACGCCCCCGAATCCGGCTCAAAAAGGAAATTCCCGGATGCGGACGATGACCGAAATGCGGAGAAGGCTGATGCAGGGCTCGTCAGGATGTCGAAAGGGGATCCGTCGGGTTTACTTATCGGCTCGGAAAAAACAACCGTAAGAACATCCTGATTGCGGTCGGAGGGATTTTTGATTGCTTCGGTAGCGCTCCAAATCACCGGACCGGCGCCGTCTCTTGTCTGAAATCTTACGATGTCGGAAGCGCCCTGCAAGCCGGAAATGCCGATCAAGGGCCTCCAGGCGGTCTGGGGATGACCATTCTGCAACTCGTGAAGGCATATCACAAAGTGGGTGCTCGCAGCGCCCGTAGCTCCAACCCCGGCAACGCTATCGACCCGAAACGCCGTAGCGCCGCACGTGATTGTAAAGGCAGTCGACTGAAGGAACGTCACCGGCCTGGTGAAGAAGACCTCTATTTCGTCAAGATAGCCGTCGCCGTTGACGTCCCTTGTCACGGCGGAATCGAGCGACGACGGAGGACCGAGGATCACAATCCCGAGACTGTCGGCAGCAAGGGAGTCGGCGAAAACCCCGTTCACAAAACGAGGGGCTCTCGCAGTTACAAGGCCCGATTCGCTTGATACCGAGTTGCTTGCATCGTAATAGACCTGCGATATCATGCTGTCTTGGGTAAGCGCGTGCAAAGTCCGATTCACGCTCCAGTTCGAATTGACCGTTCCTATCTTGTTGCCGAAGCCGTCGTACCCCACGGAAATAATTGTAACCCTCCCGTTCGGGTAAATCAGCGTGTCCGTGCCGGCCAAGTGCGCCCCGGCGGCATTCTGCAACTGGAGGCTGTAGAGGCCTCCGGGCAACATACTGAAGGACGATGTGTTCGCGGTGAGACCGCCCAGGTTTGCGGATATCTGGTTTAAGCTGTCACCCCTGTAGGGTGCATAATACAGTACGAACTTAACGGTATCGATTCCGTTCCGGAAACACTCTTCAACCGGCGTACCCATATGCACGCGGTCTATCGTGGGAACCGGCCTGCCGCCTGTGCCGAGCGCATTCTGGTACGTAACCGAATCGTACCATATTCCCGGCACAAGTCCGTCGGCGTTCATTATCCGGACAATTGCGATGATGGTGTCTCCGGCGACACACTGGCCGGGCGGGGTTATGATCTCGGTCTCGATCCTGGAAGGCGGGCCGACCGTGAAAATTACCGGAAGATGATAGGGCTTGGTGGTAACCGTGTCCGTGCCATACACGGCACTTATCGTTCCCGTGCCGGGCGTGTTCGGCGAGAATGTCCAGGAATCCGCGCTGTCGGGAGCGGCCGGAACGGTGCTGAGACCCGGCGTCGTTTCCCATGTTCCATAAACGTTTTCCCACGCTCCGTTGTCGGATCGCTGCCCTTGCATTTGAAGCGTAGTGTCCTGGTTCGTGTTCATTGTCAGAGAGGAAATCGGACTGTCCGTCGCGCTTACGACTCTGAGCGCCGTGTAATAGGAAGACTGTGTCCACGCGCTGTGAAACGCGCATGCCGCCAGCAGCAAAACCGGGATTCGGAACTTCATTACCTGCTACCTCGAATTACCTTTAATGCCTGTGGCGGCGGGTCGATTACTCTTTGGCCCAATGTCCTGTTTGGAAATTACCGCCGGGTCGCGGCCGCACACGTTCCTTACGATTGCAAACCCGCTAGCCTTTTATATTCAATTCCCGGCCAAACGGCAGCGTGTCACCGAGCCCGGGATTGTGTTTCGTGACGGTACCCGGATTCGCAAGGAGAGTTTTTTACAGACGACCAATCCTCTTCCCGCTTCCCCGCTCTACCCCTTGGGCACTTCGAAGCGTCCCGCCGCATCCGGTTCCGAGGAAAAATATAGACATTTCCGCTCACCATTGTCAAATCTGAGAATACAAGTCTGGTAGTTTCGGCTGGAAGCGTAAGGAAGGGGCAACGGGTGCCCTGTCTCACCGAAACATGCCTCAAAAAAACGAGTCTGCATCCGCACAAAACTCCCGCAGCGGCTTCCCGGCTTTCATGTGACCGGCCAGACGCGCCAGTTCCGGTCTTGCGTGGAGAAAAAAAGCCTTGTAGGCCGGACAAAGGCAATTGAGCCCGGGTTCGCCGTCAGGCGCGGTTGCGACGCGGTCCTTGGGGCAGCCGCCGTTGCAAAAAGCAAGCACCTCGCATTGTTTGCAAACGCGCGGCAGGGTTTCCCGTTTGACCCTCCCGAAGCGGATCATCTGCGGGTCTTTGGCCAGTTCCGCCAGACGTCGTTCTTCGATGGTGCCGACCAAATGATCCGGATCGACGAAATGGTCGCAAACGTAAAAGCCTCCGTCGTGTTCCAGAACGGCCGCGTTGCCGCAGGTCTCCCGGTGAACGCACAATGCATGCGGAATGCCATAGATGGGCCGCAAGGCTTCATCGACATTCTGGATTACAACGCGTCCCACATCTCGCCGAATCCAACGGTCGAAAATGCGGCACAGAAAGGTGCCTATGTCCTCGGGTTTGGCGCACGGCTTGCCTTCTCCGACCAGCGGCAGGAACTGGACATACCGGACTCCCAGGGAGCGGAAGAAATCGTACACCCTATCCGGCGCTGCCGTGTTTACGGAATGGAGCACGCACAGCACGTTACAAAAGACCCGGCGTTCGTTGAGCAAATGAAACGTGCGGACCACGCCGGAATACGTTGGACGATTGTCTGCGGTCTTCCTGAAACAATCGTGACAGTCTTCGGGCCCGTCGAGGCTGAGACCCACGGAAAATCCTTCCCGGGCCAGGAAATCGGCCCATTGGGAGTCGATGAGCAGGCCATTGGTCTGCAAGCCGTTGGAAACCGTGCGTCCGTCGGGCCGGTGCTTGCATTGCAGTCGTGTGATGGTGCGGAAATAATCCAAGCCGAGCAGAGTCGGCTCGCCGCCGTGCCATTCAAAATGAGTGGCCGGGCCGAGCGAGGCTTCGAACCGCTGAGCGATATACTTCTCCAGAAGCGCCTCAGGCATCCGCAGCGGGCCGGCAGGGAAAAGGCGCTCTTTGCCAAGGTAATAGCAATAGGCGCAGCGCATATTGCAGCGCGGCCCCACTGGTTTTGCCATCACCAGGCATTCCGAAGACTGCTCCACGCGCGCCGCCTAATCGGACAGTATTTTGTGAAAGAAAGTGAGAAGCCTCACGAATGAATCCCGGACCGCCTTGACATTGTACGAATGACCGTCATCATTAAAGAAAGAATGGCTCGCGCCTTCATACACAAAGCGTTCATACGACTTCCCCGCATTTCGCATGGCCTCTTCAAACAATGGAATGCCCGCATTGACCCGCTGGTCGTTGCCGCCGTAGAATCCTATTACGGGGCAATTGATGGATGGTATTTTTTCCGCGGAAGGCGTGGTTCCGTAGAATACGGCAGCGCCGGAAATGTCCGGTTCTTCACAGGCAAGAAGCGCCGAAAGTCCTCCTCCCATGCAGAAGCCCACGCAGGCAACCTTCTGGTCTTTTGTCTGCTGCTGCCGGGTCCTCAGATGACGAACGGCATCCCTCAACTGAGGCATGTACCCCGCAAACCGCCCGGGGCCGCCAAACACCTGCCCCATCGTCTCGCTGATTTCCCTTTTGTCGGCATCCGGGAGTTTTGCAAGCTCCCCGTCCCGCAGCGCCGGGTTTCCCATGGCGCCGGGGGGAAGTTGGCGAACGAATTTCACCACTTTCTCAACGCGTCCGCGGGACAGCGCAGCAGGCCGCTCGCCGTTGACCGCAAAAAGGTCAGGCGCCAGGACCGCGTACCCGGCCGCGGCAAAACGCCTCGTGACGTCTTCAATGTGTTCGTTGACACCCCACGCCTCCTGAATCACGATAATTGCAGGAAGAGGTTCTGCCGCCTTTTCCGGCGCCGCAAAATAACCCTTCCGGCCGTCGTACTCGATCCATTCGCCTTTGATTGCCATTTTTCCCTCCTGTATTGTTTGAACTGAACCGATACGTTTCTTGATTCAGTTGATTGTCTTCACGTCGCTTTTTTCCGCTTCCGGCTCGGGAATGTTGGCGAACTGACTCATGTACATTGTCCTGTAAAAGCCGTTTGCGTCGAGCAGGTCGCGGTGACGTCCCTTTTCGATGATCCGGCCGCGATCGATCACCATGATGCTGTCGGCGTCGCGGATCGTGGAAAGGCGGTGGGCAATGATGAAACTCGTTCGGCCTTTCATCAGTGACCGCATCGCCTCCTGTATATGCACCTCGGTGCGGGTGTCCACGCTGCTTGTGGCTTCGTCGAGGATGAGTATGCGCGGGTCGGCAAGGATCGCCCTGGCGATCGTCAGAAGCTGGCGCTCGCCCTGGGACAGCAGTCCGTCGCTTCCGGCCAGCACGGTCTCGTATCCCCTGGGCAAACGCCGTATGAACTGGTCGGCCCTGGCCATTGTCGCCGCAGACTCCACTTCCGCGTCGGTCGCGCCGAGCCTGCCGTAGCGGATGTTCTCGCGGATGGTGCCTGAGAAAAGATAGGCGTCCTGAAGCACGATGCCGAAGCAGCGCCTGAGGCTGTCGCGAGTGTACTCCCGGATATCCCTTCCGTCAATGAGAATCCTACCCTGGGAAACATCGTAAAATCGTGCGAGCAGATTGACGATCGTCGTTTTTCCCGCGCCGGTGGGGCCCACGAGCGCCATGGTGCTTCCCGCCTCCGCCTCGAAGGCGATGTCGCTGAGTACCGGCACATCCGAGCGATATCCGAAGGACACATTGTCAAAAACGACATGACCCAAGGGGCTGTCGAGCGCGATCGCGCCCGGCGGATCCACGGGCTCCTGCTTTTCGTCAAGGATCTCGAAAACGCGTTCGGCCCCGGCGACAGCCGATTGCAGCATATTGTATATGGCCGACAGATCGTTGAGCGGCCGGGAAAACTGGCGCGAATAGCCCAGGAAACTCGCGATGACGCCCACCGTGGCCATCCCCCGCACGGCAAGAATGCCCCCGACGCCCGCCACGGCGGCAAATCCGATGTTGTTGATGACGTTCATGAGCGGCATGATGTACCCGGACCAGATCTGGGCCTTCATGCCCACGTCGCGCAGCCGCGCGTTGTGCCGTTCGAATTCGTCTATAGTCCATTCTTCCCTGCCGAAGGCCTTGACAACATGCATTCCCGACATGGTCTCTTCAATGTGTCCGTTGAGACGGCCCAGGGTCGCCTGCTGGTCACGGAAGAGCGGCTGGGTCTTTCTCGTAATGATGGTGATGCACGCGATCACCAACGGCACGGTAACAATGCTCGCGAGCGTAAGCAGCGGATTGAGCGCGAGCATCATCACCAGCGATCCGACAACGGCAAGCGATCCCGCCATGAGCTGCATTGTTGCCTGTGAAATGGTGCTGCTCACATTTTCTATGTCGTTTGTAAATCTGCTCATGAGTTCGCCGTGCGTGCGCGAATCGAAAAACGAAATCGGAAGTTTCTGGAGCTTGTCGAAGAGAGCGCGCCGCAGGTGTTTCACTATCCGCTGGGACACGCCGGCCAGAAAGTAATTCTGCAGAAAATTGATGCCCGTGTCGCACACGTAGACCGCGAGCAGCACCAGGACAAACCAACCGGCAAGCCCCAGATCGACCGCGCCTTTCCCCTTTGCCAGAACATTGACGACTCGCCCGATAAGATACGGAACCGAAAGCCCTGTGCATGACGAGAGTACAATCAGAAGAAAGATTCCAAAAAGATGGCGCCGCTCGCCGCCGAAATAGGTCCATAGACGGCTCACCGTGGGCCAGAAATTCTTCGGTTTCTCCACGGGCATGCCGCGGCGGCCGAAATCCCCGCGACCACCGAATGGTCCAGGCCTGCCGGGAATCCCCGGTCCGGCCGGCGCGCCGCCCCGGCCGCCTGATCTTATTGTTTTGTCAAGCATTTGGAATGCCGTCCGATCCTATCTGGGAACGGAAAATGTCCCGGTATACCTCGCAGGAACCCACAAGCTCGGCATGCGTTCCGAGTCCGGCAATTGTTCCGTTTTCGAGCACCAGTATCCTGTCCGCGCGCATCACCGACGTTATTCGCTGACTCACGAAAAACGACGTAAGCTCCCGCATGTATGCTGCAAGCCCCGAGCGTATTTTTGCTTCGGTGGCGACGTCAACCGAACTGGTACAATCGTCAAGTATCAGTATCGACGGGTTGCGGACGAGTGCGCGCGCAATCGAGATACGCTGTTTTTGTCCGCCGGAGAGATTGACGCCGCCCTGGCCGAGCATGGTGTCGTACCGCTCGGGCAATCCCTCGATGAATTCGCGCGCCTGGGCAATTTCGGCAGCGCGCTCTATTTCCCCGGGCGAAGCCGAAGGCCGGCCCCACCTGATGTTTTCCCCAATCGTTCCGGTAAACAGCGTGGTCTTCTGGGGTACAACGGCGATAGTATCGCGCAGCGCCGCAGTGACCAGTTCCATTACATCAACGCCGAAAACGGTTATTGAACCGGATGACGTATCGTAAAAGCGCGGTACCAGGTTCATGAGGCTCGATTTTCCCGCGCCCGTGGATCCGATGATCCCGATCGTCTCGCCGGCGGCGACCGAAAAATGGATGTCCGAGAGCACGGGCGCCGCGGATTCGCCGCCGTAGCTGAAGTAAACATGCGAGAAAACGATGCCGGACCGCGCTGCGGGGAGCGGCCGGGGGTGCGCCGCATCCGGCATTGATTCTTTTTCGGCAAGCACCTCGCCCATGCGTTCCGCCGAGGCGCGCGCCCTGGCGAACGTTGTGATCACCATGGAAATCATCATGAGCGAGAACAGAATCTGCGTCATGTAATTGGTGAATGCGATGACCTCGCCCACCTTCACGTCACCGTATTGAACCCTTTGGCCCCCGAACCAGAGCACGGCAATTATTCCGATATTGAGCGACAGGCCGATGCCGGGCCCGAAAAAGGCCATCACCCGCATCACGCGGGTCGTGACGGCCGCGAGCCTTTCGTTGGCCCCTTCGAAACGGCCGCGCTCATAGTCGAACCGGTTGAAGGCCTTGACAACACGCACACCCGCAAGGTACTCCTGCATCACGGTGTTCACCGAATCGAGCGCCTTCTGCACCCTGGTGAACAACGGGAACCCGAGCCTGAGGTTGACCACGAGAACAACGAGAATGAGCGGTATTACCGCGACCAGCACCACAGACATTTTCGCATTGAGCAGAATGGCCATTACAATGCTTCCCGCGGCCATGATCGGCGCCTTGGCGAATATGCGCATCATCCCGTTGAAGAACAGCTGCACCTGGCCGGCATCGCTGGTGAGTCGCGTGACAAGCGCCCCGGTTTCGAACCGATCGAGGCTGGCAAATGAAAACGATTGAATCTTGCGGAACAACGCCGAGCGTATGTCTGCGCCGAAGCGTGTGGATGCCATGCTGGAAATGATATTGCGGCCCACCGCGGCGATCGCGCCGACCGCCGTGACGGCAAACATGAGGCCCATGAGCGACAGAACCGTGTGCATGTCGCGGCGTGCAATTCCGCGGTCCACCATCCGCGCCATGATTGTCGGCTGAAACAGATCGCACACAGCTTCACAGGTGAGAAAAGCCAGGGCAAAACTGATTGATTTCCAGTATCTGAGGATGTAGCCGCGCAGCGATTTCATGGTGAGAACAGAAAATATAACAAGCGGGCGTCCCCGGGTTGCCCTCGTGATTTCCCAAAGAAGTGCGATAATAGCCATGCTTCACCGCGTGTTTTGTTTTCTTCAATCGTGCCGGGAAATCATCCGGCTGGTGACCGCATGACGGCTCTATTGTTTGTAACATTCTGAATTAAAATTTGTTATGCAAATTATGACGGGCGACATTTCTTTTGGTATTGTGTGATGATTGTCACAGTCTTTCTGCGATTTTGGTGGTATAATTAGGCCAGATGCCCCAAGATGGTCACGACGGAGGGGCCCGGATTTCAGAATAGGCACAAATAACTACGTTTGGGAATTTAATCGCTTAACACAGACAGCAAGAGGAGGTTCGCATGAGACACACAAATGCAGTTCGCCGCTTGATGGTTCCGGCTTTTGTCGCGGTTGCCGCACTCGTGACCTGCGCGGCCGCAAAAACCTATTCAACCCAGGAAATCAATCAGCTGTTGTCAAAGTTACAGCAGGAAATAAGGGACAAGGGATATCATTATACTGTCGGTCCCACCAGCGTTATCGGCTACTCTGTTGACGAACTGTGCGGATTGGATTTCAAAAAGGAGCAGTTGAATCTGGCGCCCAGGGAACCTTCTTCTTTGGAAAAAACTCTCAGCTTGCCTTTATCCTTCGACTGGAATGCACAAGGGAAATGCACGCCTGTCAAGAATCAAGGGAATTGCCTGTCGTGCTGGGCGTTTGCATCGATTGGTTCCTATGAATCGGCACTCGAGATTTCCAACAGTGTTACGACAGACCTTTCAGAAGAGTACCTGGTATTTTGCAGCCCTCAAGGCTATGGATGCAATGTCGGAGGATCGTGTGCATTTTCGTCCATGTCGGCCGGGACCCCGCTGGAAAGCTGTTCTCCTTACCTCGGCACGCAGCCGGGATGTCAGTGCCCAAAATACTATCCCATCCAGGCGACCTACAGCGTCGATACCAGCGCAGCATCAATAAAGCAGGCGATATATAGCCACGGCGGAGTATATTCGACAGTCGCAGCCACCAACGCTTTCATGGCCTACACGGGTGGCATTTTCGACAATAATGATCCTGCCGCCCCCACCAATCATGCCATCGTTCTCGTAGGATGGGACGACACCAAGAAAGCCTGGCGCCTGCGGAATTCCTGGGGCACAGGCTGGGGCGAAGCCGGATACATGTGGATAGGTTATGGGTGCCTCAGGGTCGGACTAGGCACACAATACGCCGTACCCGCTGGAACAAATTCCCAATTGGCTGCGCCGTCCAATTTGACCGCGACAACGGCCTCGATATCGCAAATCAATCTCGCGTGGAAGAACAATGCAGGCACGGTAAGCGGGTTCTATATCGAACGCAAAGCCGGATCTGCCGCCTACGCCCAGATCGCCGCCGTGGGCCCGACCGTCGTCTTCTACTCGAACACGGGCCTGGCCTCCAACACGGTGTACACCTACCGGGTGCGCGCCTATGCGACAAAATTGACATCCGATTACTCGAATGAGGCATCGGCGATGACCACGACGCTTGCCGCCCCCTCGACCCTGACCGCCGCCATGGCATCGGTTACGCAAATCAACCTTTCGTGGAAGAACAATGCAGGCACGGTGAGCGGGTTCTACATCGAACGCAGAACCGGATCTGCCGCCTACGCCCAGATTGCGGCTGTCGGGGCGAACGTATTGACATATGCAAATACCGGGCTCACATCGAACACGATGTATACATACCGCGTCCGTGCGTACACCACTCAGCTGTATTCGGATTACTCCAACGAAGCAAGTGCCACCACCACAAACGTTCCTGCGCCCACGAACCTCACCGTGCAGGCTGCAACCGCAAGCCTGGTGAACCTGAAATGGCAGGAGAGTTCGTCTTCGATCACCGGGTTCTACATTGAAAGCAAGATCGGGTCCGGCGCCTATGGACAAATTGCCGTCGAACCGTCAACGGTCCTCACGGTCGCCGTCGCGTTGCTCACACCAGGCACGACGTATACATTCCGGGTTCGCGCCTACAGCAATCTGCTGACCTCGGCATATTCCAACGAGGTGACCTTCACCACGATAAGCATTGCAGCGCCCACCGGCTTGATCGCAACAAAGGCCTCTTCGACGCAGATCAACCTCGGCTGGAAGAACAACGCGGCTGCCGGCTCGCTCGCAGGCTTCTACATCGAACGTAAAACAGGCTCGGCCGCCTATGCGCCGATTGCATCAGTCGGGCCGACGACAACGACCTATGCGAACGGCGGCTTGACATCCAATACCGCCTACACCTATAGAGTCCGCGCGTACAACGCGTATTTGTATTCGGACTACTCCAATGAAGCAAGTGCCACAACCACAAACCTGCCAGCGCCCACAAGCCTCACTGTTCAGGCTGTCACCGCAAGCCTTGTGAATCTGAAATGGCAGGAAAATCCGGCTTCAATAAGCGGGTTCTACGTCGAAAGTAAAATCGGAACCGGCCCCTACGGACAAATTGCCGCGGTATCGTCAACGGTCCTGACGGTCGCCGTTGCGCTGCTCACGCCGAATACGACATACACCTTCCGCGTTCGTGCCTACAGCAGTCTGCTGACTTCGGATTACTCCTCCGAAGCAAGTTTCACAACGATAAAGGTCACCGCGCCGTCCAATTTGATCGCGACAAAGGCACTTACGACCCAGATCAACCTTGCCTGGAAGAACAACGCGGCCGCCGGGTCCATTGCGGGCTTCTACATAGAGCGAAAAGCGGGAGCAGGCGCCTATGCGCCCATTGCATCCGTCGGGCCGACGATAGCGACCTATTCGAACATCGGTTTGACAACCAAGACAACCTATTCCTACAGGGTCCGCGCGTACAACGCCTACCTGTATTCGGACTACTCGAACGAAGCGGCCGCAGCGCTGGGAAACACTGTCGGCGCCGCGATCCTCTTCTCGTCAGACCGGTCCGCGCCCCGCAGCCTGAGCATCATTGACGCTCACGGCGCCTGCATTCTTCAGACACTGATCACCGGGCAATTTTCGGTGAGCAGCCTGACCTTCTCACAGCATCTGGCGCCGGGATTTTACGTTGCGCGGATCAAGGACGGGGCCGAAATCACTCTTCGGCGATTCGTTGTCGGCGGCGAGCGAGTTGCGATATCGAAGGCCCAGTAGAATTTGAGTCACAGCGTTAGCAGGCGCGGGAAGACAAAAAGGAATGTTTGCCGAACGATCCGGCCGAAGATGATTTGCGCCGTGTCAATCAGGCAAGGTAAACGATTCGACGATGCGTGATATCAGATTCGTTTGCACGAAGGAGTAGATACCGGCAAGAATAGTCGTTCGAGATGCCATCGGCCGTGTTTCGGCTTTGGCCGGAAGGGTTGAGAAAATCGTATTCAAGCGGTCACCTGCATTTTCATCAGGAACAAGAGGCTTCAACATGTCAACAAGTTCTGCGGCCGAACCTACCCGCATCCTTTGATTCGCAAAAAGACACCGCCGCACTGCTGTTTCAATGCCTTTTGGCACGTCCGCCATAAGATCTTGAAGTGGGATGTAATCACCACGACAGGTGGAATCAATGGTAGCCAACAACGAGTCCCGGAGGAAGGGCTGCTCTCCTGATATCATCTGGTAGAGAACAACACCCAACGAAAAAATGTCGGACCGCTGGTCAACTTCTTTTCCATCAATCTGTTCGGGGGACATATATCCTGGAGAGCCAACCATGGAACCGTTTTCGACGGATTTTGACCAGCACGCCTGGGCAATGCCGAAATCGGTGAGCTTGGCCAACCCCGTCTTGGGTTCAATAAGAATGTTTGCGGGCTTTACATCCCGGTGGACAATATTTCGGCTGTGGGCATGCTGCAGAGCCGAAGCAATATCTATTGCAAAGAGCAGGGCGCGGCGAATGGTAAGTTTTCCCCGCCTCGAAATGACGGTTTCCAGGCTTTCACCTTCAACCAGCTGGAATGCAATCCATGGATTATTGTCCTCCTCACCCGCATCAAAAATCTGCACAATGCAAGGGTGGTCCAGTCTTGCCAGTGCTTTTGCTTCTGCTGAGAATCTGGTTCGATAGCTACTGCAGACTTCGGATTCAAGGGCGGGGTCCAGAGTAACGACCTTGAGTGCAACCTGGCGAGCCAACGTCGGGTCCCTGGCCAAATAGACGTTTCCCATGGCTCCGCTGCCCAACAACTTGACAATTTGATACCTGCTTATTGTACGAGGAATAATGGACATAGAAGTCCTCAGTGAAGAGCCCCGAAGCAGGCTTCGGGGTTAGCAAACTTCATTTGTTTTGAGTTAGTACTCAAATCCCGCTCAACAAACTGCAAGCATATGCGTTGAATTATGCGAACCTCGATCTTTGTGACACCTTGTCAACTAATCGGCAGGGAAAGAGGTTTCCTTAACCTTTGCCAGGCGTTTTTACCGGGCAAATAGAAACAGGTGCTCTTTCTATTTATCGGAGATAGCGGATCAAACCATGAATTCGGGTTCCGTGGATAGGATATACCATCGCCAGGCAACACAGACTTCCTATCCTAAAACTGGAAAGGCACCCGCATCGGGTGCCTTTCTCTCCCTTTGATTGCCCTAACATTTGCGCATTCCAAAGACCCCGCAGCAAACCTGCGAGGACCACGGCTGCCGCCACTCAAAAACTGCAGCGGCAGCCGCGCCGGCTATGGAAATCAGCGGACCATGGCGATCCGTTTCTCCCCCTGGTTTGCGCCGTCGAGGCTGCAACGCACGAAATATACGCCGTTGCCCTTGGTATCGCCCAGGACACCCGCTCCGGAAAGCGCAAGCTGATGCCAGCCATTGGAACATTGCAGAGCCGGAATATGCTTCATCACCCTTCCGCTCGCAGTTATGATGTCAAATGCGACGATTCCGGGTCTGCTGACAAAATATCGCAGGGTTTTCCCCAGCAATTCCATCTTGAACGCTGGCAAGGAAGACGAATACGTTGCAGACGGTTTTCTGTATTCAACCGGGCTTCCGACGTCGCTCACCATGAATGATGTCGTGCCCGTGCCCAGTCCCGTGGAAGTCGCGGTAACCGTTACCTGGCCTGCCGTCCATCTAGACCTCACGGCTATTTTGCACATGCCGCCCTCAGCCTGAAGTTGAGAATCCAGAGGTGCATGATAGCCATAGCCCTGTCCCGCTGTTACCAGTTGATCGGTGCCGCCGCGATATTCGCAGGGACCGCTCGTGTGGAAATTGATATTCATACTCGCCGTGGGAACCCAGTTGCCGGCCGCATCAACTACCGTAGCCACTATAAAGGCCGCGTCCGACCCGTTGGCCCTGATCTTAAAGACTTCTCCATCCGGTTTTACCACAGCCGGATCCACAGTCAAAACTATGTGGTCGGCTGCTCCGGCCGTGACTTTCTTATCGGAACAGACAACGGCGCCGCCAGCGTCAAGACCCTCCGCGGTGAGGGTTCCCGAAGCCCACGCGACGTTGTCCCACCAGCATTGAAACGGCATCTCCGTGGTGGTCTGATTAGTTGTCTCGTCCCCTGTCCCGGTCCAGGGATTTGGCGTTTTGTTCCCCAGGTCGTTACCATTAAGGAGAAGTTTTACCTGCGGGCAGTTGCTGAACGCATTGACTCGCACGGTGCCGGAACGGTTCCAGTGGTACGCTAGAAAAACCACAGGCTTAATGGAATATGGCACCCAGCAGACATTGTATATCTTGTAAAGTAACTTGGGAATACGGTTGAAATCCATCATGGAAGATCCGAACGAGCGGACTCCCGGCCCCGTGGGACCCCCTTCAAAATCCCCGGCCTCGCCCGGGGTCTCCGCCAAATACCACTGGCATAACCCGAAACAGTTTTGTTGTATGTTCTTTCTCCAGTTTTGTACAAACTCTTCGGCAAACAGGAGTTCATAATCGTAGGCAAACCTTGCGGCCTGATGGCCCCATGCTTCCGCGCCCCAGGCCGGATTGCCGGGATGGCCGTTCTTCATGCCCATCTCGCACCCGGTGACCGTGCACGAAATGAGGTCCGTGGGCCCCATTCCGGCACCGCGGACCGAGATCGCGCGCGGCGCAAGCGGCTCCCATGAATTGCACAGGTTCCTGAGCGTGGTGCAGAAGGCAGCGATAATATCGCCGTTACAAACCTCCCACGCGAGAATCGACGGATCGTTCCTATCGCGTATGCACACGTCGCGCTGGATCTCCTGTTTGAGCGTGCTCTGGTACGCACTCACGTTAGTAGACCACAGTCCCTCGCCATCGCCGCTGGGCTGCATCAGCATGATGCCTTCGTCGTTGCAAGCCTGGACGAACCCGGGACTGCACGATGAATGTCCGGGTCTCCACAGGCTACCGCCGATCTTCGCAAGTATCTGTGCGTCGCGGTATTCGACCTCAGGACTCAATGCCGTGCCCAGCGCGGGATAATCGTATCGCGCTGACGCGCCGTATAAACAATGTTTGTGTCCGTTGATATATGGCCAATTGGCGTCCCAGGTGATCGTCCGGATTCCAAACGGGGTCGTAAAAACGTCTACCGTGGTCCCCCCTATCTTCACGATACTGTACACCGTGTGCATATACGGCGTGCCGAATGTGCTATTGTTCGGATACCACAGGTGAGGATTTGCTATTGTGGCTGTCTGGTCGAACATAAATGTCGCGCCTGCGGCAATGGTCTGATTGGCGTCGAGGCTCGATACCACGTTGCTTTGCGCATCGACGATTTTAGTCGTCAGCGTAACGGCCTGAGCTGCCCCGCCATCATTCCGAACGTTTGTCTGGATTCGCACCGTGGCTGAAGCGTCCGACGCGGCTGTTGTCGCGACATATGTCCCCCACTGGCTAAGAGTCGAATACAAATTCAATGGCACATGGACCGGGTCGGTAATATGCAGCCACACCGGCCTGAATAGGCCAACGTCAGACGATCCGAACCTGAAAACCTCTGAAAAACCAGGGTCCGCGTAAAACCCACCTGAAAAGCTGGTCCGTATGGCCAGAAGATTGTCCGCTCCCCCGAACGTCACATTCGACGTGACGTCCACCACAAACCCCATAAAACCGATGACATGCGTGGCCTGCGGATTATACGCGCTGTTTCCGGGTATGAATGTTCCGTTGATATACAACTGACAACCCATGTGCGCGCCTTCAACTTCAATGAATATTTTTCTTCCCGCATATGCATTGTCCAAGGTGAAATGTTTCCTGTACCAGCAGGCTCCCCCGAACATCGGACCTCCGCCGCTTTCGCCGTTCACAAAGGTATCGTCGTCATTCGGGGTATACGGAACACCCACGTCTTTCCATGTCGCGTCGCTTGCTGCAGCGCTTTGGGCATTAACCGGGTCTGATTTGATGAACTTCCATGGAGTGTCGCCCAAATTGATTCTTAGCCTGTTGCTTGGTTCCGGCGTATAGGTCGCGGCATAACCTGCGAACACCGACACAAGAAAGACACATGCGGCCGACGCCAGCATTTTTTTGAGCATTGCAGTTCCTCCTTTGGAAAATTTGGGGGTTTCGGAATTTGGGTTTCTGGCAGCGCTGAGAGGTTGAACACAAGCCGGTGCACATGACCCTCCTCCCTTTAGGTCAATCATGGTAACCGCCGGGCCTTACCCCTCAATTCGTAAATATAGACATTTGTGGTTCAATAATAGTGGGGATTTGCCTGCCTGCATTATTAGTGTTCACTCGGGTGAACAGGGGACCATGAGTTTTTGGCATCAGAGGCGGGGTCCATTGCCTCACTTCCTCTTGTCCACAGTTTTTCTTGCTAACCCTTGCCGGGAACCTTCGTTAGAACCCATATTTCCCCTAGGCGCATTCCTGCAAAAAGACCGCGCCTTGGCCACGTACCCCCATCCGGAACAAGGGCCATGAAATTTCGGTTCAAGACAACGTTCCATCCTCGCCGATTGCCGGCATTTTCAGCGGCAATACTCGCAGTTTGTCCTGCGCTTTGCGCCGTACTGCTCGATTTCCATTTCACCCGGGCGATCCAATGGATGCCTCGGGTGGAGATCATGTCGCCGGCCTGGGCGGCCGACAACGATTTGTTCGCCGTGGGGCCCGAACAGATCAAGGCCGACCTCGAAGCCTATTTTCAAAAAGCAACCTCCGACATTGCCGCCGACGATTTCCGGGCCGCTCACCAGGAATTGTCGCTTATCAATTTCAGAATCGACAAATACAAGAAATCGCTTTCCAACGACGACAGGAGAGCCATCAAGTTTAGAGTGGCGTCGCTCGATGCCGGGATGAAACAGAAGGTTGACTCTCTCATCAAGGTCAACATCGCCATAGTGCAGAAACAAGGCCGCAAGGCGGGGTACGAATTCAGGCAATTTCTTTCGGTCCAGGCAGGCTTGTCCGAAACGGAACTGGCGCCCGTGGACCAGGCGATAATGGAAAGCACAAACGAAGGAGAGGAAACCACTCCCGTTTCCGGACTGTCGCCGCCCCCCTCGCCTCCTGCCGCCGCACCAACGCCTTCGCAGGAAATTCAGCCGTCGCCGAAGCAGACACCCAAGCCACAGCCTCAGCAAAACGTGGCGCAACAGCATGCAGAAGCGCCGGCCCCTGCACCTTTGCGTAAGGTCGAGGCGCCTGCGGAGGCGGTTGCGCGTTTGCCCCAGCCTGTGCATACCCCCGACACGATACGGCACGCAGCAGAGCCTTTGCCGCAACCTGCGGCGCCCGAACCGGAATCCCCGGCTGTCCGGCCAAAGCCGGAGAAACAACAGCCTGACGCCGATGAAGAGCGGGCAAGGCTCACGGCAGCATCCAGCGCGGCAAAGGTTCGCACGCTGCTTGACGAAGGCAACACCGACGAGGCAATGACCGTCTTCCATATCTATCAGAAGAACCTGCAGCGGTTTCTCGCCCCCCCGGCCTATGAGAGTCTTGAGTCCGGCGTGGAAACATCATTTTCGCAGAAACAGACGGGCCGCACCCAGGCCTCACAGCTCGCGCAGGCAATCGAGCGCCTGCTCGACCAGGATCGCGTCCCCGATGCCATGAGCGAGCTCACAAAATCACGTGACGAGCTGCAACGGTTCATGGACAAACAGGAATTGCGTGACTTGGAGAAACGGGTGGGCCAGGCATACGTCGAATACCAACGCAGGCAAGGCTGGGCCAACGCCGCCGTCGACGACATTCGCAGGCTCATTGCAGAGAAGAAAATCGAGGAAGCATATTCACTTTTTGAAAAAAAACAGGCCGACCTTGTGCGGTATTGCTTCCGCGACACGTTCGACGCGATTCACAAACAAGTGGCAGCCACCTACGAGACTGTAAAGGACAGGAAGAAACTCAGTCTGACGTGCCGGCGGGACATTATGTCGCTTATCAAGGCCGGGAAAGAACTTGACGCGAGCGAGAGGTTCTCGGAAAGCCGGGCCATGCTTTCCGAATCCCTGGATACAGCGGCATTCGCCGCGCTGCAGGCGGAGGTGGATCGAGCAAACACGGGTTTTGCTGCGCGGCAGGCCGGAGCAAAATCCATTGCCGGCCGGATCGATTCCCTTGTCGGCGCCGGCCGGCCCAAGGAAGCGCATGACCTCTTTGAAAATGCCAAAGACAGATTAAGGCGCGACATGGCCGACGACAAGCGTTTCTTCGATCTTAGGGAACGGGTGTCCAGGTCCTACGGTGAAATGCGCAACCAACAGCGCCAGGCAATAGCGATTTCCGACAAGATCTACCGTTTTGTTGACGGCAGGCAAGGACGAAAGGCCGACCTGCTTTTCAAGGAGAATGCGCCGTCTTTGAAGTTGTACCTTGAAACGAACGCGTTTGTCCGGCTTCAGGCCTCAGCGGACATCGCCCGCATGGAATACGACAAGAAGGTGGCATCTACAACCACAGCGATGAGTGAAGTCGCGGGGCTTCTCGACCAGACCAAGGTGGAACAAGCCTACGCGGTCTTTAGGAAGGCCGAAGACGATATCGACTTCTATTGCACCGACGAAACCGCAGCCGGAGCTCTGGCAAAGCGCGTTAAAGCCGCCTATGCCGAATACAAGGAACGCAAGACCTGGGCAGCCTCGGAAGTACATCACATGCGGGAACTCATCGACAAGAGAAGGGGCAACGAAGCATATTCCCTCTTTAGGCAGGAGTGCGCCCAGCTTGCGCACTATTGCGACGGCAAGTCGCTTGCCCGGCTTGACACAAGCGCGACCGCGGCAAACAGGCGGTTCAATGCCGCCAAGGCCAGCGCAGAGCAGAACGCCACTGCAATCCGCGGCATGATCGTGCAAAAGCGCGTCGACGACGCCTACGCCGCCTTTGACACGCTCGAACCGAACCTCAAGTTCTACCTTGAACAGCCCGAGTTCTCGGCTCTCAAGACGATTGTAGAGAAATTCAACAGCGACCTCAAGGATAACAGACGTGAAGCTCGAGCAGTCGTGGACGCCATCAACCGTCTCATCGAGAAGGACCGGGGCGACACGGCATATGTGCTTTTGTCGAACAACGACGGGGTCCTCAAAGCATATTTGCCCGCCCGTGTATATGCGAGCCTTCGGTCGCGCGTGTCACGCGCAAAGTCCGAATGGGAAGACAATACCGCCGCGGCCCAAGCCCTTGCCGACCGGTTGCAAATGAGGGCGCAGAAGGAAGACGGGGTGATTTCCGCGCACGACGAGTTCGAAGAAAAACGCGGTTTCCTTGAACAGTACCTTGTCAATTGGAAATCCTCGCGGCTTGCGGCTGCCATCGGCGCGCCTTACGATGCATTCATGGATAAACGAAAACAAGCCCGGGCCACAGGCTCGGCAATAAGGCGATTGATACGGGAAAACCAGGGCGTGGAGGCGGCCGCCGAATTCCGGAACGTCGAAAGGAACCTTGGCAGGTACCTTCCCCGCGACGAATATGCCGATTTGTCGGCAAAGGTATCGCAGGCCTATCAAGCTACACTCCAGGGCAGAAAGGAGGCCCGCGAAAAAATCGCCAAAATCCATGGCCTGCTTAGCATGGACAAGGCGGCAGAGGCCTACCGGGTCTTCACCGATGCGCAGCAGACCCTGGAAACGTATTTGTCAAGCGCCGAGTTCGACAGGGTTCGCAATGAAGCGACCTCCGCGTACGACGACCTTGAGAAGAAAGCCGGTCAGGTGCGCGAGTATGCGAAGAAGCTGCGGCAATTGGTTGCAAAAAACAAATTGTGGGACGCCTACAAAGGATTCCGAATGAACCACGCCTCGCTCGCCGAATTTCTTGATGCGCAGACCTATGCAGACCTTGAGTCCACGGTGGTCGGCGCTTACGAAAAAGCAAAGGCAAAAGCACGGCGCGCACGGACATAGCGAGACGCCGAGGTTCCTTTCGGATGCCTTTCTCTTTCGATTCATGCCGAGCGGAATTATCGCGCCCAGAGAACCTGTTTGACAAGGTGTCCGCCATCCGCGTCAAGACGGACGAACAAAACTCCGCTTCCCATTGACTTGCCCTTGTCGAAAATTCCGTTAACCGCGATCGGATGCCAACCCGCCTCGGCCCTCGAATTCGACAGCCGCTCCAGAATTTTTCCTCTTGCGTCAAGGATCTCCATGGAAACCGGCGCGGGTCTGCTTAGGTAGTACCGTATCACTCCGTTGTTTGTCCGAATGTCGAGACTTGGCATGGTGGAAGCGGGAGCAGTGCGCGCTGCCGGCCGTATGGTACCCTGGCATGTAGGGCACGGAGGCGAAACCGGAACTACGGTAAACGAGGCATTGCCCGTTCCAAGACCCGGCGACGTGGCGGTCACGGTCACCTCGCCGGGCGTGAACGTGGAACGTACCGCCACTTTGATGAGACCGCCCTCTGCGGCAAGGTTGGAATCCAGCGGCGCGTGAAATCCGAGTGGCTGGCCCGCGGTTACATATTGGTTGGCGCCGCCGCGATAATTGCCGGGCCCGCTCACGCTGAACGTGATAGTATTGCTCGCCAAGGGACACGTGATTCCGTTTGCGTCAACCACCTTGGCGAGAATGAGCTTGGCGTCGGTTCCGTTGGCCGTTATCTGGAACGTGTCGCCGTTTGCCTGCACGGTCGCCGTGTCCGGAATGAGCACAATATGGTCCGCCGCGCCCGCGGTCTGTTTCTGGTCCGAGCACACGACATTTCCGCCGGCGTCAAGACCGTTTGCAAGAAGCGTTCCGCTTGCCCAGGCCACGCTCCAGCTCGCGCCGCCCAACGGGGTGGGCGTTTTCTTTCCAAGGCTGTTCCCGTTGAGAAGCAGCTCCACGCTGGGGCAGTTGGAGAACGCGTTGACCGTTACTGTTCCGGACCGGTTCCAATGATTTGCGAGATAGACCACGGGACGGAACGCGAAAGGAGTCCATGCCGCGCTGTACATCTTAAAAAGCATCTTGGGCAAACGGTTGAAATCCATCATGGAGGACCCGAACGAACGCACTCCGGTGGCAGGCGTACCGTCCATGAACGCCTGGCACTCGCCCGGCGTTTCTGCCATGTACCACTGGCACAGGCCGAAGCAGTTGGCGTTGACGCTGCTCTGCCAGTTGTTCATGAACTGGTTGGCAAAGGAGATTTCACCGTTGTAATCCGTCCTCGAATCGGCGTTGCCCCATGCTTCCGCGCCCCAGGCCGGATTGCCCGGACTGCCGTTCTTCATGCCGATTTCGCATCCGGTGACCGTGCACGAGATGAGGTCCTTGGGCCCGTGTCCGGCGCCGCGCACCGAAATCACTCGCGGCGCAAGCGAGTCCCATGTCTGGCATAGCGTGCGAAGCGTGGTGCAGAAGTCGGCGTTGATGTCTCCGTTACAGACCTCCCAGGCCAAAATCGACGGGTTGTTCCTGTCGCGTATCACCCCGTCGCGCTGCACCTCGAGCTTGAGCGTTTTCTCGTCCGCGGTCGCGGCGGTGTTCCACAGTCCCTCGCCGTCGCCGCTGGGCTGCATCAGCATCACGCCCGTGTTGTCGCATGCGTAAACAAACCCCGGGCTGCATGCCGAATGGCCGGGCCTCCACAGGCGGCCGCCGCACCTTGTGAGGAGCACGGCGTCGCGGTATTCGATTTCGGCAGGCAGGGCGGTTCCCAGCGCGGGATAATCGTAGCGGGCCGACGCGCCGTCCATGTAGTGCTTGTGACCGTTGATATACGGGAAATTTGCGTCCCACGTGATGGTGCGGATCCCCAGCGGGCTCGTAAACACGTCGAGGGTGGCCCCGCCCACCTGCACGATGTGGTACACCTTGTACATGTACGGCGTGCCGTAGATGCTGGCATTGGGATACCACAGATGCGGATTGGAAACAATGCCTGTCTGGTCGAACACGAAGCTCTGCCCCGCGGCCACGGATTGCGCCGCACCCGTGAGAGACAAGACGACCGTGTTGCTTCTGTCCACCACCTTGGTGGTGACCGAAACGCTCTGGGCCGCAGCGCCGTCGTTTCTCACGTTTGTCAACATTCGCAGCGTGGCCTGAGTGCCGTCGGAAGCGATTGCAGTGGTGGCGACGTAGGTCCCCCACTGATTGAGCGTCGCATACAGATTCTCGGGAACATGAACCTTGTCGGTGATGTGCATATACACAGGGCGGAATATTCCGCCGTCCTCAGACCCGAAACGGAATACCGTTGAAAAACCGGGATCCTCAAAGAACCCGCCATACTTGCCGACCCGCACGGCCAAAACATTGTCCGCTCCTCCGAAGGTGACATAGGGTGTGACATCCACCACGAATCCCATGAACCCGATGACGTGGGTCGCGTTCGCATCCGCGGTTACCGCGCTGTTGCCGGGGAGAAAAGTGCCGTTGATATACACCGCGCATCCTACGTGCACACCCTGGAACTCTATAAAGATCTTCCTTCCCGAGTACGCATTGTCCACCGAGAAATGTTTCCTGTACCACACGATCTGCCCGAACATCGAACCGTCGCCGCCGCCGCTTTGCTGGTTGATAAACGTGTCGGTGTCGTTATAGGTGTGCGGAACGCCGATCTGCTTCCAGGAAGCATCGTTGAACGCGGTGGTCTGAGCGCCGATGGGATCTGATTTCACAAACATCCAGGGTGTTTCTCCCATGTTAATGGTCACCCTGTTGCTCGGTTCTCCTGTATAAGTCTCCGCGAAGCCGGACACTGCAGCAAGCATCGTGACAACCATCGCCCATCCAAGCATTTTGCCTTTCATTGTCATTGCCTCTCTAAGGGGGTTTTTTCACCGACCATTTAGGATTCAATACACGTCTTGGATTCGTAGGCATCAATCCGCAATGAGAAACGCCCCGGGAAAAGAGATATCACGTCCATAGGACGTGATATCTTTGTGAGAAAATGCCGCAGGCTTCTCAATCCGCTACCACCCTATCGCAACCGCTATCCACTGGACATTGCCAATGCCCATAAATGCCTGGTGGCCGCCGTCGTCGTCGTAGGCAAACCCGTAGCAGTAATTGTTTATCGACCGGCGATGGCACCACCTCGAGAAATAGTTACATGGGGCCGTCTGATAGTATAATGCGGAGTCGTTGGTGCGCCAGTTCGCGAAATTTGCACCTTGCGGCAGCGTTCCGACGTGTCTATTGTATGCGGCGCACCAATCGGCCGATGCGCCCAATGGACCCGCGCAGGCCAAAACATTCCAGGGAGTCGTTTTGGCAGGTGCACCGGGATTGTGAGCAATTACCGAGTCCTGATACTTGTCGAAATAATTCGCATATACGCCGCCTGTGTTGTAATAGTTGACAGCCATCATCTGGGGTGAATAGATATTGGCAAAATTTACTTTGGCAAGAGGGGTGAATTCCTTCGGCACCTCGTTCAGGTATTCATCAAATTTCGCCTGGCGCGTTTGAAAGAACGTTTCGTACTCGTCGCCCATTATGGTATCGATGCCGGTGGAGGTATGGAGCCGGAAAGCTATGGGAAGCCTCCATCCGTCCACGCGGGTGGAATTACCATTGAAACTGCCGCCGCCATAATTAACTTCAAGAAAATCAAAATATCTGCTGTTGGAATCGGCGGGATCAATATAGACGTAGAATCTTTCGCTGGCGATCGGCTTTATATGCTGTGTGGAAAGCGGAGTCTTTGCCCCACCCCAGCACACCTTGCTGTCCGGCCATGCACCATTGGTCCTGTTCAGGATAATGTACTGGCCGTTCTTCGGATAGGTGCTCGTGTCTCCCCAGAAGGCGGCGATGGCGGCCTTGTCGCCGGTCCATGTGGTGGTCTTCGTCATCACGAAATCGTAATGTCCCACTAACGTGTCAATCGGCGTGACGCCGATCGTGTAGCCCGGCTCGGTTGCGTGAAGCGTGTCCACCACGGCTGCGACTTTTTCGAGCCTGGCTTGGAATTCTGGAACGTTTTGAGCCATGGTTGTGCCTTGAACGCGTGAAAGCGGCCGGAATTTCAAGACGGTTGTGGCGCCGTTGACGGTCACGCGAAGCAGATAGTACTGTGACGAAATCCCGCGCGTGTCAATCGATCCGGAGTAATTTCCCCTGGTCAGCGTGCTGTTCATCACGTCTTTCACGAACCTGCCGGCCAGATCATACATGCTCATCTTAACCCATGCCTTGACCTGAAGCACGCTGAACAGCACTTTTCCGCCCGCGTACACCGGTTTCGGATATGCGTCGCCATGAGCGGCCTTGCTTACCTTAAGTGCGTTGACAGGAGGGCAGGCCCCTGTCCCCAGTTGGTACTGGCCGTTAGCATCCGTGGTTACCAGATACGGCATCGGCCCGTACCCGACGTCCTGCGTTGTCTGTCCCAACCTGACCACCGTGTGGGTCAGAGGTTTACCGCTCGGGTCCGTAACCGAACCGCAAATGTTGACGGTCTGGGAAAAACCAGACCAGGCGAACAATGTCACCATCAGACACGACACTGCTGCTCTTTTCATTTCACCCTCCCCCTTTTTTGGTGAATTACACAGCCGTCTGTTATTGTCACTAAGATACGCTTTGGATCGGGCCTTTGCCCATTTTTTTTCCGCGATCCCTTGCCGCCTCCCTCTCAAGAAGTGTCTTATGCCGTTGCCCCGAATCCTCATCTTCGTCTATACCCTACTGTCATGAAACAGAAGAGGCCAGTCTTGCGACTGAAGCAAGGCTCGATTTGGCTCGAAGGCCGCGTATGCAGTCTTCCTCGCCCAAGACTTGGCTTCGCCTGCGGCTTTGAACATCGATCTTCGTCTATACCTCCATACCAAAATAAAACAGAAAAGGCCAGTCTTGCGACTGACCTTTTCTGTTTTATTGGTAGCGGGGGTCCGATTTGAACGGACGACCTTTGGGTTATGAGCCCAACGAGCTACCGGACTGCTCCACCCCGCGATCATTCTTTCCCAAATTCGCCCATAAAGATAATACCTGGGACCTCACGCCGCAAGGGGTTTGTTGGGCAAGCGTATTGATTGCTTTACTTATCGAAATCCCCGCCGAACAAATCCTGAGGGGACAGGGGCGAAACCCGGAGCGTCTTGTACTGGTCCAGCATCACTTCGCCCGGAGGCGAGTGCCGCCGTTTGTGAACATACCGCGCCTCAGTCACATGCACATCGGCGTACGACGTGTGTTTCGCCTTTGAAAACCAGACCGTAAACGATGCGACCTTGACCAAAATGTCTTTGGGCGGCATCGGACCATTCTTGTCTCTGCGGATAACCACATGCGAACCGGGGCAAGCCGCCACATGCATCCACACATCCCAGGGACGCGCGAAACGGGTGGACAATTCGTCGTTCTGCGCGTCGTTCTTGCCGATGTAGATATGCCATTCGTCAAGTGTGAGGTGCCGGTACGGCACGCGCTCAGCCTCATCGTGTGGTTTTGAAGCACGGCTCTTGGGAAGAATACCGAGGTTCTCCAACGCGGCGTGAACTTCCTGCGATCTCAGCGCGGACCCGGCGGGGTTCTGCGCCGCATCATTGCGAATCGATTCCAGATCTTCCAGGATGCGAACAAGCCGGGCTTCTTCGCCGTGCGTTTCCGCTAGTTTACTTTCGATAATCGAGACGCCGCGTTTTCCTTTTCTGGATTTTTTGTAAAATTCCCGGGCGTTTTCGAATACCGTACTTGCCGGATCGAGCTTAACGGTTTCATCTTCGTGCGTATGTACATTTTCGACCTGCGTGGCAGAGGCGCCGCGCGCGACGCTTTCCGGATGCGCAAGCAGTGAATCCGCAATCTGGGAATAATGGGGAAACCGTTGTGCCTCTTTGAGCTCTTCTTCCTGTTTGAGCAGTTTTGATCTTACACGCTTAAGGGCTCTTTTTGTTACGGAAACGAGGTGGCCAACCTCCAGGTCAAGCGTTTCGCTCGCATATCCCCCATCACCGGTTTCTTCAATCATTGTCTTGACTTATCCCCTCTCCGGTGGTACAATGAAGTCAGATAGGCTGCTGCCACCAACAAACGCGAAAGTAGACACCGGCACCATGGTCAAAACAATTGCGATTGAATGCCCGCACTGCAAAGAGACGTTTGAAGTTCTTCTCAGCAATAATGCCTCCATGATCATCCTGAACTGTCCGCTGTGTTCAGTTCCGCTCATTTATTACAAAACCAGATGTTTCGTGCTCAACAGGCATCAGATTGACAGGATCAGGAAGAGCCGTCAGGACACCACGGTCCTAAAAATACTGCACAGCATATCGAAAGAACAGCACGAGACGCGGTGCGCGCAGCATGCCGGCGAAGGCCTGAACCTCCCGGCCCATAGTGACAACTTCTGTACCGTACCCGCCACGTTTATGCCATGCACCCGTTTCATTACACGTGACGACGTTCTCAATTTGCGCATCGAGCTCGAAACCTGCGCCGATTCAAAGCAGTTTATTGACAGAATGTGATCCCCCTATAGTGCAACGAAGGCCGCGCCACCCGTACGGGAGACGCGGCCTTCGTATTTTACAGGCGTAGTTTCTTTTCCTAGTACGACATACCCACCATTGTCCACAGCGGTTTCGAAGAGTTCGACAAGGACACGCGCACTGCGTAGGCTCCCGGCGCAACCTTCTCGCCTTTCATATTGGAACCGTTCCAATACAGATCGTAGTTGTAAATGCTTCCGGAGGCGGTTGCGCTGGAGCGCAGCGTTGCAAGCACATTGTCGACGCTTGCCTGGGCAACGAGGTTGCCCACAACGTCGTAGATGTTAATCTTGCCCTTGATCACCTCGCCCGTGTTCGCTACCTGGAATGTAATCACCGAGCCTGCGCGCTCGGTGCGCACCCAGTCCCGCGCTTGCGGGTTATCCACGAAAGTAAAGGTCCCGGCCCGCTCGTGAATAAATGTGGGACCGGTCGGGTTCGGCACTGCCTTGACAACGGTGGGCGGGCCGCTCTTGATCTGGACCTGCACCTTCTGGTTGGTTGCCACGGGAGCATTCACCAGCGGCGGGTCCTTGTCCGTGATATGCTTTCCGGTCGAGTCCACCGAAAGGTTAATGTAATCGTATGACGTGAGGTCGTTGCCGTTTGTCATGTAGAACGACACCGTCGTACTGTTTTCAACCTGGAATCCCGAGTTTATTCCGCTGAGCATCGTGGTGTCTTCAACGGTGTCCTTGCCTCCAGCGGCGTTGGTCTTCACCACCCACACTCTAAACACGCTGTCGGGTGCGAGCACCGTCTTGAAATCGCCTCCGGCCGTTCCAATCGGCTCGCTAAAGGTCACCGTCACTTTGTCCTGGGAATGGTCGGTTGTCGTGCTCGCTGCGCTTATCGTCTTCACCACGCTCCACACCACCGGGCCTGCGCCGTCCGTGGCAACGTAGTTGGTGATCGGTTTCACGCCGGAAAGGCCGGTAACCGTCACCGAGGGCTGCCAATCCGTTTCCGGTATTCCATAGTCGGGATCGCCGCTCTGGGGCTCCACAAGAGTTGCCACAAACACCGAGTCGGTAGACGTACCCGAGGTCAACCCCTTGACGCCCGAAACCAGCAACACGTACTTCCCGTTGCCGTAGGTTACCATGACCTGTGCGCCCGCGGGAAACGTGATAGTCTTGTCAAAGTGCAATACGATCTGGTCCAGATACCCGTCACCCGATGTATCACGCGTCACCGCGGTCACCAGATACGTGAGCGGACCGGTTATGGTCACCGGCGTGCTGTCGCTCACGGTTGCGCCGCCGACGCCGATTGCCGACGCATGAATGTACCCGCTCTCGTCACCCTTGGCCGGATCGGAAGTATAATACACCCGCGGCACGTTCGTGGAATTGTCTATGGAGTGAAGGTTTCCGCTCACGCCCCAATCGCTGTTCTCCGGACCGCGCAGATTCCCGTATTTGTCGTAGCCCACGGCGAGAATCAGCTTGGAGTCGGTGGGATAATTCAGATGGATTGAATCTATATGATTGCCGTTAAAGTCTTCGAGCGATATCCGGGCAAGCGCGCCCGGATTGAGCACGAACGGATCGGAAGACGCGCTCAGGCCCTCCAGAGTCACCATCACCTTTTCCATGCTGTCTTTGTCTGCGGGAGCATAGTACAAAACGTACTTTACCGTGTCTATTCCGTTCTGGAAACACTCATCCATGTTCGTGCCCATGGTTGTGCTGTCTACCGTGGGATTCGGCCTTGTTCCGGTCGGGCTCGCCAGTGCATTCTTGTATACTACTGCCGAATCGCAATATACACCGGGCACCAGGCCGTCCTTGTTCTTGATGCGGGTTACGGCCACTATCGTGTCACCGGCGATCAGCAGGTTTGCCGGAGTCAAAATCTGCGTCTCGACCAAAATCGGCGGACCAACGGTGAAGTTTGCGGGAATATGGGCGGGCGTGGTCTTGGTCGTGTCGCCGAGTGTGACGCTGATTATGCCCGTGCCTGGCTTGTCGGGAGAGAATGACCACGTAGCGGCGTTGGTGGGCGCCCCGGGAACCGTGCTCAGGCCCGATGTTGCCGTCCACGCTCCGTATACCAGCTCCCATCCTCCGCCGTCCGAACGCAGTCCCTGCACCTGAATGGTAGTGTCCTGGTTCGTATTCATTGTGAGATTGGTGATGGCGGTTCCGGCTGCATTAATAATACGCAAAGCAGTGTAATAGTATTTGAGCACGACAGCCATGGTTGAGTCCTTGAAACCGGGATAAACAAGGCTCGTTGCCAGCACTCTTGCATGGTCGCCCTGCGCGGTAAGCACTTTTGTAATCACGCCCTGGCCGATGCTCGTGAGGCCGTCCGTTACCGTTACGATCGTGGTATCCCGCGACAGCCACCCGGTACTTTGCGAGGCGCTGATGTAGTTCCCGTATTGATCGCGAATTACCGCGTACACGACGCCGTTATTCTGGTTCTGGGCAATAGAAACGGTATCCGCAGGATTGTCCTTGTGCGGCGACGCCGAAGCGTCGGATGTGGGCTCAAGAGACAAATGGTCGGGCTTGCCGGGAACCACTGTCACCTTGATCGAATCGCGATATGTCTGACCGCTTTGGACAAAAGAACCGATCACCAGAATTGTATTGTTCGCACGCGTCGCAGAAAGTGTTGTCTTGTCTCCGCTCAATGGCGCCACTGATCCCGTAGGAATATCAGTGTTCCCAGCCGCCTCGACAATGGTCCACGACACGGGCGACGACGACGTCTCAAACGAACTTAACCAGTCGTTCGCCTTGTCGAACACCTTTCCAACAACCGGAAAGGCTTTGCCGGCAGAATCAAGAATTACCTGACTGGGATCCGGATATGCCATATTAGTCGGGCCGGGAGCACCTTCGGCCGGGTACAATACTATGTACTTAGGAACGCCGGCGCCGATGGTAACGAGTATTGAATCCGGAGTTGCACCGGTTAGAGACACTTTGATCCATGCATGCCCGGTGTCTTTGGGAGCAATGTCCCAGCTTATCGACGAAGTCGGCGCGGCCGTCGCGTTCTGCAAACCTGCCGTGGCAGTCCAGTTTGCCTTGACATACTCCCATCCCTGACCGTCCGAACGCAGCCCCTCCACCTTGAGGGTTGTGTCCATGTCTATTGTCAAGCCCAGAGAGGTGATGACCGTCGAGTCCTGGACGACGATACGGAGCGCAGTGTAGGAAACCGGACTTATGACAACAAGAACGCTGTCGGTAAAAGTTGGTTGCGCCCCGTCTTGCGCCACCACAATCGCCTGGCCTTGATTGACTTTGCGAGTCATGATACCTTGGCCGTAGGCAACGTTGCCGGGTTGAGCAACCACGGTCGTCGTATCACGGCCGATCCACGTTGTCGGATCGGAAAATGCCACGAAGTTCCCGTATGCGTCGCGCAGCACTGCGTAGACCGGGACCGTTGTCGCCGTTCCTGCAATGGTAACGGTTGCCGCGCGATGTTGGGCCGTCTGATCGTTTTCAAACAGCGAATTGCCGAGAGTATCCGGTTCAATCACAAGTTTGGCCGCAGGACCGGGAGTAATAGTGATCATGACCGATTGGGTAACTACTATACCATTCTGTGAAAATGTCGCCGTTACCCTCACTGTCTGGTATGCCTTGTACCCGATAAAATTCGCCTGATATCCTGCATATTTGTCCAACGTACCACTGTTTGTGGCTCCGGAAAGTTCCTGGACAGGACTCCACACAATTGGCGCATTTGAACTCTCGTACCCGCTCAGCCATTGGTTGCTTGCGGAAAACAATTTTGCCACAAGGGGAATAGTCTGGCCGGCTTGCACCGTGAGCACAGCCGGGTACGCAAGGTTTGTCCCGACGTCCGGTTGGCCCGGTGCCGGATAAAACGCCATGCGGTTGGCTACGCCGTAGGAAAAAATGGCAGTGATGGAGTCGCTCACCTGCTGGGCGCCGGAACCCCAAATAATAAAAATCTTCCCTGTGACAGGACTTACCGGAGTGAATCTCCACGACAGGGCCGGAGTTTGCGGAGCCGCGGGAGTCATGACCATGCCCGCACTGTTGCCCCAGTTAACCTGGACAGGGTCCCAGATTCCGCTTCCATCGGCGCGCAGTCCGATTGCGGAAATAAGCGTGTCCTGGTCCGTTGTCATTCGTAAAGTGTCAATGGGGACGTTTCCGCGAACAACAATCTGGATTTGGGAGTAATTCACATTTGACAAAACCACCTTTACTGAGTCCTGGAAGCCGTACGCGTCGGAGGCGACAACAAATGTGCTCAGGTTGTTGGGGCTTTGGCGGGTAATAACCCCTTCACCGATCAGCTTATTACCTGCTGCCGCCGTAGCTATGGTCGCGTCCCGTGATGTCCAAACGGCAATTGTGTCATGACGGACAAAGTTGCCATAGGCGTCACGCAGAATGGCGTATGCACTCTCCTTAAGAGTGTTGGTTGGAAAAATGAGTTGACCCAAACGGTTGTCGTGACGAAGTGATTGCGTGGAGTCCGCGCTGCCTTCGACAACGAGATGCGTTGGCGCGCCGGGAAGTACGTACACCGTATCCAGGTTGGACAAGTGGATGACCTGGCCGTTTATTACGGTGTCGTACGTTGCGCTCACGATATTCCACGTATATGCCGTAACGGCATTGAAGGTGCAGGTTGGACCCAAGTCTGAGGCTGGCGTAAGGTAGCTTGCGGAGACTATCGGGACCAGCGGGTTCAGACTGGAATATGATGCGAGGTGCCATTGGATGCTTTGGCTGCATTGATCGCACGACGCGGAGCTTGATCCGACCGACTCAACAATCGTTCCAGTGTACGTCTTGGTTTTTCCCGCCACCACCGTATCGCCAGGAGGCACTACACTCATTGAGATGGAACTGGGAGTTGCAGTTATGATGTTTGAGGTAACCTCGATGTCGGAGCCTACAGTTTGGCGTTCGCAGTAGAACACATCTATCCAGTTATTTGTGCTGCC
>Ga0182027_10001213_pt1 | contig 43143 bp, 40 predicted proteins | sample 712E1DmetaG_FD_121300 | JGI IMG/M metagenome (GOLD analysis project Ga0182027, IMG submission 121300) | Permafrost microbial communities from Stordalen Mire, Sweden - 712E1D metaG (Illumina Assembly) | ecosystem: Environmental > Terrestrial > Soil > Wetlands > Permafrost | place: Sweden...
CTTCTACTCTCTTTCATCGTTTTTCATCCTTCATCCATCTTCACTCATCCCATATGCCTCTCACTTTTACGCCTCTCCCGAAAATTCCCCTTATTCACCCTGGTGACGATCTGGCTGATATCCTCCTGACATCGTTGCAGACCGCCCGCATCTCGCCGGAGGACGGCGATATCCTCGTTCTTGCTCAGAAAATTGTCTCAAAAGCCGAAAATCGTCTGGTCAACCTGACCACGATTACACCATCAAAAGAGGCGCTCGAGCTGGCAGTCCGCAGTGAAAAAGACCCGCGCCTCGTGGAGCTCATTCTACGGGAGAGCCGCTCCGTTCTGCGCGTCCGCCCAGGCACAATCATAGTGGAACATCGTCTTGGGTTTGTCTGTGCCAGCGCCGGGATAGATCATTCCAATGTCCTTGGCGAGGAAGGCAACCCGGAGGATTGGGTTCTCCTGTTGCCTGAAAATCCAGACCAATCTGCCCTTGAAATTCGCCGTAGGATAAAAATAGCCACCGGGAACCGTCTGGGCATTATGATCATCGATTCGCATGGTCGTGCCTGGAGACTGGGTACCATTGGTACAGCCATTGGCATTTCCGGCTTGCCCGGTCTGGTGGATAAGCGCGGGTGGAAGGATCTATTTGGCTACCGGCTGAAGATCACGATCGTAGCCGCGGCTGATGAACTGGCTGCCGCTGCTTCGCTCGTGATGGGTGAAGCGGCCGAAGGTACCCCTGCCGTCCACGTGCGCGGCTTCCCCTACCCCCTTCGGGAAGGCTCGTTGAAGGAATTAATCCGGCCAGAAAAACAGGATCTTTTCCGATAGAACGAAAAAATGAATGGCATTGCCTCTTTACTCGACGGTCCCGCTACTTCCCGTGTGGAACGACTATGGCAAGAATTGGAAGCGCACTGTGGTCTGGTTGGGGTTAAATTAACGCCTTTCCCGCATTTTACCTGGCAGGTGACTGAGGATTATGATCTTCCCCGGCTTGAAGTTACCTTGCGTGCGCTGGCAGGACAGATACAGCCCTTTTCCATCCACACTTCCGGGCTTGGCCTGTTCACCGGCGAACATCCCATTGTCTATATTTCTATTGTCAAAGATGAACCGCTCATGCGCTTCCATTCTTTGTTATGGAAAAAAATGGTTGGGATCGCTTTTCATCCGACCCTATATTATTCGCCCGACCAATGGGTTCCGCATATCACTCTGGCTTATAATGATGTCACTTCCGCTAATATAGATTGTGTTATGCAATCCCTGGCCTTCCAAACCTTTAATTGGGAGATCCAGATCGATAACCTGATTTTGGTTGCTCAAGCCGAAGGTCATAACACCGCACCTGTCAGGGTTCGTCTTGGGCTCTGAAACGATGAAAATGCGCCATTCGCCTTCATTTTGGGAACATTTGGAAAAATTGGTCGCTTCCAGCCCCTTAAAGATAGACCGTCCAAAAGGCACCCGCCACCCACGCTACCCTGAAATGATCTACCCGCTTGATTATGGTTATCTTGAAGGCACGCTTGCAGCGGATCGCGGTGGGATCGATGTCTGGCTGGGATCATCCGGCAGCCATGCCATATCCGGTGTGATTGTTACCGTTGATTTGCACAAACGTGATACAGAAATAAAACTCTTCCTGGGGTGTGCCGAAGATGAAAACCAGACTATTCTGGCTTTCCATAACACCAGCGCCATGCAGGCAATTCTAGTCAGTCGGCCACCCCAATAAACTTGTTCATCAGAACAATGCCCATTTTTTGAAAATACATGGAGGCAAAACATGAACCTGATTCCCGAATCCCACGCTGATCTACTCAGAGACGAAAAACGTGCCTTCGTTTTTCTGGCAACCCAGATGGCCGATGGCTCTCCGCAAGTCACCCCGGTCTGGTTTAACACGGAAGGCGATCATATATTAATAAATTCAGCCAAAGGCCGTATCAAAGATAAAAACATGCGCAGGCGTCCGGTCGTGACCCTGTGCATCCAGGATCCAACCGATCCCTACCGTTATTTGCAGGTGCGCGGCCACGTGGTGGAGATTACCGAAGAAGGTGCCGACGCACACATCGACGCGTTGGCCGGCAAATATACTGGTAATTACAAATACCAGCATCACCAACCCGGAGTAAAAAGAGTCACTTATAAAATTCTCCCCGAGAAGGTCGATCCACACGGGTAATCCTGGTAAGAGTAATCTTGATGACAAAAGACGAACTGCACGACTTTCTGCGCTCACGCCGGTCCATCCGCCGCTTCAAACCGGAGCCGGTTCCTCAGGATTGTCTCCAACGGATCTTGGAAACTGCCATCTACGCTCCTTCCGCGCACAACCTGCAGCCCTGGCGTTTCGCGGTAATAACCAACGCCGCAGCCAAGGCGCACCTGGCGGAAGCCATCACCGCAAAGTTCCGGCAGGATATGCTGGTCGATGCCGTCCCTGAAGCAGACATCCAGGCCCGCGTAGAGCGGACTATCCGTCGAACCAACCAGGCGCCGGTCGTTGTCATTCTGTGCCGGGATACAACCTGCGTCAACCCGCAGCCAGATTCGCAGCTCCAGGAAGAGGAAGTGCTAATGGGCACCCAATCCGTGGCCCTGGCCGGCCTGCAACTGCTTTTGGCTGCCCACGCCGAGGGGTTGGGTGGCACCTGGATTTGCTGGCCTCTCTTTGCCCCCGAAGAAACTCGCCAGGTCCTGGGATTGCCCTCCATTTGGGAGCCGCAGGGATTGCTTTTCTTGGGATACCCTCTCGAACAGCCCGATGCACCGGTCAGGATACCAAAGGAAGAAATATCCCTTTGGATTTAATTCAAATAATGGAATCGATAGATCGAGGATGATAAACCCCTCATCGCTTCTCGCATCAATAAAAGCGTTCTTCCGCACTGGCAATTACTGGAAATTGGTTGGGTTGGGTTTGATCGTTTCATTCGCCGGTTTATTGCTCGGCGTTGCTTTCTGGCTTCTTTTTGTAGGGGTGTTCTCCTTATTGCATCGGTGGACACCTTACTGGCAACCAGCCCATAAATTGTTTGGGAAGCTATCTTTGCCATATGCGGGGAACCAAGGGCCTTTGTCAGGCTGGAATTTGGTACAATTTATTCTCATTACCATTTCCCCGCTATTGCTCATCCTTGCTGGTGGGTATATATTATTTCATTCTGGATTCGAGAATCAAAATCTGCTCGTTTTGCTGATAAAAAAATGAAGATAGTTGCTTTTGCAGGCGGTGTTGGCGGCGCAAAGCTCGCCGATGGACTCGCCCAGATCCTGCCCCCGGGCGATTTGACCATCGTGGTCAATACTGGCGACGATTTTGAACATCTTGGCCTTTCCATTTCCCCCGATGTGGATACCGTTTGCTACACACTCGCCGGGCTGGCAAACTCCACCACCGGCTGGGGCCGGCAGGCGGAAACATTCCAGGCGTTGGAAAACATCCGCAAGCTGGGCGGTCCGGTCTGGTTCCAGGTTGGAGACCAGGACTTGGCCACCCACCTTGAACGCACTCGCCGCCTAAAGGAAGGCCAATCGCTCAGTCAAATTACGCAGGGCTTCTGCCAGGCCTGGGGAGTAGGCCATCTGGTTCTACCGATGAGTGATCAGCCGGTTCATACGATGATCGACACAATTGAGAGTGGAGAAATCCCTTTCCAGGAATACTTTGTCCATCGGAATTGTGAACCGAAGGTCAGGGGTTTCCGCTTCGCAGGAATTGAGTCAGCCCGGCCTACACCTGGGGTACTGGAATCCATCAAAGCATCCGATGCAATAATTTTCTGTCCTTCCAATCCCTGGGTCAGCATCGATCCAATCCTTTCGTTGCCTGGCATCCGGTCCGCCCTTGACACCAGGCCCGTTCTGGCGGTATCCCCCATTATAGGCGGGCAGACGGTTAAAGGGCCGGCCGCCAAAATGTATGCAGAACTGGGCATTCAGCCCTCCGCGCTTGCCGTAGCGCACCACTATGCAGGCATGTTAACAGGATTCGTACTGGACGATGTCGATCATGCCATGGCAAAAGAAATTTTAATCCCCACCCTGGTAACACAAACCTTGATGAAATCGCGCGATGACCGCCGCCATTTGGCGCAAGATGTGCTACACTTGCTCATATGACCGTTTGGGCCATCGTTCCCGTAAAACCTCTGCGGCGTGGAAAATCGCGTCTGGCAGGGTTACTTTCGGAAGAGCAGCGAACATGTCTCAATCGCTACTTGCTCGAACATACCCTCACAATCTTAAATAAAATATCCGACATCGAACATACCCTGGTCGTCAGCCGCGACCCGGCTGCCCTCGCTCTCACGCGCAGCATGGGTGGTCGCACCGTTATGGAAGATGGAGCTCCCCAATTTAACACCGCCCTCAAGCGTGCGACTATCGTCGCACGCGCGCAGGGAGCCCGCGCCGTCCTTATCTTACCTGCCGATCTGCCCCTGGTCGAACCTTCTGACCTCGAAGCTCTCCTGAGCCAGGGATTGACCGCTCCAGTCGTAGTGATTGCCCCAGACCGGCGCCAGGATGGCACGAACTGCATGCTCCTCAACCCGGCCGGCTTGATTGAATATGGCTATGGACCGGCTCCTTTCCAACGTCATTGCCAGCGGGCCACCGCTGCCGGTGCCAAACTGGTGGTGATCAACTCGGAAAGGATCGGCCTTGACCTGGATCTGCCCGAAGATCTGGAAATTGTTGGGGGATTGAAAGGGTTGAAATTGGAATAAGGCACGCACCGCTGTGCTTCTTTATTTTATTGGATGTATAATATAGTCAGGTTGTCAGACAATCCATTTTATAGAGGTGTCCAATGCAAAATGAACAAATCTCCCCACTCTTCATGACCAAAGCGCAGCTCAAAGCAGAATTACTCCGTTGTGAATTCTGTGAGGAGAAACCGTGCCGGGAAGCCTGCCCTGTTAATTGCTCCCCCGCCGATTTCATCATGGCTGCCCGCCAGGGTAACCCATCCGACCTCCGGCGCTCCGCTGGAGAGATCATGCATGCCAACCCGTTGGGAGGTATCTGCGGAATGGTCTGCCCGGATACGCTTTGCATGGCGGCCTGTACGCATAAGAAATTCGATGGCCCGATCAACATTCCACTCGTGCAGGCCACGATTATTGAAATGGCCAAGAACCAGGGCGGCCTGCCCGAATTTTCGCAGCCTGAGCCGAATGGCAAAAAAGTAGCAGTTGTTGGTGGTGGACCGGCCGGGCTGGGCGCATCAGCTGCCCTTGGTCAAATGGGCTACACCGTGGATATTTTCGAGAGCCGCGATCGCCTGGGTGGCATGGCAAACTTCATCCCTGACCATCGTTTGGACAGGAAGGTAGTCGAATCTGATATTAAATTCCTTCTCACGCTCGGAAAAATAAATCCTAGAACAGCCGCAAATGTAGAAGATCCGATATCGCTGCTCAAGCAAGGCTATGACGCCGTTTGTGTCACGGCTGGGCTCTGGAAACCCATCCAGCTTGGCATCGAAAATGAGAACCTGGCAACCCGCATGGTGGACTTGCTCGCAAGCCCGTCTTCCCATTACTTAGAAGGACGCGTGGCCGTGATTGGTGGTGGAGCCACAGCGTTGGATTGCGCCGTCACTGCCCGCAAGTGCGGCGCGGCTCATGTGGAACTCTTCATGCTAGAAAAGCTTTCTGAAATGCCGCTTACGGGCAAGGAACGCAAAGACCTGCTCGACTTTGATATCGAAGTCACCGGACGCACCCGCGTCACGAAGATCCTTGCTGACTCCGGAAAAATTACCGGTCTGGAAACCATCAAGCTGGAACTCCCAGACGGGCAGCGTTTCAGCCCGGCCAATGTTTGCGAGATCGCCGGCACGAGCGGCGCGCGTACCGGTTTCAATGCAGTGGTCATCGCCATCGGCATGCGCCCCAGCCTGCCTCGCGACGAACAGGTCGAGGGTCTTTTCTACGCTGGCGATTTCGTCACCGGCCCCAAGACCGTTGTCGAAGCTACCGCCTCCGGCAAGAATGCCGCTCTGTTGATCGATGCCTGGCTCCAGAAGAAGGATAAGCCGGAGATAAAGAAGCCCAACAAGTCCTATTATGCCTTACCCGGTTTCAACCCTGTGCCCGTCTCCCTCGAGACTGAATTCTTCGGTCGCAAGATTATTTCCCCCTTCCTGGTCTCCGCCTCCCCGTCCAGTGACGGGCTTGATCAGATGACCATGGCATACCAGGCTGGTTGGGCCGGCGGCGTCATGAAGACCGCCTTCGACAACGTGCCCATTCACATCCCCGGTGAGTATATGTTCACCTTTGACCAATACACCTACGCCAATGCCGACAACGTTTCCGGTCATCCGCTCGACCGTGTCTGCCGGGAGGTGGAGCAACTGGTAAAAAAATGGCCCGATCGGCTGACCATGGCATCCACTGGCGGCCCGGTTTCCGGTAAGGATGAATCAGATGCCGCTGGCTGGCAGTCCAATACAAAGAAATTGGAATCGGCCGGAGCCATGGGTATCGAATATTCCCTCTCCTGTCCGCAAGGTGGCGATGGCACCGAAGGTGATATTGTTTCTCAGAATGCCGCCCTGACCGCCAAGATCATCGACTGGGTCATGCAAGTCGGCGACCCCGCAGTTCCCAAACTGTTCAAACTTTCCGCCGCAGTGACTTCCATCGTGCCCATCCTGCGCGCCATTCGCAAAGTGCTCGACAAATACCCTAATAAGCTGGCCGGCATCACTCTGGCGAATTCCTTCCCCACCCTGGCCTTCCGCCCCGCCCCGGGACGCGCCTGGGACGAAGGCGTGATCGTCGGCATGAGCGGTGAAGGCGTCACACCCATTTCCTATCTCACCTTGTTGCAGGCCGTTCCCGAAGGCATTGAGATCTCCGGCAACGGCGGCCCGATGAATTACAAAGCCGCCATGGATTTTCTCGCCTTGGGTGTCAAAACCGTTCAGTTCTGTACCATCGTGATGAAGCAGGGCTACGGCATCATCAACGACATCGAATCGGGTACATCCTTCCTCATGCAGGAACGCGGCATCCATTCGATGAAACAGCTCATCGGCATCGCCCGGCCCCATCCCGTCACAGACTTCATGGCATTAACGCCAGTTAAAAAGATCTCCGAAGCCCAGCCTGAATATTGCGTGTCCTGCGGTAACTGCGCTCGCTGCCCGTACCTGGCCATCACTCTTGATGAACACGGCATCCCGCACACCGATCCGTCCCGTTGTATTGGCTGCTCCATTTGCGCCAAGAAGTGCTTCACCGGTGCCATTCTCATGCGCTCCCGCACCGCCGAAGAACTTGTTATGTTGAAAGAGAATTAGGAGACAAACCATGACCACTCGTTTTGAAAATGGAATCGTTGTCACGCTCGGGGAGAATAATCGTGTTCTTTGGAATGCCACCGTTGTCACAGATGGCGAATTGGTTGCCGCCATCGGTAATTCGGCTGAAATGAAGCGCAAGTACCCGGACGCCGAATCTGTTGATTGCACCGGAAAGGTTATCCTGCCCGGGTTCATTTGCGCGCATCACCATTTCTATTCGACCATGGCGCGCGGCATGGCCATTCCGGGCGAACCGGCCAAAAACTTCGTCGAGATCCTCGAAAAACTATGGTGGAAAGTCGATCGTGCGCTGAACGAAGAGGATGTTCTGCTCTCTGCTCAACTACCCCTGGTCGATTGCATCCGCAATGGCACCACCACTGTCATCGATCATCATGCATCCCCTTCCTATCGGGATGGCTCGCTTGACCTGATCGAGAAGGCCGTACGCCAGTCCGGCTTGCGCGCTTCGCTCTGCTATGAAGTCTCAGACCGCAACGTTATGGGCGGTGGCATTGCCGAAAATGCTCGTTTCATCAAGAAAGTTGGCCAGGGTGATGGCCAGATTGCTGCCATGATGGGGTTGCATGCTTCGTTCACCCTCTCCGACGAGACCCTGGAAAAATGCATCGGCATTGCCAAAGATGCCAATGTAGGCTGCCATATTCACGTGGCCGAAGATCTTTCCGACCGGGAAGACTCGCTTGCGAAATACCATTCCACCATCGTAAACCGGTTGAATAAAATGGGCGCCGCCGGCAAGAAATCCATTTTTGTTCATTGTGTCCATATTGACGAGGATGAAATGGATGTGGTTGCCAAAACCGGCACGATTGTCGTCCATAACCCCGAGTCGAACATGAATAATGCAGTCGGCGTTACTCCAATCCTAAAAATGCTGAATAAAGGCATTCTGGTAGGACTTGGTACCGATGGGATGGGGTCCGATATGCTCGTCCAGATGCGCTGCGCCTATCTTCTGCACCGCTTGGCGAACCGCGACCCGCGGGTGGCTTTCATGGAGGCCCCGCAGATGCTTCTCCAAAATAACGCGGAAATTGTTCGGCGCCAGTTTGGGCTGCACCTGGGTGAGATTGCCGAAGGCATCCCCGCTGACCTGGCCATTCTGGACTACTGCCCGCCTACCCCGCTCAGCGAGGCTAATTTCCTGGGCCATCTCATTTTTGGCCTGGTGGACGCCGTCGTTGATACCACTGTCTGTCGCGGCAAGATCCTTATGCATGGCAAAAAGATCCTCAGCATGGATGAAGAACGCCTGGCCGCCCGCTCACGCGAACTCGCCCCGAAGATGTGGGAACGTCTTGCAGCCCTCTAGCATCCTTCCACAACACTGAATCAAAAAAGGCACACAAACAAAATTGTGCGCCTTTTTTGATTCAATTCGCGCAATCATTTCGCTCCTTTTGAGCGGGGGGTTGTCCAGTGCAGTCGCAAGACCGGGCAGCCCCCCCAAATGGGTCACTTTTGTAATTTTTTCTCGCATTATCCACAATAAATATACTATAATAGGATATATTACAAATCTTATCTTTATCAGGATAATAAATTATGCAACGCGTTGCCCTTTATCTTCAGGATTCTCATGATCTGCGCGATGGCTTGGATTGTGTCGGCTATGCCGAAAGCCGCGGTTTTGAAGCTGTCTGGCAGGCCGAATCACGCCTGGTTCGCGATGCAATCGTCCCCATGGCTGCCTATGCCGCCGTCACCGAACACATCAAGGTCGGCTCAGCTGTAATAAATAATTGGTCGCGCAATATCGGCTTGCTTGCATCCACCTTCCTCACCCTGGATGATCTGGCTCCCAACCGGATTATCTGTGGCATAGGCGCCTGGTGGGATCCTCTCGCAAAGCAGGTCGGGGTTGACCGCCGGAAGCCGCTGACTGCCATGCGCGAAACCATTACCGTCCTGAAAAGGCTGCTCAACATGGAACGGGTAACCTTCCAGGGAGAATTTATCCACGTAGATAATATTGAACTTGATGTTGTGTATGGGCGGCACGAGCCGCGCAATGTGCCCATTATGATTGGAGCCACCGGCGATCAAATGATGGAATTGGCCGGTGAGATCGCTGATGGCGCCATCCTGAATTACTGTGTACCTTTGGAATACAATGATCGCGCCTTGGAACTGTTGGCGAATGGCGCCAAAAGAGCCGGGCGCAGCCTCGAGCAAATTGACCGCCCGCAGTTGATTGTCTGCTCGGTTAACGAGGACCACGACCAGGCCATTGATGAAAGCAAAATGCTTCTCTGCCAATATCTTGCCCAACAGCCCCATATCGCCAAGGCCAGCAACGTTTCACCGGAGATAGTTGCCGAAATCCAGTCCATTCTGGGCTGGCCCGCTACCAAAGAACAGATTAATAAAGCCAAGCATTTAGTCCCGGATGAGCTCGTCTACAGCGTCACCGCATCCGGCACACCTGACGAAGCCCGGGCCTGCGTACAGGAATATATCAACCATGGCGCCACCTGCCCCATCCTTTACCCGGCTGGGGGTAGCATCAAACTATTGATTGATACTTTTGGAAACTAAACCGCTTTGTCCGGCCTTGCATAAAAATGGGTTTTGCAAAAAGAGACTTGCGGGGTTGGCGGCCGGCTATGCAGGTTGCCAACCCCGAAAAAGCTCGTATTTCCGCTAGGAGCGAAGCGAATGGGCGGGAGTCAAGGTGTGAAAGTTAAGAATGGTACAGGTTTTAGAAAAGCCATCGGCTTTTCGTCCCCCCTTCTGGCCAAAAGTAATTTACAATTGCAGTTGAAGAGCTTTCCGCTGGTTAAGCTTTTCAACCCTAAATTCGTAGTATGATATGCGACTTGCATTTTCGGAGAGGATGAATCTATGGCTGAAAACTCACAATTAAAAAGTGGAGCAAGCGCGGCTGACCAGTTGCGGGAAGAATATCAGCGGCAATCTTCCCTTTTCGATGCCCAACCTGCCATTGTCCAGCGTTTCCTGGAGGCCCAGGCGAGTCAGGTCGCGAATTCGTTCTTTGAACGAACTTACAATTTGCACTTTTCCTTGCCAGACCGGGTGACCCTGGCCGATTCCAGCGAGCCGTTGCCTGTGCCGGCCTCCATCCGTGAACAGAGGGTCGGTAAAATTAGCGACGTGGTTTCACGCCGGAATGTCCACGAGACCCTGCGGGAGCGTTTTGCAGAGTTGAACAAATCCAGCAATAAGGCTGTCGCCGTCAGTGCCGAATTGCTTCGGTTTGCCACTTCCAATACCATGGTACGAAATATGCTTCCTTCCGGCCGGCGTGTCTCCTATCTTCCTGCCCAGGATGACGATATCCCGTCACTCCCAACCGGCGATGTGAGTACCGATCCAGAATCAGCCATCACGGCGAGCACGGATGCGATCGCCGAGGAAGGCCGGGCTGACGAGGGCCGTGGCACCCTCCAGGTACCCTATGTACCTGAAGCCCGCCGCTTCTTCCTGCCGCAATGGATTGGTTTTGACAGCCACGATGCCCTGATTGTTAATTCCATGGGCGAAGCGCAGGCCCATATTGCCTCCATGCAGCGCTTCTTGACCATTCTTTTTGATGCCCGTTCTTTGGCACCCTACATAGTTGCCGATGAAGAGTTTGAAAAGAAACGCTATGGCATGCTCGGCCAGTTGGTCAACCAGGGCCGTGCTCTGGCCCGCCACCAAACCAGGGATATTATCAAGACCATTCAGGATCGTGCAAGGGCGCAAAGCCTCAACCGCGGTCTCAGCCTGAGCCTGCCATATTTCGATGACCAGGATCTCAAAATTAGGAACCATAATTTTGTGATCATTCCTGCCGGACGGATCATGTTTGTGCCGGCTTTTGTGGTTCGGGCCGCCCTGGAGGAACAGGCCAAGATCGCCCAGGATACCCGTTTCGGCCATTCCACTCGCACCCATTTGATGGCCGAACTTCAAATGCTGGGAGAAGCCTTCGAGTCATCCGGTGAGTAAATATCGATCTACTATTATAGGAGAACCACATTTTGAGTGCGTGCGATTAAAACGCGCAAGCACAAAATGCAGTCTTCTCAACGTATGAGCTCTGCCCCAATTTATACTTTGCGTGTACCGGAAGTTTTCCAGGCAATGGAAACTTCCCAATCAGGCCTGTCTACGGTCGAGGCAGAGTCGCGTAGGTCGCTTTACGGGGATAACGTTCTTTCGGAACAGCCACGTACACCCGAATGGCAAAAATTCCTCCGCCAGGTTCGCCATCCTTTCAACCTGCTAATGGTTTTCGCGGCCATAATAAGTCTCTGGCAGAGGGATTTGACCCTGGCTCTTATCATCCTTTTGTTGAGCATTGCGAACAGTGCATTCTCGTACTGGCGTGAGCATCGTGCCGAACAGGCCATTGAGAAATTGCGGCACCTGCTTCCTTCCTATGCCCATATTGTTCGCGCTGGCACGGATGTGCATATCCCGGCCAGCGAGGTTGTTCCGGGCGATTTATTGATCCTGGCCGAGGGAGATAACATTCCGGCCGATGCGCGCGTCGTCGAGGAATACGGTCTGCGGGTCAATAATGCCTCGTTGACCGGCGAGGCAGTTGCTGCTCGTAAAACCTCTGAAGCCTCGCTCCTTCCCGGCCTCAGCGACCTGGAACGCCCCAATGTGATCTTTGCAGGTACATCGGTCGCCTCCGGCACCGGTAAAGCCATCGTTTTTGCCACCGGCATGTTAACCCAGTTTGGGCGAATCGCACAATTAACCCAGACCGTTCAGGATGAGCCATCCATGTTCCAAAAAGAACTGGCTCTGCTCGGCCGCAGGTTGACATTGATTGCAGTCATCATTGGCGTCACCGTCTGGGCGCTCGCCACGTTCGAACCCCATTTCAGTAGCCATTTCCCAAACGCCATCTTGCTCGCGCTCGGTACGCTCGTTGCAGTAACACCCGAAGGCCTGCCTGCCACTCTGACGCTTTCCCTGGCTATGGCTGTCCAGCGGCTGACCTCCCGCGGTGTTTTGGCAAAACAATTGAACGTGATTGAAACACTCGGGAACGTTTCCGTCATCTGCACCGATAAGAGTGGCACACTCACCCAGAACCAGATGACCGTCCGCGAGGTCTGGGTCGCGCGTCACCGGCTCAAAGTGACCGGGGTTGGTTATGAACCCAAGGGCCAGTTTATCCCCTCTCCGGTCGACACTCTCTATGAAAAAGATTTTCTATCCCTGCTGGAAGCGGCTTTGTGCTGCAATAACGCCCGGGTTACCCCTCCCGCAGGCCCGGAACATCCCACTTGGACCAGCCTTGGTGACCAGACTGAAGCCGCCCTCAAGGTAACCGCCCTAAAATACAACCTCGACGAGAACGCGGTATCGGTTTTTCTGCCGCGTATTCACGAAATCCCTTTTGACGCTCGCCGCAAACGTATGACCACCATCCATCGCGAGATCGACTGCGAAGTCGCCTTTGTAAAAGGCGCACCGCGCGAAGTCTTGCAACTATGTACCCACATTCTGATTGATGGAGAAACCCTGCCGATCAGCGAATCTATCCGTGCCGAAATAATGGAAGCCAACGATGACTATTCCCGGCGTGCTTTGCGGGTGCTTGGCCTGGCCCGTCGCGAGCTGCCCCCGCGTTCCGGGGCATATACCGCCGAAACAATCGAGCGGGATTTGACTTTTCTCGGCCTGATGGCCATGATGGATCCACCCCGCCCCGAAGTGGAACAGGCCATTCAGACCTGTCGCCAGGCTGGCATCCGCATCGTTATGATTACCGGCGATTACGGTCTCACCGCCGAGTCGCTGGCCAGGCGCGTTGGCATGATTACCAAACCCAATCCGGTTATCCTGACCGGATCTGAACTGGATGCACTGGATGATATCAAGTTGAAGCAGCTCCTTGATGAAGAAATTATTTTTGCCCGCATGGCTCCCGAACACAAGCTGCGGCTGGTTTCTGCATATCAGGCTTGCGGCGAGGTGGTAGCCGTTACCGGCGATGGCGTAAATGATGCTCCCGCGCTGCGCAAAGCCGATGTGGGAATTGCCATGGGGATCATCGGCACAGATGTGGCCAAAGAAGCGGCCGATATCATTCTTACCAACGATAATTTTGGTTCGATTGTGGCCGCTATTGAAGAAGGACGCGCCATTTATGACAACATTCGTAAGTTCATAACCTATATTTTCTCCAGTAATGTCTCGGAGGTTCTCCCATTTCTATTGACTGCCATGCTGGGGATTCCCCCAGCGCTGGTCATCCGCCAAATCCTCGCAATTGATATGGGCACCGACATTCTCCCCGCCCTGGCGCTCGGGAGCGAAAAGCCCGAACCAAATATCATGAAATATCCGCCACGCCGTTCCCAGCCGCTCCTGGATAAAGGCCTTCTTACCCGCTCCTTCCTCTGGTTGGGGCTTCTCGAAGCCGGCCTGTGCTATTTGGGCTTCCTTGCCACTTATCTCTTCTCGGGGAATGTTCACCTGCTTAACCAACCCTTCTTGAATGCCATTAATTGGCCCCACTTATTTATGATCCGGGGAGATGTAACGGTCATTGCCAGGACGGTCTTCCTGGCTGGCGTGGTTCTCATTCAAATTGGAAATGCCTTTGCATGCCGCACGTCCAAAGAGCATAATACCCAGATGGGCTGGGGTAGTAATAAAGTTTTACTTCTCGGCATTGGGCTGGCTGTGCTTATGATTGTCAGCCTGGTTTATATACCATTCCTCGCAAGCGCCTTTGATAATCAGGTATTCCCACCAATCTTTTGGCCAATTCTCGCCATTTTTGCATTGATACTCTATACCCTCGAATGGTTCCGAAAAGCGTTGGTTCGCAGGAAAGAAAGAACGCACACTGGTCAACTTTCTGATTCTCAATGAGAGGAGGCAATAATTATGAAAGTCATTGTCATGGGTTTCGGTAGGATCGGATCGCAGGTTAGCAAGCTCCTTGCCAACCAGCATCATGATGTCACGATTATCGATCATGAATCCATTGCCGGCATGCGCATCGACCCGGCCTTCAAAGGGCGGGTCATCAAAGGCGTGGGGTTTGACCGTAAAGTTCTCCTCCAGGCCGGCATCGAAGAGGCCGAGGCATTTGTCGCTTCCAGCACATCTGATAATGCCAACATCGTTGCCGCGCGCATCGCCCGTAACATCTTCCATGTTCCACGCGTGGTGGCCCGCCTATATGACCCTCTCAGGGCGAATATATATCAGCGGTTGGGGCTGACCACCGTTTCCGCCACCAATTGGGCCGCCGAAAGGATTTTCCAGGAACTGACCCATACCGATATGGATGTGCGGGAAACCTTTGGCCGTGGGGAAGTTTCACTGGTTCATCTGGAGACGCCGCCCCATTTATTCGGGAGAACTGTGAATCAATTGAATGTTCCCGGTGAGGTCATGGTCATTTCCATCACGAGGAAGGAACAGGCCTTCATTCCAATTATTGGGACAGAATTCCAGGAAGGCGATATGCTCAACCTGGTGGTTTTATCCTCTGCAATGGACCGGCTCGAAGAGATGCTTGGGTTGGAAAGGAGGTAAATATGTTTGTGATCATAGTCGGCGGCGGCAATACCGGTTCGTATCTGGCCAAATTACTTCTGGATGCCGGGCATATCGTCAAAGTCGTTGAGGAAAGGCCGCTGGTTTTGGAGAAAATGGAAGGGGAAATCCCCCCAGAATCGATCCTGGTCGGGGATGGTAGCTCTCCGCAAGTCCTTGAATCTGCTGGCGTGCTCCAGGCCAACGTCCTGGCAGCCGTTACCGGCTCCGATGAAACTAATCTGGTGGTCACCTCCCTGGCGCGTTTCGAATTTAATGTACCGCGCGTGATCGCTCGCCTCAATAACCCGAAGAATGCCTGGCTTTTCACGCCGGAGATGGGCGTGGATGTGGCTCTCAACCAGGCGGATATCCTGGCGCGTCTCGTTGCCGAGGAAATGTCCCTGGGCGATATGATGACCTTGCTTAAGCTGCGCAAGGGCGAGTATTCCCTGATCGAGGAAAAAGTCCACCCGCTTTCGCTGGCGGTTAATAAGAACATTCGCGACCTCCAGATCCCCGACGAATGCGTACTCGTCGCCATTATCCGCAAAAACAAACTGTTTATCCCACACGGTGATACGCTCTTGCAGTCTGCGGATGAGGTATTAGCCCTGGTTCATGCTTCGGCATTAAAGTCACTTGCCGTTCTGCTTGGGCCAAAAGAACCAACCCTGAGGACTCCCGAACAGTGAAAAAACAACCTAATTCCCGCATGTGTTTTATCTGTGGGCTGGAAAATCCGGTCGGACTTCGCTTGAAAATTTACGAACTCGATCAGGGTGTCATCGAGACAACCTACACCGCCCCCGAGCACTATCAGAGCTATCCAGGCATTTTGCACGGTGGCATTGTCGCCACCATCCTGGATGAGATCAGTGGGCGCGCCCACATGGGCGATCCATCCCAGCCGCGCTTTATGTACACCGCCAAATTGGAAGTCAAGTACCGCAAGAATGTCCCCATCGGCAAGCCGCTGCGTATCGTCGGAAAGGCCGGCAAAACCAAGGGACGCATGGCCGAAAGTTGGGCCGGGATTTACGATGAAGCCGGTTCCCTTCTGGCTGAATGTAACTCATTATTGATTGATATTCCCCCGGACGTGATCAATTCCGTCGACCCGGCCGCCCTTGGCTGGAAAACCTACCCGGACTGATAATCAAAAAATAATATGTTCTCCCAGGCAGGACGGAATGGCATTCCGTTCTGTCTTTTTTGTAGTGACGACTTTAGTCGTTCTCCCCTTCCTCCAATATCTCCACCAATCCCCGCAACCCGAGCATATACGACCTCCATCCAAACCCGCCCACCTTGCCTCTGCAAACCGCAGAAATAAGCGAAGTGTGCCGGAACTCCTCCCGCGCATCCACATTCGACAGATGCACTTCCACCACCGGAATTTCGATTGCCGCAATCGCATCCCGCAAAGCCACCGAAGTGTGGGTGAATCCTCCGGCATTCAGGATGACACCCTGCGCCCAGGTGCGCGCCTCCTGCAACGCATCAATCAACGCCCCTTCGTGGTTCGATTGTGTACAGCGCACCTCGATCTGCAGCTCTTTGCCGAATGTCACCAGCCGGCGATTAATTTCATCCAGCGTCAGGTTCCCATATATATCCGGTTCACGCATGCCAAGCAGATTAAAATTGGGTCCGTGCAAGACGAGTATGGCAGTCAATTTATACCTCCTCAAAAGCAGCTTCAAGGTTCTCTACTTCCACCCCGGCTTGCACTTCCCCAATCTTCAATGGCAAAGCAAACCGGAGGGCCCCCGCGTTCATTTTCTTATCGTACCGCATGGATTGCAGGATACTTTCCAATGACAGCCCGGGTGGGACTTTGACAGGCAAGCCCAATCCAGCTAGGGTCCCTGCGATCGTTTCGGTCAGCCCCATAGCGGCGATCCCGGCTCGCTCCGCCAGGCGCGCCTCCGCCACCATACCGATCGCCACCGCTTCGCCGTGCCGTAACCGGTATCCGCTGGCAGTCTCCACTGCATGCCCAATGGTATGGCCCAGGTTGAGCGAAGCCCGCAGCCCGCGTTCGAAGGGGTCCGCCTCGATCACGTTGATTTTCACTGCCATCGCGCGACGCACGATTTCGGGCAGATTCACCTTGACTGTGTCATACCCATGGGAGCACATTTCGAACAGAACCGGATCCGCGATAACACCATGTTTCACCACTTCCCCCAAGCCTGAGCGGATTTCTTGCTCCGGCAAGGTTGACAGGCTGTTCGGATCAGAGATTACCAGCCGGGGGGAATGGAATGCGCCGATCAAGTTTTTTCCTTCCTCCAGGTCGCAGCCAGTTTTTCCTCCCAGGGAAGAATCCACCATTGCCAGCAGGGAGGTTGGCACCCCCACCCAGGCGATTCCGCGCATATATGTCGCAGCGGCAAAACCCGCCAGGTCTCCTGTCACCCCGCCGCCCAGGGCAATGATGGTACTCTTCCGATCCAGGCTGGCTTGCAGGAAGCCGTGCCAAAGACTCGCCACGGTTGCAAGTGTTTTATTCTGCTCCCCTGCCGGTATGGTTAAAGAGTGAACGGGTAACCCTGTCTTTCGCAGTGATTCCAGTACCCGTTCTCCATACAAAGGCATAACATTGGAATCGGCCACGAGCGCTAAATTTCCATTGATCCCGCGTTCCACCAGCATTTCACCTAGCCGGTCCAGCCCACCCTGCTGGATTACCACATCGTAGCCGGCCCCCATCCCGCGAACATGGAAGCGTCCCAACCTTTGTTGAATTTCCCAGGCAATTTTATCGGGCCTGTGACCGTTGTTGGTTATGCGCAAACAAAAGGATTCGTAATGCTCCTTGCGATGTTCAAGCAGTGCGATCAACTTCTCTTCCGTGTCACCTTCCAGCAAAGGACGCCGGCCTGGTTCTTTCTTCACCCTGCCCAGCAGGATCGGTAGATCTGATTCAAGAAAGACCACCTCCCCGCTGGTTTCGGCGCAATCCCGGTTGGCCTCCCGCAGCAACGTTCCCCCACCCAGCGCCACCACGCTAGTATGTCCCAAGCTCACTTTTCTGAGCCCGGCCGATTCCAGCTCCCGGAAAACAGGCTCGCCTTGCTCGGTCATGAGTTGCGGAATGGATTTGCCCGTAATTTTTTCGATCTCCCTGTCGAGATCGAAAAAAGGCACATTCAAACTGTTTGCCAGCAGCTTGCCCACGGTCGACTTGCCCGATCCTGGGGCTCCATAAAGGTAAATATGCTTCATAGCTACTCCCACCAGACCTTGCCAGCGCCATCCATGATGAGATCTTCCAGCCGGGCTTTCCGAAGCGACGGAAAACGGGACAGCATCTCTTCCATCGAATCCCCACCAAGTTTTTCGATCAACACCTCGGCCAGAACAAAAGCCACCATTGCCTCCAGAATCGGGACTGCCCGGGGTACCGGGCAGAAGTCCGAGCGTTCGTAACGCGTGGAGGTCGGCTCGCCGGATGCAAGGTCAACCGTGGCTTGCGCTGTCAGGGTGGTCGCAATCGGTTTCATGGCGGCCCGGATCACAATCGGCTGGCCGTTGCTGATGCCGCCTTCGATGCCTCCCGCCCGGTTGGTTGGGCGGGTAAGAGTGTTTCCTTCCAATCTAATCTCATCTTGCGCCCGGGTTCCGGTCCGGCTGGCATTCTCCCAGGCTTCCCCAATTTCGACGCCCTTGATGGCTTGCACGCTCAACACCGCCGCCCCCAGCCGTGCATCCAACCGCCGGTCCCACTGGGCAAACGAACCCAGGCCAACCGGCACACCCAGCGCAATCACTTCCACCACACCGCCGAGCGTTTCCTTGCTGTGCATGATCTGTTCGATCCGGATATGCATCTTTCCGGTCGCGTCTGCATCCGGGCAGCGCACATCGCTCTCTTCAGCCCGCGCAAATCGTTCCGGGTAAGGCATGCCCGGGATATCCGCCGAAATCTCTCCGATTGCCTGTACATACCCACCCACGCGGATGCCGAATTGGGCCAGGAAATGCTTGCAAACTGCGCCGGCTGCCACGCGCATGGTTGTCTCGCGGGCCGAGGCGCGTTCCAGCGCTGGACGCAGATCGCTATATCCATATTTGACCGCGCCGGTCAGGTCAGCGTGACCGGGCCGGGGCGCCGTCATCGCCTCCACCGCTTTGCCTTTCCATTTTGCGTGATCTGCATTTTCCACCAGGAATGCCAGTGGCGCGCCGGTTGTCAGGCCGCCCATCACGCCGCCCAATATCTGCACGGTATCCTGCTCGATTTTCATACGCCCGCCTGCACCGTAACCTTTTTGGCGTCGCTGCAGTTCCCGGTCGATGACTTCCGGCTCAAGCACCAATCCCGCCGGTATTCCTTCCAGGATGACAGTCAGCGCCGGGCCATGGCTTTCCCCAGCCGTCAAGAATCGCAACATTATACCTCCACCGCCGCAAACATCACTTCGCGTGACACAACCTGCCCTGTCCAGCAAGCGAACGACAGCGCCGCCTGCTCCACAAGCATGCCCAGACCTGTGGTTGCCCGCAATCCGGTTGCCTGCGCCTCTCGTACCAATCGCGTCTGGCGCGGGTTATAGACCAGGTCAAACACCGCCGCCCCATCCGGGAATGCCAGTCCATCCGGCCACGCTGAAAAATCCGTATCCGGGAACATCCCGATGGGGGTGGCGTTTACGATCAGCCCAATCCCGGTTCGGACCCGTCCCAGCGCACCCGCCTCCAGCAGCACGATATTCATTCGCTCGGCCCCTGCCAGGGACTCAAAAGAGTTCCTCAATGTTTCCGACTGGCGGATATCTGCGTCTCGGACCGCCAGGGTCACCTTCCACCTCGCATTAAGTAAGGCATATACAACCGCCCGAGCCGCCCCGCCCGCCCCCATCACCAGCGCCTTTTTTTCAGATGCTCTATTCCCCAAAAACCTTCCCAGGTCAGCCAGAAAACCTGGTGCGTCGGTATTATGCCCGATCAATTTGCCATCCTGTAAATATACCGTATTGACCGCCCCGATCGCCTGCGCCGAAGGCGTCAGTTGATCCAGGTGCGCGATGATCGCCTGTTTATATGGGATGGTCACGTTCAGACCCAGGATTTCGCCGCTCCGCATGGCGCTTGCCAGTCCGGCCAGCCCGCTAATTTCTCCTGGAGCCACCGGGTACAATCGGTATTCACCCTGCCAGCCCACCGCCTTCAACGCCGCCTCATGCAGCCTGGGTGATAAACTATGCGAAAGCGGGTATCCGATCAGTCCAAGATGGATCATCTTAATGTCTCCAGCACGTTGAAATAATCGGGGAACGTTTTGGAAACACAGGCCGGGTTTTCAATTCGGATGCCGGCCGTGCGCAATCCGATCAAGGCAAATGCCATTGCCATGCGATGGTCGTTGTAGGTATGGATGTCTGCCGGCAGAATATCCGCACACGGCTGAATGGTCAGTCCATCGGGATGTTCTTCTACTTTCACTCCCAGCCGCCTCAATTCGGTACAAGTATCGGTTATCCGGTTGCTTTCCTTGGCTCGGATGAACCCGATTCCCCGGATGCGCGTGGGCGCATCTGCAAAAGGTGCGATCGCCGCCAGCGTTTGAGCCGTATCCGAAATATCCCGCATATCCACATCGATGCCATGCAAGCGCGCCGGGCCGGTCACTTCTACATAATCCTTGCCTTCTGAAACGGTGCAGCCCATTTGCTGGAGAATTTGCAGGAAGGCGATATCGCCTTGTTTGGAGGCCTGGCTGACCGCTTCCACTCGTACGCTCCCACCCATTATTGCCGGGGCGGCAAAAAAATAGGAGGCGGCCGAGGCGTCCGATTCGATTAAATAATTTGGCCTGGAATGGTAATGAGCCGGCTGAATATCGAAGCGCTCGTAACCCTGGCGTTCAACCTCCACGCCGAAATCGGACATGACTCCCAGAGTCAAATCCACATATGGCCTGGAATTAAGTTCCGTGGTCAGATGGATTTCGACCGGGTTGTGCGCATACGGCGCCACCATGAGCAAACCGGAAAGGAACTGGCTGGAAATGTTCCCCGCAATTTCCGTCCGCCCACCCGCCAGGCCGCTGGCTTGAATTTGAATGGGCGGGCAAATGGATGATTTAGCAATCCCTGTCGTTTTACTTGAGCCGAGTTGAATTTCTGTGATTATTGCGCCGAGGCTTTCAAGGGCGGCCACCAAGTCTCCGATTGGGCGCTCGCGCATACGTGCATCTCCATCCAGGCTGTAGCAGCCATTTCCCAGCGTCAGGAAAGCCGTCAGGAAGCGTGCCGCAGTTCCGGCATTCCCTATGAAGAGTTCCGCATTGCCGGCCGGTATGGCGCCGCCCTGCCCTTCCACGGTCATTTCAGATTGGGCCGGATCAAGGCTGACACTAAATCCCAATTGCCGCAGCGCCCCGGCAAAATAAGCCGAGTCATCCGAAAATAGCGCATTCCTTAAAACGGTCACTCCATCTGCCAGCACCGCGAGTAGCAGGACGCGGTTCGTCAGGCTCTTCGAACCGGGTAAACGCACGCTGGCATGCAGTGCGTGGAAAATGGGAAGGATCTCGATGCGGTCATTCATAAGAATTTTTGACGCTTCAGCCTGGCGTCATCCAGGATTTCTTCCAGATTATTGGAATCCTCCGAGCGGATTGCTTGCTCTATGCTGTCCAGGTTATTTCTAAAAATGGATATCGCCTCCAAAACATTTTCCCGGTTCGTCTGCAGGATCCCCAGCATCATGCTGGAAGGGGTCGATGCCAAACGGGAGGTGGAATTAAACCCGGGTCCCACCAGCGCAGCCGCGCCCGCCGGGGCCGTCATAGTCAGAGCGGATGCCAGCAGGAAAGGCAGGTGGCTGGTAAATGCCAGCATCCGGTCATGCGTGGCTGCATCCAACCAGACCGGATGAGCACCGATTGCGCTTATGATCTGCAAGGCCGCCGCGCTGGCGCGTGCGGAAATACGCTGGGGCGGTGTCAACACAAAGGGAGCATTGTGGTAAAGCGTGGCCTCGGCGTTTTCAAGCGAAAGGTTTTCCTTCCCGCAAATCGGGTGTCCGCCCAAAGCCTCAAACCTCTCCGGCAGGCTGTTCATCGCCTCGACGATGATTTGCTTGCTCGAGCCCATATCGATCACAATGCATCGCTTCTGCGCATATTCCGGTAGGCGCCTTAACCATTCCAGGATGGCCGGTACCGGCGTGGCCAGGATAATCACATCTGCCTGTGGCAGTATTTTCCCGGGATCTTCGTCCGCCTGGGAAACGATCTGCATGCGTAGCGCCAGTTCACGCGTGCTTTCGCGATGCACCACTGCCAGCAATTCCGCACATTTTACTTTCAGGGCCATTGCAAGCGAACCACCCATCAGTCCTAAACCGATGATCGCTATTTTCGATTTTGCCAGGGAAAATCCGTCCTCATCAGACATGGCCGGCCTTCTTAATCGATCACGGGAGCCAGGTGGCGATCGACCGCTTCTGCCACTAATTTTACCTGCCTTACCAGAGTCGCAAATTTTTCCGGCGTGAGCGATTGGCGCCCATCCGAAAGGGCATTGGCAGGGTCATTATGCACTTCGATAATCAACCCATCCGCTCCGGCTGCCACGCCCGCTTTGGCCACCGCCGCAACATACTCTGACAGCCCGGTCGAGTGCGACGGGTCCAGGATCACCGGCAAATGCGTCAATGATTTGAGCACCGGGATGGCATTGATATCGGTGGTATTGCGGGTGGCGGTCTCGAAGGTGCGGATGCCGCGCTCGCACAGTATCACCCGCGGGTTGCCGCCCGCCAGGATATACTCGGATGCCATCAATAGTTCCTCGATGGTGGCCGACATGCCCCGCTTGAGCAGGATCGGGACGCGTGTTTCGCCGATGGCCCGCAGCAGCGAGAAGTTTTGCATGTTCCGCGCCCCGATCTGCAGCACATCCACGTATTTGACCATCAGTTCCACTTGCGCCACTGACATCACTTCTGCCACGATTGGCATGCCGGTCAGCTCGCGTGCCTCGGCCAGGTATTCCAGGCCTTCCTCGCCCAATCCCTGGAACACATACGGGGAGGTGCGTGGCTTGAAAACCCCACCTCGCAGGGCGTTCGCGCCTGCCTCCCGGATCGCCTGGGCAATCTCCAGCACCTGCGAGCGCGATTCCACCGAACATGGCCCGGCGATGATGGCAATTTCTTCCCCGCCCACTGAGAATCCATCCAGTGGGAAAACCGAATCCAATGGATGGAATTGGCGCGAGGCCAGTTTATACGGCTGCGAAATGCGCGTGACCCCCGCAACACCGGGCAGGATTTCAAAGACTTCCTTGCCGACCGCATGGCTGTCCCCTACCGCGCCGATGACGGTCTGTTCCACCCCCTGGATCAGGTGCGAAGTCAGATTCTGGCGTTCAATCGCGGCGATGACGTTCGCCACCTGTTCCTGGCTGGCTCCAGGATGCATGATGATTAGCATGATTTTTCTTCTCCTCTGTCTTTTTGGTTTTAGGCTGCCTGGGTTGTTGGTACAGGTGCAAGTTTGCGTCCCATCACTTCCGCGATCAGGTGGATTTGTTTAACCAGTTCTACAAATTTTTCAGGTTTCAAGGACTGGCGCCCATCCGAAAGTGCGTGGGCCGGGTCTGGATGGACCTCGATGATCAGTCCGTCCGCCCCCGCCGCAATGGCCGCCCGGGCCACCGCGCCAACATAATCTGCATGACCGGTGGAATGCGAGGGGTCCAGGATGACCGGCAGGTGCGTCAGGCTCTTGAGCACCGGGATGGCATTTATATCCGTGGTATTGCGGGTGGCTGTTTCGAATGTCCGGATGCCGCGCTCGCACAGGATCACCCGTTGGTTGCCGCCCGATAGGATATATTCGGAGGCCATCAGAAGTTCCTCGATGGTGGCCGACATGCCGCGTTTGAGCAGAACCGGTGTTTGCGTCTTCCCGATCGCGCTCAATAAGGCGAAATTCTGCATATTGCGCGCCCCCACCTGTAGTACATCCACGTATTTGACCATCATATCCAGCTGCGTGATCGAGGTGATTTCCACCACCACCGGCAGGCCGGTTACCTGGCGCGCTTCTGCAACCAGTTCGAGTCCCTCTTCGCCCAACCCCTGGAAGGTATAAGGGGATGTGCGCGGTTTGAACACGCCCCCGCGCAGAGCCTGCGCACCGGCCGCCTTAACTGCCCAGGCGGTCTCGAGTAACTGTTCGCGGCTTTCCACCGAGCAGGGGCCGGCAATGATGGCGATTTCATTGCCGCCGACGCTGAAACCATCCAATGGAAAAACCGAGTTCTTGGGATGAAATTGTCTCGAAGCGAGTTTGTACGGTTGGGAGATCCGGATGACGCTTTCCACTCCGTCCAGCACTTCGAAAACCGCCGTCTCGACAGCATGCGTATCGCCGATCGCTCCGATTACCGTATGATCCTCACCTACGGATAGATGCGGGGTTAATCCGTTTACCTTGATCTCTTCAAGGACATGCTCAATTTCCACCTGAGATGCACCGGGTTTCATAATGATCATCATAGTGTTTTACTCCTTTGGCTTAAATGTATTCGTCCCAAACTCGCTATTCAGCGATGAGGTCAGGGCGAAGGGAAATAGCATCACGCAGATAAACGGGTTTGATGGCAGTTTGTGCCAGCCCGGTATTCCATTGAATCAGAACCCGTATGCACAGAGGCAAACTGCCCTGAACTGGAATTTCACGAACACACATCATCGGCACACTCCCCCAACCCATCTGGCGCGCTGCCAGCGCCGGATAAACCGAATTTAGGTCCTCCGTCATGGTGAAGAGGGCGCTGGCAATATCTTCCGTGATCAGGCCAGCGTTTGCTTGCAGCAGCGCTTCCAGCAGCTCCTGTGTTGCCGCCAGGATCAGTTCCGGCTGGTCGGCCGCTACCGTTGTTGCGCCTCGAATACCTCGGGTCGTCATGCTTCTTCCTCCAGGTAATAAAAGAGCGAGCCCGTGGGCTCGCTTTTAAGTTGAACAGATGTGCTTTCTACCTGCTTCTAAGCGCCGCCAACGGCAACCAGTTTGGGGAGGCCGTAATAATAGTAGCTTGCAAAAAAGCGGGTTGTGTAGACGTTCGTTTCCATTAGCGGAGCATTCTACCCGACCATCTGGGGAATGTCAATGCCTGCTTTGACATAATCCAGCCAACCCGCATATCGGGGATCCTTGCCATGGGTAGCTTCCTGGAAAACCTTCTGAATCGCCCGTGTCACCGGGCCTGTCTTACCTTCGCCGATGCAGCGGAAATCAATCTCCCGCAACCCGATGCATTCCGCCGCCGTGCCGCAAACGAATACTTCATCGGCAATGTATAACTGGTCCCGCGAAACCAATGTTTCCACCACTTCATAGCCCAAATCCCTGGCAATGGTAATGACGGAGTCGCGTGTGATGCCTTCGAGCGTATCCGCCAGTTGGCAGCTGAATATCTTGTTACTGCGCACCATGAACAGATTCTCCCCGGTGCACTCAGCCACGTACCCCTGTGGGTCGAGCATGATCGCTTCATCGAAACCAAGCCGGGATGATTCTGTCTTCGCCAGGATGCTGTTGGCATAATTCCCGGCAATTTTAGCCTTGGTCATCATCACATTTGGATGGTGCCGCGTAAAGGAAGAAACATTGGCGCGGATCCCTTTTGTAAGCGCTTCTTCCCCGAGATAATTATTCCACTCCCAGGCAGCGATTCCGAGCGCCGGCCTCCCGGCATCCAGATTAAGCGTGCCGGGCGTCCCTACGAAGTAAATGAGCGGGCGGATATAGCACGATTCCAGTTTGTTCGCCCGCACCACTTCCTTGATCGCACTGGCGATTTGATCCTCGGTCCAGGGCAGCTCGCGGAATCCCAGTACGCGCGCCGAGTCGGCCAAGCGTTCTGCATGTTCCTTCAGCCGGAAAACCGCCGGGCCCTTCTCCGTGGCATATGCCCGTATCCCTTCGAACACCGCCGCGCCGTAATGCAAAGCCGGGGTCAGAAAAGGCACCACAGCCTTCTCTGCATCCATCATTTCACCATCCATCCAGATATATTTCGAGTCCATAGTTATTCCTTATCCTTATGCAATGAATTGATATTTTAATTAAATCCGCTTAATAATTTCATCCGCCATCTGTCTGGATTTAAGGCTTCCGCCCAAATCTCCGGTTCGTGCGCCGGAGGAGATGGCCTGCTCCACCGCCTTCTCGATGGCTGCAGCCTCTACTTCCAGCTTCAGCGAATGCCGCAATAACATAGCTGCCGAAAGGATCGTTCCGGTCGGGTTGGCAATCCCCTTCCCGGCGATATCCGGCGCAGACCCATGGATCGGTTCGTACAACCCGAGTGTCCCTTCTCCCAGGCTGGCGGATGGCAGCATTCCCATCGATCCGGCCAAAACCGAGGCCTCGTCGGTCAGGATGTCCCCAAACATATTCTCGGTCACAACCACATCCATATTCGCCGGCCCGGTAATGATCCGCATTGAAGCGGTATCCACCAGCACATGCTCCAAAGCTACGTCTGGATTCTGGGCCCCTATTTGGGTCGCGATCTCCCGCCAGAGCCGGGAAGACTCGAGCACGTTGGCCTTATCCACTGAGGTGACTTTTTTCTTGCGACCTTGAGCCAGTTTGAACGCCAGTTCCACCACCCGGCGGATTTCGTAATCATAATACTCAAGCGTATCCACGGCCCGTTCGCGGCCATCCTTGACATCCCGGCCCTTGGGGAAACCGAAATACAGGCCTCCGGTCAACTCACGAATAACCAGGATATCCACCCCTTTGAGTTTTTCAGGCTTGAGTGGGGACGAGTCAATCAGCGCTGGATGTACCTTTACCGGCCGCAGGTTGGCAAAAACCTTTAAGCCCTTCCTTAAAGCCAGCAGCCCACGTTCCGGCCGGTCCTTGGCGCGCGGATCATCCCATTTGGGGCCGCCAACCGCACCCAATAACACTGCATCGGCCGCCTGGCAATCCGCAAGGGTCTCGTCGGTAAGCGACGAGCCAAACTTATCGATGGAACAGCCTCCCATCAGCTGTTCGGAATATGTGAAGGAATGCCCATATTTTCCAGCGATGCCATCCAACACCCGCACGGCTTCAGCGATAACTTCCGGGCCGATCCCGTCGCCGGGCAGGGTAACAATGTTTGCTTTCATGCCTTCTCCCTTGTTATGAATTTCCCAACATCAGGCCGTATTCCACAGAATCGGTCAGCGCCCGCCAGCTGGCTTCGATGATATTGGTACTGGCTCCCACCGTGCTCCAACGTTTTCCGTCGCTGACAGTTTCGATCAGCACACGGGTCGATGCAGCCGTGCCTGCGTCTCCATTGAGGATGCGGACTTTATAATCATCCAGATGGAAAGCAGCGATTTCCGGATAATGGAAAACGAGTGCCTTCCGCAGTGCCGTATCAAGCGCGTTGACCGGGCCATCCCCTTCAGCGGCAGTATGGAATACCTCACCCTTGACGCGCACCTTGACCGTCGCTTCGGCAAAGATACCCCGTCCCTGGCGGTGTTCCACGATCGCCGAAAAGTCGATCATCTCGAACGGCGCCAGGTAGCCCGCTTGATGCCGCTTTAGCATCATTGCAACCGAGGCTTCCGCGGCTTCGAACGAGAATCCCTGTGATTCCAACGCTTTGATTTCGTTCAGCACGCCTGTCACCGCCTCACCATCGATCTTCCCCAGGCCATATTCTTCGGCCTTGCTCAACAGGTTACCGCGCCCCGAGAGTTCGCTAACTACCACGCGCATCTGGTTCCCAACCAGGACTGGGTCAACGTGTTGGTACGAAAGAGCCGTCCGCCGCATCGCCGCAACGTGGATCCCACCCTTGTGGGCAAAGGCTGATTTCCCCACATACGCCATATGGTCATCCGGCGCCAGGTTCGCCACTTCGGCTACAAATTGAGCAACATCGAATAACATCACCAGGCGATCAGCCGGCAGACAGCGCAGGTCCATCTTGAGTTCGAGATCCGGGATGATCGCACACAGGTTGGCGTTCCCGCATCGTTCTCCATATCCATTAATAGTTCCCTGGGCCTGGATGGCTCCCTCCCGGATAGCCAAAATTGTGTTTGATACGGCACATTCCCCATCATTGTGTACATGGATTCCCAGCGGGCGGTCGATGCCTGCCTTGACGGTGCGCACAACCTCGCTCAGTTCCCATGGCATGGCCCCGCCGTTGGTATAGCATAACACCAGCGTCTCGGCCCCCCCGCGCGCGGCCGCCCTGAGGGTTTCGAGAGCATAGCTAGGGTCGGCCTTATACCCGTCAAAGAAATGCTCGGCATCGTAGATAACCCGCCGGCCCTGCGCCTTGAGATAAGCCAGGCTTTGCTCAATGATGCGCAGGTTATCGTCCAACGTGGTGCGCAGCACTTCGGTGACGTGCAGATTCCAGGTCTTGCCTACCACGGTACAGACCGGCGCACTGGAATCGAGCATGGCTTTGATGTTGGCATCGTCATCCGGTCCGCCATTTACCCGGCACGTTGAACCGAAGGCGGCCACCAACGCATGTTCCCATTGGATATCGCGCGCCCGCTCGAAGAATTCAGCATCTTTCGGGTTCGAGCCCGGCCACCCGCCCTCGATAAAGGCCACGCCCAACTCGTCCAATTTTCGGGCAATCCGGATTTTATCGCTGCCCGAGAGGGAAATCCCTTCCCGCTGGGTGCCGTCGCGCAAGGTGGTATCGTAGATTTGGATCATGAGTTTCTCAATTCTGATTGTTGATTATGGTTTTTGATTGCTGGCTTGGCTCAATCAACAATCAAAAATCTCCAATCAGCAATTCGTTAAGTTGGCCGGGTAATAATGCTGATCTGGATTGCAATAAAGTTTTTCATCAGCTTCTTCCTTGGTTTTCCTTTTTGACCTTTGTGTCTAGATTCTTTTCAACGTTGAATGACCGGCTTCGTATTCTGCGATCTGCTGCTCGAATCCCTGAATGTATCCCAGTTCATCCACCCCGTTGAGCAGGCAGGTCTTGGAAAAAGCATCGATCGGGAAGACTACCGAGCCGCCCGAAAAGGAAAGTGTCTGGCTGGCCAGGTCAACGGTCAATGCAACATTGGGTACTTCTTCCACCAGATCGAATAGCATCTGGTGTGTTTCCGCATCCACAATGATCGGCAGAAGTCCATTCTTGAGCGCATTATTCCGGAAAATATCTGCAAACGAGGTGCTGATAACGGCCCGAAACCCGAAACCCGTCAATGCCCAGGGTGCATGTTCCCGACTCGACCCACATCCAAAGTTATCGCCTGCCAGTAAAATTTGCGCGCCTTTGAAAGTATTCTGGTTAAGCACAAAGTCCACCTTGGGAGAACCGTCCGGGCTGTAGCGCCAATCCGCAAAAAGGGCTTCACCCATGCCCTTTTTATCGGTTGCTTTCAAAAACCGCGCCGGGATGATCTGGTCCGTATCGATATCGTTGACCGGCAACGGCATGATACGGGAGGTAAGTGTTGTAAATTGAGCCATAATGTATAAATCCTATTTTTCGGACGAGTTTCTCAGGATAATAAAGTCCGGACATCCGTGATCTGTCCGGTTAGCGCGGCTGCCGCCGCAGTTAGGGGGCTGGCCAGGAAAGTTCGCCCGCCCTTGCCCTGCCGGCCTTCGAAGTTGCGGTTGCTGGTGCTGACGGCATACTGCCCGGGCTGGAGTTGGTCGCCGTTCATGGCAATGCACATCGAGCAGCCCGCCTCGCGCCATTCTGCGCCGGCTTCTTTGAATATCCTATCCAGGCCTTCCACTTCAGCCTGTTTCTTGACATCCTGCGAGCCGGGCACCACCATCACGCGCGTCGCTTGCGAGACCTTCCTACCTTTCAGAAGCCCTGCCGCAAGGCGCAGGTCAGAGATACGCCCGTTGGTGCAGCTGCCGATGAAGACCACATCCACTTTCTTTCCAAGCAACTGCTGTCCGGGCTGCAGTCCCATGTAGGCCAGGCTCTTGTTCAAAGCCGCTTTCTGGCTGGCATCTGCCACATTCGCCGGATCGGGCACGCGGCCGCTGATCTTCATGCCCATGCCCGGATTCGTCCCGTAGGTGATCATCGGTTCGAGCACACTTGCATCCAAAGTGACAGATTTATCGTATTTGGCGCCATCGTCGGTCGGCAGCTTTTTCCATACATCAACAGCCTTATCCCATGCGGGCCCCTGCGGGGCATTTTCACGCCCGTTCAGGAATGCAAAGGTGGTCTCATCCGGTGCGATCATCCCGGCGCGCGCCCCGCCTTCGATCGACATGTTACAGACCGTCATTCGCTCTTCCATGGATAGAGCCCGGATGGCAGATCCGGTGTACTCGAAGACGTGTTCGGTGCCACCGCCCACGCCGATTTTGGCGATCAGTGCCAGGATGATATCCTTTGCCGAAACTCCTTTCGGCAGGATCCCTTCCACACGTACTTCGCAGGTTTTCGGTTTGCGTTGCAGCAGGCATTGGGTGGCTAATACATGCTCAACCTCGGAAGTGCCAATGCCAAAGGCCAATGCACCGAACGCGCCATGCGTGGCCGTATGGCTATCGCCACACACGATGGTCATACCTGGCTGGGTGAATCCCAGCTCCGGTCCGATTACGTGGACGATGCCCCGGTGGGGGCTGTTCATCCCATACAGGCGCAATCCAAACTCACTGGCATTCGTTTCCATCTGTTTGATTTGCGCAGCCGCCATGGCATCCGCGATGGGCAGTGCCGGGTCATGTGTTGGAATGGAGTGGTCCATCGTGGCAATCGTTTTATCGGGGCGGCGCACTTTCAGCCCACGTTCGCGCAAGCCGGTAAAAGCCTGTGGAGAGGTGACTTCATGCACCAGGTGCAGGTCGATATATAACATCGCCGGAGAATCCGGCTGCTGGGCCACTACGTGGGAAACCCAGATCTTCTCAAAAAGTGTTCGCGGCATGGAAGGCTCCAATGAGAAGCACGCTTAAGCTTCGACGGTTACTTCAGTATCAACGACTGCCGATGGCATGGCTGCAGAGAGGAGTCCGGTTATATCCCAACCGGAAGGAATGGTTTGTGGTTGTGGGAATGGATCGTGCCATTCCGGTAAAACGCTTTCCATCTCATCAAATGGCGGATTGGTTTTAAACATGGTATCGCTCCTCTCGAAAGAACATACACTGACTTTCGCCAGGTTAATATTTACACTTGCGGGCGGGTTGCCCACCGGTTCAGTCCGGCTACAATGGCGCGCACTGCCGCCTGGTCGATATTGGTGCCTTCCCCAACGCCAAAGAGGGTTCCTTTGTCGTCGTATTTCAGCGGAACGTAAGCCACCGCGGTTGCATCTGCGCCTTTTCCTAGCGCCTGTTCATGGTAATCTTCCACGCTGTAGCCGCTGATGCCCAACTTCTCCAATCCACTGACGAAGGCCGAGATGGGCCCGTTTCCGTCTGCAATAACCTTTTGTTCGATCCCGTTGACAACCATCTGCAGCTCACCATGGATACGCTCGGGCGATTGTTTGTCAGGTCGAGGCCAGTACCCTTTCAGTTCGTACGGGCCAGAAGGGTTGACGAAGGTCTTCTCGAAGATCATCTTTACTTCACTCGAGCTGACTTCTCTTCGTACTTCATCGGCATATTCCTGCACAGCTGCACCGATATCCGGGTGCATCGCCCGTGGCGGCTGGAAACCAAATTCCTGCTCGAGCACCCATACCACCCCACCCTTGCCAGATTGGGAATTGATCCGGATAAGACTTTCATATTTACGACCCAGGTCGGTCGGGTCTACATGCAGGTAGGGTACCTTCCATCCCACACCAAACTTATCCGGCGCCTCGCCCAGCCGGTTCATGCCTTTGCGGATGGCATCCTGGTGAGAACCGGAAAAAGCCGTGAAAACGTACTCACCTGCGTACGGAGCCCGGAAAGGAACCGGCATGCCCGTCAGGCGTTCCACGGTCTCGGCGATTTGCGGCAGATCTGAGAAGTCCAGCCCGGATGGAATGCCGCGTGCGGCGAAATTATTGGCCAGTACCACCAGGTCTACGTTGCCGGTGCGTTCTCCGTGCCCGAACAGCGTGCCTTCCACCCGTTGTGCCCCAGCCAGCAATGCCAACTCAGTGGCCGCTACCGCCATACCCTGGTCGTTATGGGCATGCAGGGAAATCAGCACATTTTCCGGGTGGGAGAACCGCTTGCAGAACAGTTCAATCATGTCGGCATACTGGTTGGGAGGCCGTCGTTCCACCGTAGCCGGCAGGTTCAGGATCAGCGGCTTCTCCGCGGTGGCTCGTCCCCAGGTGGCGTATACCGCTTCGCAGACTTCCAATGAAAAATCCAGGTCGGTATCGGTAAATTCTTCCGGAGAAAATTCCAGGCGGATATCGCTGTCGGATATCTGCTCCACACCCATCCGGATCTGGGCTACCGATTGGATCGCCACCTGCACAGCTTGTTTGGGCGTCAGGTCGAATACTTGCCTGATGTGCAAATCCGAAGTCGCCAGGTATGCGTGGAAAATTCCCTGGCGGACGCCGTTGATAGCCTCGAAAGTCCGCTCGATCAAATGGTCACGGCACTGTGAGAGCGCCATAATAAAAACATCTTCCGGGATGAGATCATCATCGATCAGCTTGCGGGTAAAGTCAAAATCATCCTGGCTGGCGGAAGGAAAGGCCACTTCGATGGTCTTGAATCCGATTTGACACAGCAAATGGAAGTATTCAAGCTTTTGCCGCGGAGTAAGCGGGTTGGGCAGGGCCTGGTTACCGTCACGCAAGTCCACCGAGACCCACAACGGGCTCCTGGTGATGGATCGGGAAGGCCATTGCCGTTCCGGATAATCGAACGGTTTGGGCTGAATATACTTCGCAACGCTGGTCGTGATCATCGCTTCGTTTCCTCCAAAAAATACCTATTGCTTCCAGTTCTCAGGCCGCAGCGAACGGACTGCTTTACCGGCCTGCCACATTTCAGAATCGCGCATGGTTTTCAGTTCGACATCCAGCTTCACCTGGTAATCAGAGGCGCTGTTCGCCTTGAGCACGGCGGCAGTTTCCGTTCCGTTTACCACGCTGTTGTAAAGGTCTTCGAAAACAGGTTCAACCGCCTTTTTGAAACGCGGATGCCAGTCCAGCGCGCCGCGTTGGGCCGTGGTGGAGCAATTGGCATACATGAAATCCATGCCATTTTCCCCTACCAGCCGGATCAGGCTCTGCGTCAGTTCCTCAACCGTCTCGTTAAAGGCCTCGCTGGGGGTATGACCGTTCTTCCGCAAAACGTTGTATTGGGCTTCCATTACCCCGGAGAGTGCGCCGATCAGGATGCCGCGTTCCCCGGTCAGGTCACTGTAGACTTCGTTTTGGAAGGTGGTCGGGAAAAGGTATCCGGCTCCAATAGCGATGCCGAGGGCCAGGGTCCGCTCAGTGGCGCGGCCAGTCGCATCCTGGTGCACTGCGAAACTTGCATTGATCCCGCTGCCGGCCAAAAAGTTGCGCCGCACACTCGTTCCAGAACCTTTTGGCGCCACCATGATCACATCCACATCGGCAGGTGCAACTACTCCGGTCTGGGTTTTGTAGACAATGGAAAAGCCGTGCGAGAAATACAGTGCATCACCTTTATTCAAATTCGCTTTTACCATGGGCCACAACATCATTTGAGCCGCGTCCGACACCAGGTACTGGATGATCGTGCCGCGCTTGGCAGCCTCATCGATGGGAAAAAGGGTCTTCCCCGGTACCCAGCCATCCGCCACAGCTTTATCCCAATGGAATTTGTGCTCGGGCGTCTGTCCAACGATCACATTGATGCCGTTATCCCGCATGTTCATTGATTGTGCCGGCCCCTGTACGCCATACCCAAGCACAGCCACTGTCTCGTCCTTCAAAACCTGCTGCGCCTTGGCGAGCGGGAACTCATCACGCATTACCACATCTTCCACCACGCCGCCGAAATCGATCTTAGCCATCTTCTTCTCCTTGAAATGAATGATTTTGACCTGCAAAAAAGCTATGCTTTTCTTATGCCAGAGCGCGTTCTACCGCATCATCAGTTCTGCCGGCACGCGTGCGCCATTGCCATACCCGTTCAGGGCCGGTAAGGCCGGGGCAACGCCACGCGCCATCGCTACAACGCCGGTTCGCACCATTTCCAGGATCCCGAAGGGGCGCAGCACTTCCACAAAACTGTTGATCTTGTCCTCATCCCCAGTAATTTCAACGATCAATGAATCGTTGGCCACATCCACGATTCTGGAGCGGAATACCTCCACCAGTTGCATGACTTCAGAGCGGTTGCTGGCGTTCACGCTCACTTTAATTAACGCCAGGTCCCGGCTCACAGACGGCATTTCGGCCAGGTCGGCCACTTGAATGACATTGACCAGCTTGTACAGGTTGGCCGTCACACGTTCGACATTCGTCTGATCGTTATCGATGACAATCGTCATCCGGCTAATTCCGGGTTGTTCGGTGTGCCCAACCGTCAAGCTCTCAATGTTAAACGCCCGTCTGCGGAACAAGCTCGCCACACGGTTTAACACGCCTGGCTTATCTTCTACGAGGACTACCAATGTGTGTTCCATTTTGCCTCCGCTCACATATCTGTTTCTTGGATGATGTTTTTAACTGGCCGGCGGATCATGTTATGCAGGTCGGCGCCGGTCGGCACCATCGGGTAGACCGAATCTTCTTGTTCCACGCGGAAATCGATCACAACGCTGCCTTCCATCTCTTCCGCCTGGCAAACCGCTGCTTCCACATCGGCCCGGTTGGTTACCCGCATACCCGTCAGGCCATGTGCATCTGCAATCTTAACAAAATCCGGGTTATGCATGGGGGTGGCAGAGTAGCGCCGGTCATAGAAAAATTCCTGCCACTGCCGTACCATGCCCAGATAGCCGTTATTAATGATAGCAACGTTGATCTTGATACCTTCCTGGGCAATCGTGGAAAGTTCCGCCTGGGTCATCTGGAAACCGCCGTCGCCGCAAATCACCCATACGTTCGCATCCGGCCTGGCAAACTTGGCTCCAATCGCAGCCGGCAGTGCAAATCCCATTGTTCCCGCCCCGCCCGAGGTGATATAGGTGCTGGGCTTGTCATGCTTGTAATATTGCGCCGCCCACATTTGGTTCTGGCCCACGTCCGAGACTACCAACGCTTCCCCCTTGGTATGGTGCCACAGGTCATTGATCACATGTGCTGCGTACAGGTGCCCGTTATCCGGTAGGTTCTGGATATCGATTAACGCACTATCACCCTTCATTTCATCGATGCTTTCGATCCAGTCGCCATGGTCGCAGGCTGCCACATGTGGCAGTAATTGGCCTAATGTTTCCTTTAAATCGCCGATCAGGGCCAGGTCGACCGGCACATTTTTATTTACTTCGGATGTATCGATTTCGATGTGGATTTTCTTGGCGCCCGGGGCATAGGTCTTCAAGTTGCCGGTCACCCGGTCGTCGAAGCGCATTCCAAATGCCAGCAGCAAGTCGGCTTGCTGGATGGCCTGGTTGACCCAGGCCTCGCCATGCATGCCCATCATGCCCAGGTTGAGTGGATGGCTGGCCGGGAACCCGCCAATGCCAAGCAGCGTCATCGCCACCGGTGTGCGAGTTTTCTCGGCGAATTCAGTCAATTCCCGCATCGCCCCGCTCAGCAGCACCCCTCGCCCTGCCAGGATGACCGGGCGCCTGGCAGCCTGGATCATCTCAGCGGCCTGTTGCATATCCTTGGGCAAAGGCCGTCTATCCGGGCGATACCCCGGCAGGCGGATCGGGCTGTCGTCATACTCCCAATCGATCGAGGCCTGTTGCACATCCTTGGCCACATCTACCAGCACCGGGCCTGGTCTACCAGTCCGGGCTACGTAAAATGCTTCCCGGATTACTTCTGTCAGCTCATTGACATCCGTAACCAGGTAGTTATGCTTGGTAATTGGCAGGGTGATGCCGGTGATATCGATTTCCTGAAAGGCATCGTAGCCGATGAACTTGCTGGCCACCTGCCCCGTAATGCAAACGATCGGGGATGAATCCATCATCGCCGTGGCGATCCCAGTCACCAGGTTGGTTGCCCCCGGTCCCGAGGTGGCGACTGCCACCCCCACCTGGCCGCATGCCCGCGCAAATCCATCTGCCGCATGCGCTGCCCCTTGCTCGTGCCGCACCAAAACGTGGTGGATCGGATATTCCAATAAGGCATCGTACGCCGGCATGATTGCTCCGCCCGGATACCCGAATACCGTTTTCACGCCCTCATGGACAAGACACTCCCAGATGATTTGTGCTCCAGTTCGTTTCATAACTCTTCTCCTTTGGCTATATCTTTACGAAGTTAAAACGGCACCCGTATCAGCGGAAGTGACAAAATGGGCATATCGGCGCAGCCACTTGCTTTCAATTTTGGATTCAAATACCGGTAAGGCTGCCAGCCGGCTTTCAATCTCGGATTCGCTCAATCTGACATTCAACGTCCTGGCATCCAGATCGATCTCGATCATGTCACCTTCTTGGAGAGCCGCGATCGGACCGCGCGCGGCTGCTTCCGGAGAAATATGCCCGATGCAGGCCCCGCGCGTCCCACCGCTAAATCTTCCGTCCGTGATCAGCGCCACTTTATCACCCAATCCCATCCCCATGATGGCGCTGGTGGGACTCAGCATTTCCTGCATGCCCGGGCCGCCTTTGGGTCCTTCATAGCGCACCACCACCACATCCCCGGCTTTGACCTGGTGGGCCAGGATGCCCGCCATGCTGTCTTCCTCTGATTCAAATATCACCGCCGGGCCTGCAAATTTCATCATCGGGGCGCTGACCCCGCCCACCTTCACCACTGCGCCTTTCGGGGCCAGGTTGCCGAACAGGACCGCCAGCCCGCCGCGTTTGGAATGGGCATTGTCATAACGGCGGATCACATCATCATCCTTTATTTCAGCGCCCTTGATCGACTCGCCCAGGTTCATGCCGCTCACCGTTATTCGATCCATGTGCAGCATGCCTGTCCCGCGCTGCACCTCATTCAAAATCGCCGGGATGCCTCCGGCCCGGTGCACATCTTCCATGTGCCATTTCCCAGCCGGGGAGACCTTGCAGATGTGGGGCACCTTCTCCGCCACGGCGTTGATTCGGCTGAGTGGGTATTCCACGCATGCTTCGTGGGCCAGCGCCAGTGTGTGCAGAACGGTATTGGTGGAACCGCCCATCGCCATATCCAGCGCAAAAGCATCGTCGATTGCCTCGGCGGTCACGATGTCGCGTGGTTTGATGTCTTTTTCGATCAACACCATGATTTGCGCAGCCGCCTGCCTGGCCAGGTTCTCGCGTTCTTCGGTCTTCGCCAGTGCCGAACCGTTGTAAGGCAGCGCTAGGCCGATCACTTCCATCAGGCAGTTCATGCTGTTGGCTGTGAACATTCCCGAGCACGAACCACAGGATGGGCACGCAAATCGCTCCAGCGTGGTCAGGCGCTTCTCATCGATCTTGCCAGCCGAAAATGCCCCTACACCCTCGAATACCGAGATCAGGTCAATCGCCTCGCCTTCCGGCGTGCGCCCGGCTGCCATCGGTCCGCCGGAAACAAAAATTGCCGGGACGTTGACACGCATTGCAGCATTCAACATACCCGGCACAATTTTGTCACAGTTTGGTATACAGACCATCCCGTCGAATTGATGCGCCTGCATCATCGTCTCGACGCAATCCGCGATCAATTCACGCGAAGGCAGGGAGAATTTCATCCCGGAATGGCCCATCGCGATGCCGTCGTCCACACCGATGGTATTGAACTCGAACGGCACGCCGCCCGCCGCCCTGACCGCTTCTTTTACGATCTTCCCAAATTCTTGCAGATGCACATGCCCGGGCACGATGTCGACATGAGAATTGACAATCGCGATAAAGGGCTTGCCCATGTCCGCTTCGGTCACACCGGTCGCGCGCAGCAGCGCCCGGTGGGGTGCCTTCTCATAACCTTTTTTGATCGCATCAGAGCGCATAATCTCTCTCTTTCTTTCCGCAGATTTGGTTTCGGTCTCTTTTTCCTAAACAAAAAAGCCGCCCAGTGGTTGGGCGGCTCTCTTTCTTTACGAAGATCAGGTGCGTCTACTCGACTTTCACCTCGGCCATCCCAACCACGTTTAGGTCCTTAATAATAAGGACCGAAATAAGTACTACCAGCAAGAGGGATGACAAAATGTTATTCATAGGCTTTGGATATTTCGCCAAATTATATGCACAATCGGGATTAAGTCAAGGGGCAGATTTGTTGTCTGGACATGGAAGCTAAAACTTCACCCAATATTGGCGCGCGCGTACGACCCAAACACCCGCAGCATCAAGGCATATTCCCCCAGGTGATCAAGCGCCTTCTTGACCCGCTTTTCATTCACCGCTCCAATGAAATCGATATAGAACAGGTACTCCCAGGGTTTTCCCCCCAGCGGGCGGCTCTCGATCTTGGTCAGATCGATCTCGCGCAGCGCGAACACGCTCAAAGCCTTGAACAAAGCCCCCGGCTGGTTCTTCAAAATAAAGACAATGGAAGTTTTTGCTTCCCCGGTCGGCGTCACGGCTGAGGGTGCAATTGCCAGGAAACGTGTGTAATTCTCCGGATTGTCTTCGATCCCTTCCTGTATGATCTGCATCCCATGGATTTCCGCCGCCTTGTGCGACGCAATTGCTGCAAACGTATGGTCGCCCAAGGCCTTCAGCAACTTCACGCTTCCGGCTGTATCGTAAGTAGGTTCGCTCTTCACTCCCATACTGCGCAAATACCCGGCGCATTGGCTCAAAGCCTGCGGGTGGCTGAATACCTTCCTGATCTCCAGCTTGGTCACGCCTGGAAAGCCGATCAGGCAGTGCCTTACCCGCAGGAATGTTTCACCCACTATATATAATTGGTTTTGCAATAACAGATCATAGTTCTGGTGGATGCTTCCCGCCAGGGAATTCTCGATCGGGATCAGGCCAAATTCACATTTCCCCGAGCTAACGCTTGTAAATATTTCCTCAAATGTCTCACAGGGAACAGTTTCTGGAGCAACAAAATACCCCATGCTGGCCTCTTCGGAATAAGCCCCCGGTTCCCCTTGAAAAGCAACCTTCATCGCAACCTCTTTCGGCAGGTTTTTTAACCAACCCTGCCAATAAATTCGGGCAATTATACTCCCAAACTTTGCCATCTCTTCTGGCCGCCTGACCCAGGCATAATTTTATGAAGTTGTGAGCCGGGCTTAACCCAACAATCACCCATGTTTCCTTTGTTTTTATATGGCTTTCCTTACTGACCGCTGTGTTTGAACAGTTTGAATGGTTTTGTTGTCTGACATCCTGTATAATAAGGATGTCCGACAACTTGCACAGGAGTGTCCATGATTACTCAATATTACCGTCCTCAGACTCTGGAAGAAGCCTTGCAACTGCTTTCCCGTTCAGACACTCGCCCTCTCGGCGGTGGGACTCTTCTTACCCAACGCAGCGAAGAATCTTTCTCCGTCGTGGACCTGCAGGCGCTTGGCTTGAATTACCTTAATAAATCCGGGGAAAGGCTCTCAATCGGCGCCGCCACCACTTTGCAGACATTGCTCGAATCCACTGATACCTCCGCCGCGTTAAAATCCGCCCTCCTGCTCGAAACGCCGCTCAATTTGCGTAACATGGGGACGGTGGCGGGCACCCTGGTAACCTGTGATGGGCGATCTCCTTTTGCCGCGGTCATGCTCGCACTGGATGCGAAATTGATCTTTGCCCAAGGTGACGAAACCATCACCCTGGGGAACTATTTACCCACCCGTGTAGGAGCGCCCAACAAACTTATCACCAAAATCGAAATTCCCTTGAACGTCCGTCTCGCCTTCGAGACGGTTGCCCGCAGCCCCTCTGATAAGCCGATCGTCTGCGCCGCCCTGGCCCAATGGCCTTCCGGCCGCACCCGGCTGGCGCTTGGCGGTTTCGGAGCCTCCCCCGCCCTCGCTTTGGACGGCAGCGCCCCCAACGATCTCCAAGCTGCCGCCCGCAACGCTTTCGCCGAAGCCGGTGATGAATGGGCTTCTAAAGAATACCGCAGTGAGATTGCCGCAGTGTTGGCGAAAAGGTGCATGGAAGCCATGGATGAAAACCTGGCTACGAAATAGACTACCATGGAAATTCGTCAACGCGCGTTTTCCGAGGAAAATGATTTCCGGGCCATGGAAGCCCTTGCCCGCGCAACGCGCCCCAGCAACTTGCATGTAACCGACCTTCCCTATCGGTTCAGTTCCTGGCCGCAAGAGAATCCCGAAAATATCCGCCTGTGGAGTGACAGCAACGGTCGCCTGGTCGCCTGGGGTATGCTCGAAATTCCTCATGAAGCATTGGACCTGGCCTGCCTGCCCGAAATGGAACCCGAATTGTTGTCACAAATCCTTGCCTGGGCGGATGAACGTTCCAGGCAACATCCCGAAATAATCCCCCGGGGCACTCCCAAGGATGGGCAATGCTGGTTTGTAAATGTCTTCTCTGATCAGTCTGTCCGAATCCGCACACTCGAAGCCGCCGGTTTTGCTTGCCAGGCCAATGTGGGCGAATACTCCTGGTCGAAGGTTTTCATGCAGCGCCCTGCCGACCTGCCGGTCAAAGATTATCGCATCCCGCCTGGGTTCGTTGTCCGCCCACTGGCTGGTGAAAGCGAACTGGAAGCCTATGTGGATCTCCACCAGGCTACTTTCAGATCCACTGTTATGAGCGTTGCCTGGCGCAGGCGCATACTCAACCATCCCGCCTATAATCCCGACCTCGACCTGGTTGTCGCCGCCCCAGATGGCCGCCTGAACGCTTTCTGCATCTGCTGGTTGGATAATATAACGGGCTCTGAGATAATCGGCCAGATCGAACCGCTCGGTTGTCATCCCGATTTCCGTTGTTATGCCCTCGGGCGTCTCGCCCTGGCCGAAGGGCTGCGCAGGTTGCAGGCGCATGGTGCCAGTCAGATCTATGTTGAAACCGATAGTTGGCGCAATACCGCCTTCCAGATCTATGAGTCGTTAGGATTCCAGGTTTCTAAGGATGTGCTGGTTTACCGGAAGGATTATTAGGCATCGCCGGATCATGAAGCCGTTTCTTCTTTCCATCCTCGCCGTTTGCTTGCTCTCCGGTTGTGCCTCGGCTCCAACCGCAGTGACTCATGCGCCATTTACGTGCATTAAACCCGGAACAGTCCAGGCTTTGAAGCTGAAAGCTGTCGGCGGGATTGGCGTCTATCTGCCGCCCTGCTACGATCCTCAGGCCAGCCGGCTTTATCCGGTGCTTTATCTTCTGCCGGGGTTTGGTGGCACATCCACCCAATGGTTTGATTACGGTCTCGCGACGCTAACTGATAAACTTATCCTGGGGAATGAAATTCCTGCTTTCATGATTGTCACCACCGATAACACCTACGATCACCTAAAACCGGACCAGATCGTCACCACCCTGATCCCCTATATTGAAAGCCATTACCGTGCCGGTACAGCCCGGCGTCTTCGCTCCATTGCCGGCGGCTCGCTCGGCGGTGCCACTGCCTACCTGCTTACCTTCCAGCACCCTGCCCTTTTCTCCAGCGCCGGTGTCTTTGGTAATGGCTTGACTATTGGCCAGGAAGCCCAGGATGAAGTCTGGCTCCAGGCCATCCCGCCGAGTCTCAAACCACGTATTTTTCTAAACAGCGGCGAGCAGGATCCATACATGCTCCAGCAGGCCAAAGCCTTGATCCCTTACCTGGATAAGTACAAATTACCTCACACAGAGGTATTCACACCCGGTAACCACAGTAATGCGTACTGGTTGACAAACTTCCCGCAGTTTTTTCGTTGGCTGGCCCAGGATTGGAATTGATCTGTGGTTGATAATCTACCTCTCGACACCATCCTTTCCGGCGATTGCACCGATGTTCTCGCCCAACTACCCGAGAAATCGGTCGATCTGGTTTTCGCCGACCCGCCTTATAACCTGCAGCTCTCACAGGAGCTTTGGCGGCCTAATCGCACGCGTGTCGGGGCAGTCGATGATTCGTGGGATAAGTTCACCAGTTTTGAGGAATACGACCGGTTCACCCATCTCTGGCTCTCTGCTTGTAAACGCATTCTCAAAGATACTGGCACCCTTTGGGTCATCGGGACCTATCACAATATCTTCCGCCTCGGAACAGTTTTGCAGGATTTGGGCTTTTGGATTTTGAACGATGTGATCTTTTTAAAAACGAACCCGATGCCTAATTTCCGAGGTGCCCGCTTTACCAATGCCCACGAAACGCTCATTTGGGCCCAGAAAGAAAAAGGCGCTCAATACACCTTTAACTATCAAAGCATGAAGTCACTCAACGACGATCTTCAAATGCGCTCCGATTGGCTGCTCCCCATCTGCACAGGCAAGGAGCGTATCAAGACCAATGGGGTAAAAGCCCACTCCACTCAAAAGCCCGAGGCGCTGCTCTACCGCGTCCTGCTTGCCTCTACCCATCCAGGCGATGTGGTGCTCGATCCCTTTTTCGGTTCTGGCACCACCGGCGCGGTCGCAAAAAAATTAGGCCGCCATTTCATTGGCATCGAACGCGACGAAGGCTATATCCAGGTTGCCCGGGACCGCATTGCCGCCGTTGCACCCACCCCGCCAGCGGCTCTTAACCTGCCTGACCCTCGCCGCGAGCCCAGGCTTCCTTTTGGCGCGCTGCTGGAGGCCGCCCTGCTGCAACCGGGGCAGACGCTCTTCTTTATCCATACCGGCCAGCCTGCCACCATCCTGGCAGATGGCCGTCTTCGTTGTGGTGAATTGACCGGCTCGATTCATGCGGTCGCCAAATCCCTCTCCAACGGTGCGCCCGCCAATGGCTGGGAATGTTGGTTCTTTGAAGATGCCAAGGGGCGCCGTTTTCCTATTGACGATCTCAGACAACAAATCCGCACGCAGATGGATCAAGGAGAAACCCGTTGAAGAAAATGAAGAAAAATCGCGGCCTCATTTTAGGGATCGTTGGCTGTCTCATCGTGGCCGTTATCGGCTATTTCTGGGCTACCGGGTTGATTGATTCGGTCTATGCCTACCGTTCGCCCTTGCGTTTTACTCCGCCTGCCCCCGCCGCGCCCCTGGGGACTTCCCTGACCAAAAAGGTCGTCATCGTTCTGATCGATGCCTTGCGCTACGATACCTCGGTAAATCTTAATGTCATGCCTTTCCTTAATTCCCTGCGTAACCAGAGTGCCAGCGCAAAAATGCACAGCCAGCCGCCCTCTTACTCCGAGCCGGGCTATACCACCCTGCTCACCGGCGCCTGGCCTGAAATTAACGA